>Ga0272442_10001805_pt1 | contig 31756 bp, 26 predicted proteins | sample SSMForm2O_FD_200262 | JGI IMG/M metagenome (GOLD analysis project Ga0272442, IMG submission 200262) | Marine sediment archaeal communities from Little Sippewissett salt marsh, Falmouth, MA, United States - SSM-Form-2O | ecosystem: Environmental > Aquatic > Marine > Wetlands > Sediment ... | reverse complement strand
ACGATGTCCTCCTTTTCCATCACCTCCTCGATACCGTGCACCGCGTAGGTCCCCTCGAGATAATCGGACTTCTTCCGGGTAATTTCATTGGTTTTAAGCGTCAGCTCCTCTGCAACCCCGTCGTTGTAGCCTGCGAAGTAGATCGTCGGCGCGGCTATGGCCGCCTTGACAATGTCTGTATCGATCGGATTCGTCAGGACCGTTTTCACCGAATCGGAGAGGAATTCCAGGTCGAAAGCAGCGATTGAACCGTCGATGTGGCGCAGAATCGATTCGTAGAACAGCGCCTGTTCCAACACGCTCTTTGTGGCCGCCACCGCCTGTTCCCAGCCGCAGCCCAGGACGAAAGTCTCGGCGCAGGCTTCCTCCAGTTTGGTTCCGCTGTTGGCGGTCAGACCGAAGCGGTTCGGATTGCCCTCGGATTTCAGCTTCTGGGCAAGCAGGACGATCTCCTTGGTCCGGCCGGAGTTGGACGCGCAGAAAACCGCGAAATCCTTCAGATCGTACGTGGCCCCCTGCCGGGACCCGTCGGTAAATACTCCCAGCTCCATGCCGGCCGTCAGGGCCCGCCGGACCGCATTTTTTGCAGGGAAAATACGGCTCGACCCTTCACCGGTCAGGAATAACTTCCCTACTTGACCGATTTTTTTTGCAACGTCCCGGGTCACCGCAGGATTGAAGCGCCTGATCACATCCGCCGTTTCCATCATCTCCTTGACCAGTGCGTATTTTGAATAATGCGTATCCTGTAGATTCATGTACCTCTCCTTCACTGTCTGTCTGATATTCTTTTCATCTTTGCTATTTTTTCAGGCCTCTAAATCCCTCAGGCTCAGAGAACCATTTTTATCTTCTCATCCACCATCCCGAGAAAACAGTCCGTCTCCTCACGTACCTGACTGATGAAGCTGTTGTCTTCGATGGTTCCGATCGCGGCGGTCATCTCCTCGATATTCCGGTAAGTCGCCTGCCGGAATGTATTCTCATAATCCTTGTTCCGGGAATTGTAGACCTGGTCCCGGATGTACTCCTGGATCTTCCTGGTACGGTAGAGCAGATCGAGCCAGTGCTTCTGCTGCAGCTGCCCGGCCCCCATCAGTTCACACAGGACTTCGTAGGCGTGACGCTGTTTTTCCAGAGGATAGTCCGCCCACAGTTCATCGTAGCGGCCATGGACCTCGTCCCACGTCTTCAGCCGGCCAGCTCCGATGTCAGCCCGCAGGACATCCGCGTCCGCCGCCTTCATCAACTGGCCCCCCATGTTGACCCACTCTTCGGCGCGGCCGCTGTTTTCTCCGCCGCCGCTTTCCGCCCCTGCGCGTATCCGCCCGTCCAGCTCGTGAAAAGCCAATCCGGGATGAGCATCCATGAAAGCCATGATGTTCTTCACGCCGTAGTAGACCAGCATCTCCCCGTAGGCCCGGTAGGCAGCCGCCGGTTTCACGATCAGCACCGGCCGCCGGGATTTTTCCATCCCCTCGCCGTAGACCTGCAGGTCCTTCGGGAACGTATCCGGCGACTCGAGTAGTGCCCGGCCCCGGGCGATGAGTTCTTCCCGGGCGGGCTCGATATTTCCACTGCCTGCATCAGCCGTGCTGGTCCCTGCAGCCCCCGCCTGGTCCACAACAGCCTTCCCCGTCCACAGCGCCAGCAGCTCCCGGGCCTCCAGGATCTCCTCCGCCGTGTCAGGCGCCAGGTAGTCGAACTCGATGTGCTGCACCTTGGTCTTCCGTTTGTCCCGGTGCTGGAACTTCCAGGAGTTCCGCGCCAGGGCGTACATGTTGTAGAGCCACCAGAAGGCCGGTATCACCTCGAGGGCCCCGGCGCTCTCGTTGTTGTTCAGCAGGGAAAAAGGCAGCCGGATATCCAGCTCGGCCGGGTAGGCCCCCTTGGCCAGGAGCACGAAGGAGGCGAAACGGCTCGAATGCTTGAGGCTGGTGCAGAGCCCCGGCCAGAAGCCCCGGCCCGCCTCTATCTCGTTGTCGTTGGCCCGGCTGTTGTGATTGGAGCCCACCGTCGCCCCCGCCGCCAGATTGCTCTGTCCCTTGACCACCGAGGCGATGAGAAAAGAGTTGTTGTGGTGCTGTTCGTGGGCAGGGAAAATCAGGTTGTTCAGGACCTCGCAGCAGGAGATGGTCGAGTTGTCTCCCAGAAAGGAGTTGATCAGCCGGGCGCCGTATTTCAGGCTGGAGTTGTTCCCCAGGATGAAACGCACCGCCTTGCAGCCGTAGAAAATATGACAGCCGTAGCCGATGATCCCGTTCACCAGCTCCACCCCCTCGCCGATCTGGCTCGGCTCATCCTCCGAGGAATTGATAGTCAGGTTCTTCAGCTTGTTTGCACCTTTGATATAGCAGTGGTCTCCGATCTTGACGTCCTTCAGGATCCGGGAGGTCTTGATCACCGTCTGGTCACCGATCGTCCCGTAATATCCGCGGGCTGAATCGAACCGCTCCTGGGTCATCTCACCCAGCCGCTTCTGCAGCGCCCCGTCGTCCCGGTACTTTCCCCAGAGATAGGCGTCCGCCGTGATCATCCCGTCGAAGGGCATCACCTGCCGCGATCCGGTCTCGTTCATGACATCCAGCCAGACCCGCACCTCCTCCGACTCCCCGTCCTTCACGATCCCGTTACCGAACTTGGCGTGGTTGGTAGTGTGCATCTCATCCACATTGGCGATGATACACCGGTCACCGATGATGTAGTGGGCCATATAGTGCACGTTGTACAGTGCGCAGTCGTCGCCGATATCGCACTCGGAAATGAAACAGTTGCTCAGCCCTACCGGCAGCTGCAGGTCATGGTGCTCCAGCACCGCCGCTCTCACCGTCCCGATTCTCACCAGACCGTGAAAGCTGCAGTTCTGGACCCGTTTGGGATCGAAAGTTCCGCTGACCAGCACCTCGTCCCAGTCCTCGGCGGTGTTCCCGTTGAGCACCAGGATCTCCCGCTCGTCCGCCGTCAGTTCCCGCCAGCCGCCGTCCTTCCGTGCCTCCGCCGGGTTCTGCCGGTTCCGCACCGCATATTCGTCCTCCCCCTCCTGCAGGTATTCCGCCGGTACGAATCCCTTGCCGACCCGTCCCTCCGGATGAAGCATCACATTGTCCACGCGCATCCCCCTTCTTTTATCGCACTCTGTTATATCCCACCCATTCTACCAGATGAACTCCCTCCGATAAAGATTTATTTTCATGACGGGGGGGCGCCCCCGCGCTCCATAGCCGCCGGGCCGCGGCCTCATCCTCGCTCGCTGACTCTCATCATTCCGCCGCCCCCTGCGCCTCGCCGCAGCCGCCATGACTTCCCCCACCCTGCCGCGCCCCGGTGCACCCCCGGCACTCCCCCGGCTCCGCTCCTCCGCTCCGCCGGGTGCCGGGGGCGGCTATTCCGCTCCCCCCGCAACGTCACGTTCAATAACAACGGCGGACACGCGTTTTTTTTGAATCAGAAATGCATTCGGCGCCCTGTATTATTCATGAGACAGCTTGTATACTTGGAGTGTGAAGATGAAAGACCTGGCCGAGCTTCTGGAAGACGAACTCGCCGAAGCCTTCGAGGTAAAAAACCACAAATCCCTCCACCGCTACGTGGTCCTGCTCACCAGCGGCTATGTGGAGCAGGAGACCCACGAACGGCAGTTCACCACCCTCACTGGTAAGATCGATGCGACCCTCGCTGCCATGAAGGAGGGCTTCCAGCGGATGGACGATCGTTTTGAAGCCCTGCAGAAGCAGATGGACGAACGCTTCGAATCCCAGGAGCGCCGTTTCGAGGACATCAATAAACGCTTCGAAGACGTGAACAATCATTTTGATGAAGTAAACAATCGCTTCGAAGATGTAAACAGACGATTCGAAGATACAAACAGCCGTTTCGAAGATGTGAACAAACGCTTCGATGAGATGAACAAACGCTTCGACAGCCAGAACAAGCTGATGAGCCTGGGCTTCACCGCTATGGCGCTGATCATCGCCGCCTTCAATCTGGCTGTTATTTTAACCTGAGAGCGGGAATCCCCCGATCCCATATACCACGAGGAGAAGAGATGATAACCGGAACGACGCTCAGGGGAGTCTTCCCCGCCATCATCACTCCCTTTACAGATGACGACAAGGTCGACCTGAAGGGACTCGAACGGATAGCCGATTACCTCATACAGAACGGCATTCATGCCATCATGGCTACCGGCGGGACCGGCGAGTTCTGCCACCTGCTGCGGGAAGAGAAACGGGACGTTATAGCAGCCCTTTCCAGCTGTTCCGCCGGAAGGGTCCCGATTATCGCCGGGACATCCGCCTGCAGCACCCGGGAGGCCGTAATCCTCAGTCAGGATGCCGAAGCCGCCGGAGCCGCCGCGGTCATCGCCACCCCGCCCTACTACTTCAAGCTCCCCGAACAGGCCATCATCGATCATTACAAGCAGATCGCCCGGGAGATCTCCATACCCCTCGTCGTCTACAATAATCCGCTCTACACCGGCAACGAACTATCCCCCGACGCCATCGTGCACCTCATGTCGGTGAACAACATCATCGGCCTCAAGCAGAGCAACAGCGACATGGGCCAGCTCGTTGATATTCTCAGGCTCGCCCCTGCCGGGAGGTCCATCTGCACCGGCATCGACAGCCAGTTCTACCCCGCCCTTTCTATCGGCGCCGTCGGCATCTACTCCACCGCCGCCGCGGTCATCCCCGCTCAGATGGTTGAGCTCTACACGCTTTTTCAGGATGGAAAACACGCAGAAGCCCGGGACCTGCACATGAAGCTCCAGCGCCTCAACACCTACTTCGAATACGACCCCGGCTACGTCGCCCCCTGCAAGGAAGCCCTCCGGCTCCTCGGACTCCCGGCCGGTCCCGTCCGGGCCCCGCTTCCGGAGCTCTCGGACTCAGAGAGGACCCTCATCCGGGAAGCCCTCGAACAGCTCGGCTTGTTGTAAACGTTCGTACCGGAACGCTTATTTTGAGGAATTTCACTCCTCATTCTTTTAACACCCGGCGCTTTGTTCCCCTATCTCCATCATCCGCCGCTGCAGGATCTCTCTCAATACATCATCGGGAACCGGGCTCTCCGTGGTGAACCGTACAGTTGCACCGCTTACCCTGACCCTGCCATGCAGCTCGGATTTCATCGCCTTCATCAGTGCAGGACTCATGGTGTGCAGGGAGCAGTGATTCGGGCTCACCGAAAGCCCTACCAGGTCTTTTCCCCGGCGAAAAATCGGAATACCGTAACTGACCCGCTCGGTGACATCGTGGGCCATATCATGAATCAGCCGCCGGATCCGGTTCAACTCCGCTCTCACCGGTTCATCGAAGGCATCAAAATACGCGTCGACCTCCTCAGGCGCCCGGCGTGAAGGTTTTTGCTCGTGTCCCATATTTTCAGCATAATCAATCCCAGAATCCCGAACCAGGTTATATGCAATAAATTCAGAGTAATAATTTTTTCATTCCATTTTAGCTCCTTCGTACTGTTCTGGAGAAAACAGCTTGTTTTTATAAAAATCACGATGCTACAGTAAGGAGGAAAAATGAAAGTAAAAATGAATGTATCGATCCACGGCGACGGCCGCGGTCATCTGCTGGTCCAAACTCCGTATTGTCCGGACATAGTCAAGCAGATCAGAACCGTTCCAGATAGAACCTGGGATCCGAACCATCAGGTGTGGCTGATTCCGGACACCCGGGAACACCTGGATGCTCTCCTTGCCGGACTTTTCCGGACAGGAATGTTTACTTCTCCAAATAAAGCCCCCGAAAGCACTCCGTCGATCAAGGGGGAAAAACCGGAACCGTCTCCCACCGATGAACCTGATGAAATCCGGCAGGGTATCGATAAGGTCAGGCGCCATCTCAGACTGAACGGCTACAGCCGTCACACGGTGAAGGCGTATACGAACCAGCTTGAACAGTTTTTCCGCCGAACAAATGCAGTACCCGCAACGGTCCACCGGGAAACCATTCTGCTCTACCTCGAAGAGATCGCCGGCAGCATCGGCCTGTCCCGGTCCATGGCAGCGCAGTGCATCGGCGCACTGAAGCATTATTTCCGGATCAACTACCCTCGGATTGTTCCAAACCCGGCTGATGCAATTAAACCCCCGCGGCGGGGACGACACTTCCCGGATATACTCTCAAAGGCCGAAGTTCGAGTACTCATCGACAACATCCTGAATACCAAACACCGCATGCTGATCAGCCTGACCTACTCGTGCGGCCTCAGAGTCAGTGAGGTTGTGCATCTAAAGGTCAAAGACCTCGACTTCAAACGTGGCCTTGTCCATATCCGTTCCGGCAAGGGCGATAAAGACCGATTTGTCATGCTCTCTCCGGGCTTGGAATCCCTCTATAGACAGTACCGTCGTGAAGTCATGATCCACTCCTGGCTCTTTCCGGGCAGGAGTCCTTCGGATCACATCTCCGTGCGGACCGCCCAGGCCGTTTTCAACGCCGCCCGAGATCGGGCGGACATCCGCAAACATGTCAGCATCCACACACTGCGACACTCCTTCGCCACTCATCTGCTGGAAGAAGGCACCGACCTTCGCTACATACAGGAACTCCTCGGCCACAGCAGCACCCGAACCACCGAAATCTACACCCATGTAAGCCGCCTGGACATTCGAAATATTCACAGTCCCTTCGATACTTTGTTTGACAACAAAGAGAAGAAGGAGGATAATTGAAGAAGCTTACGTGGGTTATACACATACAATACAGAGAGATAAATACTAGTTATGCGAAAGCCAGAGCGCAAGGTTTTTTTGAAAAACTAAAATATCAAATCCCAAACACCCGCGCCCTAAGAAGCCCGGCGTCCATGCCGGGCTAAGAAAAAGGGTTGAAATAGATATAACATCTGCTATAATGTATGTTATAAACAGAAAAGGAATATTCAATGTCTGATAACTTTTCAGATTTCGTAAAGAAAGTACGACTTCAACTCGAAATGAGCCAGGAAGATCTTGCCAGGAAATTAGGCGTCAGTTTTGCAACAATAAACCGTTGGGAGAATGGAAAAACAGCTCCCTCCCGATTGGCTCGTAAACAATTTGATACTTTTTGTGAAGATATGAGAAAAACAGGAAAGCTAAACTTGTCGGGAGCAGAATAATAATGAATAACAGTACTGGCGCAAATCTAGGATTTGAAGAAAAGCTATGGATGATGGCAGATGGCCTTCGGGGTACGATGGATTCTGCCGAGTACAAACATGTAGTACTCGGTCTGATATTTTTAAAATACATCTCTGATTCATTTCTTGAAAAATATGAATCGCTCCAGGCAGAAGAATTTGCCGATCCCGAAGATCGTGATGAATATCTAGCAGACAATGTGTTCTGGGTACCTACAGAAGCCCGTTGGAGTTTTCTACAGGGAAAGGCCAAAGACCCGAAAATCGGCCAATTGATTGATGAAGCCATGACTGCCATTGAGCGGGACAACAAGACACTCAAAGGCGTTCTTCCAAAAGATTTTGCCCGACCGGCACTGGATAAATCACGTTTAGGGACTTTGATTGATAAAATTGCCACCATCGGTCTTGGCGATGCTGAAAGTCGCAAAAAGGATATCCTAGGTCGTGTGTATGAATATTTCCTTGCCAAGTTCGCAGAAAAAGAAGGAAAAGGCGGCGGAGAGTTTTACACACCCCAATGCGTTGTCAAGATATTGGTTGAGATGCTGGAACCCTATAATGGACGGGTTTATGACCCGTGCTGCGGATCAGGGGGCATGTTTGTTCAGGCTATTAAATTTGTGCAAGCCCATTCTAACGGTAATGGTAATGGTAATGGTGTTCCTAATGGAATGAAGCGGGATATTGCCATTTACGGGCAGGAATCAAACTATACAACCTTCCGTCTGGCAAAGATGAACATGGCAATTCGTGGAATCGATGCTCATATTGAATGGGCTGATACGTTCCAAAACGACAAACACAAGGATCTTAAAGCTGACTACATTTTAGCCAATCCGCCGTTTAATGATGAAGACTGGGGATTCTCAAAAGTAAAAGAAGATGTCAGATGGGCTTTCGGCACACCTCCGGCAGGCGGCCCCCGCAAGCAGAAGGACGGTTCGACTATCAATGTAGATGGCGGCAACGCCAACTATGCGTGGATTCAGCACTTCATTCATCATCTGAGCCCCAATGGAACAGCCGGCTTTGTTCTGGCCAACGGTTCCATGTCGACCAACACATCAGGAGAAGGCGAAATCCGCCAGAAACTGATCGAGGCTGACATGGTGGACTGCATGATTGCACTGCCCGGCCAGCTTTTCTACACCACCCAGATTCCTGTTTGCCTCTGGTTTTTAACCCGCTCCAAGAAAGCCGATGCCAAAAGAGGATTTCGTGACCGCCAAGGCGAAATCCTCTTTATCGATGCCCGTAAAATGGGTTCATTGATTGACCGGACACACCGAGAGCTTTCATCTGATAGCCCGGAAAGTGAAATTGCTGAAATCGCTCGCACCTACCACGCCTGGCGTGGTGAGAAGAAGGACGGCGACTATGAAGACAAGCCCGGTTTCTGTAAATCCGCCTCCTTAGATGACATCAAGTCTCACCACTATGTACTGACTCCCGGCCGCTATGTTGGTGCAGAAGCCATTGTAAATGACGGAATACCTTTTGAAGAAAAAATGGCTGAACTTTCCGGCACTCTTTATGACCAAATGAGGGAATCCATGGAGCTGGACGCGGTGATTCGAAAGAATCTGGAGGTGCTGGGCTATGGGGAATAGACCCTTAACTTTTGGTAAATGTGCTACAGAGGTTCGTGATAAGGTACAACCTGAGGATGCCAAAAATGTAAGATACATAGGCCTTGAGCATATTGAACAAGGAACACTGCATATAAATGGTTTTGGTTCATCTAATGACGTTTCCAGCACTAAATCAAAATTTTCAAAAGGAGATATTCTCTTTGGAAAACTGCGTCCATATTTCAGGAAAGTTGTTCGGGCCCCATTTGACGGCGTATGTTCAACCGATATTTGGGTTGTTCGTTCAACAAATGGAATAAACCAAGATTTTTTATATTACTGGATGGCCTCCCAAGAGTTTGTGGATTTTTCAATGCAAGGTTCTGAAGGAACCAAGATGCCTAGAGCAAAATGGGATCATGTCAGCAGACATCAGATTCCATTTTTTTCCGAGGATGAACAAAAAGCCATCGCCCATATTCTCGGTTCATTGGATGACAAAATCGAACTGAGCCGCCGGATGAATGACACGCTGGAAGCGATGGCACAGGCGCTTTTTAAAAGCTGGTTTGTGGATTTTGATCCGGTTATCGACAACGCCCTTGCTGCCGGCAACGAGATTCCGGAAGAACTCAAGGAAAGAGCTGATATCCGCGAAGCCCTTGGTGTTGGTCGCAAACCATTGCCGGAAAAGATCCAGAACCTTTTTCCATCCGAATTTGAACACACAGAAGAGATGGGCTGGATTCCGGAAGGGTGGAATATACAACCGTTGTATGATATCGCCAATTTCATCAATGGGGCAGCATACAAGGACTTTCATTTTACAGAGGAACCCGGGTCTTTACCAGTTGTGAAAATTGCAGAAATAAAAAACGGTGTCTCATCTCAGACCAAGTTTACAAAGACTGAAATTGCGGACAAATATAGAATTGATGATGGTGACATCCTTTTTTCGTGGTCGGGAAACCCAGACACTTCTATTGATACCTTTATTTGGACCGGTGGTCCTGGATGGCTGAATCAACACATTTTTAGAGTTTCACTAAAAGATGATTCTGACAGAAATTTTGTCTATTATCAGCTCAAACTCTTAAGACCTGATTTCGCAGAAATAGCACGCAACAAACAGACAACAGGTTTAGGTCATGTGACTGCTCAAGATATGAAAAGGATGTATGTTACGAAATGTCCCACTCGAATAATGGAAGCTTTTAATACTAATGCAGGTACATTTTTCGATAAGTGGTATTCAAATTTAATGTCCATCAAGAACCAATCTAAATTGCGCGACACTTTTCTCCCCCAACTCCTGTCGGGTGAAATACGGATACCCGAAGCTGTAAAGCTGGTGGAGGATTTAGATAAAAACGGAGGTCAAAATGCCTGATAAATTTACCAAAGCACGATTCTGGAAGTGTGCTCTTCAAGTAAATTCATCCACCTATATAGAATACCGTGGCACAGAACATAATCTTTCTGAAGATGAATATAATGCTCAACTTCTGCAAATATGCCAGGAAGAAAAAATCAAGATTATTGGTATTGCGGATCATGGCAATGTCGATGGTGTAGATAAAATTCGGGAACTTTTTGTTCAGAACGATATTATTGTTTTCCCCGGCTTTGAAATTGCTACAACAGAAAAAGTACATTTTGTCTGCCTATTCGCGGAAAATACAACGCAATCTCAATTACAGCAATTTCTAGGCGATTTAGGAAGAGCAAAAGCAGGAACTAATACTACTCCACTCGATTTATGTGCAAATGATCTTCTGAAAAAAATAAATGAATTAGGTGGTTTCTGTTATGCCGCACACTCAACGGATGATAGTGGAATATTAAAACAAAAACTAACCCACGTCTGGCAGAATCCATTGTTAAAAGCAGCACAAATTCCCGCTTCTTTGGATGAACTGAAAAATGATGAGGGAAACAGCTTCAGGCAAATACTTCAGAATAAAACACCTGAATATAAAAGGGAAACCCCAATCGCCATAATTAACGCAAAGGATGTGGAGACACCGGAGACACTAAAAGATCCGAAAGCGTCGTGTCTCATAAAAATGACTAATCCGGGATTTGAAGCCTTTAAATTGGCTTTTCAGGACCCTGATTCCAGAGTGAGACTGAATAGTGACGTTTCGGAGCAGTATTATTCTCAAATTTTGTCCATGAATATCACAAATGGGTATCTGGATGGGGTAAACATTGATTTTTCAGAGCATCTTAATGCCGTCATCGGAGGAAGAGGTACTGGAAAATCAACTCTTTTGGAATGTATCCGATATGCCCTGGAACTGGAACCCATCGGAAAAAATGCCGTTAAACAGCACAATGAAATTATAAAGGAGAATATCGGAAAATCAAAAGCTAGAATTGAATTGACAATCCGTTCCTCTAAAATGAATGGGAAGAAATTCACTATTAGTAGAAAGTATCCCGATAGTGGCTTTGTAAAAGACGAAAACGGAAACATTTCTTCATTCAAACCCTCCGATCTTCTTCCGGAAATAGAGATCTATGGACAGAATGAAATATATGAAATTGCTCAGGATAATGATTCACAAAGAAAACTCCTATCGAGATTTCTGGAAGATGGTTATGGAGAAAGTGATTTTAAGATAAAAGAATCCTTGAAAGCCCTTTCCGATAACAGAGTTAAACTTGTCTCCGCTATGGACAATATAGCTGCAACCGAAGAAGAATTATCTCGACTTCCAAAGCTTGAAGAACAGGTGAAACAGTTCAAATCCCTCGGAATCGAAGATAAACTTAAAATCATACCCTTACTGGAAAATGAGAAACGTCTCAAAGAGAGAATACAAAACGAAGAGTTAAAATCTGTGAAGCAGGCTATTGAAAGTGTATTGGGGAGCCTTCCGGATACGGTTTTTCTAAGCGAAAAAGCTTTGGAAAATTTACCTCACAAAGAAATACTGCAAAAAATAAAATTCAGTCTGGATAAAGTAAGAACGGAAACAGAAAATCTGATTCAAAAATGGCAAACAGACATGAATCCCTATTTCAATGAAATAGAAACTCTGCTTTCCGAATTAACGGTATCAATGAAAAATGAAGAATTGAGTCTGGAAAAAACCTTTAAGGAATTGCCCGCAAGTGAAGGAAAAAGCGGCAGGGATATCGGTTTGGAATTTCAGCGACTGCTTTCAGAAATCGAGAAAATTAAACCGAAAAGATCTCTTGCAGAAAATCAGGAAAAGCTTGTTGCTGAATTGAGAGGCAGAAGACGTGTCATTTTATCTGAACTATCAGAACAGAGAGCAGCACGATCAGCCCATTTTAATAGATCATTAAAGAAGATTAAAAATAAACTTAAAGGACAATTAAAACTGACTGTACTCCCGGAAGCGGACAGAACTACTTTAGTTAATTATCTTATTGATTGTAATCTTGAAGGTGTCGGAGAGAAAAGGCTTTCATGGATAAATGACAAGGATGAAGTAACTCCAATAAAATTAGCAGAACTAATAAATTCAGGAGTTGAAGCATTAACTGCTGCAGGTTGGGGAATAACCCAGTCTACGGCAAACTCCATGATCAAAATGTCAAATCAGGAAGTCCTGAAAATGGAAGAACTGGAATTACCCGATATTATCCAAATAGAATTGAATGTGGCTCATGGTGAGCAAGAAAATTATCGGAGTCTTGATAAATTGTCTACAGGACAACAATGCACGGCGATTTTACACTTGTTGCTTTTACAAAATAAAGATCCCCTCATTATGGATCAGCCGGAGGATAATCTCGATAATGCCTTTATTGCCGACAGGATTGTGACAGAGTTAAGATCAGAAAAGATTAACCGACAATTCCTCTTTGCAACTCATAATGCCAATATTCCGGTTTTTGGTGATGCTGAGTGGATTGGAATATTAGAGTCATCCGAAAATCAGGCAAATATGTCTGAAAAAAACCAGGGAGCAATTGATGTGTCTGTAGTTCGAGATAAAACGGCAAACATTCTTGAAGGTGGAAAAACCGCGTTTAATCAAAGAAAAGAAAAGTACGGATTTTAAGGAACAGATATGCTGAAGTCAGAATTATTAGAGATTATCTCCAATGGAGAGAATTCCGGAGTAGAATTTAAAAGGGATGATATCAGACCGGAACAACTTGCCAAAGAAATTGTCGCCATGGTGAATTTCCAGGGAGGGCGTGTTTTACTTGGTGTTGAAGACGATGGATCTATCTCTGGTCTTATGCAAAAAAATACGGAAGAATGGGTAATGAATGTCATTCGTGATAAAGTCCACCCAATTGTGCTTCCTTACTATGAGAAAATTAAAATTGATGAAGAAAAATATGTTGCTGTAATTACTTTCCCACAGGGAATCTCAAAACCTTATGTACGGCGTCATTCAGGTAGAGAAGAAATCTATATCAGAGTCGGAACAACTTCACAGATTGCAACTCGGGAACAACAAATGCGGCTCTTTGAACTCGGAGGAATGCTTCATACCGAATTACTACCTGTTCCCGGTACAGGTTTTGAAAATCTGGATATTGCTAGATTAGAGAATTATCTTAAAGATATAATTAAAGATCCAACAATACCAAAGACTCAAGAAAACTGGATCTCACGCTTATCAGGCTTGGGCTTTATGACAGAATCCTCTGGAGCGAACTATTGTACAATTGCCGGTTTGGTTTTGTTCGGCAAAGCTCCCAGAAGATTTTTAAGACAAGCAGGCCTCCGTGTGTTTGGATTTGACAGTGAAGACAAAGAATATAAAGCTCTATTCGATGAGATCCTGGACGCTCCATTAGTTGGCCGTTGGGAGATTAAAGACTCTGAAAAGGCATTGGTTGATTCCGGAATCATTGAACGCTTTATAGATATGATAAAACCATTTATTTCTGAAGAATCCGATTCTGTTGATGAAAATTTCCGAAGAAATGATCTTTGGTATTACCCATTGGAAGCCATAAGAGAAGTTTTCATAAATGCATTGGCTCATCGGGATTGGACAAGATTTGTTGAGATTGAAATCGGTAGTTATTCAAATAGATTGGAAGTTATCAGTCCTGGAGCTTTAACCAATTCTATGACTATCGAGAAAATGATTGCTGGTCAGCGATCTCCACGGAACCCCATTATAATGGAGGTTTTAAGAGATTATGGCTATGTAGATTATAGAGGTATGGGAATAAGGACAAAAGTTATTCCATTAATGAAAGAACAAAATAATATAGATCCTCTTTTTGAATCCACAGAAGATTATTTGAAAACAGTTTTCTATCGAAAGAAGGTATCTGGATAGTATATGGGAGATTTAAAGCCATGGGCAGTCGGACCATTTGAAATGCTCTATCATGCAGAGACACACTTCCTTAAAGGCGACGATTTCGACCGAAGGATTGCTTTAATCTCCTTTGATAATTCCATCGAGGTAGCAATCACAACCTATCTTGCTTTACACCCTATACAACGTGGACAGCGTCAATACCAACGCACTGATATTGAGACATGGCAAAAAAACTATCATACAAAGCTGGATTTTTTCTATGAGGAAGTCGGTACTCGAAGTCTGCCGGAGCTTGTAGAGAAAGCCGATATCATTTTCTACCACCAAAATAGAAACGATCAATATCACAATGGTGGAGCCGGAGTGCCTGAGCTTCATAAACTTGAAGGTATCCGGCAGGCGGCCATCTGGGTTTTTAGCACTTTATTTGATGTGACAGACACCGACATAATCCTGCGGGAAAAAGTTGAAGCTGCAAGGCGGGATGAAAATCCTCATATTCGTGAACTTGATAAGGACCGTGTTATCGATTCGGAACATGGAATGGCTGATATTGCTGGTATATCCTACTACACCAGCGAAATACTATTTAATGTAGACTACCAGGCATACAAAGAAATTGGAGATGAACTACTATCTTTACAGGAGCCTGATGAAGAAAATTCGGAGGATCCTGTATGAACCATATAACAGAAAATATTTTGGAAGAAACATTTCTTTTCTGGTTCGAAGAGCTTGGGTGGAATACCATATATGGTCCTGATATTGCTCCTGATACTCCAATTGCTGAGCGTTCAAGTTATTCAGAAGTAATTTTGAAAGAACGGCTCAGAACTTCCCTTTCTCAAATTAATCCAGATATTCCAGCTGCTGGTATAGATGAAGCGGTCAAAAGATTAATAGTAACTGATTCGCCGGACCTGATTGTGAACAACAGGAATTTTCATCGTTACTTAACCGACGGTATAGATGTGGAAGTACCGTCAAACGATGAATATGGTGGAACAAGACACCTTAAGGTTTGGCTGGTTGATATTGAGACAATAGAAAACAACGACTGGCTGGCATTGAATCAGCTGACCGTCATTGAAAAATCGGTCGCTGGACAGTCTGAAGTAAACCGTCGTGCTGATGTGGTGCTTTATCTTAACGGTTTGCCTGTCGCAGTAATTGAATTAAAGAATCCGGGAGATGAGAACGCAACGATAAAGCACGCCTTTAATCAGCTTCAAACATACAAAAATGACATACCAAACCTATTTGCTACTAATGAATTATTAGTGATTTCAGATGGAATATTAGCTAAATCAGGCACCTTGACAAGTGGTTGGGATCGTTACATGCCTTGGAGAACTGTTACAGGTGAAGAGGTTGCGCCCAAAGGAACTCCAGAGCTGGAAACACTGGTGCGTGGACTTTTTGAACGGCGTTTTTTCCTTGATTACATTCTTAATTTTATTGTCTTTGAAGATGACGGATCAAAATTGATAAAAAAAGCTGCTGCTTATCATCAGTTCTGGGCCGTGAACAAGGCATTAACCTGTACACTTTCAGCATGTGGTATAGACGCTGATCCGTCAAAGTTAATAGGTCGATTTCCGAAGGAATCAGATCCGTGGCAAATAAAAGACAAAGCAGGCCAGTATGGTAAAGGTACGGATCATTTCAATGGCAAAAGGATAGGTGTGGTCTGGCACACCCAGGGAAGCGGAAAGAGTCTTTCCATGACGTTCTTTTCAGGAAAGGTCGTTCGCCATCCTGACATGGGGAACCCTACACTGGTTATAATTACTGACCGAAATGATCTCGATGATCAGTTATTTGGTACATTTGCTAACTGTAAGGATCTTCTTCGCCAATCACCTGTACAAGCAGGAAACCGATCTCATCTTAGAGAACTATTGAAAGTGGCTTCTGGCGGGATAGTTTTTACAACAATTCAGAAATTTATGCCCGATGAAAAGGGTGATGTTCATCCTCTCCTTTCAGAAAGAAATAATATTGTAGTAATTGCAGATGAAGCCCATCGTAGCCAATATGATTTTATCGATGGCTTTGCAAGACACCTGCATGACGCTTTACCAAATGCATCATTCATTGGTTTTACCGGTACCCCTATCGAAAGTGAAGACAGAAGCACCCCGGCTGTTTTTGGTGATTATATAGACAAGTATGACATTTTACGCGCCGTAGAAGATGGTGCGACAGTTCCGATCTACTATGAAAGCCGGCTTGCTAAAATTGAACTGAGTGAATCCGGTTTTTCTGGTATTGACCCGGAATTTGAGCAAATTACCGAAGCTGAGGAAGAATCGGGAAAACAGAAGCTTAAAACGAAATGGGCAGCTCTTGAAGCTATGGTCGGAGCTGAAGACCGTATCAAACTGGTCATTAGTGATTTAGCTGCTCACTTTGAAAAAAGATTGGATACGATGGACGGAAAAGCATTGGTTGTTTGTATGAGCCGCCGTATCTGCGTTGATGTTTATAACGCACTTAAAGATATCCGGCCAGCCTGGCACAGCGACGATGAATCAGAAGGATTCATGAAAATCGTTATGTCTGGTTCTGCATCCGACAATATCGAATGGCAGCCGCATATACGCAATAAGACCGGACGCGAGGATTTAGCCAGGAGATTTAAAGATCCGAATAATTGTCTCAAATTAGTTATTGTTCGTGATATGTGGCTTACTGGTTTTGATTGTCCAAGTATGCATACAATGTATATAGATAAACCTATGAACGGGCATAACCTGATGCAGGCGATCGCCCGAGTGAACCGTGTATTCAGAGACAAACCCGGTGGTCTTGTTGTTGATTACATCGGCTTGGCGGATTCACTGAAACGAGCACTTGCCAATTACACAGCCAGCGGTGGGAGAGGCGATGCCACTATAGATCAGGAACAGGCCGCGGCAGTTCTTATGGAAAAATACGAAGTCGTACGTGATATGATGTACGGCTTTGACTACCGTTCGGTAATTGATGATATACCAGCTAAAAGAATATCCGGAATAACCCAGGCAATGGAATTTATTCTTGGTCAGGATGATGGTAAAAAAAGGTATCTCCCAGCAGTTTCCGCATTAACTAAAGCATTTGCTTTAGCTGTCCCACATAAAAAAGCGATACAGATTCGTGACGAAGTAGGTTTTTTTCAGGAGATAAGATCAGCCCTTGTTAAGACTACCGGAGATGAACAGGGAAGAACCCCGGATGAAATTGATTCAGCAATAAAGCAATTAGTCTCAAAAGCCGTATCGTCAACAGAAGTGGTTGATATTTTTGAAGCCGCAGGAATGGACAAGCCGGACATCTCCATTTTATCTGATGAGTTTTTGGAAGAAGTTAGAGCTTTGCCACAAAAGAATCTGGCACTGGAACTCTTGAAGAAACTGATAAATGATGAGATTAAAACACGCTCCAAAAAAAATGTGATTCAGGCACGATCATTTGCTGAAATGCTGGAACAGGCTGTTAAGAAGTATCAGAATCGTGCAATTGAAGCTGCCGAAATCATTCAGGAACTGATTGATTTGGCCAAAGAGATAAGACAGGCTGGAGAAAAAGGGAACGAACTTGGTTTAACAGAAGATGAACTGGCCTTTTATGATGCTCTGGCAGATAACAGCTCTGCAAAAGAAATGTTAGGAGACAAAAAACTTGTTCTTATGGCACAACTACTTGTTGAGAGGGTGAAGAAAAGTGTTTCCATCGATTGGACTTTGAGAGAAAATGCGAGAGCTCAAATCCGCGTAATGGTGAAACGGATATTAAGAGAATATGGCTATCCGCCAGATTTGGAAAAAGCTGCAACAGAATTAGTAATTGAACAAGCAGAAGTACTTTGCAAGGAATGGAGTATTGATTAAGGAACCGCCTCCGCACGTCCTGTGCTCCGGCGGGGGCGCGGGAGGTTTTTCTCTGAAGTTGCGCTCTGGCCATCGCATAACACGGGGTATATGCGGCGTCGCTATCGCTCCTTGGCCTTCGGCACATTTGCCCTACGGGCAAACGTCATATACCCCGGGAACGTTATGTTCAATGCTTGGGAGGCTACACTCTATACAATAGAAAAATAAAAACTGCCCGTCTTGGATGCTCGCCGTCCATGGCTCGCTATAAGAAGGAAATATAAATTGCATTTTTTTTATTTAGATGAAAGTGGATGTACAGGAAAAGATTTAAAAGCAAAACAACAACCAATCTTTATTCTTGGGGGTATCATTGTTCGTGATGAAGGCTGGAATAAGACACATGTTGAATTTGAGAAAATACTCGAGGATTATTTTGAAGGCACCATTCCTGAAAATTTTGAATTACATACAAAGGATCTCTTCTCTAACAAAGGAAGTGGCTTTTTTGAAAACCATCCCAGAGAAAAAAGAAATACATTAATTCACGATATTTTGAATCTAATTTCTACAAGAAAGCACCACTTTTCATATATTGCAGTGGATAAAATAAAACTTGATAAATCCGATGTAACTAAAATTGAAAACAAAGCATATATCGATCTAAAGTACCCATATCAGATAGCCTACGATTATTTGATTACAAATTATGAAAAATACACAAAGCAGAAACTAGGCAAAAGTGCCAGAGCAATGGTTATCTTGGATGAAAAAGATAGTATCATCGAAAAAATTGAAGAAATTACTCGGTATCGCAGATTTGAATGTGCGAAAAATGATAGAGTGAAATGGCTCGTAGAATTCAGCTACGCCATAGATTCAGAAAAAAATACAATGATTCAAATATCAGATATGTTTCTTTTTTTGACTAGAAAATACCTGGAAATTGAAAATGGCTATAAAGAAGATTTAGATGCCAATGTTAAAGGAATATTTAGAGGTTTTTATAGTAAAATACACGATAGACTTATTTATAAGACACTTCAACAAGAAGACGGAAAAAAAATGAATGAATATAACAATTTTTTACATACGATAATTAGTCTTCCAAGCACACGATGGAAATCAAAGATTTATTAGGGGAATTTTAGATGAATTACAGTATCCATAATTCAATAACAAATTTCATCTGGAACATTGCAGATGATGTCCTGAGAGATGTGTATGTCCGTGGCAAGTACCGGGATGTTATTCTACCGATGACCGTTATTCGCCGTCTTGATGCACTTCTTGAGCCGACCAAAGAATCTGTCCTTAATATGAAAAAGCAACTCGACTCGGCGGGGATTGCCAATCAGAACGCAGCGCTGTGTCAGGCATCTGGCGAGGCATTCTTCAATAGCTCCCCATTTACACTTAAAGACCTGAAAAGCAGAGCCAAGGTTCAGCAGCTGAAAGCTGATTTTGAAGCCTACCTCGATGGCTTCTCGCCCAACGTTCAAGAGATCATGGACAAGTTCAAATTCCGCAACCAGATCCCGACGCTTGTGGATGCTGATATCCTCGGAGCTCTCATTGAAAAATATCTGAACCCAAGCATCAACCTGATCCCTAAACCGGTGCTGGATGCCGATGGTAATGAAAAACTTCCCGGGCTGGATAATCACAGCATGGGAACGGTCTTTGAAGAGCTGATACGTCGTTTCAATGAAGAAAATAATGAAGAAGCCGGAGAGCACTTTACGCCTCGTGATGTGGTGAAGCTGATGGCGGATCTGATCTTCCTGCCGATTGCAGCCCAAATTGAATCCGGAACCTATTTAGTGTATGACGGGGCCTGCGGAACTGGCGGTATGCTGACGGTGGCTGAAGAACGGCTGCAGAATCTGGCTGAAGACGCTGGCAAAGAAGTATCCATTCACCTCTACGGACAAGAAGTTCAGCCGGAAACCTACGCCATCGCCAAGGCAGATCTTCTTTTAAAAGGCGAAGGGGCTGAAGCCGAGAATATCAAATACGGCTCCACGCTTTCGGCTGACGGCTTCGTCTCAGATCAATTTGACTTCATGCTTTCCAATCCCCCTTATGGCAAAAGTTGGAAGACTGACTTGGAGCGAATGGGAGGCAAAAGCGATCTGAAAGACCCGCGCTTCATTCTGGAATACGGGGATGATCCTGAATACAAAATGATCACCCGCTCCAGCGACGGCCAGCTGATGTTTCTGGTCAATAAGCTGATGAAGATGAAGGAAAAGAGTAAGCTTGGTAGCCGTATTGCCCAGGTTCACAATGGCTCATCGCTTTTCACAGGTGATGCCGGTCAAGGTGAAAGCAATATCCGCCGCTGGATTATTGAAAACGACTGGCTTGAAGCGATCATCGCTTTGCCGGAGAACATTTTTTACAACACCGGTATTTCAACCTATATCTGGGTGCTGACAAACCGCAAGACAGATGAACGCAAAGGTAAAGTTCAGCTGATAGATGCTACAGGTTGGTACCAGTCTCTTCGTAAAAATATGGGTAAGAAAAACTGTGAGCTGAATGAAACCCATATTCAAGATATCTGTAATCTGATCACCGGGCCGGAAGAGACCGAACAGTCCAAGATTTTCACTAACGAAGCATTCGGATATCAAAAGGTTATTGTCGAGCGTCCATTACACCTATCTGTTCACCTGACCGAAAAAATTCTGCGCCGATTCGAGCGACTTTGTACCGAAACCAAAGAAACAAATCTCTATTCAATTGTTGAGGCCGTAGCCGGTGCAATTGGCGAAGGGCCGCATCTGAATTACAACAGCTTTTTAGAGACTATAGAATCCAAGGCCAAAGACATGGCGGTGAACCTCTCGTCTAAATCCATGAATTTTATAAAAGCCAATCTGGCGGTGATTGATGAATCAGCAGAACCGGTCATCAAGAAAATTCACAAAGCAGGAAAAGCTGAACCCAACCCGCTTTACGGTTTATACGACACAGTGATTGACAGCAAAAAGGTGGTCGTTGAATACGAGCCGGATACTAACCTGCGGGATTCGGAGCAGGTGCCACTTTTGGAAGATGGAGGTATTGCCGCCTTCATTGAACGGGAGGTGCTGCCTTATACGCCCGATGCCTGGGTTGACTGCTCCAAAACGCAAATTGGCTATGAGATTTCCTTTACCAAGCATTTCTACAAACCCATTCCCATGCGGACACTAGATGAAATCAAAGCGGATATTTTTGCCATTGAACAGGAAACAGAAGGCCTGCTAGAAGAAATTGTTGGGGAGGCGGAATGATGAGAGCTTACCCGAAATACAAGAATTCTGGCGTTCCTTGGCTGGAGCATGTTCCAGAGCATTGGGAGACAATCAAGACTAAGCACCTCTTCAGTGAACGTGTACAGAAAGGCTACCCAAACGAGCCTCTGCTTGCTGCTACGCAGACAAAAGGTGTTGTCCCGAAATCAATGTATGAGAATAGAACCGTTGAGGCTCAAAAAGATTTGCACCTTTTAAAACTGGTTGAACCCGGTGATTTTGTGATTAGCCTCAGATCTTTTCAGGGGGGTATTGAATACGCATATTTTCGTGGGATTATCAGCCCTGCATACACTGTAATGGTTCCAAAGAAACGGATATTGCCAGAATATTACCGACAGCTTGCAAAATCGAAGAAGTTTATTTCTCTACTACAGACTTGCGTTACTGGGATTCGAGAAGGGCAAAATATCAACTACGAAATTTTGCGAAACACACCATTACCTGTTCCTTCTGAGGATGAGCAACAACAGATCTCCCGTTTTCTTGATTGGCAGACCTCAAAAATCAAAAAATTCATCAAGGCCAAGAAGAAACTCATTGCCCTGCTGAAAGAGCAGAAGCAGAACGTCATCAACGAGGCGGTTACCAAAGGTATTAACCCCGATGTTGAATTGAAAGACAGCGGAGTGGAATGGCTTGGGCAGATACCGGCGAATTGGGATGATAGATTCTTCTTTCAATCATTTCGTGAGAAATCAGTCAAGAATACTGGTTTGGTTGAGAAGAATCGCCTTTCTCTAAGCTACGGTAGAATTATTCGAAAGAGTATTGATTCAGCAGAAGGGCTCCTGCCTATGTCATTTGAGACATATCAAATTGTAGAACGGGGCGACCTAATTCTAAGACTTACTGATCTTCAAAATGACCACAAGAGTCTGCGAGTAGGTTTGGTTCAAGAGAGAGGAATAATTACTTCTGCATATCTATGTCTAAGAACTTTCCCAACCATTATTCCAGAATATGCTTATTTATTGCTTCATGCCTATGACTTAAGGAAGGTCTTTTATAGCATGGGCGGAGGTGTACGGCAGTCGATAGGGTTTTCCGAACTGAAAAGATTGCCTTTTCCTGTGCCAATAGAAGAAGAACAAAAGACGATTGTTGCAAAAATCAATTCAGAATGTAAGGGAATAGATCTATCCATAGAAAAAGCTGAACGAGAAATTGAACTCATTCAGGAGTACCGCACCCGCCTTGTTTCCGACGTCGTGACTGGAAAAGTTGATGTCCGCTTTGTAGAGATTCCGGACTTTGAGCCTGTTGAGGTTGATCTGGAAGCTCAGGATTGTGAAGCGTCTGAAGATGAACTGATTACGGAGGGTATCGAAGATGAGTAGACCGGTTCCCACAGATATCAAACTTTACCACATTGTCCACTTGGACCGGCTGTCATCCATCATTCAGGATGGTTTTATATGGAGCGATGCTGAAGTACAACAAAGGATCTCTTCCGGGACAACAATAGGCATGAGTTCAATAAAAGAGCGTAGAATGCATAACGCCTTAACATGTTACCCGGATCTCCATGTAGGAGAATGCGTTCCCTTCTATTTTTGCCCACGATCAGTCATGCTTTACCTGTTTTATATGAATAACCACCCTGATGTAACCTATACTGGAGGCCAGGAACCGATTATTCATTTTGAAGTTGATCTACATAATGTAGTAGACTGGGCTTGTAGAAATGACAAACGTTGGGTGTTTACAGATTCCAATGCTGGATCCTTTTATTTCAATGATTACAATGATCTTGATCAGTTGTACAGGATTGATTGGCCGTCAGTTCAGGCAAGGAACTGGCAGAATTGCCGGGAACGAAAACAGGCGGAGTTTTTAATAGAAAGTCAACTGCCTTTTGAGTTGATTGAATCTATCGGAGTGTATTCAATCAACCAGCAGCAGTCAGTAGCGGGATTTTTAAGCTCATCAGGGTATAAACCACCTGTAAATGTAATGAAAAATTGGTATTATTAATAAGGAGTGAGATATGATAACTTATAAAACCGGTAACTTGTTAACCGAAGACGTGGAAGCCCTTGTCAACACAGTCAACTGTGTGGGTGTTATGGGACGCGGTATAGCACTCCAGTTCAAGAAACAATTCCCTGAAAACTTTAAGAAATATGAAAAAGCTTGTAAACAAGAGAGTGTTGTGCCTGGCAAAATGTTCGTACATGAAACAGGCAATTTGACTAATCCGAAATTCATCATAAACTTCCCCACAAAACGGCACTGGCGTGGGGCCAGTCGGTTGGAGGATATTGAAGCTGGACTAACTGATTTGGTAAGTGTCATAAGAAAATATAATATCAAATCCATTGCTTTGCCTCCCTTAGGGTGTGGATTGGGTGGATTGGACTGGAATGTTGTGCGTGAACATATTGAGAATAAACTCAAAGAATTATCATTCCTTGAGATAACAGTTTTTGAACCAAAAGGTACGCCCGATTCCGGGGAAATGGTAAATAACCGCAAAGTCCCTAGTATGACTCCCGGTAGGGCTGCCCTTGTTGAACTAATTCAAAGATACTTATCGGGCCTTCTGGATCCGATTATTACACTTCTTGAAGTGCATAAACTTATGTATTTTTTGCAGGAGAGCGGTGAAAACCTGAGGTTAAAATATACTAAAGCCGCCTATGGCCCTTACGCTGAAAACCTTCGCCATGTCCTTAATGCAGTAGAAGGACATTTGCTATCCGGATATGCTGATGGAGGTGACAAACCGGATAAGCAACTCAAGCTTGTTCCTGGCGCCTATGAAGATGCATCGAAATTCCTGGTTAAACATCATCAAACGAAGGAACACTTTGATCGTGTCTCTGCATTGGTAGAAGGATTTGAGTCACCCTTTGGTATGGAGTTACTGTCAACGGTTCATTGGGTAGCTTCGAAAGAAAATGCCTCCACAATAGAACAGGCAATTAACGCTGTGTACAGCTGGAATGAACGAAAACAACAGTTTAACAATCGGCAAATTGAACTGGCTTACAATGTACTTACCGAACAGGGATGGTTCGCTTGAAATTTACCGATACAAGCGAAGCAGGACTTGAAACCACCATCATCAAGTCGTTGATTGAAGAAGCCGGTTATCAGGCAGGAAATCCTCAGGACTATGATCGTGCCCATGCGGTTGACCTCGCCAAGATGACGGCATTCATACAGAAGACTCAGCCGGAGGTTGCGGAGCGTCTCAGCCTTGAAGTCGATTCTCACATAAGAACACAATTCCTTCATCGGCTACAGGGTGAAATTGCCAAACGGAGCATCATTGATGTTCTGCGCAAAGGGGTGAAACATGGCCCGGATTCCGTCACGCTATTTTACGGCAGCCCGACGGCAAATAATGAGAAGGCCAAGGAACTGTTTGGACAGAATATTTACAGCGTAACGCGTCAGTTACGTTACAGCGGCAGCGAGACTCAGTTGGCATTGGATATGGGTGTTTTTATTAACGGCCTGCCCATCGCCACATTTGAACTGAAAAACAAGCTTACCAAGCAGACCGTCGAGGATGCTGTTCAGCAATATAAGAATGACCGTGACCCCAAGGAGCTTTTGTTCCAGTTCGGCCGTTGTGTGGTTCACTTTGCCGTCGATGACCATGAAGTACGCATGTGTACCCATCTGAAAGGCAAGGATTCATGGTTTCTGCCTTTCAACCAAGGGTATAACGACGGTGCTGGCAATCCGCCGAACTCTGCAGGACTAGCAACCGATTATCTCTGGAAAGAGATTCTGACCAAGGACCGCCTCACCGACATCCTGGAAAACTACGCGCAGGTGGTTGAAGAGAAAGACGAGAAAACCGGCAAGAAGAAACAGAAGCAGATATTCCCTCGCTACCACCAATTGACGGTGGTGCGTAAACTTTTGGCAGACGCCCAGCAAACAGGTGCCGGGAAGCGGTATTTGATCCAACATTCGGCTGGCAGCGGTAAGTCAAACTCCATTGCGTGGCTGGCTCATCAGCTGGTTGGGTTGGAGCAGCACAAAAAAGCAGTCTTCGGCTCCATCATTGTGGTTACCGACCGGCGTGTTCTGGACAAACAGATCCGGGACACCATCAAGTCCTTTGCTCAGGTTGGCAACGTGGTGGGCCATGCGGAGCGATCCGGTGACCTGCGCCGCTTCATCAACGAAGGAAAGCAGATCATCATTACAACAGTTCAGAAGTTCCCTTTCATTCTAGCGGAGATTGGCGACGACCACAGGCAGAACAGGTTTGCCATCATCATCGACGAAGCACATTCTAGCCAAGGCGGTCGCACTGCCTCGAAAATGAATATGGCGCTCTCTTCGGATATTTCGGAATCTGAGGAAGAAGAAAGCACAGAAGATAAAATCAACGAGCTGATGGAGAGCCGTAAAATGTTGACCAATGCCAGCTATTTTGCGTTCACAGCTACTCCCAAAAACAAAACACTTGAAATCTTTGGTGAGCCTGATCCACAGCCGGACGGCAAGGTGAAGCATCATCCCTTCCATAGCTACACCATGAAGCAGGCCATTCAAGAAGGCTTCATTCTTGATGTGCTGAAAAACTACACTCCGGTTGCGAGTTTTTATCGCCTGATGAAAACCGTGGAAAGCGATCCGCTTTTTGACACCAAGAAAGCCCAGAAAAAATTACGCAAATATGTGGAGTCCAACACTCATGCCATCCGTGAGAAAGCGGAAATCATGGTGGATCATTTTCACGCACAGGTCATGGGGCATCGTAAAATCGGCGGAGAAGCGCGTGGAATGGTCATTACCAGTGGTATCATGAGGGCTATTGAATATTTTCATGCTATCAACGGTTATCTGATTGAGCGTAAGCTTCCATACAAAACCATCGTGGCATTTTCGGGAGAACATGAATACGGCGGTCGAAAGGTTAGTGAAGCAACACTGAATGGTTTCCCCAGTAACAAGATTGAAGACAGGATTGTTGAAGACCCATATCGCTTCCTGGTTGTGGCGGACAAGTTCCTCACCGGATATGACGAGCCGATAATGCACACAATGTATGTGGATAAACCACTTGCTGGAATTAAAGCTGTCCAGACTCTTTCGCGCCTCAATCGGGCTCATCCCAAAAAACACGACACCTTCATTCTGGACTTCTTCAATGATGTTGATGTGATCCAGAAGTCGTTTTCTGATTATTATCGCACGACCATACTAAGTGAAGAAACTGATCCGAACAAACTTCATGACCTGAAGTCCGATTTGGATGGTTATCAGGTTTATTCCCCTGAACAGATCGATGGCTTGGTTGAGCTCTATTTAAATGGCGCGGAACGGGAAACACTCGACCCAATTCTGGATGCCTGCGTTGCGGTCTATAACAGCGACCTTGATGAAGATGGACAGGTGGGATTCAAGGGTAATTCAAAAACTTTTGTCAGAACATATGGATTTCTCGCATCTATATTACCATTTACGAATGCTGAATGGGAAAAACTATCGATCTTCCTTAACTTTCTGATCCCTAAACTCCCAGCACCAAAAGAAGAAGATTTATCAAGAGGCATTCTTGAAACTATAGACATGGATAGCTATCGAGCTGAAGTACAGGCAAGTTTGGATATAACTCTCGCTGATGAAGATGCAGAGCTGGAACCTGTACCATCCATTGGAGGAGGCTTCACCGCAGAACCAGAACTGGATTATCTGAGTAATATAGTAAAATCCTTTAATGATTTATTTGGGAACATAGACTGGAAAGATGCTGATAAAATCCGTTCTGTTATTGCTGAAGAAATTCCTGAAAAAGTGGCTGCGGATGCAGCATATCAGAATGCAATGAGAAATTCAGATAAAAAAAACGCACGTATAGAACATGACAAAGCTTTAGGACGTGTGATGGTAGAGTTGTTATCAGATCATACTGAATTATTCAAACAGTTTAGCGACAACCCATCTTTTAAGAAATGGTTAGCCGATACAATTTTTGGTGCAACATATCAAGCAACAGGGACTGATGGCTAAGACCTCAGCTTCCGCCATCCATGGCTCCAGCTGAGAAGACGGGCAGTTTTTATTTTTGAAAACGGTGTAAGAAGAGGTGATTTGTAGTCATACCGCCTCCCAAGCACTAAACATAACAGCGAATATGAGATTCCACCTTCGGCTCCATCAAAATTGCCTGCGCTTCGCTTCGGAAACCTCGCATATTTCTAGAACGTTATGTGATATACTGCTATTAGAAAAGAATGATTGATAAAAACTACATAGATGTTTTTAGAAAAATATATTCTCATCTTAATGATAGCACAATAAACTGGGCTGTAACTGGAAGTTTTAGTTTTGCTCTTCAGGGAATAGATATCGTACCTAATGACATTGATCTTCAAACAGATAAAATAGGAGCATATTCTATTGAGAATCTCTTTCGTGATTACGTTACAAAAAAAGTCAAATTCTCTTCTACAGAAAAAATTCGTTCGCATTTCGGCAAATTATCTATAGATGGAATCAAAGTTGAAATTATGGGAGATATTCAAAAACGTCTTGAAGATGGAAGCTGGGAGGATCCTGTTGATCTGTTACGTTACAAAAAAATTATTGAATCACTGGGAATGAAAGTACCTGTACTCTCAATAGAATATGAATATAAGGCATATTTTAAGCTTGGCAGAGTAGATAAAGCAGATATATTATGGAATTGGATTAAGGACAATCATGAAGACTAATGCAGAACGTCACATAACAGCGAATATGCAGCTGCGGGGTCAAACCCCTCCGCCCAAATTGCTCCCTGCGGTCGCAACTTCGGGTACTCTCGGAACGTTATATGACATTATTTGCTAATAGTAATGAATAAATTGTCTTTTAGAAGGTATTATAAATATAGCCTTTGAAACGAGGAGAATGCGATATGAATTTATTCTGGGGAATACTAATGATTGCAATAGGAGCATTTTTATCGATTAGTGGATTTCTTAAAAGTGAGTTTACCATTTATAAGATTTTAGCTGCTCGGTCAAAAATACTATGGGGCGATAAAGTTCACGTTTTTTATGCAGTTGTTGGGATTTTAGTAGCTATTGTAGGGATTTTATTTGCTGCCGGTATTTTTAAGAAATGATTCAAAGCCGCAGCAAATTACGTCACATAACAGCGAATATGCGTTTCCGTTTCGCTTCACTCAAATTGGCCGTTGGCCAACTTCGGGTACTCGCAGAACGTTATATGACATTTCGGGGGCTATGGAAGTGATTTATAAAATGGAAAAAGCAAGAGTTATTAAATATGAATAACACTAGTATTGCCCCATGTGGAGTGATATGTGATCTTTGCTTAGGTTTCCAAAGAACAAAAAATAAATGCGTTGGGTGTAAAAGCATAGGTAATAAACCGCACCATTGTACTGTTTGTAGTATAAAAGCATGTCCTGAAAAAAATGGTAATAAAAATTTGTTATGCAACGAATGCAGTAAGTTTCCTTGTAGAAGAATTAAAAATCTGGATAAACGGTATACAACAAAGTATGGTGAAAGCCCGATAATAAATCTTAAGACAATTAAGGAAATAGGACTGACTAAATTTATAAAAATAGAGAAAGAAAAATGGAAGTGTAACGAGTGTGATCATCTGTTATGTGTTCATAGGGGGGTATGTTTAAACTGTGGAAATAAAAATCAATTTTTTCCTGAGGTAAAGTAAAATAGTATGTTTAAGAACGCCCCCGAAACGTCATAAAACATCGAGTACTCGGCTCCGCTACACTACGCCCAAATAATCTTGCTGCGCAAGCCAACTTCGGCTAAACTTGAAACGTTATATGCAATTATGTAGCAGGAGCATTGAATAATGATGAACAATATAGAAATAGTAACTGCAGGAAATAAACATTTTTCATTTCTTAAAGAACATGACCTTCACATCACAAATACGATTTTAAAAAGAAAGCTTGAAAATAATGAAATATTGATAATGGAATTAAATGATACCAGTATTGGCTGGTTACGATTCAGTCTTTTTTGGGATGAAATTCCATTCATGAATATGTTGTATGTACTAAGCGATTATAGGAGAAAAGGCTACGGTAAAATGCTGGTCAATCATTGGGAGAATCTGTTGATAGAAAAAGGATATACACGATTTTTAACTAGTACCTTAGCGAATGAAGATGCACAGCATTTCTATAGAAAAATTGGTTATACTGATGTTGGTGGTTTTGTTCTACCTTTGGAACCTTTAGAAATATTACTTATAAAGGATATAAAACAGAGTGCTACATAACAGCCTATAACAGCGAATGCCTGGTTCCGCTTCGCTGAACCAAAATTACCCTACGGTCAACTTCGTATATTCGCGAAACGTTAGATGCAATTTATTTCATGGTTGGAATTGGTTTGGAAGAACCCGCAGTCCATGGCGGACATAAAGAAAAATCATTCAAATGCACTCTCGAAATAATTTTTATGGGTTTTATGTTGCTCAATTACGATGATTTCTTAGTTTTGCTTTCATAAATGGAAGCAATCCCAAGTATTCTACGCTTCATTTCTTTGCGGATATGTATTGGTTCCAAACACTCGCATTTATCACCAAAACTTAAAAGAATATTATAGTAGTACTCGTTCTCTATGAATGGAAAACTAATAATGTAATGCTCATCACCGTCTGCCAGAAAGTTATCATAAGTAGAAAAATCAAGAACCCTTTCCATGGCAGATTTATGAATACGAATTTTGATGGTTGTTTGCATAGTCTCCAAAATATCATTAAACTCTATCTGCGGTTTTGGATAGTCTCGTGGCACAAAAGATTCCTCTGTTATTAGCAGGTTTGATATCCGGGATAATCTAAATAAGCGATAATCATCTCTTTTATGGCAGTAGCCTTGCCAATACCATTGACTGCTTTTTAATACAAGCTGATATGGCTCGGCTATACGTGCTGTAACATTTCCGTAGCGGTCTGTATATTTAAATGAAAGCAGTTTTTTTTCCTGTATAGCTCTTTTAACAGTTTCTAAATATGCTTTTATATTCCTGTTACCCATCCACGGGCTTAAATCTATATAGATTTGATTTGCTTTTAATTCAATGTCTTTCGCTCTGTCTTCAGGGATAAAACTCTTAACTTTAGCAAGAGCGTTTACCAGTTCATCACCTCGTATCATGCTGGAAATACTCGAAAGCCCCATTAAAATAGCCGCAAGGTCAGTGGTTGAAAAAACATTTTTATCAATTTTGTAGTTCTGCATAATTTCAAAGCCACCACCTACACCAGGGATTGAACAAACGGGAATACCTGCCATGTTGATGGCATCTATATCGCGGTAGATTGTACGAGGTGATACTTCGAAAAGATCTGCTAACTCCTGTGCGCCAATACGCTTTTTGTCAAGGAGTATCATTATAATGCTAACAAGCCTGTCAATTTTCATCTGATAGTTGCCTACCACTATTTTTATATTGTTGCCATACAGTTGTCAACAATTATATGCATAATTGGAAAGTAAAGATATCAATCTGCTTATGAGGAGGAAACATTATGCAGAAAGAAGCCTTGTTAGTAATCGATATTCAAAATGACATAACAAAGAATTACAAGGATGTTATTGGCAATATTAATAGAGCTATTGATTGGGCAGTAAATAATAATATTCATGTAGTCTATATAAGGCATGAAAATCTATCTGCCGGTTCGAAGGTGCTTAAACCCAATACATTCGGGGCTGAATTAGCTACAGACTTGAAAATTGCATCAGAGAATGTCTTTACAAAAAACAAAAGTAATGCATTAACCAGTGCAGGATTCAGTGACTTTATTGGTAAAAATGATATAAATGCTTTCTACATTACAGGAGCAGATGCGACTATTTGTGTGAAATCAACCTGTTTCAATTTACGAAAGGCAAATTATGGGGTTAATGTATTGTCAGACTGCGTTACCAGTTGGGATAAGAAGAAAATACCCGAAATGCTTGCTTACTATGAGAGCAAAGGGTGTAAAAATATTTGTCTGAATGACATACTTATTTAAGCTCTTTCAATACTACTATCTTACATCAGTTTCGGCTTTTTGAAATAAAACGGTACCCAACAAAGTTTAGCTGGCTCCGCTACGCCCAAATTGTCTTGCTGCGCAAGCCAACTTTGGTTAAACTTGAAACGTTAGGCGAAAAACATAGACAGTAGATGAGATTAAAGAAGATGATTTTGATGATGAAAAATTATTCGGTTCTATTAAAAGCGATTTTTGCAGTGGCTATAGGTCTATTTGTTGGAAGGCTGGTTACGCCACTATTTGGCTTGGATTCATCATGGGCAAGCATTGCTTTAAGTACGGTCATAACAATCACTTTGTTAATTATTTTTGAAATAATAACGAATAAGTTGTTAACAGGTAAAACAAACACTATTTCCATAGTTGAAATTAAGAATCTTCATAAAATTAATAAGAGTGAAATTCGGGAAGCAGCTTTAGTTTTAGCAGATGCTTTTAAAGAAGATCCGCTGTTCAAAATACTATTTGGAGATGCTTTAACAAATTCATATAAGTATACCTCAGTTGCTAAGTTTATGATTAGGTACTGTCATAAATATGGGCATGTATACACTTCTTCAGAAAAGTTTGAAGGCATTCTGGCGATCACTCAAGATAAA
>Ga0272442_10001804_pt1 | contig 31757 bp, 33 predicted proteins | sample SSMForm2O_FD_200262 | JGI IMG/M metagenome (GOLD analysis project Ga0272442, IMG submission 200262) | Marine sediment archaeal communities from Little Sippewissett salt marsh, Falmouth, MA, United States - SSM-Form-2O | ecosystem: Environmental > Aquatic > Marine > Wetlands > Sediment ... | reverse complement strand
TTCTTCTATGCTTGGTTTTTCTTTCTTTTTTGATGATTTTTTAATCACGAATTACATTCCTCCAAAAATGTTTTTATAGTTTTCGATATGCTTTTAAGTGTGTATATCGAACTTATATTTAAAGATTATTGTAGTTATTAGATAGAAATCGTCGAGTTTGGGTATTGTTCGGTAGTGTTGCGCATGTGTGCTTTGTTTAGGAAGGCCAGTAAAATATAAAATAATATATAATTTTACCAATTATTTTGCAAAAACACAAAAACACCACCGCTTAAAACACCAGAACCTAAACATTATTACTGTGTCTTCTGTATAATACAACGATAGATAACAATATTAAAAATATCTAATGTTTTGACCCCTATATATTCTATTAGGAAAATTTTATATATATTGTATAATATAATAATTTATGGGTATAAAATGAAAAAAATATTTGTATTTATTATTGTTTTAATCACTGTTGTCTCTCAAGTTTCAGCAAAAGTTGAAAACAATTTAGATACTAAAATCAAAACAGTATCGAACAAAAACCGAGAATACAACATAGATATCGATAAAAAATTAGTTGAATACAACTATATTGAAGAGAGCGAAGTAGTTGAAGATGACGGTTTTGTTTTATTTGATATCGCTGTTTTTGCAAGCTGTTGGTGGTCTCCAAATCCATGGTGGGAAACAGATGGCGGACTTGAATGTTATAACGTTTACATAGATTTTAGAGGTATACCTAAAGAATCTGGGAATGTCCAAATAAAAGTCTATTGGCAATATGCTGATCAAACTGAGGAGCTAATAAAAACTAAATCTGTTTATTTTAATGGTATTTTATGGGACTTTATAAGATTAGAAGGTTTAAGAACAACTGAAAATAAACCAACAAGTTTAAGAGTGGAAACAATAACCGCGATGTCTGAAATAACAACAGGAAATAATAATGCGAATCCTGATATAGTACCAGGAGTAACAATTGAAGGATATTTATACAAAAAAGATACAGATGGTAATCTTGAACCTTTGGTTAATGTATTTGTGACTGTTTTATCTCATTTGTCATTCTATGATAGTGAATATTTTACATCTTTTACGCATGCAAAAATTGAAGATATCGACTGGTGGGATGATGGATATTTTCCTTTAGTTGCACCATTAAAAAATGGTAATAAGCCATGTAATTATCTGGTTAAATCCACTTACGAATCAAAAACAATTTTTAAAAAGACAGAAAAACTCAATGCTTTTGAAAATACTACAATGGAAAATTTTGTTTTTGGCGGTTCCAAGGTTAAAAATTTCAATAATATATTCCAAAAAATACTAAAAAATTATCCATTACTAGATAGAATTTTTAGATTTTTAAGATTTTATTAAAAAATCTGAACTTAATCTAGTTCAGTCAATTCGATTGTATAAAAAGAATAATCAACATCTATCTTAAGAGCATCATCTAAAAGTAGATTTAAAATAAGGTTTCTAATAATATTCTTTGCTCTTCTAATTAAACGTATTTCGCCCATATAGGATTGACCTGATACTTCCCATTTACCCTGATAGCCTTTGTTATAGTCCAGAATATCATATTCCTCCCAATATTTACTTAAAGCATCACCGGAGTTATTAGCAATAATTATTTCACCGGGGGGGCATTCATTTATATCTACAGTTGTAGTTGAAGTTGTAAAAAAGTTTTCGCCGTTTCTTAAACGATAAATAAAATCAAAAATTGGAAACTCCATAACAGTTGATTCATGTCCTCCCAAAGGTGTACAAATATCGATATATAATTTGTCTCTTCCAATAAAACCTAAAAGGGGATATCGATCTTTCCATGAAATTTTAATTTTAACTTCTTTTAAAAACTTATGTCCAATATTGAAATCTAGATAAAACTGAAGTGTACCATCAATTAAACCATTTATTATTTTTCCATCCCAAAACAGATTGGACTTTGATAGATTTTTGTTTATCTGTTCTTTACTCATGCTAATATTTTGCTCTGACCAAATTATTTCATATTTATGTTTTTCTATTTCAGGTTCAGGTTCTGGTAGTACTACTTTCTCACATGGTTCATAAAAAAACATATAGGTTAAAACTGATGATAGGATAATCGCTGTTATTACTAGTATTACACTGACTACTTTCATTACCTTATTCATTTATATAATGATATAGCATCTATAATTTAAATAATTTTTGTAATATATATTATTTTTATTTTTTTAAAATGAAAAAATGGTATTTATTGGAAAAAATTTTATATACTCTGTAATATAAATACAATAAAGAGGCTAATAAATTGAAAAAGGTTACTGCATTTGTTATATGTACAATTCTGATTTTAATTATTTTTTTACCTGCAACCTCAGAAATAACCTCATCTAATAAGATAAATAATATATCCAATAAATATCTAAAACCTAAAGATAAAACTACAAAACTTAAATTTATGATAGCAGGTGAAGCATTAAGATCTATCCGTAGTTATTTTCTGCATGTACCATCTAGCTATGACGGGTGCGAACCAGTTCCGTTGGTTCTAGTTTTACATGGTTACACAAAAATGTGGTATCCTTTTCATTCTTTTAGATCATCTTGGATAGAAAAATATACCAACTTTAGCGGTAAAGCAGATGAAGAAGGATTTATCGCAGTATACCCTAACGCAAAATACTTTTTTATTTATAGATACTTTGGATGGGATTATGAAATATTCCCGGCAATTAATTATTTTTTTGTTGATGATATAGGATTCATAAGAGAGCTAATCGAAAAAATGGAAAAAAATTATAATATCAACTCAAGTAGAATTTATGTTACTGGTCTTTCTGGTGGAGCAATTATGACATATTCTCTTGGCGCTCATCTCTCTGATAAAGTTGCAGCAATAGCACCTGTAGCTGGTACAATAGGTGGGGCTCCTGATGGAGGAACTTTAAAATATGTCAAACCTCCAGAAAATCCTGTGCCAGCAATTATCTTTCATGGTACAAATGATACAAATGTACCTTACGAAGGGTCATCAATTTGCGCGTCTGTAAATGAATCAGTTTCTTTTTGGGTAAATCATACAGGTTGCAATCCTGAGCCAGAAATTAATATAAGTCAAAGTGGAAAAATAATTAAAAGGACTTATAAAAATAATAGTAACGATATGGAGGTTATTTTGTATGCCACAGTTGATGGTGGGCATTGGTGGCCTGGTAGTGATATTGATTTTGGATGGAAAACGCTACATGATTCAATTCAGGAAATTGATGCTACCGACCTCATTTGGGAGTTCTTCAGACAACACCCAAAACAAGTTACATAGAAAACAGCATTTAAAAAAAATCATTTTTTATATATAAAGTTTAGAACCAATATTAACACAAATACTCCACCGAAAGCAACCAACGGTATGCCTCCGGTATACTCTGCGTGATATACTAAAAATATTCCCATCATTAATGCAATTATTCCAATTATTCCCAATAAAAAAATAACATATTTAAAAGCTTTTGATTTTGGTGCTTTTACAATATAATCTTCTTCATTTTCACCATCTGGTCTAACATTATCAATATAATGTTCAACGGTTTTTTTGATATCCTGCAAATCTTTAGTAAGCCATTTCTCGTCACTTTTCTTTTCCTTACTAAGTTTTTTACTATCGGTTTCAATACCCTGAACCATAATATCAAGTTTAATATTCAATAACATTATTTAAATGCTTTTTATCATTATTATTTTACAAATCCAAATTCAATAAATGAAAAAACTGCGGGTTTGAAAATACCATTTAATATTTGAATTAATAAAGTCTGTATATCTAATTTGTTTTTTCCTTTCTTTTTGATTTCAAATGACATTGAAATAGGATGAACTCTACCATTAATGGTAAATTCTCCAGCTATGGTATAATCTCCCTTTGAAACCTGTTTGCCGTTTTGATCCTTTTGATCCCAGTACCAGGTTTTTGTACCATCTGCAGGAATTTTCCAGGTTTCCTGTATTTCTTTTTCATAAACCTTAATTGAAGATAATAAAACACTACGATATACTGAAAAAAGTGTTTCAGTTATTTCAACCTCACCTGTGATTTTTATATTTGTAGTAATCACTGGTATATCATCACCTTGGTGGAATGTTTCATCAATATAAATTTCTAATAGACAGCTATATTCTACCAGACAAAACCATCCAGATTGACCTGAAACCTCCAATGGTGATCCTTCTTCTGAATCCCCAATTATTTCACCATCAAAATCTTCAAAAATACAGATTGCACAAATAACATCTTTGATATACTTTCTAAAAAAAGTATTATCAAGTGATGCCGTTCCTTCATCTAAACAGAGATATCCCAGTGCACCATCATATTCTACCGATCCTATACCTTCAATGTTTATTGAATTGCAAGGGTCAAATATAAACGTACCAGGTATAATCTCTCCATCATAGACATTAGAATTTATAATTTTTTTTACTCTTTTAATAACATCCGAATTTATTATTTCTTTTTCTTTTAATGAATCTAAAAAACTATTTATTTTTCCGTCTGATGGCTTGTTTATTAACTTTTTAGAAACTTGTTTTTCTGATGCTATGGCGCCTATTGATATAAAACACGTTGTTAACAACAGAAATATCATAAAAATTGCTAAAATTTTTTTATCCATTTTTTATCACCATTTGTTGAACTATAGGTTTAAAAAAAAGAAAAAGTGAGATTTTATTCGGTTGGGTTATATTGCCCCCACATATATGGTGCTGGACCAAAGATACTCATCAATCTTCCTATAAATGTATCTTCATCATGGTCAACAATGAATCCGACTATTGGTGCTTTCTTTTCTTCCATGTTTGAAATTCGTCCTATCATAAATTTGTTTTTAGATAGCATTATAATTGAACCAACTTGTTCCTCATCAGTGTTGTATATATTTCCATATAATACTTTATAAGATCTATCTCTGTAAGCACCTGCAATATATGACCATACTTCATATTGCCATTCTTCTCCTTCTCTATAAACTCGTCCTAAAGCTCCTACAAAAGTACCATCATAATCTGGAACAGTTGGTGCTTTTAGATTTTTTATTTTATCTGTTGTTTTTGTTTCATGTATTGAAAAGGCGGATATCGTTGGTACTGAAATTAATACAGCGCATAATCCGATTAAAAATAACGTTTTTTTCATTTATTACCTCCCTTTACGAATTCAATAATTAATTTATAGTTTAAAAATTTTTACTCTTTTCATATCGTCATATTAAGATATAATTATAAATTAAATAAAAATGTTTATATATAATGCAATAGATAATTTATTATTTGTTTATGTTAATAAAAAGAAAACTAACAATATTTATTGTATTAGCAATTAGCATTACTACAATTATATCAAATTCCTCTCAATTATTGACATATGCAAGTAATTTTTCTCATGAAAATTTTGATATTTTAGATGAACATATAATAAAAGATGTACCATATATAGGCCAGGAAACTAATTTTTATTGTGCTTATGCGTGTTTAACAATGTTGCTAAATCATTTTGAAGAAATTAATACAACTCTTCAGGATGTTGTATACTACACGGGTGTTGGATACTCGATGATTTATCCAAGTTTTCTTGAGAAACGTATGCCTTTTTCAGGAACTTTTTGCTCGCAAGCTCCAGAAGAAATAGAATTTTTAACAAGTCTTTTTGGCTTATCTCGTAATTCTTGGGCGCCTGAACCTGATTCAATAGATAAAGAATTATGTTGGCAAGAATACTGGATAAGAGTTAAACAAAACATATCAAATAATGTCCCAATACTAACCAGTGTAGATCCATTTAAATTAAGCTCTTTTAGAAAAATAGTTGATCTACCAGATTTTTTTTGGGGTAAAATACCACCAGGTGGTCACGGAATAGTAATAGTCGGTTACAATGAAAGTAATAAAACAATTTGCTATAATGATCCTGCTCAAGCTCTTTTTGGCCATCCTGAATACGGAAAATACGCATGGATGAATTTAACAGATTTTAATGAGGCAGTTTTTAGAACACAAGGATCAAAATATGTTGTTGTAACTTTTAAAAAAGTTTCAGAACCATTTTCAAAACAAGAGGCTTTCAATATATCGCACGCAAGAAACCTTGAAAAATTAAGAGGTAACCTCTCTGTTTATGGTGAATTTTTTGTTGATTTATCTAAAGGTGCTGAGTTTGGAATAAACGGGTCAAAATTAATGCAGAGTCACTTTGAAAAAGGTATAAATAACAGATATAAAACAATAATTATCTATAAATTACAAGCAAAATTGGGTATTTTATATCGACTATTGAAAATTCTTTCCCCTATCGTAGTAAATTTGTTAGATCTTCCACCTGGTTGTGCAGAAAAATATACAGCTGATGTATTTGGAAGAATTGCTATTGAAAAATCTTGGGTGGCTGATTTTCTAAATAATAATTCAGATTTTTCAAATATATGCGAATACGAAGCCATGCTTTTTGAAAATGAAGCAGAACAATGGAACAAAATTTCATCTTACTATGAAGTTTTTAAGAAGAAAGGAGTTTTCTTGTCTTTACCCCGTGCGATATTAGCTACAAATAGAATGAATGATACAATGGGAAAAATAATTGAAATTGAAGATGCAATTTTGAATTGTAAGATAAAATAATTCTGGAGGAAATTAAAGAATGACAAACATTATTAGAAAACCTTCAGCTCTTTTTGTCGTTTCTTTATTAATTTTGGTTAGTTTTTTAACTGTTTCTATTTGTGGAAAGAACTTAGATGATGATTTTTCAAGAAATTATAAAAATTCAGCAATTGACATTGATGATGAAATTAACGCAATAATTAATGGAGCTAAAATTCCTTCGCTTTCGACTTGCATTATAAAAAATAAAAGTATTGTTTGGTATAATGGATATGGCAAATACAACAAGTTTCTAAGGTTGGAACCAACAAAAAATACTGTTTATATGGCAGGATCTGTTTCAAAAGCTTTTACAGCGACTGCAATAATGCAACTTCATGAAGATGGTTATTTTGATCTTGATGAAGATGTTAGTAATTATCTTCCTTTTATTCTCAGGAATCCACTGTATCCTAGTGTACCAATAACTTTTAAAATGCTTTTATCTCATCGATCAAGTCTATCGGTGACCCCTCTTAAAGATCTTGTTTCATTTGGAATTGTGTATCTTTTTTCCCACAAAAATTTCCCCTATCCTGCTCTTGAATGGCATTTAATACCAGGAGGGAAAATGTACAGATCTGATGTTTGGACTGATAAAAAACCTGGGGAAGCATTTAACTATTCTAATACAGGTTATCTAATACTTGAATATCTTGTCGAGCAAATTTCTGAAGAATCTTTTGATGATTATTGCAAAAATAACATTTTTAATCCATTGAATATGAAAAACTCAAGTTTTTGTTTTAGGGATATAAAAAGAATACAAAGAGCAGTTCCTTATTTATTAAAAGGAAATTTTCATATTAGACTCCCTTTTTACGATGTGCCTAAATCTGGAGCCGGAGGACTTTTTACGTCTGTAGAAGATTTATCTCACTTTTTAATTGCTCATATGAATAATGGAACGTATAACAATACAAGAATTCTTGATAATTCATCAGTTGAACTAATGCATACGTTATATAGTAAAAACACAAACTCTGGTGTGTTAAACTATACTTATGGTCTTGGTTGGATGTTTTTTAATATTAGTGGAATGATTTATCAAGGTCACGATGGAGACACACCTGGTTTTACAGCTCGAATGGTATACTGTGAGAAAAATGAGACAGGCATCATATTTTTTTTTAATAGGAATAGATCAAGTGAAGAAGATATCAATCTTTGTGACAAATTAGTTGAAATATTATGTGAAAAATCAGAGGAGTTCTAAATGATTAATATAATGAAAAAAAGATATGGAGTAGCAATAACTATTATCTTTCTTTTATTACTTAATCTTGAAGCTGTATCACCAATTAATACCAACAATTCCATTCGAGAAAAAGAATGGACTTATATGGTATTTGCTGGAGGAGATGATTTAGAGCATCCCGTCCTAAGTCCAGATCCTTATCTAGATTTACTAATGAAGATACCAATAAGATTTAATGGTAAAATAAATGTAATAATTTTATATGATGGAAATAATGATGAGAATAATACAGCTTTATATGGTCATTTTAAGCGCTCTGGTCTTTTCAGCGCTAAACTTGAAATAGATGAGGAATACGAAGAACTTGATTTTTTAAATTATACGACTTTGAGAGATTTTATATCAAGATGTAAAACAGGATATCCTGCAGATAGATATTTTCTCCACATACATTCACACGGATGGGGGTGGGCTGGAGCAGTTCACGATCAAGTGCCAATAGATGGTAGAAATCCGCTTTACAAAGCATTGACTATGGAAGAAATACATAAGGCACTTGATGAGAGTGGTGGTGTTGATATTTTAGAATTTTCAAGTTGCTATATGGGGAGTTTTGAATCTGCATATGAACTTCGTAATTGTACTAAAATCTACATGGGTAGTGAAGAAAAAGGGGAGATCTCACTTGCGTTTTATACTTTTTTAAATGATTTAAAAATACTTCAAAAATATTATTATAGATCATCAGTAACAATAGCAAAAAAACTAGTAAATAGATTCAGAATGGCTCATCCTTATAGATTTACACCTTTAGATATTGTTATAGGAGTGTTAACTTCAGTTTTTGGAGGAGAAAGAGTGGTTTCTGGTTATTACTATAATCATCCTTCTATAGATTCTACTTTTTCTGCAGTTAGAACAGATAAACTAGATGAAGTATGCAATGAAATAAATGATTTAGCAGAATTGCTTAACAAAAATCTAGATGAATATAAAGAAATAATATTAGCCGCTCGTATAAAATCTGAGGATTTTCCAGGTTTTGCTATGCCAATTGGTAAACATGTTGATATTTACGACTTTGCCGATATAGTGTCTAAAAATACAGGAGAAAAAATAAAATCAGAGATTTATAATGCATCACAAAATCTTAAGAAATCTTTAGATGAAGCAGTAATAGCAAATTGGGCTCAGGTAGGTCATAAAAATGCACATGGTTTATCTTTATTTTTCCCTTATAGTAATAATTATTCTATGCATCCTCCTCATTGGGATATGAAAAATTATACAACACACAAACTGGAATTTAAAGATAATAGCTATTGGGATGAATTTTTAGTGAATTATCTTGATAGTTGATTTTAGAAAAAACATTTTTTTTACAAACTTAATTAAAGTCTAAAAAATAAACCTAATATAAACAGGCTTTATTTCTATTAAAATTCTTTTTATTCATAAGTTATAAAACAATAGTCTAGATATGAATCAGAGGAACCATCAATCCGCCACATACCTTCATTATCAAGAAAATAGCTTTTTCCTAACGGATAAACATCTTCAATTTCTTCTGTACCAGAAATTCCATAAAAATCATCTTCAAAAGTATAATTTAAAAATTTAACAACAATAAAATATTTTTCGCCAGGTATCACTTTTAAATCAGGAAAATCAAATTCAATCCAATAAGAAATATCCTCCTTCATATCGATATAAGGCTTTTTTGAAACCTTAACTAAATCTGTACCATTTAAATCATTTCTGATAGATACATTTAAAGGATATTTTTTAAAAATCTCAAGATATGAATTATACCCAGTTGGAAGATTTAATTTCAATTTTATCTTTGATAAACTACTGCCCTTTGGTTTAAATGATTGTGCGATTCCATTAGAATTATAAGAACGGAATTCAGTTTCAATTTGATATTGATCAACTTTTTCATTTTCCGTAGGAATTAATATGTAAAGAGATTTTGCCCATAAATTTGTATATTCTTCATCAGGTATAATCTCAGCACCGTGTTCATCCTGAGACTTAGCTCGAATAATATAAACACCCGGTTTGCTCCAGGAGTAATTCATTGAACAAACTTCTCCAGATTTAAAGTAATCTGTCCACAACTGTACATAGTCTTTTTCGAAATTTATAATACTATCATTTCTGAAATCCCAAGCATACCTTATATTATCACTTTCAGGGTCTATACTTGATGCATTGAATTTAAAAATAAAATCTGTTTGCCCAACTTTATTATTATTTGTGGTTAACACAGGTTTACTTGGTGGTAGGTCAACATCAGTCAGTAAAAGTTCACCTGGGTACATATCATCTATTGTCGGTGTAACTTCTCCACCTACTATCCAATGATTATGATATAAAGGCGCGGCATAATCAAAAGCCTCTTCAGCTGATACCCTACCATCTTTATTTTTGTCAGCATAACCCTGTAAACCCTCACTTACAAACCCCCCTCCAAACATTTTATCTATTGATATTGCTGATTCATTTTCTTTGCAGGCTGCTAGTGTTACAATACCTTTATTACTTATATCATCTGAAAAATCTTTTAACCAATCAGAAAAATTATTTTCAAAAACCCTTCTAAAAATACCTTTTTTATTAACTGCATCACTCATACCGCCACTATAACAACTATCTATGATTACTGCTATTCCTTTTGAATCTAACCTATTTAATAAACGGTTTAATAAATCGTCGGTTATCATTCCGGAAGATGTTCCAATTAGAGGGTATGTTGTAATGAACTCGTCGCATCTATCTTTTTCATCAAAAGGTGGAAGATCAATAGGTATTTTTAGACCTAGCTTCTCAAAATTCCAAAAAAGATGACCACCATGACCTATATAATATACTAGACAGACATCGTCACCATCTTCCATTCTGTCCAACCAACGGAATGCATTTATTATTTTAATCCGTGTAGCATTTTCATTTTTAATTAATCTTATATGATCCGATTTCCAATGATCAGATACAAGAAGTGTTTTGTACATACTATTAACATTTCTATCTATAGGAAGACCAAAGACATTTCCCCAACTTTGAGTGTGATCCAATCCGATAATAATGGCCCAGTATTCAGTAACTCCATCTCCTTCTTTTGGATCTATAAAACTTTTAATTTCTAAACTGGAAGTGACTAGAGAAAAACTTGAAAATATGAATATCGCTATTGTTATGATTATAAGGATCTTTTTCATCAGTTATATATTTTAATTTATTAATAAGTATATAAATTTTTTCATAAAATATTATTTGATCTGATAATTTCCATGATTAAAAATATTAAATTTTAAGATACGTAAATCTTCTGCATTGAAATATTTTAAAAGATTTAAAAAAATATTTGAAAAATTATTGAATTTACTATTTGGTTTTACTTTAAAATTACATTTCATTTTAAGTTTTTCGTCTCCTTCAAATTTTACGCATTCTCTGATATATGGTAACCTGAATTCAATTTGATTACAGGACTTATCAAAAGCCTTTTTTACAGTATATCCTCTTTTTAAATATTTAAAAAATAAATCCTGCCAGTCTAAAAGATCTAACATTAAATCTCCATTATCTTTATGTTTACTTAGATTATTATATCCAATAACCGCGGTTCCTTCTGTTTGGCCTTTTCTAAATTCATATGAAAGAGTCCCAGGACCCGTATCTGTCATTGCTTCACAGCAACAAAGAATAGCAAGTTTTATAGCAGGTCTGTTTAGCATATCTTCATGAAGTTGATCTGCAGTATAATGTACACCAGGTCCACTTGTCCTAAAACGACTTGAACTTCCATCTGAATGGGCTATCACATAAAAATAGTCAACCTCTAGATCTTTTATATTATAGGATATATCTCTGATCGAGGGACATTTAACCACCCATGGGTTTGTATCAAGTATCTCATGGAAAAAATCTGAGGCTCTTTCCCTCCATAAATACCAGTATTTATCTCCTTCTCCTTCAAAAACGCAACCCCTTTCAGTATCTTCCTCAGAAGATATTTCTGTTGAAGATTTTTTCTCTAGATTAAAAGCGTTAGCGTTCGGTATTAAAATTATTGTAATGATAATCAATAATAATATCTTTCTCATGTTTATAATATAATTATCGATTTATAATTATATAAATTTTTTTATTTATAATCCAGACTCTTCTAAAAAATTTTTTATAAATCAAAAATTAATAAAATCATAAATACATGTTTAACATTCATGTATTATGTACATAGTACATAGGGGTTAATTATGAAATTAAAAATACCGCCAGAACCAAAAAGTTTGAAAGAACAAATAAACCAATCTAAAAAAGCAATTGAAGTTAAAATTGAATCAATATCTATATGGCTTGGAAACAAATTACCGAGTTATCTATGGAAAGAAGCAGGTTGGGGAAAACACTTAAAGAAAGAAGGATACAACTGGCAAATTTTTTTAAAAATATTAAGCCTTCATAAAAAAGATATGATTAAATGGTCATGGAATTCTCTTTCATGGAAAGACTTTCTTCTTAGAATCCAAGATACAATAAAAGACCCTATATTAAAAAAGATACTACTTTCTAAAAAGGGTTTATGATAAATATGGAAAATGAAACTGAAGGCGTACCAATAGTCCTTGCTGCTTCGCGAGCTGAAGCAAATGAATATGAAAATAATCCATTTACTGCATTCATATGTACTTTTCCAAGAAAACTCTCAGGATATGCACTAAGGGAACATATGAATGATCTTCCCACAAATAGTGATGGTACTGCTAAAAGAACAATATATGGTCTTAGAAAAGTAGAATCAATGTTAATAGATGAATTCGGCGAAGAAAATGTAGTGTGCACACATTATGATAATCTTCACAGATTTGTAGGAAAAAACACCAAAGTTGTTGGGATATCTACAATGGATCCTATGGGTCTTGCGTATGTTTCCACAACATATAATTCAATTATTGGTTTTGGTGGAGAGGCACTAAATGCTTTCGAATTTGAAAAACTAGTAACTCATCCTTCGATAGAAAAATACAGGCCAAAAGTTGTAGTTGGAGGACAGGGAGCCTGGCAAGTAGCCGAAGCAAATGCACAGGATATACTTGGTATAGATTCACTGTTTCAAGGTGAAGGTGAAAAAGATTTAACAGATTTTTTTAAAAAAATACTAAATGATCAAGAAATTCCAAAAAGTTTTCAAGCAAGAAAAACAGATAGAACAAGTGTATCTTTGATAAAAAAAGCTGCAAGCTATGGCATGGTTGAGATAATGCGTGGATGCGGGAGAGGTTGTGCGTTTTGTAGTCCCACCATGCGAAATAGACATAGCTTTCCCATGGATCATATAATGAAAGAGGTAGAGGTAAACATAAAAGGTGGTTCAAGATCAATTTTTACAGTCACTGAAGACATTTTTTTATATAAGAGTAAAAAGAATTTCGTTCCAAATACACCAGAGGTTGTAAAACTCTACAAAAAAATCTCAGAGTATCCTGGTGTTGAAAATATTCTTCTTTCACATGGCTCATTTGCCCCTGTTTTATATGATAAAAATCTTTTAGATGAACTAACTCCAATCCTAATTGAAAAGACAAAATGGAATCCAGATAATGGCTATAAGCAATCATTTGTCAGTGTCGAAATGGGTATTGAAACAGGTAGCATCCGACTCATGAACAAATACATGAAAGGAAAAGCGCTACCATATAGTGTTGACCGTTGGCCGGAGATCGTATGCCAAGCGATTGGCACATTAAATGATCATGATTGGTGGCCACTATGTACTATAATGACCGGTCAACCAGAAGAAACAGAAGATGATGTTATTGCAACTATAAATTTAATCGATGATTTACGTGCGCAAAATGCTAAAATGTTTTACACCCCTGTTCTTTTCATTCCATTAAAAGAGGCCTTACTTGGGAATTCAAGAAGAATGAATCTTGATAATCTGACAGAGCTTCAATGGGATGTTATATCTCGCTGTTGGAGAAATAATATTGATTTTTGGGCTCCAGATATGAAAAAAATCATAGGTCCAATATTTTTCTTTGCACATTGGTTTTACTCACGTTGGAAACATGGTAAAAAATCAACAAGACCTGTTATGAGACTAGCTGGATTTCCAGTATCAGCAAAAATCGATAAAAAATGCGATCCCTCTTTTTGTATTGAAAATGATAAAAACGGTTTTAAAAAAGTAATCGATCAAATGAAAGAAAGACTTTTATGATTGCATAAAAGCCTTGTATGCTAGATACGCTGAATAAATATCTACTTTACTTGTAATTTCATATGGTGAATGCATACTCATCACAGCTGGTCCAAGATCAAGTACTTCCATTCCAAGCCTTGAGAAATACTTTGCAACAGTTCCTCCACCACCTTTATCAACTTTCCCAAGCTCAGCAGTCTGCCATGGTATTTTCTCTTTATTCAAAAGATTTCTAATCTCACTTACATACTCGGCACTTGCATCATTTGCACTATATTTACCACCATGTCCAGTGAATTTACTCATAACAACACCATTTCCTAGAGTTGATGCATTTTTTAATTCAAAAACATCAGTATAATTTGGTGTTACAGCAGCATTTACATCTGCTGAAATCACTTTTGACTTAAGCATCACTGAATCTACATCTAATTTTGGATCAAACTCTTTTATAACACTCCTTAGAAAAGTTGTAACCTGAGCAGCAGTATTTCCCTCGCTACCTATTTCTTCTTTATCAACAAACAAACAAAGAATAGAATAATTTGGATTTTTGGTATCAAGAGCAGCTTTCAAAGCAGAATACACACAGGCTCTATCATCCTGACCATAAGATCCGATAAGAGCGCGGTCAAAACCAATATCTCTAGATTTAAAAGCAGGTACCGCTTCTAATTCTGCTGATATAAAATCTTCTTCTGAAATACCATAATCACTATGTAGTTTCTCAATAATAGCTGTCTTTATTTTATCGCTATACCCTCCATCCATAGGTTCATTTCCAACAATGATATCGAGGCTTTCACCAGATATTGCTTTGTCTAATTTTTTATTGTCCTGAACCTCATGTGAAAGATGAGGCAATAGATCTGGAACAGAAAAAACAGGGTCTTTTTCACCTTCACCAAGACTAAATTCAACTTTTTTTGAATCTTTTCTATAAACTACCCCATGAAGAGCTAGTGGTATTACAACCCAATGGAATTTTTTTATTCCACCATAATAATGGGTTTCCATGAGTGAAACCTTACTATTTGATTCTTCGAACAATGGTATTTGTTTTAAATCAAGCCTTGGGCTGTCAACGTGTGAAATAACGATTCTAAGTCCCTCTGATACAGATTTTTTTCCTTTAATAATTATAGCTGCTGACTTATCACGGTTTGTAATAATTTTTTTCCCAGATTTTTTCACCATTCTAATTATATTTCTAATGCTTTCTCTCTCTGTTTTTGAAGAATCTAGAAATTTTTTATAATCATCACAGAAAGTATATGCTTTTTTAACCTGATTTTTATTAAAAATCTCGTATGCCGTCTTTTTTTTGTAAGCATATTTACTTTCTTTTTTGTCTTTTTTCTTTTTATCTGACATAAACCGTTCTCCTCTAGTATATTCAATACTGTCATATGATTATGGAATAAAAAGATAACTAAAAGAAAAAAGTAAATTAGGTTTTATTTTCTTTTTCTTAGAATGATTAATGCTACTGCAAAAGCTACAACTAAAAGTAATATTTCAAAGCCGGGGCCATTGTTATTATCATTTCCATTTGTAACTGTTCCTTTTACTTGCGCCTCAAATGAATCAATGTTGTATTGACCTTGGTCGTTGAAAACATATAAGGTCCCGGTGTAGTTACCAGGTATTAAAAATGTGTGTTGAGCATTTTGCCCTTCTTTTGTAATACTTGTACCATCGATAGTCCAAATCCAGGTGTAGTCATTAGGGTTTCCTTCATCAAGTGTCCCATTAAAAGTAGTTTTATCTCCGGGCATTACTTTATATGGGCCATCTGCATCAACTGAAGGAAATGTGTATACTCCTTCAAGACTTATTTCATCATAATAACCAGTTGAAGCAAATGATTCGGCCCAGGTTAGGAGTATTTCTCCTACACCAACAATTCTTTCATAACTTTCTAAGAGATTAAATGTCATCGTTAACTTGTTTTTATTTATTGAATAATCAGTCATGACATCTTCGTCATTTTCAGCCATAACCATTGCCTCTATTTCTAAATCTATGCTTTCACCTGAAGCAGCTGATACCCCATAGTATGGTGTGTAGGTGTTATGTGTAGTTAAAACATACATAAAGAATAAAATTATGTTTGAGGTTGGTATGTTTCCGTCATCGTTTAATTCAAGAATAAGTTCCACTTCGTCATTAACTCTATTTATAGTAATCTTTTTGATGTCGGTATCTGGATAACTAACATTTTCTTCATAATCCGTCATTACATCATCTAAGTCATCATTAATTGTAAATATATTTTTTGCAGAGGCTGTAGTCATAAATAATGATAAAATCAATATTAATGATACAAATACTGTCTTATAGATTTTCATTTTTTATCTATTCTCCTTTTCATATTTGTATATTAGAATTAGTTTATAATATTTGTTTTACAACTATTACCAATAAATCAAAGTTAAATAAAAAGATTTTTGTTTATTTGATTTTCTTTTTTAGATCGTTTACTTTACTTGTGAACTCGTTTAGAGTAGATTCTATAGTTCCAAGGGTTTCGTGAACTTTCTCAGTTACTATAGCACCATTTGGAGACGGCTCAATTATCCCGTCTTTTTCAAGTGTTCTAAGTGAGTATCTTACCATATGTTGGGGTTGACCTGTTATCTTTGATAGACGTATTATTCCAATTGGGCCGTTTTCTTGTACAGTTTTTAATACTTCTACATGTCTTGATAATAGATCAAGTTCTTTTTCTGCAACATTGGTGATTGCTGATTTATTTTTTGTTTCTTCTTTCAAAACAAAATACCTCCTGACAATTGTTAACATAATGCATTACTATTATTTATTTTTTTCCAATATACTATTATCTATGAGAGGTATATTTTAAATGAGAAAATGTAAAAAAACCAAAGAACTAAAAGAATAAACCAAATATTCATCGTGATGGAATCTTTAAAAGATTTAAAAGAAGATAGTTGGGAACTAAATGTAAAAGTTATGAAATATACTATTCCATCTTTTATTGCAGTAATAATATTTCTTTTATTTGCTGTAGTATTCAATAATGTTTTTTTAATGATTTTAACGCTAATTATAATGTTTTTAGGTTTAGTGATTCTTATTTACTTTACTTATAAAATGTTCAAATTATCTGCAAAGATTTACAAAAAAAGAAAAGAAGAGCGATAAAATAAATATAGCAGCATGGACGCAGTCTTTTTTCTAAAAATTCAAATTAAAAAAGAAAAACTATAAGAAATCCCTATTTCATTTGTGTTATTATGGCAACAGGATTTGCATTATTAACAATAAGCCCGTTACATGAAAAATCAGTATATGGCTCTTTGAAAGATATACCTCAAATAACAGAGATCCATCCATTATTTGGTGAATACGATATACTTGTAAAAATTGAAACTAGTGATATTGATTCTATCGGTGAGATAGTTATTAGAAAGGTAAGATCACTTAAAGGAGTTATGGATACTAAAACTTTGATTGGGACAAAAAGCCTTTCCGGTGAATTGTAAATTTTTTTAATTTTTTTTATTCTTATTTGATATCGCTCTAATTCTTTCTCCGACAATGAAAACTTTAGCAATAAAATTTACTTCTTTTGCTTCTTCTTCAGAACAAACCTGCCCCACAATTATCATTTCATTACCTTACTTTTCATTTCATGCTAGTTGATAGCATGTATCACTATATTTATATTTGTCAATCATCAATATATATAATTTTCTATTTTTTTAAAAAAAATGCATAAATTTAAACTATACAAAAAGAAAATAATTAGAATCCTAACTAAAAATATAAATACTATTAAATATTATTTGGTTATGCTATTAATTAGGAGACTGAATCTTATGAAAAAAGCGATTTTGGTTACTATCCTTTCAATTCTTTTAACAGTAAGTAGTAGTCAAGTTTTTTCTTTAAATATTTCAAACAAAGAAAATGAATTTAACATTTTTAACACTGATATTATCTTTGTTGATAAAAACAATACAGAGGGACCCTGGGAAGGAAGCATAGATCACCCTTTTCAAAATATATCTGAGGCTATAATAAAAGCAAAAAACGGTGATATAATATATGTTTTAAATGGTACTTATCAGGAACAAATAACTGTAAACAAATCTTTGTGGATACTTGGTGAAGATAAAGAAAAAACCATAATAGATGCACAATACAATGAATATGCAATAAAAATTATAAAAAATAACGTAAAAATAGAGAAACTTACTATTACAAACGCAGGCGGTTACAAAGAAAATGCAGGAATTAAAATAATTAGTGATAATTGTAATATTTCAGATTGTATAATTAAGAGAAATAGAGTGGGTGTTTTTTTGAATCATACAAATAACAGCATTATAAACAACTGTAAAGTATATCTCAATGGTAAAGGTATATACACAAAATCAAGTAAGAATCTAAATATCAAAAATAATGAGTTTTGTTACAGCTCAATTGCAATAAGTTCAATAAATTCAAGTAAAATAGAATTTAAAGAAAGCTATATACATGAATGTGGAACAGGTCTTTTTTTCAATGTAAGTTCAAATGTTAATTTTTTAGATTGTGCAATATGTGACAATAACGATAACGGAGAAGGATGCTTCATATATAACTCAATAGATTTTAATTTTGAAAACTGTAATATTTTACATAATGGATTTGGGTTGTATATAAGAGAATCTGATAATATAAACCTAAACAATTGTGATATCGAAAATATAACACACTATGGTATAATTTTAAATGAAAAAGTTGGACGTATAAATATAGATAGTTGCAGTTTAATAAACAACTTCAGAAGAGCAATATTCATGGGTACAGGTAACATGAATATTAGAAACAGCAATCTTTTCAACAATAATATAGAATCTGTTAAAGTAACAAGTTCTTTATGTGATGCTAAAAATAATTGGTGGGGAAGTAAACTAGGTCCTATTTTCAATAATGTTTTTAGATTATACTGGTTATTAAAAAAAGATTTTGGAAGATTGAAAATCTTTCCCTGGAGTTTAACCCCATACAAAAATGCGGGTTCTGATTGGGACATAGAAGATAGATTTTCAAAGACAATTGTAATAGGATATGAAGATTATCCAATAAAATTGGATGGGCATGACACAGATAGCGACGGTTTGCCTGATTGGTGGGAAGAAAAATATGATGACTTTGATACAAATGTATGGGAGGATCACATAAATATAGATATCGATGGAGATAGTCTCAATAATTTTGAAGAATGTTATGCTTATGAATGGGGGGCAGATCCAACAAAAAAAGATATTTTCTTAGAATTTGACTGGTCTCCAACAAAAGACCCAAGCAAATCATATAAACCCTCCTTAGAATATATAGAAAAAATGAAAAAACCTTTCAAAGAACATGATATAAATCTGCATGTAGATGTTGGACAATTTGGAGGCGGCGAAGAGATACCTTATATAGAACAGGCTTTAGATTTAAATGATTTGACTGATTTTTACTGGGATTATTTTTTACATAACGATCTAAATAATCCTCGGAAAACAATATTTCACTATGGTCTACTATGCAATAAAGGACCACTAAGTGGATTTGCATTTGTTGGTTGGGGGCACCTGAACGGTTTTTGTGTATCTGCCGGTAGATTTTCAGCAAAGGATAGTATAATTCTTCCTGCAGAACGTAAGATTATAACAGGTAGTATGCATGAGCTTGGTCACACTCTGGGCTTGTTTGTAGATGATTATGGCGGAATAGACAATGGTGCATCCTCAAATTTTGCCCAAAAAGAATACTGGATATATCGAAATTATAAGAGTACTATGAACTATAGATATACATGGTTTATCCTTGATTATTCAGATGGAGATAACGGTAGGGAAGACTACAACGATTGGGCAAATATTGAATTTGATTTTTTCAAAAACATGCATTTCGAATGGCCAAAAAGCTAATCTTCCTTCCATTTTGTAAGAAATACACCTAAAACGAAAAACACAATTGCAAAAATTAATACAAAACCTGTGAAAAACAATGTTTTATCCATATCGTTATATATCATAGCATTGCGAAGCCCCTCATTTACATAATATAAAGGTAAAACTTGTGCAATTGATTGTAGAAAAGCAGGCATCTGTTCCAGTGGAAAAAAAGTTCCGGCAAGAAACATCATCGGAAAAGTAATTGCACCTCCTGCCATATCAGCTGTTTCTTCTTCTTTTACAAAACGCCCTATTATCATCCCCATACCACTAAACATGAAACTGGTCGATATAACAAGTATAAAAAAGAAGATATTTATCTTAATAGATAAACCCCAGACAAGAATTCCTACAGTTATAATTACAAATGTAGAAATAAAAGATAATACAAGCATAAAAAGCATTTTTGAAATAATCCAATCAGCCCGAGACACTGGCATAGTAAGAAGTTTTCTAAGAATCCCATCTTTTCTATATTTTGTGTTACGTTCAATGCTTCCGTAGATCATAGAAGTCATAATTGTAAAACCTATTATACCTGGGACAAAGAAATCTATAAACTCAAATTCTTCACCGAGAATGCTCTCTGTATCCATGCCAGCAACTACTCTGCCATCTGTAATGCCTTTGTTGTATCCTGATAAAATGTTTGATATGATGTTTTTAATTATTGGTGCAGTAGTCTGATCAGAAGGATCACTTAAAAAGGTTAAATTTACTGTAATATTTTCATCATAAAAGGATTGCTGTATCTTTTCACTAAAATCAGAAGGTATCCTTAACCCAGCTGATTTATCATTATCAATCATATAGGTTTTGATATCTTCGTTGTTATCAATAATTTCAACTTTTAGAATCGACGTATTATCAATGATTTTTATGAATTCTTGAGAAAAACCCCCATCGTCTATATTCTGAATAACAACATCATATGAAATATCGTTTGCACCAGAAAAAATTGCACCAAAAATTAAAATCAATAATATAGGAAACAAGATAGTCCAAAACACAGTGCCAATGCTACGAATCCATTGTTTAAGACTTGCATAAAAATCATGAAAAATAAACTTGGGGTTCATGAGCCCCCATCCGAAAGTTTTGCACCAGTTAATCTTAAAAATATTTCTTCCAAGTTAGAACGGCGAATATCAATACTTTCGTAATCCACACACTCTTGCTTTAACAGTGAAAGAATATTCATAACCTTTTCTTTATAATCAATTTTAACGGCAATATCCCCATTGTTCTCACTAAAAACATAATAACCATAATCTTTTAAAGCATCGATAATCCCTTTTGTTTTACAGTTTTTTATACGAAGAATGCTACCTTCTCCATATCGGTCTATTAATTCATCAAGACTACCCTCTGCAATAATCTTGCCTTTATGAATAATAGCGATATGATCTGCTAAATACTCTGCTTCTTCCATATAATGAGTTGTAAGAAAAATTGTTTTACCTCTATCGCGAAGATTAGCGATAACATCCCATACCTCTCGCCGGGCTTTTGGATCAAGGCCAGTAGTCGGTTCATCAAGAAAAATGATATCCGGGTCATTAACCAAAGAAATAGCCACACCGACACGCTGTTTAAGCCCTCCGGAAAGATTACGATAAAGTTTATTCTGCTCATCACCAAGGTTTATAGAGTCAATTATTTCATCAATATCTGCATGATTTTCAAATACTTTAGAATAATATTCTAGTGTTTCACGTACTTTAAGCCGCTCAAAGGAATGAAATTCTTGAGGGAGAATACCGATTTTTTCCCGAATCTCTTTAAAAGAGGTACTAATATCTTTACCAAGAATCTTAATTTTTCCAGAACTTGGTTTTCTTATCGATTCAATCATTTCAACAGTAGTAGTCTTACCAGCACCATTTGGCCCTAAAAAAGCAAAAACCTCACCTTTTTGTACCGTAAAAGAAATATCATTAACAGCTTTGAGATTTCCATATAATTTTGTAAGATTAGAAACGTGTATCGCAATATCTTCATTTGTTAAATATTTTTTAAATGTAACCTTTCCCTTATTACCGCAGTCAGGGCAATTAACTTTTTTAACCTCTCCTGAACTACCTGTTATAGTAATTATTTTTCCACATTTTGAACAGCGTACTTTCTTTGCGATCATAATTATAATTTCCTTGAATTATCATTTCAATATAAAATCTATTATATATATTATTTTATCTCATAAAATATTGAGCAATATTTTCTTTTAATCATAATATTTATTAATAAATATGAATTATTGAAAAAAATAGATTAGATTTATGATATGGAGAGATCGAATGGACCTTAATTTTATAAACAACCTTGTAAAACAAAATAATTCAAAAATAGTTTTACTAGTAATGGATGGATTAGGAGGACTACCTCTAGATGAAAACGGTCAGACAGAGTTAGAAAGTGCTAAAACCCCTAATCTTGATAGACTTTCCAAAAAAAGTATCTGTGGTCTACAGATTCCTGTAGGAAATAGTATAACTCCTGGAAGTGGTCCAGGTCACCTAGGTTTATTTGGATATAATCCAATTAAATACCAAGTTGGCAGAGGAGTTCTTGCAGCAACAGGGATTGGTTTTGATTTAAAACCTGGTGATATAGCTGCTCGAGGTAATTTTGCAACTATTGATGAAGATGGAAATGTTACTGATAGAAGAGCAGGGCGTATACCATCAGAAAAAAACAAAGAATTATGTGAATTATTATGTGAAAAAATCGATATTCCTGGTGTAGATGTATTTATTGAGACCGTAAAAGAATATAGATTTTTACTTGTTTTAAGAGGAAAAGATTTGAAGAGCAATATTTTTGATACTGATCCTCAACAGTTAGGTGTACAACCTCTTAAGGCTAAACCAACTAATCCTGACTCAGTAAATACAGCTGATATCGTTAACGAATTTTTAAGGCAAGCTAAATATATTCTAAAAGATCAAAAACCGGCTAACATGGTACTTTTACGTGGTTTTTCAGAAAAACCTGATTGGCCAAGATTTCCAGAGGTTTTTGGTCTCAAGAGTGCTGCCATTGCATCTTACCCAATGTATAGAGGTCTAGCAGGGCTTATTGGTATGGATAATCTAGAAATTAAGGAGGGCTCTATTGAAGAAGAATTTAATGTACTAAAAAACAATTGGAAAAAATATGACTTCTTTTTTGTTCATATTAAAAAAACTGATAGCTATGGTGAAGATGGAAACTTTGATTCAAAAGTAAAAATAATTGAACAAGTAGATAGCATGATTCCACTTTTACTAGATTTAAATCCTGATGTAATATTAATCACAGGTGATCATAGTACACCATCTTTATTAAAATATCACAGCTGGCATCCAGTACCTGTTCTTTTATATTCTAAATATTGCCGGGCTGATAATTGTGAAAGTTTTGGAGAAAGAGAATGTATGAAAGGTGGTTTAGGAGTTCGATTTCCAGCAGAAGATCTTATGCCACTTGCTCTTGCTAACGCAAAAAGATTAGCAAAATTTGGAGCATAAAGACAATTTTATTTTTTTAATATTTTTTTCCAAAATGAACTTGTTGTTCCTGTAACAATCCTATCTGTTTTAAAAACATATACAACAAGAGCTATCATAATTAAAGCAAAAATTGCTACATAAATAATACCACCTAAGACAAACACATAGTCATTAAATAAAAGTGCTCTTGGTGCCATCATAGGATGACTGAATGGTATCCCAAATAAAACCGCTTTTAGTGCAAGAGGTAAAGTATCAAAATCCTTAAACATTGTAATAAACATTGGAATTAATACAAGTACTGCAACCGGAAATGTAAGTGTTTGAGCCGATTTAAAATTCTTAGCCATAGTCCCAAGTAGCATACAGAACGCAAGAGCGGCAACTAGGCTTACAAATACAACAAGTCCTGTAATAATTAAATCAGTTACACTTAGACTTATATCAAAGGCTGTTGCACCACCAGCCATACTTTGAAACTGGAAACTCATGAGATAGCTACCCATGCCAATCATGTAAATTACTGCTAGTATGAGTCCTACTATTGCTGCAGCAATTATTTTTCCTGCAACAATACTAGTTCTTTTTACAGGTAAAGTAAGAAGTGTTTCAAGTGTTTTATTTTCTTTTTCAAGCGCCATTGAAGAAATAACTATTTGACCTGCCATAATGATTATAATCATCATGATTATTGGTATAAAAGTTGACTGTTGAGAAAGAACACCTGCGATTTCACCCGGAGAAATCCCATTTAGTTCTTTTTCTTTAAAAAATGTAGTCTCGTTTCTAATTGTTGGGTTGAGTGCTGTTGTTGTATTAACTGACGCGTTTTCCTGGCTTATTAAATTTTTTGTAATTTCTGTATTAATTGAGCTGATAACTGTTTCAACAACAGAAGAAGAAATAGAATCAAGGATACCAGCTCCTCTCATGATCCAATAAATCTCAAATTCTCCATTTTTTCCTTTTTCGATATTTTCTGAAAAATTTTTATTTATAATTATTAAAGCATGCCCATCTTTTTCCTTTAAAACATTTATAGCTTCTACTTTATCAGAGTAATCCTCTGAATAAAAAGTAACATTTGAGGTATTTGTAAATACGTTTAATGCAATATTTGAATAGGTGCCGTTATCTGAATTGATAAGTGCAATGGTTGGCGGCTCCTGAAGTTCTTCTTCGATTCCGCCAATAGTGTTTCCCATTGATCCAAAAACAATAGCCATTATAACTATCGGTAAGAAAGTTGCAGGGGTCATAAGTTCTCTTAATTCCTTTTTAATGATATTTCCAAGATCACTCATTTTACCACCTTTGTGAAAACTTCTTCAATGTTTTTTGCTTTATATTTTTTTATCAAATTGTTTGGTTTTCCTTCTTCAACAATAAGACCGTTATTAATCAGAGCTATTCTATCGCATAAAAATTCTACTTCGAGCATGTTATGTGAAGAAAGTAGAATTGTTGTACCGTCCTCTGTTGTATTTTTTATAATCTTTCTTATTTCTTGGGCATTATTTACATCCAGACCGCTAGTCGGCTCATCAAGAATCGCAAGTCGTGGGTTGTTCATAAGCGCTCGTCCTACCAAGAGTCTTCTTTTCATTCCTTTGCTATAGCTTTCCACTTTATCATCAATTCTGTCTCCAAGATTTGCAATTTTGATTCCTTCTGAAACTAGTTCATTTGTTTTTTTATTATCAAAAAAATTTGCAATAAACTTAAGATAATCTCTTCCGGAAAGATTTTTATATGCCCCAGCATCCTCAGGAAGATAACTAATGATTTCTCTTATTTTACCAGGTTTTTCTTTTAAATCATGACCCATAATTTTAACTGAACCATCTGTTATTGTGAGAAGTGTTGATAGAATTCTTAGGGTTGTTGTTTTTCCCGCTCCATTAGGTCCAATAAGTCCAAATATTTCACTTTTCTCAATATCAAAACTTATGCCTTTTACTGCTTTTACTTCTGCATAATTTTTAACAAGATTTTTTACTTCAACTGAAGCCATATAACCACCCAAATAAATTTTTTTAATTAATATGTTTTTACTGCGGTACCAAAGGCTATTATTTCTGCTGCTGAACCCATGGTTTGTGCTGTAGCATAACGCATCCCAACAACAGCATCAGCATTTAATTTTTTTGCATCATCTATCATACGTTGCATAGCGGTCCGTCTTGCTTCTTCAACAAGTTCAGTATAATTTCTGTTCTCACCACCGATAAGTGTTCTTCCAGCTGCACGAAGATCTTTACCTAAATGCTTTGTTTGAACACAGACTCCAAATACAATGCCTAGTACTTCTTTTACTTCTCTACCAGGAAGATTTTCAGTTGTTGAAACCATCATATTTTTTATCTCTCCTTAGTTTTGTTTTTTAAATAATCCTCTCTTATTTTTTCGGCTATTTTACTATCATCTATTATAAAAGCACCTATATAACCACAGGTTTTGCATTCCCATTTTTGACGATCATGGGGAAGTGGCCAACCAATATTTTTAGAACCACATCTTGGACAAAATTTTACCATAAAATTCACCTATATTCAAATCCGCATTTTGCGCATCTATAATTTTTACCATCAAATCTAAGTTTAGAATTACCACATTCTGGGCATGTTCCAAGTACCCTTTCTTCAAGTGCACGGATTCTCCTAAGTTCTCTATCTGCAAGCTGAGATAGATTTATCCAAGGATTTTTTTTCCACCATTTCCATATATCGTCATCAAGTGTTATTGTTACTCTACGTATCTTTTTCACCCCATTTTGAACTAATCCATTTTATACCGAATAATGATATTATACCAAGCCCTATGAATGGAATTTCCATAAGGTACAATCCAGTTATTGTGCCAGCCCCGATATATATACCCAATGCTGGAATTATTCCATCAACAATTGTTTTAAAACCAATGGAATAACATAGATATTTTTTATTTGATATCTTTAAACTATAGAATACTAGAAGAGTTGTAAAAACATGGATTATTATGACTGCGATTCTTTCTATTATTGCTGCTGGAACTGTCCATGTAGATTGATTAAGCATTTGAGTTATAAGTTCTGCTTGTTGTTCTGGAAGTATGTTTATTATACTTGGGTTTAAAACATAGAATAGTATGTTTATAAACGAAAAAAAACCAATAAATAATGCTTCAAAACATCCAAACCCTAGGCCAAAGGCTATTGCTTGTTTTTTTGTGATATTTTGAAGTTTTATCTTTAATGCAAAAACATATGAAAAACCGCTTTCAAATAAACCTGTTCTAAGACCGATATATAGCCCATAGACAATTACATATGCTATTGTACCTATGCCAAATAGATATGAACCAATCGATCCAGAAATTGTGAGATCCATTATAATTTTAGCAATAAATGCAAAAAACCATACAAGTGCTCCAAATGCAAAGTATTTTACTCTTACTCTTTTTGTTCTCCAATAATAAATTGGGGTGATCAATCCAATAATTATCATCCCAATTCCAGATAACAGTAGTAAACTATTTACCATATCTATAACCCCTTAATTTCTTTTATCTAAAAAATAGGCCGACAATAATTATGATTATGCCTATTGCTGTTGCAATAATTGATTTAATCCTTTCATTTCCTGGCGCATTTATTAATCTTGTTAGTCCTGGAAAAATAAAAGATAGAACACCAATTAATGTTACTATTATTCCTAATACTATTATTATGTAATTTACAGATTCCATTATTTTTCCCTATTTTAGTTTTACAGCTGTTCCATAAGCTAGTATTTCTGCAGCACTTGCCATTACAGCTGATGTTGTAAAACGCACGTTTAATACTGCGTCTGCACCAAGTTTTTCTGCTTTTTTTTCCATGCGTTTGAGAGATTTTTCTCTTGCTTCTGAAATCATTTGTGTGTATTCTTTTATCTCTCCACCTACAAGATTTCTAAATCCTGCTACGATATCTTTTCCTACATGTTTTGCTTGTATTGTATTTCCTCTTACAAGACCTAGTATTTTACTTACGTCTCTACCTGGTACAAAATCTGTATTTACAACTATCATGGTTCTAAATCCTCCTTTTTTATTTCATTTTTCATTTTCTTTTTATCTTCTTGTTGTTCGATTAATACTGATATGAAAAGTACAACTATACCTAATAGGATTATTATAAGAATGCTTGTTCCAAAATAATCTATGTTTTCAAGTGATATCCTCTGGAATCCTTGATAAAATCCGTATAAAAAGAACATTATTAACCCAACAACAAAGATACTCATTCCAATTTTTGTTCCTTTGTTCATTTAATCAACCTTTATACGTGTTAACACGTATTAATATGTGTTATGTAGTATTTATAATTGTCGCTTTGAGAGGCTTTATGTAAAACGAAATGAAAAATATACATAATTATAAAAAGCACATAATTATAGAAAAAATTATAAATACCAAATAATATTAATAATAAAACAACAAAATTATAAGTTAAATTAAGTGGTAAAATGAAATTAATTAAAAAATTACAAATAGTTACCTTTTGCACTATGATTTTATTATTTTTTAACAGTTTTTCAATAGTAGCAGATAACGTAGTTGAAAATTTTGAAGAATGCCCCTGTAAAAATAATGAATATTACGATACTTCAATCTCAGATTCTTGGGACTATTACTGTAGTCATGAAGATATAAGCAGAAGAAATATGGAAACATGGATATGTGATAATCCTGATGGAGGAGATAGACATAACCCTTGTTGGTGTCATCTAGGTTTACATACCTACTTTGTTGGAAAAGATGGAATATACTCGTTTAGAAATATTGAAGGAATAACACGTCATACCGAAATGTGTGGTTTAGGTAATCCAGGAACTCAAGATATGAGTATCTGTAACAATTTTGATATTTGGCCAATAGATGGTGAACCCTGGTTACCAGGTTCATGGCGTTGGTATCTCGAAACAAGTATCGATGGGATTCACTGGGAACTTGTTTCAAAATACCCATTTAATAGAGTTAAAGAATCCACTCCTTTTGGCCCTACAGATATTTCCAATCGAGAATTTCGATTCATACGTCTACGAATGAGTACTGATAGGAGAGGTATAGGCCTATCTGGTTACATGGATAACACTAAATTTAATATTGATGAATCAAAGGTTCAAAATATAGATAATGAAGGATTAAGAATCACAAATATTCAGGGAAAAGTTAGAGCACATAAATACCGATTGATGGATATAGATACCCTGCTTGTTCAATTTTCATATGATGGTACAACTGATTGGGATGCCGTGTATGAATTTTCTATTGGTGATGAAGAACTAAAATCCTTTGATTTTAGTTTGGATACACCTAAACTTGCTAGGTTTGTCAGATTAATACCGAAATCAGGTCTTTGGAATGGAATGCCAGCAACCCCTGGTTTTGTTGACTATTCAACAATAACAATAACTCACAATAATGGAGTTGAAACGCTAACATGTGAAAAGGATACAATGGAATGCTCATTATCACCTATACATCCATGTTATTCAGGAGGCCAAGGATGTAATGGAGGAAGTTACAACGAATGTGAAAATTATATGATGTCAGGAAGTTTTCACCACACATATCCACTACTAGATTCACATATTTTAACTACTCAACCAAACAAACCAGATAGGCCCTCAGGTAAAACCTCAGGTAAAATAAATACAGAATACACCTATACAACAAGTTCAACTGATCCGGATGGAGATGATATCTATTATATGTTTGACTGGGATGCTGATGGCAAGCATTATATAACACCCTGGCAAGGTCCTTTTTCTTCAGGAAAATCTGCTGATATCACCCATAAGTGGAAGGAAGAAGGAACATATAATATTCGAGTAAAAGCAAAAGATAAATACGGTTTTCAAAGTGATTGGTCAGATCCATTGCCTGTAAGTATGCCAAAAAGCAAATCTTTAACAAAATTAGATATCTTTTATTTAGATTTTTTATTAAAATTATTTCCAAGATTACAAATAATATTTGATTTTAACTGATGCTAAGATCAATATCCTCTTTTTTTTTTATTCATAATTAAGGTTCAGTATACCAAGTCATAAGAAAAAAAGTTAATAGACCTCTCAATAAATTATAAAACCCAGAAACGTATTAACACTAGTTAATCTATTATGGGGGTAATAGAAATGAAACAATATGAAAAATATTTTGCAATAACAGTATTTATGCTATTTTTAACTGGTGCGGCAAGTAACGTATTAGGTATAAATCCGGCTGTAAAAGAAAACGATGAAATCATTTTGGATTTTGATTTTTCAGAACCAAATATTGAAACATTTGAAAGAAACGAGCAAGTATTTCATAGAATAAAAATAGATGGTCTTTCAAATAGTGGTGATATAAATAAACCATGTTTACCGGTAAAACCTGTAAAAGTTCTTCTACCGCAGGGAACAACACTAGATAATATTGAAGTATATTCAAACGAAGAAACTGTTTTAGGTTATAATTATAATATTGAACATGTAGGAAGACTTATTCCAATCTCGATGGTTAATCAAAAAGAAAAAACTGAAACATCAAATTTAAATGAAAAATCCTTTCTAAATAAAGATTTTTTATATGAAAAAATAGGTGTATATACCTCTAGAGGTTTTTCAATTCTTCACTTAAATCTTTTACCTGTTCAGTATGATGCTATTAGCGGTAAAATCTCATATTTTGATGATATCAAATTGATAGTAAAGATAAAGCCTTCAGCTGTTGATGTAGGCTTTCGTGGTTTAACAAAAGACTATGAAATTGTAAAAAACATAGTCGATAATCCATCCTATGTTGAAACCTATAACAAAGTTACATATCAAGCTCAGACAGATGATACTTATGATTATGTTGTTATAACTAATAATGAACTTAAAAACTCTGGACTAGAATATAATTTTCAAAGTCTTTTATACTATAGGGAACTAAAAGATTTAAAAACAAAAATTGTAACTGTTGGAGAAATAATCAATAATCCTGATTATTCTGTTGATGGAGAATGGGGTGATAATAACCCAGATAATCCGTTTTATCAATATGAAATAAATAATAATAAGGATCTTTTCAATGATAAAGCAGCTAAAATTAGAAATTTCATAAGATATGCATATATGGAATGGGGAACTAGTTATGTACTACTTGGTGGTGACGCTGATCCTGGGAGTAGTACTGATAATATTATTCCTCTCCGCGGTCTTTTTGCTAATGAATCAGGACTACCTTTGAATAATTATATGGCTGAGGAAGAAGATGATATACCATCTGATGTATATTATGCATGTCTTGATGGTAATTTCAACTATGATTGTGACGGGCATTTTGGAGAATGTGCAGATAGAAATGATCTAGCAGATATGGATGAGGCAGATCTTTATTCAGAAGTATGGGTGGGAAGAGCATGCGCTGACTCACCAGATGAAGTATATAACTTTGTTATGAAAACTGTTAAATACGAGCAATATACAGATGTTACAGATTATGATGATATCCTTTTTGTAGGGGAATTTCTAGGCAACGCTTTTTATTATCCATATGGTGGGTATTATAAAGATGACATGGAATATTTAGTTCCATCAAAATACACTGTTTCCAAATTCTATGATTATGATCATCCAAACAATGATTGGTATCCAGATGAACTTGAACAAGAAATTTATTCCATAGAGCCTCATATGATAAACCATGATGGCCATGGGTATGTAAACTACATGTTCAAAACAGGTCCTTATTTTTTCCTAGATTTGACAAATGAAAATCCTTTTTTTGTATATTCTCATTCTTGCTTAACTGGTTCATTTGACAACTGGGAGCCTTATGGTGGATATCGTGAGGAGGACTGTATCGCTGAGGTAATAACATGTGGAACACCTTATGGGGCATATGCATGTATACTGAATGCAAGATATGGTCTAGGAAGTGAAGATAGTCCGTTTTCTCCATCAGGGTCGTATGATGAATCATTCTATAAGGCACTGTTTACTGAAAATATAAAAGAAATAGGCGGCGCAAGCCACTACTCAAAAGAAGATAACATATGGCGTATTGATGAAAATGGTTACAGATGGTGCTACTATCAGACAAATTTGTTTGGAGATCCAGCATTAAGTATTAAAGATCCCTCATCAGAAAGACCAAATAAACCATCAAAACCACAGGGGCAAATAAATGGTAGAGAAGGTGAAGAATACACTTATACTACT
>Ga0272442_10001803_pt1 | contig 31765 bp, 23 predicted proteins | sample SSMForm2O_FD_200262 | JGI IMG/M metagenome (GOLD analysis project Ga0272442, IMG submission 200262) | Marine sediment archaeal communities from Little Sippewissett salt marsh, Falmouth, MA, United States - SSM-Form-2O | ecosystem: Environmental > Aquatic > Marine > Wetlands > Sediment ... | reverse complement strand
GTTTCAAGATTTTTAACAACATTTGCTCCGCCAAAATCTCTTGCTATACGAACATCGATATCAATATTTATTATATCTCCAACTTTAGCCTTTTCTTTTGAATGGTTCTCAAAAATCTTTTGAATTATTGTTTTACCCATCTTATTATCTCCAATAATTATAATTTTTTTCCTTCTTGACCATCATAATAACAATCAACTGTAAACATCTTACGCATTGGTTTTTGTTCGGTTTGTTCTTCATAAACATGAGCAGTTAGACCTGCAACTCTGCCTAATAAAAAGAATGCTTTTCCTAGTCTCCAATCAAAATCCATATCAGATATAATTGCTGCAATTGCGCCATCAACATTTATTGGTAATTTTTTACCTGTTTGTAACATAAGTTCTTTTTCAATTGCTTTTGAAAGAGCAATATGATTTGCAGAAATATTTAGTTCTTTTGCTAGTGAAAAAAGCCTTTTTGTACGAGGATCAGAAGTATGAACTCGATGACCAAAACCAAGTATACGTTTTTTTTGTTCTCTTGATTCTGATACAAGAATTTTTGCCATTTCATCAATTGACTTATCTTCATTTTTCATTCTATTGATCCCATCATGTAAAAATTTTGCACCCTTTTCAATTGCACCCCCATGTGCATCACCAATTGAAAGAACGCCTGCTGCAACTGCTGTTGGAAGAGGTACTCCACCACTTGCAACAACCCTACTAGCCATTGAAGACGGAGGGGTTACTCCATGATCGATACATGCAGTTAGAATTGCATCTATCATTTTTCCATGTTCTTTTGTAGGTAATTCTCCCTTCAAAAGAAGATAAACAACATGTGAATAAGGAATATTTCCGATTAAATCTTCTTGTTTATATCCACGAGTAACAAGATGATTTGGCTCAACCTTTGTAATTTTTGTACTCCATTTCATAAAAATTACTCCTTTACCTTCCAAATATTATCAAGAACTGTTCCATCAATCCATTTTGTCATTCCAACAATCTGATCTGTTAAATCTATCTCTTTAGGACCACCTGTAGCATCATATGCCATGTTTTTTAAATCCTCTATCGGAACGACTTCAATTTTTCCTTTAACCATTTCAATTAAATCTTTTCTTTTAGGATTTATTGAAATACCTTCATTTGTAACAATTGCATCTACAACATCTCCAGGTGTTGTAATTGTTGTAACGTTTTCTCTAACAATTGGGTTTTCTTTTCTAAAAATTGGACAAGTAATTATACAAAGAGATGACCCTGCAGCCGTATCTTGATGCCCGCCTATCCCATGTAAAAGTCGACCGTCACTATGTGTATTTACATTTACATTGAAATTTACATCAACCTCTGTTGCACCAAGAACAACTGTGTCAAGACCATCAATTGTTCTTCCTTTTGATGTTGGATCAGCATAATGGCCAATATCTGCTGGAATCCCTAAATCATTTTGAATAAATTTAACAGAATAATCATCAAACACTTGAGAATAATAAATATTTTTCACTCGTCCTGCCTGATATATATCACATATTAATTTTGTTAGACCACCAGTTGCAGTTTCTGCAACAACATCCTTTTCTTCAAGTCTTTCGCCTAAAAATTTCATAGCTGCAAGAGAAATTCCTCCTGCTCCTGATTGAAAAACCATGCCATCTTTAATTAGACCTGCTGCATCCATCAAATCAATACAATCATGGGCTATTTGAAGCTTCATGGGATCTTCAGTAATTCTTGTTGTACCAGACATTATCTTTTTTTGATCGCCGATATCGTCGACTTGGGTGACAAAGTCTACATGTCTCTCCTGTATTTCTTGGTATTTGTTTGGATAAGGTACAACATTATCAGTTACAATTATTACATAATCTGCACACATTGCATCAACCTGAGAATATGATATTGGACCAAATGCACTTTTACCAATAATTCCAGTACAATTTCCACATTCATCAGATGCAGATGCAGCAATTATGGCTATATTTGGATGTAACTCACCAGTTTTTACTGCTGCCCAACGACCACCATGTGAGCGAAGAACAACTGGATAATTAAGTGGGTTTTTTGAGATGTAATCTCCAACAACCCCATTGATACTTCCTTCAATTCTATTTACAACGCCTTCTTTTATAAAACCAATTACTGGTTCGTGAACATTAAACATAGCAGTTTGTGCCATCATTATATTTTTTATACCTAATGATGAAACTGCTTCAAGTGTCATGTTAATTACATTATCACCATTTCGAAGTTGATGATGAAAAGAAAGAGTATAACCATCTTTTATTCCGCATTTTTTTAAAGCTTCAGACAACTCTGTTATTTTTGAATTATATTGATGTTTCTTTGCCCCAGCAAAAGGTTTATAGGATTTACCTACAATTTCAGTTTCAATTCTTCTTTTAGCAGAATTTTCAATTCTCATTTTCTCACATAATAGATTTTCTTATTTCAAAATCAATAAAATCACAGTGATTTACAATAACTGCCTCAGGGCTTCTTTTTAATTTATCCCCCTCATGAGAATGGGCATAAATTATCAAAACTATTTCATCAGGTAATCCCAGTTCTTTTGCAAGAAGGGCACCTGATACCGGATGTCTAAATTTATTTCCATATTCTCCTTTTACATATTTTCCTCCTTGCTTGATATATTCAAGAAGTTTCCCTACATCATGAAGGAGAGCACCTGCAATTAAATAATCTAGATTTATATTTTCATCACGAAGATCATATACTGCTTTTGCAAGATTGGTAATTCTTTTTGTATGGTCTGTTAATTTTCCAGAATTTTCAATTAATAATGTAAAAGGTGCATCATTAATTGAATTCCATTTTCCTCTTTCAGAAGCTATTTTCCAAACTTGTACAACTTTTTTTCTTATAAATTCGTCTTTAATCCATGATAATTCTTTTGTAAAAGTATTTTCTATTTCACTCTCATCTACCATAAATCAAAACCCCTAAATTTTCTGTGTAATCTATAACATCATTATTAATATTATCTTTGAAAAAATAGGGGAAAAAATTGAAATGTGGCGAGATATTTATAAGGATCCAGCAATCTGTTTAATTCTATTACTAATTACAAAGATTTCCATAATAGATTTCATATCCTCGAGTTCTTGACGGGAGTTTATATCGGTCACAACTCTCATGCTTTTCTCACCACCTTATTATGTTATACTCTGTTAATAATATTATTTAAACGTTTCGTGTAAAGATGTCAAAATGAAAAAAGAAATATTAGTTATTCCATTAGATAACCAGATACCTCAATATAAGATATAAAATCGGATATCTTTCGAATAATTTTAATAATGGAATGTTATAGATTCCCTTAGATCGAGGAATCTTAACACTTAATGGATCGGACCATTCACTACCAATTGAATAAAAATCTTTGGCCTTTACCCGAATTTGATATGTGCCCCTTTCATCCCATTTATGATCCCAACATACCTCTTCACCAGATTGATAAGGACCAATCCAACCAGTATTTGTTTTATCTCCCCAATCAAACCAATAATAAAGGTCATCACCATCTGGATCAGTAGTAACGGTACAATATGTCAATAATTCTCCTGGTTTACCATTTATTGGTCCTTGTGGTTTTTGAGGTTTTGCGGGTGGATTGCTACCAGTATGATTAAAGAAATTTAGTTCAGGATCTCCAAATAGGTTTGTTTCATAAAAACACCATCTAAAACCATTTTCATTTATTCTTGGAATGTTATCTTCCTTAGAATAATAACTTGCTCTGCCCATTTCTCCAATATCTTGTTCAAAAAGTGCCTTAAAAAACGAAATATCTAATGCACCAGATGGAGAATCAAGTGTATTATTGCTACCAAGTCCAAAACGGGCATTCCATATCCCTCCATATGCACCATGCTGTGTTTTTACAGTGTAGTGTTCTGCAATACAATCATATCCATCAGGGTTATCAAAACCTCCTGCCATACAACCGTGGGAATAAACAAAGAAATAATTGTCATTAACTAGAGAATCTACATCGTCATTGTTCATCCTCATATTATATCCATAATATGAATGCCCATCATGATTTATAAGAAAGCGAGTTTCATTATTTAGAATGTTTATCATATCCTCCTTTGTCCAATGTGAAGGAAGGTCTCTATCATATAATGTATCAACAATAAAATCACCAGGTACAATGGGCAGTAATAAATCCTTATAGTTTCCACCATATTCAGATACTCCTGGAAATCCAAGATATTCACCGACAAATAAGATATTATTAAGATAAGAGCCAGTTGATGATTCAAACCCAATTGTTTTCATAACAAAATTTGAAACTTCATCATCAGAATCGATACATGCCCTACCAACCCAAACCTCAGATAGTAAATCGGCCTCATCAATGTCTGTAATGTTGTTTCCAATTCCGTCTTCTCCCCAACGGTTATCACCATCATAATTAAAGTTTCCATCCAAGCATGCATAATAAATGTCAGATGGAATATCATCTTCTTCAAACCAATCATCACCAAAAAGTGGAAGACCTGTTTCATTTGCATAAATGAATCTTGCAGGAACAACATTTTGAGAAGGATCTCCTAAATCTGCATCTCCTGCTAGTAATACATATTTTGTACCAAGTTCAGAATATGCATATCTAATAAAGTTTCTAATTCTTGCAGGATCATCATCAAATTGTCCCATATCACCAGTAATAGGATACAGATAAAATGGATTAGATGGGTTATTGTCACCCCAAGCACCATTAACACCATAATCAGGATTTAATACAATATCTTCAACTGAAAAAATTCCAGCAGTCAAACCTTTATTAATTTTTGACTGAATTAAATCTTGAAAACAATAATCTCCACTTGTCGTTAAGAAATCTTCTCCAGTAATTATAATGTATTCATATGTATCTCTATTAGATGAAACAACAGATTTATGATAAGTGTCAATCAATGAAGGATTATCTACATAGCTTTTGATAACTTCTAAATCATCTGGATGTTTTCTAAATAAACCAACATGATTGGAATCTTTCGTATTAACTTTTAGATTGATATTTTTAAAATAAGTAATCTCTCCTGTTTCTATATTATATTGCACAGGATGTAGATTTAAAAAAAGTACAGTACTACCTCTAAAATTGTATGTTCCAATCTTTTCAAAAATTTTTTCGGAATGAAAACTATTAATTTCCTTTTTAATTACATCTTTGAATAATACCTGCTTTTCATTATTTGGATGTAGCATTCTTCCTAGCTCAATATTATGATAATTGCCAATGCTTGTTTTACCAGATGTTATTACTTCGATAGTATCAACTTCTTTCCCATAAGGAAGCAAGATTTTTAGAGGTTTTACTGGTAAGCATGGTTCATTAATATTATTTGTATTTTCTAGATTTTCAAGATTAATTCTTTCATAATTTGAGTTTTTTATTTTCTTAATTTGAGGTTCTGAAAAATTAAAATAAAAAATAATATTTTCTGTATCAGTTTGTTCAAAGTTTCCATATACAGGATTAATTGTTAACAACAAAAACAGCGTTAAAATTCCAAATACACAAAATATGTTTATTTTTTTCACAAATACTACCCCCAACTATAATCAATAAATGTTAAGCAATTTATTGTTCTTAAAATCTTTGTATGTTAGATTTATTTTTTAATAAAAAATATTGTGAAAAATTGGGAAGGAAGAAGAGGTGATTTAGAGGGGGTAATTGGATGGGTGATCTCTAATCGAAAAATTTGAGCTTCGTCCCTTCCCAATCATTCTAACATTTTATATAAATAATTTGTATCTTTATATGCATTGTTCGTAGATGAATATGTATATGGGTGTGCAAATCATATATTATATACATTCAAATAAGATATTTTGCATTAAAATAAGATGAAAAAAATATTAATTATACTCATCCCAACTTTTAACTTCTAAATCCTTTAATTTTGTATAGTATATTGCTTCAGAAAATCTTTTTGCAAGCTGCAGGTTTGTAATCAATGGTACATTAAAATCAACAGATTTTCTTCTTATTAGATAGTCGTTATCAAGTTCTTCTTTTTCAATATTTTTTGGAATGTTTATAACCAAATCAATTTTTCCATTTGCAATATGTGTTAATGTGTTTGGTTCTTTTTCTTCCAAAGGCCAATATAAAACCTTTGCAGAAATGCCATTTGCCTTCATAAAATCTGCTGTACCCTTTGTTGCATAAAATGTATACCCCATTTTTACCAATAATTTAGCGCTACTCAAAAACTCTGCTTTACTATCAATTGGCCCAGTTGAAAGTAAAATATTTTTCTTAGGAAGTTTAAAACCTACAGATATAAGACTTTTCAAAAATGCTTCATTAAAATTATCTCCAAGACATGCAACTTCTCCTGTTGAAGCCATCTCCACTCCTAGAATTGGATCTGAACCTTTAAGCCTTGTAAAAGAAAATTGTGGTGCTTTCACGCCAACATAATCAATATCAAAACTAGAGCGTTTAATTTCTGAGATTTTTTTACCAATTATTGTTTTTGTAGCGATATCAATAAAGTTCAACTTTAAAACCTTTGAAACAAAAGGAAAGCTTCTTGAAGCTCTTAGATTACATTCTATTACTTTGACATCATTATCTTTTGCAATAAATTGAATATTAAAAGGACCAGTTATTTTCAACGAATTTGCAATCTTTTTTGCAATTATTTTAATTTTTCTCATTGTCTCAAGATAAGTTCGCTGAGGAGGAAGTACCATAGTAGCATCTCCTGAATGAACACCTGCATTTTCAACATGCTCGGTTATTGCATAACAACATAGTTTACCATTTTTTGCTACTGCGTCTATTTCGATTTCCTTTGCACCAGTTATAAACTTACTAATAACGACAGGATGCTCTTTGCATATCTCTGATGCCTTCCCAAGATATTTTCTAAGCTCTTTTCTACTTAAGGCAATACTCATGGCCGCTCCGCTTAAAACATAACTTGGTCTGACAAGTACAGGATAACCAACTCTGTCTGCAAAAATATCTGCATCTTCTAAACTTATCAATTCCTTCCAATCAGGTTGATCAATACTGAGTTTATCTAAAAGCTTGGAAAATTTATGTCTATCTTCTGCCCTATCTATATCAATAGGTGATGTTCCTAGAATCTTTATACCTGCTTTATACAGTGGTAAAGCCAAATTGTTAGGTATTTGACCTCCCATGGATACAATTACCCCAAATGGTCTTTCCTTTTCGCAAATATCCATTACTCTTTCAAAAGTTAGCTCATCAAAATATAATTTGTCGCAAATGTCATAATCTGTACTGACAGTTTCAGGATTGCAATTAATTATTATTCCTTTATAGTTTGAATTTTTCAAAGAAGTAACTGCGTTTACACAACACCAGTCAAACTCTACTGATGAGCCAATTCTGTATGCCCCGCCGCCAATAACAATAATTTGTTTTTTCTCTTTGAAATCAAGATCATCATTACATCCATTATAAGATAAATATAGATAGTTTGTCTTTGCAGGGTATTCTGCAGCAAGTGTATCAATCTGTTTTACAAATGGAATAATTCCTAAATGTTTCCTTTTATTTCTTACTTTTAATTCATCAGAATTTGTCAAAATTGCTATTTGTTTATCAGAAAAACCTTTTTGTTTTGCTTCTTTAAGAAGATAGATAGGTAAATTTTTTAATTTATATTTCCTTAATTTTTCTTCAATATCTACAATATTTTTAATCTTAAATAAAAACCATTGATTAACACCAGATAGTTTAGATATCTTATTAATAGACCACCCTCTTCTAAGGGCTTCTGCAATTGCAAACATTCTTTTATCAGTCGGTTTTTTAATTTCTTTTTTAAGCTCTTTTAATTCAAGATTATTACAAACAAGGCCGTTCATTCCAACATCAAGCATACGTATAGCCTTTTGAAAGGCTTCTTCAAAATTTCTGGCAATTGCCATTACCTCTCCTACTGATTTCATTTCAGAACCAATGTTAAAACTGACCTTTCTGAACTTTTGTAAATCCCAACGAGGATATTTAACAACAATATAATCAAGAGCTGGTTCAAAACAAGCTGATGTTACGTCTGTAATAATGTTTTTTATTTCTGTAAGTCTATAACCTAAAGAAAGTTTTGTAGCAATAAACGCAAGTGGATAACCTGTTGCTTTTGATGCAAGAGCCGAACTTCTACTAAGTCTTGCATTAACTTCAATTATTCTATAATCCTCTGATTTTGGATCTAATGCAAATTGGATATTACATTCTCCAATAATTCCTAGATGTCTAATTACCTTGATAGCCAAAGCTCTAAGTTTAAAATTTTCAGAAGAGGTCAAAGTTTGCACAGGAGCAACAACCGTACTTTCACCAGTATGAATCCCCATTGGATCAACATTTTCCATTGAACAGACAACTATACAGTTATCATAACAATCTCTGACTACTTCATACTCTAACTCCTTCCAACCTCCACAATATTCCTCTATTAAAATTTGTTTTGTAAAAGAAAATGCTTTGGAGGTAATATCGATTAATTCCTTTTTATTACTTGCAAAACCTGAACCTAGACCCCCAAGAGCGTAAGCAATTCTACACATAACAGGATAGCCAATTTTTTCTGCAGCTTTAATTGCCTCATCAACGCTTTTTACTGCTTTACTTTCAGGAACCTTTAAACCAATTTCCTTTATTTTTTTAACAAAAAAATCTCTATCTTCAGTGTCTAATATCGATTTTATTGGAGTCCCAAGGACTTTTACATTATATTTATCTAAAACGCCCTTTTCAGCTAGCTCAACACCGACATTTAATGCTGTTTGGCCGCCAAATCCTAGTAAAATACCATCTGGCTTTTCTTTTTTAATAACCTTTTCAACAAAATTATTTTTTATAGGTAAAAAATAAACTTTATCAGCCAAATAATCAGATGTCTGTATGGTTGCAATATTTGGATTTATTAAAACTGTTTTTATTTTCTCTTCTTTAAGCGCTTTGATTGCTTGGCTACCAGAATAATCAAACTCGCCTGCTTGCCCAATTCTAATCGCACCAGATCCCAAGACGATTACTTTTTTTATCTTTTCTTTTTTGATATCAATCATTTCATCGACCTAATAAACATATCAAACAAAAATTCAGTATCATCTGGTCCAGGAGATGCTTCTGGATGGAATTGTGTTCCAAAAAAGGGTTTTGAGATATGGATTATTCCTTCATTTGTCCCATCGTTATTGTTGTAAAACCATTCTCTCCAATCTTCAGTCAAAGTAGATGAATCAACAGCATATCCATGGTTCTGAGTTGTTATATAGCATCTTTTCGTTCCAGAATCAATACAGGGTTGATTTTGGCTTCTATGCCCAAATTTTAACTTGTATGTATCTGCACCAGTTGCAAGTGCAAGTATTTGAGATCCAAGACAAATTCCAAGGATTGGAATATTTTTTGACATTGCAGATTTAACATATTCAATTGTCTTTGAACATTTTTTAGGGTCCCCAGGCCCATTTGAAATGACGATACCATCTGCTTTTTCATTAAGAAAATTATAATCCCAAGGAACTCTTTTTATTGTAAAATTTCTTCTAATAAAAGCCCTAATAATATTGTTTTTCACACCACAATCAACAAGAATTATTTTTTTCTTTCCTGGATTATATGTAATAGGTTTTTTAATACTAACTTCTGAAACTAAATGTCTTTTATTTGAATCTTCAAAGGCAATATTTTTTTTATTGTAAACTATCTTACCTATCATTGTCCCCTTATTTCGTAATTTTTTTGTTAATTCTCTTGTGTCAACATTAAAAAGTCCAGGGATATTATGTTCCTTCATCCAATCTGATAAAGATTTTTTAGCATTCCAATGGGAATAAGTGTCTGAATAATCTGAAATTATCAAAGCCTCTACCTGAATTTTTTCAGATTCGAAAAATTTCAACAAATTATTTTGTTTTTTGTTATCAGGAATTCCATAATTACCAATCAATGGATATGTCAAAACCAAAATTTGTCCTCTATAAGATGGATCAGTAATACTCTCTGGATAACCGACCATCCCTGTATTAAATACAACTTCTCCAGAAACCAAAGTTTTAGAACCAAAAATATTTCCCTGGAATTCTGATGCGTCCTCAAGGACTAATTTTGCCTCTTGATTTATAAAATCCCCTCTTGAAATAAATTCATTAAAAAAAAGGTAACGTTAAGACACATAAAATATCTTTCCATTTTTATCGATTGTTTATAATCTGATAACAGTTGTAAAATAAGATTTAATAATAAAAATTAACAGATAAATAAGTAATTGTATAAATAAAGCGGATATAAAATGAATTTCAAGTTAAAAAAGATCGATGCATTGATCATAGTTATCATGATAATCCTAGCAGGAGTAGTTTTTTATAGAGTTGGTTTTGTTCCAGAAAAATTAAAGGAAAAAATTCCAAATATTCAATTTTTTAAGGATGATGAAAACAAACTATTAATTGTTAGATCCGTGTCAGGTAAAGAAATATTGTGGAAAGATATTGAAATTGAAGGAGATTGTGGAAAATCTTTACTTGGGAAATATGTTAGAGAAGGAGATAAAATTACAGATTGTCTAGGAACAATAGTTTTTAGACATATTCCAACTCAAACTCTACTATGCACATATAAATTTCCTTTAGCTCCTAAATTACAAACATCAATTATTCTTGGTAACGATAGAGATGTATCTCCTATTGATGAAGGGGTCCATTTCAATAAAATTACAAATATAAGAGAATGGTGGTATTACACTGTTATCTTTAGTAAAGATAGTGAACTACCGGGTTGGTCTGCAACTATTGGTTTCTGTCATATGTCATGGGGAGATTTAAAATTAACATTCAAACCAGATATTTTAGTAGTAACTCTGCATAGTCCTGACGGAAAGGAATATGGGGGATTAATCAACAAACAAAGAAAAGAGATACTTGGAATATTAGGTCCTTCAACTTTAGAAGCAAATACACCGGGTGTAGATTTAAAATATGATAAATCGTGGGTAAAAGGTGAAGCTCCTGAATGGCATGTTCATGCAGAGGACGCAGATATTGACAAAGAAAATGAAATAATAATAGACCTCGATTTCTTTGCACCATCTTCTCCTCTTTGGATACATAGCAGCAGACTATTTGACAGAGGAGCTGGAGATATTGCAAATTATATCTTTACTGGATGTGAAGTTACCGGTGAAGTAATAATTGATGGATTAAAATATGATGTGGAGGGAATAGGACATCATGAACATTCTTGGTCACTTGGTGTTTTAAAATTTGCAGTTAAAGGATGGGACTGGTGTCATATGACACTTGATAATGGATGGAATATTTATTACAGTAAATACTACCTTACAAGACAAATATTTTCAAGTGGATTATCAGAAATAAATCCATATTCTTCTTTAATTATTACTACAGATAAAGGGGAAACAATTACAAAACTTGATAACATAGATATTAAAATGATTGATTCAGATAAATTATTTTTACTTTTAAAGATGCCTTCCGAGCTTGAGATAGATGCTAAGCCAAGTTTATCTCAGATATTACTGAAAACATATGATATAGAACTTGATATAAAGATTAAATCTGAAAATACATATGAAAAAACATGGAAATTTCCAACATATGTAGGTATGAAAATTGGTTTAAATAGTGTTGTTGGAAAAATTAAATGGTCAGATGATGATGGTAACCATGAAATTGAATTAAATGGAGCAGGTACCATTTGGAATATGAGGAAGTTTTAGTTTTTAATTTAAAAAAATAAATCATTTTTTATTAAACTCATTAGTTTCATCTTTGAGTTCTGAGGATATATATTTTAACATTTTTTTAGGATTTAAGCAATCTAGGAAAAAATGAAGATCGTCTTTATCAAATTCCTTTAATAAGACTAGAACCCCAACATATATGGCAAGTCCTATTAAAATAAATATAATTATTTGATATAAATGGATAAATGGTAAAAACAAGTTATACAGCGAAAGATAATACAAAATAATTCCTACTATTAAACCTGCAAAAACATGGCGGAAAGTATAGTTTTGCCATAATTTAATATCAGTTAATTTTTTTGTTACAAATCTAAGTGCAAAGAATGCAACAATTGCAGAAATAGTTATGGCCATTGCTGCTCCACTTGCCCCATTTATATCAAAAATTGATAAAAGACCATTTTTTGGAACAAATAATAAACTTAAAATTATTGTAATTATACAGGTTACAATGGTAATTTTTGTTAGAATTACTGGTTTATCCATACCTATTAACAAACAATTATAAGGAGTATTGATAGAATAAAAAAATGCATAAATAGCAAGTATTGTTAATATTGGTGCGGCACCTAAAAATACATCGCTCATAATTATTAAGATTATTGGTTTTGCTAGTAATACTACTATTACAATTAAAAAAATCGAGACCATAGATATATATCTTTCTGCCAAATTAATTAATCCTTTTACTCTTATAAACATTTCATTTGAGCAAAATTCCGATATCGAAGGGAAAAGAACAGCATTAATCGAGTTTGAAAATACCAAAATGACACTTATCAGAGCAGTCATTGAAAAATAATATCCAACTTCAATTGTTGACCAATAATAACCAATTATCAATCTATCTGCATTTTTAATAATAATAGTAATAATTGGTAAAAACATCATTGGCAAAGCAAAAGTAAGATAACTTTTAAAATAAAACCTGTTAGGTTTTTTGATTGGATATCTTCTAAAGAACCAATAATATGAGAATAGTATTATTAGCCAAACTACCACATATGTCAAAGCCAATGATTTAAGTGCGTTTTCTGAGATAAATTGCTGGATAGGCCTTAAAAAACCTGGCCAAATAAACGCAGGGGAAATTTTTGCAGCACTAACACCTGCAGTTATCACAAGGATTGTAAATGGGAAACCAATACCAACTCCAAAAATATAAGGGAATTCTCTTTTTACCATCTCTTTTTTACCGGTAAAAGTAACAAATGGAATTGAACTTAAATTTGCAAATACATTTACAATCAAAAATATAAATATTATGGATTCTGTATTAGGATCATATATTTCTAAACCTAAAATATTTTTTATAATAAAAAATGAAATAATTGTAATTAAAACCATTATTATTGTAAGAATAATTTTGATTGTTGCAAAGGTCCCAATACAAGTCCCTAAATCTTTCCCTTCAGATATTCTTTTAATATGGGCTTGATTAAAACCAAGATCTGAAACAATATTAAATAGTGCAATAAAAGACATTGCAAGACCAATACTTCCGATTGCAGTTGGTGCAAAATCTCCCCAGAACTTAATTAATATTATAAACTGAACAGCGTTTATAATCTGTAAAATAAATGTAGAGGACAATATTAACAAAGATTTTCGAGCAATCATAATTTTACAAATATAAATAATAAAATGTTATATTAAACAAATGGGAAAAATCAAAAAAAAATTAAATCAATGAGTCACAATGAAAAAAAATAATATTTATGCATGATAAGGATGAGGGAAAATATCATAGCCTATTTCTAATAATTTTTCTGCTGCCATAACATAGGTGTTTCTTCTCCAGATTAAACTAGTATCAATTGAATCTTTTGATAAAGCATCTTTATATTTAATCAAAAAAGCTACAACTAAATCTTCATCTTTAAGTTTATATTTTATTTCTTTTCCAACATTTACTTTTTCAATTAAATCAACGTCAAGCAATTTCTGTAAATGAAAGCCTACAGTTGTGTAATGTTTTTTTATATGAAAACAATCTGATTTTCGCCAGTATTTAGTAAGTCCAATAAGCTCTTTTTTTGAATAAGTATAATTCCAAACTTCAGGATTTTTTAAAGATTTTTTATATGTCTCCTTATCTTTATAAATTTTCCCAGGTCCGGGAACAAGCAACAATAAAATAATTTTTAAAGGAATATCCTGTCTCAAAAGGTTTAAAATTTCTTTATCACGTCTATCAATTTTTTCCTTTGCATAATATCTAATATATTTTTGATCATTCTTTGAATTAATAAAATCATATTTTTCAAGATATTTTAAATGATATTGTAAACTACCAAGTGAGATATTCATTCTTCTTTTAATCTCCCTCAAATGCAAACCAGGGTTTTTTAAAATCAATTGATATAATTCTCTTCTTGTTTCAAGTTTTAAAATATCATCTCTTAATAACATTATATATCTAATATCTCTCTTTACATATTAATAATATTTTCTATAAAACAGATTTATTAATAATTGATACAAATAAATTTAGGCGTGATAAGGATGAGGAAAGACTTTTAAAAAACATTTTTCCCATCTGTCTGTTACCCAAACAGATGCATTACTACGCCAAATCAACATTTTATTTATAGATTTAATAGACAAATCATCATTATATTTAATAAAAATCTCCCAGAACAATTCTGGATCTTTAAGTTTAAATTTATTTTCACGGCCTATCTTTACATCCTCTATTATATCAGCATCTAACAATTTTTGTAAATGAAAACTGACAGTAGTATAATGTTTATTTACAAAAAAATCCTTATCATAAGATCCCTTCCAATGCTTAGTTAATTCAATTATTTCTTTTTTTGAATAAGTTAATAAAAATGTGGAAGTTTTTTTATAAGCCTCTTTTTGTGTTTTTTTATCTTTATAAATATGACCCGGACCGGGTATAAGTAACATTAAAATAATTCTTCTTGGGATTTCTTGTCTTAAAAAATTTAATATTTTTTTTTCTTTATGACTGACTTTATCTTTGATATAATATCTTATGTATTTTTTATTAGCAATCGAGGTGATTAGACCATATTTCTCAAGATATTTAAGATGATATTGTAAACTACCTGTAGGAAGATTTGTTATTCTTAGTATTTCCCTTAAATGCAAACCAGGATTTTTTAGAATTACATTATAAATGTCTCTTCTAGTTTCAAGTTTTAAAATATCATCTTTTGATATCATAATATATATTATAAGTACATCTCATATTATTAATAATTTTTGTAAAATATTATAATAAATTCTTATTTAAACCAAATTTACACATGATAAGGATGAGGAAAGATTTCCCAACCAATATCTAAAATATTTTCTAATGCCCAATCTATTCCGTCACTTTGCCAAGATAACATAGTGTTTATTGAGTTAATAGACAAAGCATCATTATATTTAATAAAAATTTCCCAAATAAAATCTTCATCTTTTAGCTTATATTTATATTCCCGTCCAACCTTAACTTTTTTAATTAAACCTGCATCCAATAATTTTTGTAAATGAAAGATAACAGTGGTATGATGTTTATTTACAAAAAAATCCTTATCATAAGATCCCTTCCAATGCTCTGTTAATTCAATAATTTCTTTTTTTGAATACAATTTTAAAAAAGTAGAAGAATTTTTAAAAGCCTCTTTTTTTGTTTTATTATCTTTAAAAATCTGACCAGGACCGGGCATTAGAAGCATTAAAATAATTCTTCGAGGGATTTTTTGTCTTAAAAGATTTAAAATCTCTTTATCACGTCTATCAACTTTTTCTTTGACATAATATCTATTGTATTTTAGATCATCATTTGAAACAATAAGTCCAAATTTCTCAAGATATTTAAGATGATATTGTACATTACCTGCTGGAAGATTTGTTCTTCTCAATATTTCTCTTAAATGCAACCCAGGATTTTTTAAAATTAAATTATAAATATCTTTTCTAGTTTTAAGTTTTAATAAATCATCTTTGGAAAGCATTTATGATAAATATATGTAACCAATATTAATAAATTTATCAAAAGAAAATAAAAAAAATTATTAATTAAGGTTGCACCTCCAAATTTCACAGCCTGTATTTTCATTAGAAACTCCAACAATTAAACTGTTATTGTAAACTTTCATAGCTCTTATTCCAACGTTATAATCATCACCAAAACCATTCGGAGGATTATTTTGATCTAACTGATTAGATTCGTCACCAACTTTCTGTTGCCATATCTTTCCGTTATATCCCCAAAGCTCTGCTTTTCCACTCAACTTATCAAATGAAGCATCCCAACTTAAAAAGCCATTTCTATAAAATATAACATTAACAGGTTTTGGTAGGTTAAATGTTCCAACATAAAGTTGATTATTAAAAACTTCCATGGACCAGGGATAATCATTCTTTGGATCCCCAAATCCTGCACTACAATTTCCTCTTCCTGAGGCACCAACAGCTCTTTTCCAATAATTTCCACTTGCATTATATTTCCAAATTTCAAGTCCTACCGAGTTAAAATGGCTAATAGGATGAATTAATGCATCAAATGGTCTTTCAAAAACAGTTAACACTTTTCCAATACCATCAATTGTTATACTTCCATACCAATCTGCACCAACAAAACCGACATATAATTCGTTATTATAAACAGCCAATCTTCTAATTCCACCTAATGTTATTCTCCCCATTCCTCCAGGAAAATCTGCACCATTTAGTTTTGCTCTTAAAAAAGTTCTATAAGCAATTACTGGCTTCCAATTAACTCCATCTTCTGATTTCCATAATTCACCGCCATTAGTTTGGTCAGTATTATCTGTTCCAACATACAAACATGAATTATATACACTCATAGACCATACATAGAAATTTTCACTAGTCCAAAAACCTCCTCTTATTTCTGCATCTTTTCCAACAACACATTCCCACTCACTCTTGTTTCCACTACTTGATCTATATACCTCACAACCATCATCAAAATTCATAGTCCCAATGTACAAATAGTCGTTGAACACTTCAGCCATAAAAGAAGCTTGATTATTTTTATTACCAAAACCACTTTCAACTACCTTCTCCCATTCGCCGAATATATCATCTGTTCTCCAAACTTGACCACCTTCGTTACCATTGAATATACAGGCATACAAATAGTCCTTAAACTTAATCATTGCCGAGCATTCCCAATTATTCTTATTGCCAAATCCTGCAGGATGTATTGCTTCTTCATTGTCACCAATAAGTTGCCTCCAACCATTGCTTTCATTATAACACCAAATTTCACAGCCATTGCTTGTTACAATACTTCCATAATTAAATGCCCCTCCAAAAGCAATTTTAAAAAAACTTTTTACATCCCAGCGTCTATTAGTTGAATTTAAGTTACAAGTACCAACTACTAAAAAATCTTGAAAAACCTCTATTCCTCTTAATGCAACATTAAACTTATTTCCAAAACCATCTTCATTTAGCTGCTCCCAAAAAAGCTCAGTACTTTGTAGTTTCAAAAAACTTTTTTTATTTTCATTAATAGGGCTAGTCGCACCTGCTAAACTACCTACAATTATTATCAGCATAATTATTATTGCAAAATTTCTAATATTCATATCTAACCCAGTATATATTTATAAAATGTAATATATATTATTTATAGTCCAATTTTTGGAATTAATTTTTATGAGCAAATATACTAATAAGATGTTAGAAAAAATAAAAAAAGATAGAGTTTTAATCAATGATTCTAAATATTGCATCAGCTCCAGGTGGGTCTGACTCGATTAATCTTTCATGCTCGTATATTACTTGCCTAATTGAATAAAATTGATAATAACCAGTTCCATTAGGAGAATTAAACTCCCAACTCCAACCATCAGAACCATCAAAATCAGTATCATAAAGTGTCCAATCACACCAAGATTTATTATCACAAGAATATCGATAAAACAAATCTAAAGAAACAACTCCATCAGATGTCTCAGAATTACCATAAATGGTAAATTCTGAAGATGTCTGATCATAAGGAATAATATCACTCACCTGAGAAGGACCATAAACAGGTGGTAAATCATTATCTGGAACCTTTTTTGAAACCCATGCAACATGCCGTCTAACAATACAACTATTATAATCTATTTTATAAGATGAAATGTTAACCCAATTATGAAGACCATCCCAGAGTTTATTATTATCAGTATCTTCTGCATTAATTATTTCACCACCCCACCAGACTTTATACTCTGGATGACCACTAGACAATATTATTCTTGCCTTGTTTTCATTTGGATACGTCTCCATTGTCATAAATGGTTTACCAGCATGATGTGTTTCAATAATATTGCCACTACATTCCCAATCAGTAGCCATATAATGAATCCAGCTTAGAGAATCAAATATGCTAAAACCATGTTTTCTAGCTTCTTTAAAGCCTTTTAAAAAACCTAGCAATCCACCCTTGTATTCCCATTCATATATATCGGTAGAAGAATTTTTTGATATATTTAAATCAGGGAAATATCCAATAACAGTAATATTATTATCTGGTTCATCTTCAGGGACTATCAGATTTAATCCTCCTATCCAACGTATACGTCTTGTATCACCTATAAAATCATCAAATATTGGATTATCTTTATTAATTTTAACATCTAACGATACTCCACAAAACAGAATATCCTTAGACATATTATTATCAGAAAAATATACATAAGCAGCTGAACCTGGTGGACTGTTTAGAAATTTAGGGAGAAATGGGGCATAAGAGTTTGTAATATCAATCTTTGCTTGTGATAAACCAACATTAGAAGCTTTTAATGCCTTTGACCCTATTGAATTTATTTTGCTCTCTAATTGAGCCATAATATAAGATGAAGCACAATACCCAACATATCCTCCACCATCCTTTATAAAATCTGCAATATTTTTTTTCCAGAGAACTTGTTTCATAGGCATAAAAATAAGTTCTCTAGCCATGTGTTCTCCCTCATTTGCAGGGATTATTAATAAATCATATTTATTTGTACTTAGTCTACCTCTATAAATATCTTTTTTTGTTAGAATAAATACCTTAAATTTATAAAGAGTGTTTCCAACCTTCCATTGATATGTTTCAAACTCTTCCAAGGTTGGTATCAAAGACGTAAATTTAGCATTACTATTTGAAAAAATTGCAGTTTGTATTTCCACTAAATTATTATCATTTTCAATATCTGTCTTTGAATCTTTACCCTCTTTTATCTTTAATTCAGCTGTAACAATAAAGTTACTAACAAAAAATGTAAATATTATTACAATTGCAATAAATTTTATTTTCATTTTACAACCTAAAGAAATATTATTATAATAAATATATAATATTTATAGCCCGCTTTTTGCAATTAATATGTAGGACTAAAAATCTAAAATAAAATAAAAAAAAGAATAATTAATTGAAAGTTTTAGTAATAGCATCAGGTCCAGGAGGTGCTTTTTCGATTAACTCTTCACCCTCAGAATCAACATGCCTAATAGAATAAAACTGGTAATATCCTAACCCATTGGCTAAAGAAGCGTTAAAAACCCAGCTCCAACCATCAGAACCATCAAGATCTGTGTCATATACCATCCAGGATGTCCACGTTTCGTTATTATCTGAATACCTATAGAATAAATCTAGCGATTCAATTCCCTCTGATACCTCACTGTTCCCATAGATAGTAAAATTGTTTGATTGATTATATGGATAAATATCACTCACCTGAGAAGGACCATAAATTGGTGGAAGATCATTATCAGGAACTATTTTTGAAGCCCATGCGATACTTCTACGATTTATCCAATTGTTATATTTATATTCATCTTCAACTGTTTCATTGAATGGAATTATATCTTCCCAATTATAAAGTCCATTCCATAGAGAATTGTATTCTGTATCTAAAGTTTCATTAATATGTCCACCCCACCAAACTTTGAATTCTGGATGAAGACCGGTTAAAACAATTCTTGCTTCATTCTCATTAGGATAAATCTCTGCAGTCATGGATGGTTGATTTGAAAAATCGAATTCTATTATTTTATCTGTACATTTCCAATCACCAGCAAAAAAATATACATTACCTAAGTTTGAAGGGCCAGCTGATTCATCGGTATTTTTCAAATATTTAATAAATCCTTTAACAAAACCAGAAATACCACCAACATATTCCCAAGCATGAATTTGTGTAGATTTATTGTCTGACATTTCTTCAACAGGATATCTTGCTAAAACAGACACTTTTCTATCCGGATTTTTTGGAATTGTAATTGAAGGTCCACCAATCCATCGGATTCTTCTGTAGGATTCTAAAAAATCATCAAAAATTGGGTGACTATTGTTTATTGGACAATCAAAACAAACACCTGCAGGACAAATACCTGAAGGATTAGATTTTGGTAAACTACGATTCCAACCGTTAAACATTACATATGCAGCTGCTCCTACATACTCTGGAGGTAGTCCAGCAATTTTGTCAAAAATAGGCATCGAAACAGTTTTGTAATGAGATTTTACCCATGTGACTCCTAAAGAACTTTTCTCGTAAGCATATTCTAAAAATGACCTAGGTTTTCTATCCAAATCTAAATCTGTAATTAAAGCAGTACCACCACAAATCCCATAATATCCACCCCCATTTTTGATAAAACTTGCAAATTTTCTTTTCCACATAAAATTCTTAAAAGTGGGAAAGCATTTTATCATTGATTCTCCATCTCCTACGCCTCCTCCAGGTACAATAATCAAATCATATCGATCAGCGTTTAGTTTTCCTCTCAATATATCCTTATCATATAATAAATCCAATTCAAAACAATACTTTGTGTTTCCTACTATCCACTGATAATCTTCAAACATGTCAATAAAATATTCTTTTCCTGAAGGCAAAAATCTTGCTTCGACCAGAATTGCAACTTTAATCACTTTCAAATCCAAATTTTCAGTAACCTTGCTCCCATTATTGGAGACTGGGATTGATTCGTTAGAATTCTTCTTTCCTGCAACTATATGGTTTATACCATCTGACCCAATAAAAGTGCTACCAACCATAATTAACATAATAATAAGAGCTAGGATTTTTAATTTTATAGTTTCACACCTCAATATAGGCCATCGCGTCTGCTCCTGATGGTGCCGTTTCATTTAAACATTCATGTTCATACCGTACATGTCTAATCGAGTGAAACTCATAGTATCCAATTCCGTTTGGTGCATTAAATTCCCAACTCCAGCCATCAGAACCAACCAAATCAGTGCCATATAACGTCCAGGATGTCCATGTTTCATTATTATCCGAATATCTATAGAATAAATCTAGTGATTCAATTCCATCTGATACCACACTGTTACCAATAATTGTAAAATTGTTTGATTGATTGTATGGATAAATATCACTTACTTGTGATGGACCATATATGGGTGGTAAATCATTATCAGGAACTTTTGCAGCCCAGGCAATTTCTCTTCTAACAATCCACCAAGTATAAGTCCTTTCATCTTCAACTGTTTCATTAAAAGGAATGTAATCTACTAATTGAAAAAAGTCATTTGCAATATAGTCATCTTCTATATCTTCATGTTCTTCAATATGTCCACCCCACCAAACATTTCTTGCAACATGAAATGCATTCAAAGAAATCCTTCCACCATTTTCATTTGGATAGATTTCTTGAACAAAACATGGTTTGTTTGAATCATTTATATCAACATAAGAATCCAATTTTTCCCAACCTTCCGCAAAATCAATAGATGCAATTATTGCTTCAGATAGAGAACGACCTCGTTCTCTACACCATTTAATAGCATTAATCAATCCTTTAATATGACCTAAAACACCACCAGTATATTTCCAATGATGAACTCTCATAGATTCATTTTCACAAAGAGGTTCTTCTGGATACCATGCACCAACGGAACACTTGCTTTTTCCATTTGTTGGTAGAACAATACTTGGACCTCCTATCCATCTAGCTCTACAAGTATCTTCAAGATAATCATCATAAACAGGATTACTTCTATTTATTTTAACATCAAAACAAACTCCATTTAATGTTGGCCAACCTTTATCATGATCTACATAACTGGACCAATGCATGTAAAAAGAATTACCAACTAGTTTATATCCATCTTTTCTAAAATGAGTAAAAAAATAATTTCCAACGTTTTTAAAATGACATTTAACCTCTGAAACGCCAATTGTACATTTATGCATATTTTTTTCAAGTGTTGTCTCAGGTTTTTTATCAAGGTCACAAAGCATTGTTGTACCACCACAATAACCAATATAGCCTCCACCATCTTTGATAAAATCTGCAATACCTTTTTTCCATCTGATAACATTTGGCCGAACATTTGGAAGAGTACCTTTTATTATTGCTTCTTCATCACCAACACCACCACCCGGAACCAACATTGCATCAAAATTATCAACATTTAAATTGCCATTAGTTATATCCTTATCACCAATTTGTGTTATAACAAACTTATAGGTTTTTTTTCCAACAGTCCATTCATAATCTTCTAATATAGGTAAATAATAAGTTGCAGCATCTTTATCCCAACCAATGGGAGTTGAGGAAAGCATAGCAATATTTACTTCAATTACTTTATTATCATCATCATTTAACGTTTTAATTTGACTGTTTGCAATTACGAGTATATTGCTTATCATCAAGAAAAAAATCAATATTACTAAAATTTTTAATTTCATATCTATCTAAATTTATATATCTTAAAAAATTATTATATATAATTTATGGTACAAGTGTACTAATAATAATTAATTTATAATATGAACGATTGCATCAGGTCCAGGTGGAACTTTTTCTATTAACTCTTCACCCTCAAAATCAACATGCCTAATAGAATAAAACTGATAATATCCTAGTCCATTGGCTAAAGTAGCATTAAAGATCCAGCTCCAACCATCAGAACCATCAAAATCAGTATCATAAAGAGTCCAATCACACCAAGATTCATTATCACAAGAATACCGATAAAACAAATCTAAAGAAACAATACCATCAGACGTTTCAGAATTACCATATATATTAATATCTGAAGATGTCTGATTATAAGGATAAATATCACTCACCTGAGAAGGACCATAGACGGGCGGCAAATCGTTATCAGGAACTTTTGCAGCCCAAGCAACTTGTCTCCGAACTATCCAGTAATTATATGAAAATTCATCCTCAATTGTCTCATTGTAAGGCGTAAAATTTACCCAATTGTAAATATTTTGAAGATAGTTGTCATTTGTATCTTCTGCTTCCTCAACATGACCACCAAATCTTACACCATACTCCGGATGAGGACCTTCCAATATTATACGCCCTTGGTTTTCATTAGGATAAATATCTGCGGTATTACTTGGTTTATTTGAGTATTTTAAGTCTAATATTTTATCTGTTTTTTCCCAATCAGTTGCATAACGATGAAATCTTCCAATACTTTTAAGGATATCATTCATCTTATAACCATAGGATCTATAAATTTTAATAAATTTGAAAAAACCACGTATTAAACCAAGGACCCCGCCAGTATACTTCCAAACATGAACCCTAAGAGATTCATTTTCAGACAAATCAGCAGGATAACGTGCCAACACATCAACTTCTCTTTTGGGATTATCAGGCACTACAAATGCCGGACCTCCAATCCACATAATTCTCCTTGTCGTTTCCAAATAATCATCAAAAATAGGGTGATTTGTATTAATCTGTACATCAAAACAAGGAAAAGCAAAAAAATATAATGCTGCACCAAGCTTTTCAGGTTTAGATCTATGAAAAGGATAAAGAATCGGGATTGCAGTATCATAAAACAATTTTACACAGGAAACTCCGATATCACACTTATCAAATTGTCTTTCATAGAAAGTTGTTGGTTTTTTACTTAAACCTGTAAACATAGATGCTCCACCACAAACTCCATAATAACCTCCTCCATCCTTTATGAACTGGGCAATATTTTCTTTCCATTTTTTTGCTTTGGGTAGACGATAAAAACCTTTTATCATAGATTCTCCATCACCAACATCACCACCAGGGCAAAGTAATATATCGTAATTATCCACAGTCAGTTGATCATTGAGAATATCTTTATCATAAATTGGTGTAACAATAAATCTATAAGATATATTTCCTACAACCCACGGCTTTTGTAAAATATTGGGAAACACTCTTTTTGCAGTTCCAATAACAGTACCGATAGGTTCCTCATAAAGTAAAGCTACTCTTACATTTTTAATTATTTTATAGTCTTCTACAAAATTTTTTATATATTTATCAGCGTTTTTATCAGCTGAAGCAATAAGATTAACTAAAAGCAAAAAAAACACTACAACAATTACAATAATTTTAATTTTCATATATAATCTCTAAAAAAATATTATAAAATCAATTATATATAATTTATGGGACAACTATACAAAAGAAAAAGCTAATTATAAATAAAAAGAAGGGATATAATAAAAAATAAATTAATCTAAAACTCTAGTAATTGCATCAGGTCCAGGTGGTACTTTTTCTATTAACTCTTCACCCTCAAAATCAACATGCCTAATAGAATAAAACTGATAATAACCACTTCCACTAGGAGAATTAAAATCCCAACTCCAACCATCAGAACCATCAAAATCAGTATCATAAAGGATCCAATCACACCAAGTTTCATTATCATCCGAATATCTATAGAATAATTCTAAAGATTCAATTCCATCAGACGTTTCAGAATTACCAAATATTTTAATATCTAAAGATGTCTGATTGTAAGGAAAAATATTACTCACCTGAGAAGAACCATAAACAGGTGGAAGATCATTATCAGATACTTTTTTTGAAACCCAAGCAATGCTTCTTCTAATTATCCAGTAATTATATGAAAATTCATCCTCAACAGTTTCATCTTCGGGAGTTATTCCCACCCAATGATGAAAACTATCATATATATTATTATGATCAGTATCTTCCATTTCTTCAATATGCCCACCCCACCATACATTCATTTCTAGATGGCCATTGCATAAAATTATTCTAGCCTTATTTTCATTAGGATAAATCTCTGAAATAATAAATGGGGAGTTTGCATGATTGGTTTCAACAATATCATCTGTCATATCCCAATCTTCAGCAAAAACAAGTGTTTTCATTAAAATTCCTAGATTTTTTACGAAAAAAATTTCTTCATCACCACGAATACTGCGAATAAATGCTTTTATTAAACCTGCAATTCCGCCATTATACTCCCAATGATGAATTCTAAAGGTTTCATTATCTGAAATCTCCTCTTTAGGGTATTTAGCAAGAACCTTAATTCTATCACAATTTCCATCTGGCAATATTAGTTTTTGGCCACTTACCCAACGAATTCGTCTTGAAGTTTCTAAAAAATCTCTAAAGATGGGATTATTTTTAAAAATTTTAATGTCTAAACAAGCACCACTGTAGTAATTAATACTATAATTTGTTGTATTCCAACCTGAATATTGAATATAACCTTGTAAACCAACAGAATCTGATGATTTACCTCCAAAAAAATTAGAAAATATTGGAATAGCACAATCATTTTCATGTTTAACAGATGATATTTTAAAACAGCTATTCTTCCACATTCTTTCAAAAAAGGTATCCGGTGTGTTTTTCATTTCTCCTGCAACTACTGCAGCAGCACATGACCCAAAATATCCGCCACCTTCTTTTATAAAATCAACCACTCTTTTTATCCTTAGGATATTTTTTGGCAATCTAATACCAGTAAAAATTACATTTTCCCAAATTGGATCTGGAGGAGGTGATAAAACATCAAAATTTTCTAATGAAAGTTCTCCTTTCAGTAATCTATCTGTAGAAAGTAAGGTTGGGACAAAACAATATGTAGTGTTTCCTACTTTCCATTTATAATCTCTTAGGGCATAAATAAAATAACGCGTTCTACCATGTTGACTATAAAAATCTTCATCTTCAACTTCATCAGTAAGGAGCGCAATTCGAATTTCAACAACATCATTTTCTTCAGTTGAACTATCAACATCTAATGAAGTTACAAAATTGCTTAAACATAATATTAAAATTATTGCAATCGAAATGATTTTTAATTTCATATATACAATAAAATTGTTTTTAATGATATTTATAGTTTGTAGTCCATTTCTTATAACAGTATATAATATTTACAATTATTAAGAAATTTTTACTTCCCCATTATCTGCATCTAAAAATATATTATCTCCGTCTTTGATTTTTTCAATATCGACCTGATCAACACAAGCAATACCTGCAAGAATAACTCCTGTTGCAACAATTGTTTCGGTTTCTTTGTTTATGATTCCAGCTGGAGCAACGCCATTTTTCTTAATCCCGTATATAACATATGAACCAACAGTTGATCCTTTCCCACAGGGAAAAACAAGGATTTTATCTTTTACAGATTTCCCTTCTAAAGGATGGCCTTTTTCAATTACAATTCCTGTTTTAATATCAATTCCACCGTAAAATCCAATTGGCTCAGTAGAAACTATTGCCTTTCCTTTTGCTTTTCCAGGTGAAATAGTTCTTCCTTTCATAATTGTCCCTCCACTAAATCATCAATATTTGCAAAACATACCTCTTGTTTACAAAAACCAGGTAAATAATTTGCAGCCTTACCAGAATTTACACCAGTTGTTTTATAACCCATTTGCTCAATTGGTGAAACAACCATACATGTATCTGCAACAATACTGCCACCTGCTTTTGTAATTATTTCATTATAACCCATTCTTTCTGCAGCTTCCTTTACCATACGTGATGTACAAATCCAAACAGGTTTTTTGAGATGTTTTCCATTAAGTCTGTCTGCAAGTGCGGAAATCTCCCTAAGCGAGGCATGAGGACAACCAAAAATTACAATATCAGGATTTTTTCCTGAATTTAGTTTTTCATATGTATCTTTTATTTCTTTTTTTCCAATAGATATTTTTTCAAGACCCTTATTTTCAACTAAATCAGCTTCAGGCGTAAGACCCTCCACATGATAAAGGGCAACTGCACCAGATGCAGCCATAGCAGCACCAAGAGCCTTAAGTTGATCTGTATTTGCACTCTTTATACCTTTAAAATAAGGGATTTTATTTTTTACCTGTTTACCAACAAAATATCCAAGGGCTCCAAAATCAGAGTTAAAGGATAAATCAGCACTAACATCTATCTGAACTGTTGGCTGTCTTTTTTCCCATAGATGCAGCCCGTAGTTTGGAGTCACTCCACAAATTGCAGCAGCAAGAGCTGAAGGCCCTCCCTCTCTATTGGTCCTTGCACCAATTACTGAATTTGAAAATGAAACAGCCGAGCTTTCTGACCAAGCGATATGTTCCCTAAAACGCGGAAGGTTCCCAGCAAGATATGGAGTGCAAGTAGAAGTAACTACTATTCCCATTTTTTTAAATGCTTTCATAATTCTAAGCTGATTTTTTGCAAAGTCCTTTGGAAAACCAAGTTTTTCCCAATTTTCAAGATCCATTCCCGCTGGATTTAGATAGGTAAGCACCTTTACCTTTGCATTTTTTGAAGCCATGTCCTCAAGAAACTCTGTACCAGGATCCCCAATTGATTTATATGAAACTCCTGCGACTTGAACAGAACCAATTGGTATCATCTTATCGGCACCATAAATATCGCCAAGCCTTACAAGAAGCCTAAAAAGTCGTTCCATTACTTCGCCTTTTTCTCCATCTATTATTTTTTCTTCTTCTTTTGTCAGATGCATTTTACTAACTCCTTACAATTATTTACAAGTAATTTTATTTCTTTTTTTGAGGCATTATTGATATGAATACCTCCAATAGCAACTGCTTTTGTCTTATATTTCTTACAAGCAGCCTCTGCAATTATCTTAAGTACTATATCATCCCGATGACCTTCTAATCTGATTACTTGAGGTTTTTTATCAGGTTCACATATAACTACTCCCCCAATATGTGACCTTTCGCCTCCTCCCAAAATAAAGATTAGGTCATCTTCAAGCTTTTTTTTCTCAAGAAAAACTTTATATTTTCCCTCACCCGAGGTAATCATCTAAATTCACTTTTTTATATTTTACAATTTCATATTTTGATTTGTCAACATCAGATGGAATTGTTGCATCAAATCCAACTTTTGTAGTAAGTGTTTTTTTACCAGGTTCGTGCTTACCAGATGGATCAAGTGAGCTTCCAGGTTGATCCGGTCTTATTATCATATCCTTATTCCCCTGAAATCTAGTAGCCATTGCCCATTCAACTGCAAGTGGATTGTATATATCTACATCATCATCAACAATTGTTACATGTTTCATGCTCTTATGACCATTGAAAGCTGCTTCAATTGCTTTTTTACCATCATCAGGATGTTTCTTTTTTATTTGAACAACACCATGAAGCCATGAGCCACCACCCATTGTAACATATACATTTTTACAATCAACAACCTTTGAAACCTCATCATAAATTGTTGGTTCTTTTGGCATTCCCATAAGTGTTTTATGTTCAAGTCTTCCAGGGATGAGTGCTTGGTACATTGCATCTTTTCTATGAGTAATGCAATCAACTACAAAAACAGGTTCCTGACGCTCAAAATCTCTTGTTTCAGTTAGATCGACAAATGGACCTTCCCTATCAAGGTCTCTTGTAAGCCTTCCTTCAAATACAAACTCTGATTCAGCAGGAACTTCTAGGTCTTTTGTAACACATTTGACAAGATCTGTTTTATCAAGTGCATTTGCAATTGCAAATTCATCAACACCAGATGGCGGGCCTAAGGAAGCTGCAACCATTACTGCAACTGAATTTCCAATGCATACAGCCATTTCAAGGTCTTTATCAATTTTATCATAAGTAGTTCTTGTTTGTCTTTTTCCAATGAGTCTTGCTGTGAATTTGTTTTTATCTATTTCCATAAGTCTATGATAAGAAACATTACGACCGGTATCTGGGTCTTTTATTGTTGCAACTGTTGCACTACCATACCTTCCACCATCGCCATCTAAATGAAAAAGAATAGGAATTTTTGTTAAATCAACATCTTTTACAATTACTTCTTGACATGGTGCTTTATCTACAATTTTAGGTTCCTTTGGAGATCTTAATGATTCAACTAATTTCACTAAAAGTTTTTCTTTTGTTGTTCCAAGGCCCTCTGCAATAATATCACGATTTGAAGTAATTCCTGCAAAAATCGGGAATTTGTAACCTTTAACATTATCAAAAATTACTGGTTTTTCATCAAGTGAATAAATTATATTTGCAATTTCTTTTTTAATTGATACTTCTTTTTTTATCCTTTCGAGTTTACCTTCTTTTTCTAATTTTAATAAAAAAGCTCTAAGATTCATTAAATATTTCCACCTCTAGAAGCCCCAATGACAGTTTTTAAGGTTTGGAAACCTTCTTTTTCAATTGCATTGGCAACTTCTTCTTGTAACTCTCTACCCGGAGTAAGAGCAATCATATTACCACCAAGACCTCCTCCAGTAAGCTTTGCACCCAATGCTCCTCTTTCTCTTGCAAGTTTTACCAAAAAATCAAGTTCTTTTGAAGATACTTCTATCTGTTGTAAAAGCTTATGATTCTCATTCATTAGTTTTCCAAGCTCTTTATAATCCTCATTAATTAATGCATTTTTTGCAAGATACGCAATGTTTTCTGCCCTATCAAAGATTTTATCATATTTTTCAGAATCTTTTTCCTTTCGTTCACGGACACCTGCAACAGCAGCAGTAGTATTTGCAACTTTTCCAGTATTGCCCATTACAATCTCAACTGGACTGCCTATATCTATCTTATCCATAACATTTTCTTCACCTTTTTCAAACCAGATGAGACCACCAAATGTTGAAGCAGTATTATCTATACCTGAAGGTGTTCCATGATACCCCTTTTCTCCCTCATACGCAACCTCATTAATTTGTTCGTCAGATAGATTAAGATTAAAATGATTTGATAGAGCTCTAGCAATTGCAACACAAGACGCAGCACTAGCACCTATTCCTGATGCACAATACAAATTTCCTTCAAGAGTAATATCAATGCCCTTTTTTGATATATCAATAGACATTTTTTTCAAAATTCTATTAATAGAGTCTTTTTGCTGATCGATTTTATCTTCCTTGTATTTTGGTGTTGCTTTTCTATTATCATTTATTTTCCAGCCAGAACTACTAATTGGTTCAACTTTTGCAACAGTATATTTTCCAATGGCAGATACAATTGCTGGTATCTTATAAACAACAAAATGTTCATTAAACAAAATAGCTTTTCCAAAACCTATGCCCTCGCCCGACATTTTTCATCACATAATGCATCTATGATTTTACTTGTTGAAACATGATAAATAGTAGTAGTTTTTTAAGATTGTGGTTAAATTTTGGCTTTTTAGCTATGTTTTTTCTCTTTTTATTACAGAAGAAACTTAAATTAGTAATTTTATTTTAAAAAAACCTCCAAATATTTGTAAATCATTGGAAATTTGAATTTTAATAGATTAAACAGATTATCCAACAGATAAAATTTTGATTTTGCTCTTGGAACTTGAAAAGTTACTACTACATCTTTGTTTCCTCCATTTGAAGTAATTTCTATTACCCCGCTCCATACTTTATACTGCATTCCTTCTGTATCTATTTCAACTGTAACACTTTTTTCTTCGCTTGGATTAAGTGAACCTGATGTTGGAGTAACAGACATCCAAGAAGGAGAATTTGCAATATTCCAGTTAAGTTTTTGTGGTGGGTTAAAAGGATCGTTTTCATTTGCAGTATTACTGATTTTAAAATCTCTTGATAGAACTTCTCCTTCCATTACCCTACCAAAATTTATAGAAGTGGGATTTACATCTAATTTTGGCTTATATTCATCAGCATTATAGTTATCTGAAATATCAAACCATAATTGTGCATCGTCATCATCTCCTGATACTCCATCCCAGTCACCACGGGTATAAAGCCAAGTCCCATCATCCTCATATCTATCACCAGAAATTGAATTATCTTCAAGATCATAAGTAATTTGAAAGATTCTTCCAGAGTCCCCTGATCTTTCACTTAAATCAGCAATATCGTTGAATAAAACATCATCATCCATAAGTTTAACTTTCATTGTAACTTCAGGGTTATATGCATTAAAAGTATAGGATTTGTCAGGTGTCCATGTGTCTCGTGAATTCCAATGGAATATCCACCAGAAAAAGAATTGTTCTTCATATCCATCATATTCAGTTATGGATTGGGAATCAATATCTACCGTGTAATACCATTCAGCCTCGGTATTTGGCCAAGGATCAATATCATCAAGTGCTGTTACTTTATGGATTGTAACTTCAACAATTGCATTTGGTTCTCCTCCACCAAGTCTTGCATCAACAAGTCCATATCCTGTTTTTTCATCCCACCCTGGAGTATTAAGATCTTTTGCAGTATCTCGTAATTTCTGTCTTATCCATTCGTTATCCTTACTTGGATACCTAGACATAGCAAGTGCTGCAACGCCTGCAACATGTGGTGTTGCCATTGAAGTACCAGAATATTTTTCATACTTATCATTTGGAATTGTAGAATAAATACGATAACCTGGTGCCATGAGTTCTAATTCATCGCCATAGTTACTAAAACCACACCTTTCATCTTCTGTATCAGTAGCTCCAACTGCTATTACAGAATCAAAAGCCGCAGGATATCCAACTTCTGAAGAATAATCATTACCAGAAGCAGCTACCAGTAAAACGCCACTAGCATATGCAGCATCACATGCATCCTTAATAACCTGAGATGGACTGCTACTTCCAAGGCTCATACTGATAATATCTGCTCCTTGATCAACTGCATGGTCAATACCAGCTGCAACATCAGATGACCCCCCGCTTCCTCCACCTCCGAGAACCTTTTCAGCCATAACACTAACTTGAGCAACTCCAGCGATACCAATATTGTTATCCATCTCTGCAGCTGCAATACCTGCACAATGTGTACCATGGCTATTATCA
>Ga0272442_10001802_pt1 | contig 31765 bp, 26 predicted proteins | sample SSMForm2O_FD_200262 | JGI IMG/M metagenome (GOLD analysis project Ga0272442, IMG submission 200262) | Marine sediment archaeal communities from Little Sippewissett salt marsh, Falmouth, MA, United States - SSM-Form-2O | ecosystem: Environmental > Aquatic > Marine > Wetlands > Sediment ... | reverse complement strand
ATGAGCCTGCCTACCTCAACGTCGTCTACCCCTGGGATCTCGACTCGCTGCACGGTCCGGGCCTGGATGCCCCGGCGATACCCGAGCTCAACCCGACCGTCGTGCACCGGCGCTCGTTCGACCTCCCAGATGGCTGGGAGGACCGCCGTACCGTGCTGCACGTCGGTGCGGCGCTGTCCGGCCTGTACGTGTTCGTCAACGGCCGACCCGTGGGGATGAGCAAGCCGGGGCATCTGCCGAGTGAGTTCGACCTCTCGTCCGCGCTCGTCCCCGGGGCGAACGATGTCGCTCTGGTGGTGACGCGGTGGACCGACGCGTCATGGATCGAGGACCAGGACCAGTGGTGGCACGCAGGACTACCGCGTGAGGTGCTCCTGCTCTCGACCGGTTCGGTGCACGTCGCCGATGTCGCCACGGTGGCAGACGTCGTCGATGGCTCCGGCTACGTCGACATCCAGGCGCGAGTGGGGTCACCGGGTCGACTGACCCCTGGGTGGTCGGTCGAGGCTGTGGTGGAGACGTTGGAGGGTGCGCCGGTTGCGGCAACCGCAGATTCGGTGCGCCGCGCCGAGGTTCCCGTGTTCGACGGGTCCTCCCACGCGACAGCGGCGAGCTCGGCGCACACGTGGCCGGGTCAGGTCGCCCGACTGCGAGCGTGGCTACCCGAGGTCAAGGTCTGGACCGCCGAGACGCCCGAGCGCTACCGCCTGCTCGTCCGGCTCCGTGAGCCTGCGGGGAACGTCGTCGAGGTCACCAGCCTGACCATCGGGTTCCGCACGGTGCGGATCGCCGACCGACAGCTGCTTCTGGCTGGCCAACCGGTGCGGATCCAGGGTGTCAACAGGCACGACGACCACCCCGACCGGGGACCCGCGGTCACTGTCGACGACATGAGAGCCGACCTGACGGCCATCAAGTCGGCCAACCTCAACGCAGTACGCACGTCGCACTACCCCAACGATCCGGCCTTCTACGACCTGTGCGACGAGCTGGGTGTGTGGGTGCTCGACGAGGCCGATGTCGAAAGCCACGGTCGTGAGGCGAGCCTGTCCCACGACACCCGTTTCGATGCCAACATCCTCGATCGGATTCGCCGCATGGTTGTCCGTGATCGTCACCACCCATGCGTGATCGGATGGTCGCTGGGCAACGAGTCCGGATACGGGCCGGTGCATGACGCGGCATCGGCCTGGATCCACCGGGTCGATCCCGGGAGGTTCGTGCACTACGCGGGGTGTCGACGTTTCGACACCGGCGGGGTACCCGCCCCTGCCACCGACATCGCGTGCCCGATGTACCCGGCTCTCGAGCTGCTGCGCGACTGGACGGAGCGAGACGATCCGCGGCCTCTTGTGATGTCGGAGTACAGCCACGCGATGGGGACCAGCAACGGCGGTCTGGCCGGCTACTGGGAGCTCTTCGAGCCGGGAACCGGCATCCAAGGCGGCTTCGTCTGGGAGTGGGCAGACCACTCGTTGCGCCGTGATGGCGTGCTGGTGGTCGGCGGTGGATGGGACGAGCCCGACCATGACGGTGCGTTCTGCGCTGACGGGCTCGTTGACGCCGACCGCCGTCCTCATGCCGGACTCACCGAGCTGATGTGGCTCGGCCGGCCAGTACGCGTCACGCCGGACCCTGATCCCAGCCGGGCGGCTCGGGGCGGTGTCGTCGTGACCAACGAGCGCTTCTTCACTGACCTGAGCGATCTCGAGGCGCGTTGGCTCGTGCGCGCCAACGGCGAACCTCTGGACGGCGGAGTGCTCGACCTGCCTCCTCTAGCGCCGCGCAGTGCGGCGAGTGCGTCGATCCCGGTGACACCCACACTCCGGGCCGAGCTGGCTGGTGCGGCGGAGGCACATCTGGAGGTCACCGTCAGCCAGCGGATCGCCACGCTATGGGCCGACGCCGGCCACGTGGTGGGGTGGGACCAGCATCAGATGGACCTGGACCACCCCGTGGGTCGACCGTTGACCAGATCGTCGAGCCTGCCGGAGGTCGAGGTTGGCCCGTCCGGCTGGGAGGAGATCAGGCTGGGTGGCCGACGCCTGGTCGGCCCTCTCGGGGCGACCATCTGGCGTGCCCCGATCGACAACGACGGGGGAACCCAGAGCCCGGACTGGCAGGCCAGCAATCGAGCTCTCTGGCATGACTGGGGCCTCGACGCACTGGTGCCGCGCTGGGACGAGCCCACCGTCGAGCGCGTCGACCACGACACCCGGGTGACTGCTCGGGGCAGCCTGGCCAGCCCCGACGGCCGTGTCCGGGTGCGCTGGGCGCGCACCGTGCTCATCGAGCGCTCAGGTCGGGTGAGGGTGGACGAGGTCGCGTCCATCCCGGGAGAGCTCGTCGACATCCCGAGAGTCGGTGCCGTCCTGGAACTCGCCGGCGGCCTCGAGCAGGTCCGTTGGTGGGGGCTGGGCCCGCACGAGTGCTACCCCGACCGTCGTGCCTCGGGCGTGGTCGCCGTCCACTCGTCCACCGTCGATGCCATGGCTGAGCCGTTGGTGCACCCACAAGAGCACGGGGCCCGTCTGGACATCAGACAAGCCGAGTTCTCCGGCCCGTGCGGCCGGGTACGGGTGGCGTCGGACCCGACCGGGCCTCTGCTGCACATGCGCGCCGGACACCACTACGACCTCGACCTGGAGCGTGCACCGCTGGCGTCGGTCCTGCCCCGCCGCGACACCACCGAGCTGCACCTCGACGTTGCCTTACGAGGGGTGGGCACCGGGTCATGTGGTCCGGACACGCGGCCGGAGTACCGAGTTGGACCGGGGACCTACCGCTGGCGGTGGTGGCTTGTCGTCGACGAAGCGAGCAACCCCCAGGCCGGCACAGGCACCTGACACGACGCACCCGACAAGGAGACGCGATGGACCCCCGGCACTTCTCCCTCTACGGCAACAGGATCACTGCTGACCAGGACCGCAAGGCGCTGGAGTGGCAGCAGATGTTCGTGAAGAAGTTCAACTACGACCCGAACGAGCGCTACGAGCTGAGCGTCCACGACAACCCTCAGCTGGGGGACGTCCTCGGCCTTCGAGATATTCGACGCGACAACCGCGGCGAGGAGATCGACGCAGCGAACGGCGTCGTCATCTCCACCATCCGGATGGGCTTCGGCCACTACCGCATCGCGATGGCCGGCGCCTCGGCCGCCCAGTCGATGGGGTACACGCCCTACTGGCTCGACCTGCTCGCGATTCCTGGCATCACCCAGGACGCCATCAACTGGTGGAACACGAACTACAGCAAGTACTCGAGGGTCTCGCAACGCAGCACACTGTTCGACAAGTACGTGTGGGAGTCGGTGACCAGTGGTGACCGCACCCTCCCCGGCGTGAACTGGTGGCTGAACAACACCGCGATCGGCTGGCCGTGGCGGTTCCTCAAGGCGAACGCACGCGACTACCGCAAGAGCGAGCTCTTCGCGAACCTGCACCGAGCCCTTCCATCCGACATGCCCATCCTCACGGCGCACATGTGGAACTGCATGGGCGCTGTGGCCGGCGGGATGACGAACGTGGTGGACATGATGTTCGACAACTGGCCGATGGCCTTCCAGCTGACCGAGGGCGCGACACACGCCGTCCAGTCCCCGTCGGGCTACTACGGCTTTCGGATCATGAACCAGTTCGACGAGGACGACCGCATCCTCAACCCGACACCCGCCGACGCGATCGAGTACGTCGGCCACCACGTCGACCACGAACTCGTCGAGAACATCGAGATCGACTGCGCATCTCGGTTGGACCGGATGCGTCGGGGTGAACCGCGCAGGTTCCTGCTCACCATGGGCGGTGCCGGCGCGCAGCGGGACCTCTTCAAGGCGATCATCGACCACTGCCGTCCGATGATCGATCGGGGTGAGGTGACGCTGCTGGTGAACCTGGGCGACCACGCGGACAACTGGGCGTGGCTCGCAGCTGAGCTGGGAGGTGCGGCCTCGTCCGTGCAGACCCACTTCTCGTGGGAGGACACGGTGGCCCTGGCCGATGGGATTCGCGATGGCTCCGCGTCGGGGTTGCACGTGTTCCTCTTCGACAACACGTTCCACGGTGTCTACGCGACGAACTACCTCATGCGAGTCTGCGACGTCCTGGTCACGAAGCCGTCCGAGCTGGCCTTCTACCCGGTCCCCAAGATCTTCAACGCACGCGTCGGTGCGCACGAGGCGTGGGGAGCGATCCGCAGTGCCGAGCTCGGCGACGGCACGATAGAGACGCGCACGCTTGCGCGCACGCTCCAGGCCATCGACCTCATGGCCCGCGAGACCGACCTGATGGAGATGTTCTGCGACTCGATCGTCAAGAACAAGCGGATAGGGATCTACGACGGTGCGTACCGGTGCGTCTCGTTGGCCACGGGTCGTGAGTGGCATCGGCGAGCCGACGGCACCGTCGCCACCGGTGCGACCTGAGATCATGCCTGGGTGAGCAGCACGCTGGGCAACGTCGGTCTCGTCCTGCTCTTCATCGCCATCGGGGGGCTGTTCGCCGCGGCGGAGATCGCATTGGTCTCCCTGCGGGAGAGCCAGATCAGGGCGATGGAGCACCGGGGACGTCGGGGCGCACGGATAGCGCGACTGGCTGCCGACCCGAGCCGCTACCTCGCTGCGGTGCAGATCGGCGTCACCGTCGCGGGCTTCTTCTCCGCGGCATTCGGAGCGGCGACGCTGGCCGGCGGGCTGGTGCCGGTGCTGTCGCGGTGGGGGCTCGAGGCCGGTGCCGCCGAGGCGGCGGCGGTCGTGCTGGTGACCCTGGTCGTGGCCTACCTGTCCCTCGTCTTCGGCGAGCTTGCCCCCAAGCGGTTGGCGCTGCAGCGAGCCGAGGCTGTCTCGTCGGTGCTGGGGCCGCCGCTCGACGTGCTGGCCATGCTGTTCCGCCCGGTGATCTGGCTGCTTCGGCTGTCCAGCGACCTGGTCGTCCGGATCATGGGAGGTGACCCCTCTGCCGGCCGGGAGCACATCTCCTCCGACGAGCTGCGCGAGATGGTGTCCGGTCACGAAGAGCTCTCGGAGGAGGAACGACGCATCGTGGGGGACGTCTTCTCCGCCGGTGAGCGTCAGGTCAAGGAGGTGATGGTGCCGCGCACCGAGGTCGACTTCTTCCACGCCGACCTGCCGCTCAGCACCGCAGTGCGCCAGGCGGCCCACGCCCCGCACTCCCGGTACCCGATCATCGACGCGTCGCCGGACGACGTGATCGGCTTCGTGCACGTGCGTGACCTGCTCGATCCCGATCTGGCCGGGCGTGCCGTACGGGTCGCCCGGTTGGCGCGCCCGGTGCTCTTCCTGCCCGACACCAAGCTGGTGCTGTCGGCGCTGTCGGAGATGCGACGCACCGGCAGCCACCTTGCCGTCGTCGTGGACGAGTACGGCGGCACCGACGGCATCGTGACGCTGGAAGACCTCGTCGAGGAGCTCATCGGCGACATCCGCGACGAGTACGACATGCCGGAGGCAGCCCAGGCGACGGCGGATGTGGGCGACGTGGACGGCCTGCTCAACCTCGATGAGTTCGCCGAGCGCACCGGAGTGGAGCTGCCCGAGGGTCCGTACGAGACCGTTGCCGGTTTCGTCGTATCCCGCCTGGGGCTGCTTCCGACCGTCGGGGCCGTCGTCGACATCGACACGCACCGCTTGGAGGTCCGCGAGCTCGACGGTCGCCGGATCGCTCGGGTGCGTGTCAGTGCACACCCAGCCGAGTCTCCGGCTGGGCCACCAGTGGGGCCCCCGGCAGAGTCTCCAGCCAGGCCCCCAGCAGACCCCACGGCGGGAGACGGCGCGCAGGCCGAGGACGATCGGTAGGCAGGCGCGGACGTCCGCCGGCGACCCCTCGTTTGTCACAATGCCGCCCATGCCCCACGACAGCCAGGCGCTGCGCAAGCCGAGGGTCCTCTCCGGCATCCAACCCACGGCCGACTCCTTCCATGTCGGCAACTACCTCGGGGCGCTGCAGTCCTGGGTGGCGATGCAGGACGACCACGACGCCTTCTACTGCGTGGTGGACCAGCACGCGATCACCGTCGAGCACGACCCGGCTCTGCTGCGTCGACGCACGCTGCTGTCGGTGGCCCAGCTCATGGCTGCCGGGCTCGACCCCGACCGGTGCACGCTGTTCGTGCAGAGCCACGTTCCCGAGCACGCTCAGCTGGCCTGGGTGTTGTCGTGTCTCACGGGATTCGGCGAAGCCAGCCGGATGACCCAGTTCAAGGACAAGGCGGGCAAGGCCGGAGCCGACCGGGCGACCGTGGGGCTGTTCACCTACCCGATCCTGCAGGCTGCCGACATCCTGCTCTACCAGGCCGACCACGTTCCCATCGGCGAGGACCAGCGCCAGCACCTCGAGCTCACCCGTGACCTGGCCCAGCGGTTCAACAGCCGCTTCGGCCCGACCTTCGTGCTGCCGTCGGCGGCCATCGTCGCCCCCACGGCGAAGATCCTCGACCTGGCCAACCCGACGGCCAAGATGAGCAAGTCGGCCTCCGCCCCCGCAGGTGTGCTCGACCTGCTCGACGAGCCGCGGGTCAACGCCAAGAAGATCCGCTCGGCCGTCACTGACGCGGGTCGTGAGGTGACCGCCGACCCAGAGGGCAAGCCCGGGGTCACCAACCTCATGACCATGCTGGCTGCGCTGACCCAACGGTCCGTGGACGACGTCCAGGCCGAGTTCACCGGGCGTGGCTACGGCGACCTGAAGACGGAGCTGGCCGAGACGTTCGTCGCGACCTTCGAGCCGTTCCGGGAGCGCACGCTGGCCCTGATGGACGACCCACCGACCCTGGCAGGGGTGCTTGCCGACGGCGCCCAGCGGGCGCGCAGGGTCGCCCGGGAGACCCTGGAGGCGGTCTACGACCGGGTCGGCTTCGTCCCCGACGGTGGCTGACCGTTCGACGGTCGGGGTGCTGCTGCCGGTGCCCGAGCCGTACCGGGCGCGCCTCGACCACTACCGCACCGCCGTGGCCGGGCATGCGCCGGAGACACCGGCGCACATCACGCTGGTGCCACCCACCGAGGTGACGAGGCACCGCCTGCCTGTGGTGATGGAGCACCTCGGCACCGTGGCTCGCACATCCTCACCGTTCGACGTGCTGGTGCGCGGCACCGGGAGCTTCCGGCCGCTCACTCCCGTGGTGTACCTCGACGTCGTTGCCGGCGCGAACGACTGCGCTGAGCTTGCCCGGCGTACCGGATCAGGACCGCTGACCTCGCCTGGACGCTTTCCCTACCATCCCCACGTGACCCTTGCCCACCACCTGTCCGACCATGACCTCGACGCAGCCGTGACCGACTGGGCGCACTTCGAGGCGGGTTGGCGAGTCGCGGCGTTCACGCTGTACGAGTACGGCGGGTCGGCGTGGTCGGCGGTGCGCTCCTTCGCGTTGGGCCGCTGATGCGGGGACTGATCGCCCGGAGCCGCGACCTCCGCCACCGCCTGGCCGTGACGCCTGTCGGCAAGGCGTTTCATCGGTTCAACCACTTTCGGGGGACACGACTTGCCGCAACAGTGACCTTCTACGGGTTCCTCTCGGTGTTCCCCATCCTCGTGCTCGCGTTCTCGCTGACGCTGCGCATCGTCGGTACCGACGGTGTCGCCGAGCTCGAGAGCTTCGTGGAGGAGTACGTCCCCGGCATCGCCGAGCAGCTGGCGCTTCAGCAGGTGCGTCGGAGTGCGGCCTCGCTGCAGGTCGTCGGGGCGGTGACCTTGCTGATCACCGGCCTGGGCTGGGTGGATGCCACCCGGGCGTCCGTGCGCAGCATGTGGGGGCTGCCGGACAGGGCCGGCTCGCTCGTGGTGCGCAAGCTCGTCGACCTGCTGGTGCTCGCCGGCCTCGGCGCGCTCGTCGCCGTCAGCCTCGTGGCCAGCACGTGGGTGTCGGGAGAAGGCGAGCGGCTGCTGGAATGGCTCGACCAGGACGGCTCCACCGCGGGAGTCCTCGCCTCCAACGTGCTGGCCCAGGTGCTGGCCTCGCTCACCGCCACGGCTCTCGTGGCCTACGTCATCTCGGGGCTGCCGCGCATCAGGATCCCGTGGCGGGTGCTGCTGCCCGCTGCACTGGTCGGCGGCGTGGGCCTGGAGATCCTCAAGCGCGTCCTCATCGGCTACATCTCGGGGTTCGCCGGCAACAGCACCTACGGTGCCTTCGGCGTGCCCATCGCGCTGCTGGTCTGGATCTACGTGATCGCCCGGCTCCTCATGGTGATCGCCGCATGGACGGCCGAGCGGTGCGGGGCCCCACTCGTGCAACCACGCTTCCTCGAGGCTGCCGCAGCCATGCGCGCCGCTGGTGACGAGGGCGCGCAGGCCGAGGAGGAGTGGGAGGCCGAGCACCTTGCTGCCCTGCCGGCGGCACGGGCGGAGGGCGGCCGGCAGCGGGGAGGGACGGTGCCGGCTGCTGCCGCTGCGCTCGGGGCAGGTGTGCTGCTGGGCCTGGCCGTGGGACGACGGGTCAGACGCGGCCGAAGATGAGCGCGCGCTTGACCTCTTGGATCGCCTTGGTGACCTCGATGCCACGTGGGCACGCGTCGGTGCAGTTGAACGTGGTGCGGCAGCGCCAGACGCCCTCGTTGTCGTTGAGGATCTCGAGCCGCTCCTGGGCGCCTTCGTCCCGGCTGTCGAAGATGAACCGGTGCGCGCCCACGATCGCCTGCGGACCGAAGTACTGCCCGTCGGTCCAGTAGACCGGGCAGGACGTGGTGCAGGCCGCGCACAGGATGCACTTCGTGGTGTCGTCGAAGCGCTGGCGGTCCGCAGGGGACTGCCAGCGTTCCCTCGTCGGGGGCTCACCGGAAGCGATGAGGAACGGCATCACCGAGCGGTAGGCGTCGAAGAACGGCTCCATGTCGACGACCAGGTCCTTGAGCACCGGCAGGCCCTTGATCGGCTCGACGGTGATCTCCTTGCCGGGCCCCATCGAGCCGTCACCCATCTGGGTGAACGCGTCGAGGTCTTTGACCAGTGTCTTGCACGCCAGCCGGTTGCGACCGTTGATCCGCATGGCGTCCGACCCGCAGATGCCGTGCGCGCAGGAGCGCCGGAACGTCAACGTCCCGTCCTGCTCCCACTTGATCTTGTGCAGCGCGTCGAGGATCCGGTCGGTCGCGTGCGCGGAGACGGTGTAGGACTCCCAGTGCGGCTCGGCGTCCGCCTCCGGGTTGTACCGCCGGATCTTGAGGGTGACCTCCATCTAGTACTTCCGCTCCATCGGCTGGTAGCGCGTCGCGGTGACGGGCTTGTAGTCCAGGGCCACGTCGCTGCCGCCGAAGCCGGAGCCCGGTTCGGTGCGGTAGGCCATGGTGTGCTGCATGAACTGCTCGTCGTCGCGGGTGGGGTAGTCCTCGCGGAAGTGGCCGCCCCGGGACTCCGTGCGCGCCAGGGCACCGACGACGAGCACCTCTGCCAGGTCGATGAGGAATCCCAGCTCGACGGCCTCGAGCAGGTCGGTGTTGAACCGTTGTCCCTTGTCCTGCACCGTCACGTTGGCGTAGCGCGCCCGCAGCGTGCTCAGGTCCGACAGCGCCTGCTTCAGCGACGCCTCGGTGCGGTAGACCTGAGCATGGATGTCCATGCTGGCCTGCAGCTCGGACCGGATCGCTGCGACCCGCTCACCACCGTCGGAGTCGCGCAGCGAGGCGAGTTGGTCGAGCACGTCGGCCGCGGGGTTCTCCGGGAGGGGGACGAACTGCGCCGTCGCGGCGTACTCCGCGGCGGCGATGCCGGCGCGCCGGCCGAAGACGTTGATGTCGAGCAGGGAGTTCGTGCCCAGCCGGTTGGCCCCGTGGACGGAGACGCAGGCGACCTCGCCGGCCGCGTAGAGCCCCTTGACGACCTGCTCGTTGTCGGCCAGCACCTCGGTCTCGACGTTCGTCGGGATGCCACCCATGGCGTAGTGCGCGGTGGGGTAGACGGGGACCGGCTCGGTGTAGGGCTCCACGCCGAGGTACGTGCGAGCGAACTCGGTGATGTCGGGCAGCTTCGCGTCGATCTGCTCGCGCGGAAGGTGGGTGAGGTCGAGGTGGACGTAGGCCTTCTCCGGCCCGCAGCCGCGACCCTCGCGCACCTCGTTGGCCATCGCCCGGGCGACCATGTCACGCGGGGCGAGGTCCTTGATGGTGGGGGCGTAGCGCTCCATGAAGCGCTCGCCCTCGGAGTTGCGCAGGATCCCGCCCTCGCCGCGGGCCGCCTCCGAGAGCAGCACGCCCAGGCCCGCCAGCCCGGTCGGGTGGAACTGGAAGAACTCCATGTCTTCCAGCGGCAGGCCCTTGCGCCACACGATGCCCATGCCGTCACCGGTGAGCGTGTGCGCGTTGGAGGTGGTGCGGAACACCTTGCCGAAGCCGCCGGTGGCGAACACGACGGACTTGGCGGAGAAGATGTGCACCTCGCCGGTGGCGAGCTCGTAGGCGACCACGCCAGAGGTGACCTTCTCCCCGTCCACCTCGTCGGTCAGCAGGTCGAGCACGTAGAACTCGTTGAAGAAGGTGACGCCCTGCTTGATGCACTGCTGGTAGAGCGTCTGGAGGATCATGTGGCCGGTGCGGTCGGCGGCGTAGCAGGAGCGCCGCACGGCGGCCTCGCCGTGGTTGCGGGTGTGGCCGCCGAACCGGCGCTGGTCGATGGTGCCGTCCGGGGTGCGGTTGAACGGCAGACCCATCTTCTCGAGGTCGAGGACCGCGTCGATGGCCTCCTTGCACATCACCTCGGCCGCGTCCTGGTCGACCAGGTAGTCACCACCCTTGACGGTGTCGAAGGTGTGCCACTCCCAGTTGTCCTCCTCGACGTTGGCCAACGCCGCGCACATCCCGCCCTGGGCGGCGCCCGTGTGTGACCTCGTCGGGTACAGCTTGGTGAGAACGGCCGTCCGGGTGCGTTGGCCGGACTCCAGCGCTGCTCTCATCCCCGCGCCCCCGGCGCCGATGATCACCACGTCGTACCGGTGCTCCTGCATGGCTCTCCTAGTCGCTCGTCGGGCGAAGGGGGGTGGTCTGCGCTACCTGGTCTGGCAGACGTCGAGGGCGGACTCGGGGTCGATGCACGGGTCGAACGTCAGGATCGTCAGGGTGCCGATCACCACGACGGCAATGGCGGACACGACGAGAAGGGCCTTCAGCCAGAAGCGTGTCTGGTCCCTCTCGGCGTAGTCGTTGATGACGGTGCGCAGGCCGTTGGTGCCGTGAAGCATCGCCAGCCACAGCATCAGCAGGTCGTAGACCTGCCAGAAGGGGCTCGCCCACTTGTTGGCCACGAACCCGAAGTCGATCTGCTTGATGCCCTCACCGAGCATGAGGTTGACGAACAGGTGCCCGATCACGAGCACGACGAGAAGCACGCCGGACACCCGCATGAAGAGCCAGCCGTACAGCTCGAAGTTCGAGCGCCCCGAGCGCACCCGGGTCGAGCGTCCGGTCGTGGCCGGTGGCGGCGGCAGCTGAGCGGTTGCCATGCCTCACTCACCTCCAAACACGATGCTCAGGTGGCGAATGGTGAACGGGAGCATGAGGGCCGCCCACACCCCGACGACTCCGTAGAGCATCTGCCGCTGGTACCTCGGACCGTTGGACCAGAAGTCGACGAGCACCACGCGGATCCCGTTGAAGGCGTGGAAGAGCACCGCGGCGACGAGCCCGACCTCCAGCAGCCCCACCACGGGGTTCTTGTACGTCTCGATGACGGTGTTGTAGGCCTCGGGCGAGACTCGTACCAGCGCGGTGTCCAGGACGTGCACGTAGAGGAAGAAGAAGATAAGGACGCCGGTCACCCGGTGGGCGACCCACGACCACATCCCCTCTCGCCCGCGGTAGAGGGTGCCAGCGGGGGCGGTGGGCACGGTTCTCACCTTCTTCTTCTGCGTCGGCCGACGTCGTGCCCCGTTGCGATGCACGGCGTGGGACAGCATCGTATCCAGGCGCTTCGCCGGAGAGAACCTGGTGACGCGCTCGTGTGAGGCATGGCACGCACGAGGGCTATCCTGCCCATGCTCCCCGGCCGACGCCTGCGTCCCGGTCGGGATCCCGTTGTCTGTGCCGAGGTTGGTGTTCTGGTCCCGTGACTGCTGGTGTGCTGGCCGAGGTCGAGCGGCTGGCCAAGCAGGTCGAAGCCGACATGGTCGAGCTCAGGCGGGACCTGCACGCCCACCCCGAGCTCGGACGCTCCGAGGTGCGAACGACCCGGACGCTGGCCGCCCGGCTGCGGCGGGCCGGGCTGGAGCCCCGGCTGCTTCCGACCACTGGTCTGGTGTGCGACATCCCCGTGGGCCTGGGGCCGCCGTCGACCGACTCCGACGGCCGCGGTGAGGTGATCGCCCTGCGCGCCGACATCGATGCCCTCCCGGTGCGCGACGAGAAGGACGTTCCCTACCGGTCCCAGGTGCCGGGTGTGTGCCACGCCTGCGGCCACGACGTCCATACGGCTGCCGTGCTCGGAGCCGGTCTGGTGCTGGCCGACCTCGCCCGGGCCGGCCTGCTGCACCGCGACGCGCGGCTGGTCTTCCAGCCGGCCGAGGAGATCATGCCGGGTGGCGCCCACGACGTGATCGACGCCGGCGGGCTCGACGGGGTCGATCGCATCTTCGCCCTGCACTGCGACCCTCGCCTCGACACCGGTCATGTCGGCCTCACCGTCGGACCGATCACGTCGGCCAGCGACCGCATCCTCGTCCGTCTGTCGGGCAAGGGCGGTCACACCGCTCGACCGCACCTGACCCAGGACGTCGTCCACGCCCTGGGTGTTCTGGTCTCCCAGCTGCCGGCGGTCCTGGGTCGTCGACTCGACCCCCGAGCAGGTGTCAGCCTGGTGTGGGGCCGGGTCACGGCGGGTCACGTCGCGAACGCGATCCCGGCCGAGGGATGGGCCGAGGGGACGATCCGCTGCCTCGACCCGGACGCGTGGGAGGTCGCCCCTGCGCTCGCCGCCGAGCTGGCCGCCCAGCTGGTGATGCCGTTCGGCGTCACCGCCGAGGTCGACACCTACCGTGGCGTGCCACCGGTGGTGAACGACGCGACCTCCGTAGAGGTGCTCCGCGACGCGGCCGGGGTGGTGCTCGGGCCGGAGGGGGCGCAGCCGACCTCGCAGAGTCTCGGTGCGGAGGACTTCGCCTGGTACCTCGAGCACGTGCCCGGTGCGCTCGCTCGCCTCGGCGTGCGTCGCCCCGGCGACGAGATCGCCGCGGACCTGCACCAGGGCACGTTCGACCCCGACGAGGACGCCATCGGGCTCGCGATCCGGCTGCTGGCGGCATCGGTCGTGCTCGGTCCGCGCTCGGCGCACTGACGCCGCGTCTGCAGCCCTCGCCGGTGTCCGGAAGGTACCGATCAGGCAGGTACCCTGTGCCTGCCCGGGCCAGAGCGTGCCCTGGGAGACAACCACTTCTGTACTGGAGGGTACGTGAGCATCACACTGCGTTCCGCGGCGCTCGTCGGCGCCGCCGCGCTCGTCCTGGCCGCCTGTGGGTCGGCACCTGAGGACGAGGAGACCGCCACCGAAGCCGCGACCGAGACCGAGGACGCCGCAGCCGAGCAGGTCGACTTCAAGGCCTGCATGGTCTCTGACGAGGGCGGGTTCGACGACCAGTCCTTCAACCAGTCCGGCGCGGCAGGCCTCGAGCAGGCACAGGACGAGCTCGGCCTCGAGATCAACCTGCTCGAGTCCCAGGGCGCCCAGGACTACGGCCCCAACATCGACGCGCTGCTGCAGGACGACTGCGGCATCATCATCACGGTCGGGTTCGCCATGGGCTCGGCGACGGTGGAGGCCGCGCTGGCCAACCCCGACCAGCTGTTCGCCATCGTCGACGACACCCCCGACGGCGACCCGTCCACCCCGGACTCCTTCGAGCCGCCGCCGGACAACGTCAAGCCGCTGGTGTACGACACGGTCCAGGCGTCCTACCTGGCCGGCTACCTGGCCGCGGGGATGACGGAGACCGGCACGGTGGCCACGTACGGCGGCCGCCCGTTCCCCACGGTGACGATCTTCATGGACGGCTTCGTCGACGGTGTCGCGAAGTACAACGAGGAGAAGGGCACCGACGTCGAGGTGCTGGGCTGGGACAAGGAGAGCCAGGACGGCTCTTTCACCGGTGACTTCGAGGACGAGAACAAGGGCAAGCAGCTCACGGCGAACTTCATCCAGCAGGGTGCGGACATCATCCTGCCGGTCGCCGGACCGGTTGGGCGTGGCAGCGCCGCTGCGGCGTCGGAGTCCGACGGTGTCAAGGTGATCTGGGTGGACAGCGACGGCTTCCTCACCGTGCCGGAGTTCAGCGAGCTGTTCCTGACCTCTGTGCTCAAGCAGATCTCCGGAGCCACGTTCGAGGTCACCCAGGACGCGGTGAACGACGAGTTCGACCCATCGCAGTACATCGGGACGTTGGACAACGACGGCGTCGGGATCGCCCCGTACCACGACTTCGAGGACGAGGTGCCTGACGAGCTGAAGGCCGAGATCGAGGACCTGCAGCAGCAGATCATCGACGGCACGCTGGTCGTCGAGTCGCCGTCCTCCCCACAGCCGGCCTAGTCGGTAGGGCACAATCCGGGGGCGGGGACGACCCCGCCCCCGGATTGTGCGTGTGGAGAGGCGGCGAGGATGCGGCTCGAGCTGCGTGGCATCACCAAGCGCTTCGGGTCCCTGACGGCCAACGACCAGATCGACCTCACCGTCGAGCCTGGGGAGATCCACTGCCTCCTCGGCGAGAACGGGGCGGGCAAGAGCACGCTGATGAACGTGCTGTACGGGTTGCTGCAGCCGGACGAGGGAGAGCTCGTCGTCGACGGCCGACCGGTGACCTTCCACGACCCGGGAGATGCGGTCGACGCCGGCATCGGGATGGTCCACCAGCACTTCATGCTGGTACCCGTCTTCAGCGTCGCCGACAACGTGATGCTCGGCTACGAGTTCACGCGCGGAGGCGGCCTGCTGGACAGGGCCCAGGCGAGGCAGCAGGTCGTCGACGTGTCGTCCCGTTTCGGTTTCGACGTCGACCCGGACGCGCTGGTGGCCGACATCCCGGTGGGTGCCCGGCAGCGCGTCGAGATCATCAAGGCGCTGGCCAGGGACGCTCACGTCCTCATCCTCGACGAGCCCACGGCGGTGCTGACCCCTCAGGAGACCGACGAGCTCATGCGCATCATGCGGGAGCTCCGAGACGCCGGCACCGGCATCGTCTTCATCACCCACAAGCTCCGCGAGGTGCGCGAGGTTGCCGACCGGATCACCGTGATCAGGCTCGGCAAGGTGGTCGGTGAGGCGACGCCGGACAGCACCGAGGCGGAGCTGGCAGCCCTCATGGTCGGTCGCCCGGTCGACCTGTCCGTCGCCAAGGAGCCCACCGAGCCGGGTGACGTCGTCCTGGACGTGCGTGATCTGTCCGTCGTCACCGACGACGGACAGCGGGCGCTCGACCGTGTGTCGTTCGACGTCAGAGCCGGCGAACTGGTCGCCATCGCCGGTGTCCAGGGCAACGGTCAGACCGAGCTGGTCGAGGCGATCATGGGGCAGGGCGGGCACCAGAAGTCCGGCAGCGTCCGGCTCAAGGGCGAGGAGATCCTGGGCAAGCCGACTCACACCATCCTCGACCACGTCGGCTACGTCCCCGAGGACCGGTCCTCGGACGGCATCGTGGCCACCTTCTCGCTGTCGGAGAACCTGGTGCTCGACCAGATCGACCACAAGCCGTACTCCTCCGCTGGGGTGCTCAAGCCGTCGGTCATCTCCGACACCAGCGAGTCGCTCGTCAGCGAGTTCGACATCCGCGCCCAGGGGATCGAGTACCCGGCATCCTCGCTGTCGGGGGGCAACCAGCAGAAGCTCGTGATGGCACGGGCGCTGTCGCGACCGCTCACGTTGCTCGTGGCATCCCAGCCGACGCGCGGCGTGGACGTGGGTTCGATCGAGTTCCTCCACGAGCGCATCGTTCGTGAGCGTGACAACGGCACGGCAGTTCTCATCGTGTCCACCGAGCTGGACGAGGTGGCCGCACTGGCCGACCGCGTCGTGGTCATGTACCGGGGACGCATCGTGGGGATCGTGTCGCCGGACACCTCCCGGCATGTGCTCGGGTTGATGATGGCCGGCGTCCCGTACGACGAGGCCCTGGCGGCGCCGACCGCCGACGACGAGGTCCACACCGAGTCTGTCGTGGACGGAGGGGCGCTGTGACGACGACACCGGCACCCCCGGCCCCCCAGGCCACACCGGAGCCTCCGTCGCAGGCGCCGGCGCCGAAGCAACGCTCCGCACTGTGGGACACGGTCCTCACGACCGCGCTGTCGTTCGTGCTGGCGCTGGCGATCGGCGCTGTGCTCATCGCCGTCTCCGACCCGGACGTGACAGAAGCAGCCGGCTACTTCTTCTCCCGTCCCGCCGACACGCTCGCAGCCGTGTGGGAGTCCGTCTCGTCGGCGTACATCGCCCTGTTCGAGGGGTCGGTGGTGAATCTCGGCGCGGACTCCTTCCAGCAGGCCGTCCGGCCGTTGACCGAGACGCTGACCGTCGCCAGCCCGCTGATCGCCGCCGGCCTGGCCGTTGCGCTGGCCTTCAAGGCCGGCATGTTCAACATCGGGGCCAACGGCCAGCTGATCGCAGGGGCGATCCTCGCCGGCTATGTCGGGTTCACGTGGACAGGGCTCCCGGTAGGGCTCCACATGATCGTCGCAACTCTTGCAGGGCTGCTCGGCGGCTCCATCTGGGGTGGGATCGTCGGCCTGCTCAAGGCGCGCACGGGTGCCCACGAGGTCATCGTCACGATCATGATGAACTTCATCGCGCTCAACCTGCTCGCCTACCTGCTTCGACAGCCCGCCTTCCAGCGCGCCGGCCGCAACGACCCGATCAGTCCGTTCGTCGCTGACTCGGCAAGCTACCCCCTTCTGCTGGGGAGCTGGTCACGCCTGCATCTCGGGTTCGTGCTGGCCCTGCTCGCCGCACTCATCGTCTGGTGGCTGCTCAACCGCTCCGTGGCGGGGTTCCGATTCCGAGCCGTCGGCGCGAACCCCAGCGCGGCACGCACGTTCGGCATCAACGTGGAGCTGCAGTACTTCCTGGTCATGGCCATCGCTGGCTCTCTTGCAGGTCTCGCCGGATCCATCCAGGTGTTGGGCACCGAGCAGGCGCTCACGCTGAGCATCGCCGGGTCGATCGGGTTCGACGCGATCACGGTTGCCCTGCTCGGACGAGGGAGCCCACTGGGAACGGTGCTGGCCGGGATCCTGTTCGGCGGGCTACGCGCCGGAGGCGTCGTGATGCAGGCGCGTACCGGGACCCCCATCGACATCGTTCTGGTGGTGCAGTCGCTCATCGTCCTGTTCGTCGCCGCGCCGCCGCTGATCAGAAAGGTCTTCCGGCTCAACGTGGGCAGCAGCGGCGGCCTGCAGATATCGAAGGGGTGGGGCTGATGGCGATCGACACCCGGCCGGCGCCGCAGGCGCCGCCCGAGCCGGAGGCCGCGGAGCGGCTGCCCGTCGGCTGGAAGTCAGCGATCGGCATGTCGGTCTTCGCGGTCGTCGCGCTGGTGGCGTTCGGACTCGGGGCCCCCACGGGCGAGACGAGTACGTTCGCGTTGTCCCTGCCCGGGGACGACGTCCAGCTGAGTCCAGTCTCCGTGGACACCCGCGTGGCCGCGCTGACGCTCTCACTCGGCTGCGTCGCCATGGCGGTGGCCTCTGTCGTGCTGACCCGGATGCGCCGGCGGACCCCGGTCTGGCTGGTCGGGCTGTTCGGGCTGTTCTGGGTGCTGGCGTTTCTCATCTGGGCCATCAGTGGGGCGTCCATCTCGCTCACCGGGCTGCTGTCCGGCTCGCTGCTGCTCGCGGTACCCATCGCGTTCGGCGCGCAGGCAGGAGTGCTGTGCGAGAGGTCGGGGGTCATCAACATCGCGATCGAGGGGCACCTGCTCGCGGGGGCCTTCGCGGGAGCGGTCGTCGCAAGCCTGACGGGGTCACTCTGGCTGGGGCTCGCCGCCGCCCCGCTCGCCGGCCTCCTGGTCGCGTCGCTGCTGGCGTTGTTCGCCATCGGCTACTTCGTCGACCAGATCATCGTCGGCGTGGTGCTCAACGTGCTGGTGATCGGCCTCACCGGCTTCCTCTTCAGCGCCGTCCTGTCGTCGAACCAGGCACAGTGGAACACCCCCGGAACGTTCCAGCCCTTCGCGATCCCGCTGCTGTCCGACATCCCGGTGCTCGGCCCGGTGCTGTTCAACCAATCGATCATCGTCTACCTGCTCTACGTCGTCGTCGCCGTCATCCAGGTGATGCTCTTCCGGTCGCGCTGGGGGCTGCGCGTTCGCGCCGTCGGCGAGCACCCGCAGGCCGCGGACACCGTCGGCATCAAGGTGAACGCGACGCGCGTGCGCAACGTCCTGCTCGCCGGGATGGTCGCGGGGCTCGGCGGGGCCTTCTTCACCATCGGTGCGGTCGGCGCCTTCGGACGGGAGATGACCGCGGGCAAAGGCTTCATCGCCCTCGCTGCCATGATCTTCGGGCGATACTCGCCGGTCGGCGCCGTGCTGGCGGCACTGCTGTTCGGCTTCGCCGACAACCTCCAGAGCGTGCTGACGATCGTCGGGTCGCCGATCCCCAGCGAGTTCATGCTGATGGCGCCGTACCTGGTGACGATCTTCGCGGTGGCTGGGCTGGTGGGCAAGGTTCACATCCCCGCTGCCGACGGCAAGCCGTACATCAAGTCATGACCACCATCGACTGGACCCTGATGCGAGCCGAGGCCGCGCGGGTACGGGCGAGTGCGTACGCGCCGTACTCCGGTTTCGCCGTCGGTGCCGCGGGCATCGCCGCCGACGGTCGGATGCTCACCGGCTGCAACGTGGAGAACGCCTCGATCGGTGTGACGTTGTGCGCCGAGTGCGGGGTGGTCTCCGACCTCGTCGCCGGCGGTGGGGGACGGCTGAGCGCGGTGAGCTGCATGGGAGGGCCTGCCGGACAGGAGGGAGCGGCCGTGCTGCCCTGCGGGCGGTGTCGGCAGCTGCTCGCCGAGCACGGCGGCCCTGGCCTGCTGGTCGACTCCCCGCAGGGTCCCGTCCCGCTGGAGGCGCTGCTGCCCGATGCGTTCACCGCGCGCGACATGGCCGCAGACGACGACGAGGCGCCGGCATGACCGAGCCGTTCGCGGCGGTCGACGTCATCCGCACGAAGCGGGACGGCGCGACGCTGTCCGACGAGCAGATCGACTGGGTCATCGACGCCTACACCCGTGGGGTGGTCGCCGACGAGCAGATGTCGGCACTGGCGATGGCGATCCTGCTCAACGGCATGTCCCAGCACGAGATCGCCCGCTGGACGACGGCGATGATCGACTCCGGACGGCGCCTGGACTTCGGCTCGTTGCCCCGTCCCACCGTGGACAAGCACTCGACCGGCGGCGTAGGGGACAAGATCACCCTGCCGTTGGCCCCGCTGGCGGCCGCCTGCGGTGCCGCCGTCCCTCAGTTGTCGGGGCGGGGTCTCGGTCACACCGGTGGGACGCTGGACAAGCTGGAGTCGATCTCCGGGTGGCAGGCGTCGCTGTCGACCGACCAGGTGCGCGCCCAGCTGGGCGACGTCGGTGCCGTCATCTGCGCGGCCGGTGACGACCTCGCCCCGGCAGATCGCAAGCTCTACGCCCTGCGCGACGTGACCGGGACGGTCGAGTCGATCCCTCTCATCGCGTCCTCGATCATGAGCAAGAAGATCGCCGAAGGCACCTCTGCGCTCGTGCTCGACGTCAAGGTGGGCTCGGGAGCGTTCATGAAGGACGCGGCCACGGCGCGGTCGCTGGCCGAGACCATGGTGAGCCTCGGGTCCGACGCGGGACTGACCACCGTCGCGCTGCTCACCGACATGTCCACGCCGCTCGGGCTCACCGCCGGGAACGCCCTCGAGGTGGCCGAGAGCGTCGAGGTGCTCGCCGGCGGGGGCCCGCCGGACGTCGTCGAGCTCACCCTGGCTCTCGCCCGGGAGATGGTCGACGCCGCCGGCGTGACCGACGTCGACCCGGCGGACCGGCTCGCCGACGGGTCGGCGATGGACTCCTGGCGTCGGATGATCGCGGCGCAGGGCGGGGACCCCGACGCCGACCTACCGACCGCCCGGGAGACCGATGTCGTGCCGGTGCCCGCCGACGGTGTCCTGCTGGCGCTGGACGCCTTGGCGGTCGGGATCGCGGCCTGGCGGCTCGGGGCGGGACGCAGCCGCAAGGAGGACGCCGTCAGTGCCGGGGCCGGCGTGGTGATGCACGCCAAGCCCGGCGACGCCGTCCGGGCCGGTGAGCCGTTGCTCACCCTCCACGCCGACCAGCCTGCCCGCTTCGAGGCTGCACGTGCGGCCCTCGCAGATGCCGTGGTGGTCACGCCACCGGGGTCGCGCCCGCCGGACCGGTCGCTGGTCCTCGACCGCGTCGTCCCGGGCTGAGATGGCCAAGCCGTCCCGGCTGCGCCTGCTCGGCCGCATCGACATCCCGGTGCGCGAGACATCTGGGCTGGCGCTACGACACCACGCCGGCCAGACACAGGTGCTCGCCGTCGGCGACCGTGACACCACGCTTGCCGTCGGCGTCGTCGACCCGCGGACGGACGACGCAGCTGCGGGGCTGCGGGACTGGCAGCGTCACGACCTGGCTGACCTCGACGGCTGGGAGAGCGCTGCGCGCGGCAGCCAGTTCGAGGCGCTTGCGTGCGACGGCGTCGGGACCGTCGTGCTGATGCGGGAGGATCCCGCCGAGGTCGTCGTGGTCGACGCGCCGGAGGGCCGGGTGGTGGCTCGCCTGCCGTTGGTGGTGCCGGCGTGGTCGGCGTTGGCCGGCAAGTGGGACGACCCGTCGTCGCGGGGGGAGGGGCTGCTGCTGCTCCGTGACGGCAGGCTGCTGGTCGCGAAGGAGAAGCGGCCTCGGGCGCTGGTCGAGTTCGGACCTCCCGGTACCAGCCCCAGGGGTGTCGGCCCGGGGGCACTTCTCGCCCCTGACGAGGCGTGGGCCGTCCCGGACGGAGTGACCCGCCTGCACGCGCTCGCCGTGTGGCCGCTGAAGGACGCGGCGAAGGCGACGCTCGGTGACATCAGCAGCCTGACGGTCCACGACCGCGACCTGTACCTGCTCAGCGACCGCTCCGAGGTGCTCGCGCGACTGCCGCTGACCGAGACCCTCGTCCGCGGCGGCGCGCCGCTGCGCTCGTTGGACGGGGTACGTCGGCTGCCGAAGGGCATCTCGAAGCCGGAGGCCGTGGTCGTGCTGGACGAGCGGCGTACGCTCGTGGCGCTCGACACACCCGACGGCCGGGACAACGGGCTGGTCGTCGCGCTCGACGGACCGTGGGAGGACGCCGATGCCTGAGTTCGTGACCTCACCGTCCCGGGTGCCGGTACCCGGCGGCAAGATGATCGAGGAGTACGCCGGCCGCGCGTCCACCGGCGACGATGCTCTCAGCGTCGCCGTGATGACCGCTCCTTCCGGCTGGTCGGAACCAGCCCAGGCACCCGACTTCGACGAGGTGACCGTCGTGCTGTCCGGGGCCGTGATGGTCGAGCACGACGGCGGGACCCTGACCGTCGGTGCCGGCCAGGCCGTACTCACCCGGGCCGGGGAACGGGTGCGCTACCGCGTGGGAGACTCCGGCGCCCACTACGTGGCGGTGTGCGTGCCCGCCTTCGCCCTGGACCGGGCGCACCGCGAGCCGCCCGCCTGATCCCCGGACCCCACGTGATCACGCCGAGTGGGCTGCGTCGGGCTTGGCTTGGCTACGTAGCCTCGCCTACCCCCACGGAACCCACTCGGCGTGATCACGTGGTAGGTGGAGCTCCCGCGCCAGAGGCCACCAGTCGCATCGACTCCCGGGCGATCTCGAGCTCCTCGTTCGTGGGGACGACGAGGACGGTGACCTGGGAGTCCGGCGACGACACGACCGGTCCGGTGCTGCGTGGTGCTGCGTTGCGCGCCGGGTCCAGCGTGATGCCGAGGCCGTCCAACCCGGCCAGGACCTTCGCCCGCATGCGCTCGTCGTTCTCGCCGACACCGGCGGTGAACACCACGGCGTCCAAGGCCCCCAAAGCCAGCGCGTAGGCCCCGATGTACTTGCGGATGCGGTAGGCGTAGGTGTCGAGCGCGTTCGCGGCGTCGGCGTCGCCGGCGTCGGCCATCGCCCACACCTCTCGCAGGTCGTTGGCGCCGCACAACCCGAGCAGCCCGCTGCGCTTGTTGAGCAGCGTGTCGATCTCGTCCCACGTCATGTCGCCCACCCGGCGCAGGTGGAAGGTGACCGCCGGGTCGATGTCGCCCGAACGGGTACCCATGACCAGCCCTTCCAGCGGGGTGAGGCCCATCGACGTGTCGATGCAGCGTCCACCGGACACCGCCGAGGCCGAGGCACCGTTGCCGAGGTGCAGCACCACCATGCGCAGGTCGGCCGGGTCCTTCTGGAGAAGCCGCGCGGCCTGGCGCGAGACGAAGGCGTGCGAGGTGCCGTGGAACCCGTAGCGGCGGATACCCAGCTCTGCGGCCACCTCCCGGTCGATCGCGTAGGTGTAGGCGTACCGGGGCAGGGTCTGGTGGAAGGCCGTGTCGAACACGGCCACCTGCGGCACGTCGGGAAAGACGCGCATGGCCACGGTGATGCCCTCCAGGTTGGCCGGGTTGTGAAGGGGAGCCAGCGGCACCAGCCTCTCGATCGCCACCAGCACCTCGTCGTCCACCAGGGCGGGGTCGGAGAACGTGTCACCGCCATGGACCACGCGATGCCCTACGGCGGTGAGACCCGAGGCGGCCAGGTCGGGGCCCGCCTCGTCGAACGCGGCGAGCACCGCCCGCAGCCCTGCCTCGTGGTCGGCCAGCCGCAGCGTGCGTTCCACGGACTCCGACGGCCCGGAGTGCCTCACGACGGCGTCGTCCGCGCCGATGCGCTCCACCAGGCCCTTGGCCAGCGGTTGCTCGGAGTCGGCGTCGATGAGCTGGTACTTGATCGACGACGACCCGCAGTTGACGACCAGGACGCTGCGGCTCATCAGTGCTCCCCCTGGGCCTGGACGGCGGTGATCGCGATGGTGTTGACGATGTCGTCGACCAGCGCTCCGCGAGACAGGTCGTTCACCGGCTTGTTCAGGCCCTGCAGCACCGGGCCGATGGCCAGCGCGCCGGCACTGCGCTGCACTGCCTTGTAGGTGTTGTTGCCCGTGTTGAGGTCCGGGAAGATGAATACGGTCGCCTTCCCGGCCACCGAGGAGTCAGGCAGCTTCGTCTTCGCCACGCTCACGTCGACAGCGGCGTCGTACTGGATCGGACCCTCGACCGACAGGTCGGGCCGGCGTTCGGTGACCAGGTCGGTGGCCGCGCGCACCCGCTCGACGTCGGCGCCCGAGCCGGAGGCGCCGGTGCTGTACGACAGCATCGCCACGCGGGGAACCACCCCGAACTGGGCGGCGGTGTCCGCCGACGAGATGGCGATGTCGGCGAGCTGTTCGGCCGTGGGGTTCGGGTTCACGGCGCAGTCGCCATAGACGAGCACCCGGTCGGCCAGGCACATGAAGAACACGCTCGACACGATCGAGACGCCGGGACGGGTCTTGATGATCTCGAAGGACGGCCGGATGGTGTGCGCCGTCGTGTGCACCGCCCCGGAGACCATCCCGTGGGCCAGACCGCGGTGCACCATCAGCGTGCCGAAGTACGACACGTCGGCCACGATGTCGGCTGCCGCGTCCAGGGTCACGCCCTTGTGAGCCCGCAGCAGCTGGTACTCCTCGGCGAACGACTCGCGCATCGGGCTCGTCGTGGGGTCGATGATGTCGGCGCCACTGATGTCGAGCCCGAGGTCGGTGGCCACGCCGCGGATCTCTGCCTCGTCCCCGAGCAGGGTCAGCTCGGCCATGCCACGCCTCAGCACGGTCGCGGCGGCCCGCAGCACGCGGGGCTCGCTGCCCTCGGGCAGCACGACGCGCCGCGGGTCGGAACGAGCCTGCTCGACGAGCTCGTACTGGAACATCAGCGGCGTCACGGCACCGACCGACTCGACGGCCACGTCGTCCAGCACCTTCTCGACGTCCACCGCCGAGTCCACCAGCTCCAGCGCGGTCTCGATCTTGGTCGTCGAGTCGGCGTGGATGCCGCCGCGCGCCCCCGCCAGGGCAGCCGCCGTGGCGAAGGTGTCGAGCGGGGTCGAGATCACCGGCAGCCGGGCCCCGGTGCCCTTGATGAGGCGCCACACGTTCTCGTCCGGGCGTAGGCCGCCGGACAGGATCAGCCCGGACAACGAGGGGAACGTCTCCGAGCGGTGAGCCGAGAGCATGGCGAGGACGATGTCGGTGCGGTCGCCGGGAGTGATGACCACGGAGCCCTCGCGAAGGTGGTCCAGCACGTTCGGCAGTGTCATGGCCGCGACGACCACGCCCTGGGCCTCTCGACCCAGCAGGTCAGGGTCGCCGAGCAGGAGCTCGCCATCGATGTTCTCGGTGAGGCGACGGACGCTGGGCGCGAGCAGGATCGGCGCGTCGGGGAGCAGGTCGACGGGCACGTCGAGGTCGGCCACGGCGTCGCGGGTGCTCTGCATGCGATCAGCGTTCGTGCGGTTGACGATGACCCGCGCCAGACTGGCGTGGTTGGCCGTCAGCACGTCCCGGGCGAGGTCGACGGCGAACCGCACCTCCTGAGGGCTGCGCTGGTGCGCGGTGACGACGAACAGCACGGGGGCGCCGAGGTTGGCCGCGACCCGAGCGTTGAACTGCAGCTCGGCCGGGGCGCCGACGTCGGTGAAGTCGGTGCCGAGCACGAGCACTGCCGTGGCGGTCCCGGCCAGCGAGCGGTAGCGGTCGATGATCTGGCCCAGAGCGTCGTCCGGGCTGCGGTGCACGTCGGCATAGGTGGTACCGACGAACGCAGCGTCATCGAGCTCGACGCCACCGCGTGAGCGGAGCAGCTCGACGGCCGCGTCGGGCTCGGTCAGGGAGCGCACCACCGGTCGAAACACGGCGACCTCCGCCGACCGGCGGAGCATGTGCTCGTAGAGGCCCAGGGCGACAGCGGACTTGCCGCTGTAGGGCTGCGCGGCGGCGACGTAGAGGCTGCGGGTCACGTCCGCCGACGCTACCGATCAGCGCGGCTCGGTGGGTCCGGGTGCGCGGAATCCACCAGCGACTGCTCCGCCCACGCCGCCAGGACGCGGTCGGCCTCGTCGCCGGAGACGGGGCGGCAGCCGGCCGCCGTCAGCGACTCCACCAGAGCGGACTCCTCGGCCATCAGCGCCCGTCCCCGCCGCAGCAGGGTCATCGGGGGCTTGCGTCGCTCCGCGAGGTCTCTGGCCAGCCGGCGGACGAAGTTCTTCCACGGGGCGCGGGCGATGACCAGGGCATCGGCCAGCAGGCCGGCGTCCCGGCACCGGTCGACGACCTCGGCGACGAAGACTCCCTCGGCGACGAACGCCGGGGCGGTCCCTCTCTGGAAGGTCACCGTGCCGACGGCGCGGTCGGCGGAGATGTCGTAGCGGGGAACCTCCGCCGATCCGGTGCGGCAGATCTGCTCGATGGCGGCCATGGCCGCATCGGCGTCCCACGCACGGGGGTCGTCCCAGTCGACGATGCCGAGGTCGGGGTGCCGGGGACAGGTGGGGTCGTCGCCGTTCTTGTAGAACTCGTCGAGGCACAGCACCGGCAGCCCGCTTCGTCTGGCGAGGTGGGACTTGCCGCTCCCGGACGGTCCCGCCACCAGCACGACCCGGCCGCTGCGCACCGGCGTCACGTCCCTACGGGGTGCCAGACGGTCTTGGTCTCCAGCACGGCCAGCATGCGTGCCGGCGACGGGACGGCCGAGAAGTCCTCGTCCGGGTCGGGGCGGGTCACCCGGGTCAGTGTCTGCGCCGCCGCCTGCTCCAGCGAGGTTGCGAGGTCGGGATCGGACACGCCGGTCAGGTCGAGGGCATGGACGTCGGCGTGCGAGGCCAGCCACGGGGCGAGCTCGCCGACCGAGCCGGTCAGGACGTTGACGGCACCGGGTGGTACGTCGGAGGTGGCCAGCACCTCCGCCTGCGTGATGGCCGGCAGCGGCCGTGTCTCGCTGGCGAGCACCACGGCGCTGCACCCCGTCGCCAGCACGGGCGCCAGCACGGACACCAGGCCGAGCAGGGACGACTCCTGCGGGGCGACGATCCCGACGACGCCGGTGGGCTCCGGCACGGAGAAGGTGAAGAACGGCCCGGCCACGGGGTTGGCGTTGCCGTGCACGGCGGCCAGCTTGTCCGTCCAGCCCGCGTACCAGACCCACCGATCCACCGCAGCGTCGACGACGGCCCCGGACTGGCGCCTGGTCAGCCCCTCGCTGCGGGCAACCTCGGCGACGAACTGGTCGCGGCGGCCCTCCATCACCTCCGCGACCCGGTAGAGCACCTGGCCGCGGTTGTACGGCGTGGCAGCCGACCATCGCTGCCACCCGGTGCGCGCGGCGACGACGGCGTCTCGAACGTCCTTGCGTGACGCGGCGGCGGCGTTGGCGACGAACTGCCCGTCGGCATCGGTCACGGGGTACGAACGCCCGCTCTCCGACCGCGGGAACGCGCCGGAGACGAACAGCTTGTAGGTCTTGCGCACCTGTTCGCGAGCCATCAGCGGCTGCCCTCCGTCGCCTCGTCCGCGACGAGGTAGGCGGCCAGCCCCTGGCGGCCCCCCTCACGTCCGTAGCCGGACTCCTTGTAGCCCCCGAAGGGCGCCGTGGGGTCGAAGTGGTTGAAGGTGTTGGCCCAGACGACGCCGGCGCGCAGGTTCTGCGCCATCCACAGGATCCGGGACCCCTTCTCCGTCCACACCCCGGCCGACAGCCCGTACGGGGTGTTGTTCGCCTTCGCGAGCGCCTCGTCGGGTGTGCGGAACGTCAGCACCGACAGCACCGGGCCGAAGATCTCCTCGCGCGCGATCCGGTGGGCCGACGCGACGTCGGTGAACACCGTCGGCGGGAACCAGAAACCCCGGTCGGGCAGCACGCAGTCCGCCGACCAGCGAGTCGCTCCCTCGGCTTCGCCCACGTCGCTCATCTCGCGGATCCTGCTCAGCTGGACGGCGGAGTTGATCGCGCCGATGTCGGTGTTCTTGTCCATGGGGTCGCCGAGGCGCAGCGTCGTCAGCCGTTGCTTCAGCGAGTCGATGACCTCGCCCTCGACGGACTCCTGCACCAGCAGCCGGGTCCCCGCGCAGCAGACGTGACCCTGGTTGAAGAACACCCCGCGGACGATGCCCTCGACGGCCTGGTCGATCGCAGCGTCGTCGAAGACGACGTTGGCCGCCTTGCCACCCAGCTCCAACGTCGCCTTCTTCGTCGTCCCCGCGATCGATGCGGCGATGAGCCTGCCCACCTCCGTGGACCCGGTGAAGGCCACCTTGTCGACGTCGGGGTGCTCCACGAGCAGCCGACCCGTCTCGCCGGCACCGGTGACGATGTTGACGACCCCGGGGGGCAGGTCGGCCTGCTGGCAGATCTCCGCGAACGCCAGCGCAGTGAGCGGGGTGGTCTCCGCGGGCTTGAGCACCACGGTGTTGCCGGTGGCCAGCGCCGGTGCGACCTTCCACGCGAGCATGAGCAGGGGGAAGTTCCACGGGATCACCTGGGCGGCGACACCGTGGGGCCGGGGGTTCGGCCCCAGACCGGCGTAGCCCAGCTTGTCAGCCCAGCCGGCGTGGTAGAAGAAGTGCGCGGCGACCAGCGGGATGTCGACGTCGCGGGTCTCACGGATCGGCTTGCCGTTGTCGAGCGTCTCGAGCACCGCGAGCTCACGGGACCGTTCCTGGATGAGCCGGGCGATGCGGAAGAGGTACTTGCCGCGCTCCCGGCCCGGCATCCGCGACCAGACCCGGCTGTGCGCCGAGCGGGCGGAGGCGACGGCGGCGTCCACATCGTTCGGGCCGGCCTCGGCGACCTCGCTGAGCACCTCCTCGGTGCTGGGGGAGATCGTCTTGAACCGCCGTCCGTCGGTCGGCTCGACGAGCTCGCCGCCGATGAAGAGCCCGTAGGACGGGGCGATGTCGACCACCGAGCGGGACTCCGGCGCGGGGGAGTAGCGAAACAGGCTCACGTCGGGCTCCCGGTCAGTCGATCGTCACGTAGTCGGCGCCGGAGTAGTGGCCGGTGCGCATCTTCTGACGCTGCATCAGCAGGTCGTTGAGCAGGCTGGACGCCCCGAACCGGAACCACTCGGGGCACAGCCAGTCGATCCCGGCGACCTCGTTGACGAGAACGATGTAGCGCAGCGCGTCCTTGGTCGTCTTGATGCCCCCGGCCGGCTTCACACCCACCATCAGGCCGGTGGTGGCCCGGTAGTCACGCACCGCCTGCAGCATCACCATCGTCACCGGGCGGGTGGCCGCCGGCGCCACCTTGCCGGTCGAGGTCTTGATGAAGTCGGCTCCGGCCAGCATCGCCAGCCAGGAGGCGCGCCGCACGTTGTCGTAGGTGGCCAGCTCCCCGGTCTCGAGGATCACCTTCAGGTGGGCGTCCCCGCACGCCTGCTTCGTGGCGACGATGTCGTCGAACACGTCGAGGTAGCGGCCGGACAGGAACGCCCCACGGTCGATCACCATGTCGATCTCGTCAGCTCCCGCGGCGACGGCGTCCGCGGTGTCGGCGAGCTTCACCGCCCGAGAGGCACGGCCGGACGGGAAGGCGGTGGCGACAGCGGCCACGGCGACGCCGGTGCCGTCCAGGGCCCGCACCGCGACGGGCACGAGGTCGCCGTACACGCACACCGCTGCGACCGAGGGCGTGCCCGGGTCGGACGGATCGGGCCGCGCCGCCTTGGCGCACAGGGCGCGCACCTTGCCCGGGGTGTCCTGCCCCTCGAGCGTGGTGAGGTCGATCATGGCGATGGCCAGGTCGATGGCTCGTTGCTTGGAGTCGGTCTTGATGGACCGGGTCGCGAGCTCGGCGGCGCGGGCGTCCGCCCCGACCTGGTCGACACCGGGCAGCCCGTGCAGAAAGGCACGCAGATCGGCGTTCGAGCGGGTGATCTCGGTGACGCTGGGGATCTGGCGGACGTTCGCGCCTGCTGGGTCGCCTGCTGGTTTGCCTGCTGGGTCGCGGGCTGCGTCATCGGCGGGGGAGGCGGCCACCTGCGTGATCCTAGGCCCGGCCGGCGAGCAGTGCCCGGGTGTCGCTGTCCAGCGCCTCCAGCCGCGCTGCCGCGCGGGCGCGGGCGGCAGCGACGTCGTCGGACCGGACCGGCTCGACGACCTCGAGGTAGCACTTGACCTTCGGTTCCGTGCCCGACGGGCGAATGATGACGCGAGCGCCGGACTCCAGGCGCAGCCGGACCCCGTCGGTGGGGGGGAGGCCGCCAATTCCGGCCAGCAGGTCGTCGACACCATGCACAGCCAGTCCACCGAGTGCGGCCGGGGTGGACGACCGCACCGTGGCCATGATGTCGGCGATCGTGGCCAGCTCGGCGACGCGGACGCTCACCTGCCCGGTGAGGTGGACGCCGTGGGACCGGGCGATCTCGTCGAGGACGTCGAGCAAGGTGGCGCCGTCGGCCTTCTGCGATGCGGCGAGCTCGGCCACCAGCAGCGCCGCACTGATCCCGTCCTTGTCGAGCACCGCGTCCGGGTCGGTGCAGTAGCCGAGCGCCTCCTCGTAGCCGAACCGCAGCCCCGGCGCCTTGGTGATCCACTTGAACCCGGTGAGGGTCTCCGCGTGGGGCACCCCTCCGGCACGAGCGATCTTGCCGAGCAGGGTGGACGACACGATGGAGTTGGCGAACGTCCCCCGAGCGCCCCGCCGAAGCAGGTGCCAGCCCAGAACCGCTCCCACCTCGTCCCCGGTGAGCATGCGCCACCGGCCCTGCTCGTCCGGCAGCGCGACCGCGCAGCGGTCGGCGTCCGGGTCGTTGGCGATGACGAGGTCCGCGTGCTGGTCTCGGGCCAGATCGAGGGCCGCATCGAGTGCGCCCGGCTCCTCGGGGTTGGGGAACGACACCGTCGGGAAGGCCGGGTCGGGGTCGGCCTGCTCGGGCACCACCGTCGGGGCCGCGAATCCTGCCCGCTCGAAGGCGGCCAGCAGCAGGTCACGGCCCACGCCGTGGAGAGGCGTGTAGACGACGTCCAGGTCCCGCGGCCCGGCGGGGTCCACCTGCGCGGCGGCCCGGTCGAGGTAGGCCTGTCCGATCGACTCGTCCAGGGTGACCCACCCGTCGTCGGCCCGGGGCACCTGGGCCACGCTGGCGACGGCGTCGATGTGGGCGGCGATCTCGGTGTCGACCGGGGGGGCGATCTGGGACCCGTCGCCGAGGTACACCTTGTACCCGTTGTCGGCGGGCGGGTTGTGCGAGGCCGTCACCATCACGCCGGCGTCGGCTCCGAGGTAGCGGATGGCGAAGGCGAGCACGGGTGTCGGGAGCGGCCGCGGGAGCACCATCGCCTCGACGCCTGCCGCCTCCATGACGGCGCAGGTGTCGCGGGCGAACACGTCGGATGACCGCCGGGCATCGAAGCCGACGACGACGGCGCGTCCCTCTCGCTCGCGCAGCCAGCCGGCGAGCCCCGCCGCGGCGCGGATGACCACGGCTCGGTTCATGCGGCGCGGGCCGGCTCCCATCTCACCGCGCAGGCCGGCCGTCCCGAACTCCAGTGTGCCGGCGAAGCGGTCGGCCAGGTCGACGCGTGCGGCCGCTGCGTCGACCCCGTCGGAGGCGCGCTCGATCAGCGCTGCCAGCTCCGCACGGGTCTGCGGGTCGGGGTCGTCGGCGATCCACGTCCGGGCTCGCTCGGTCAGGTCGGCGTCCAGCGTGCTCACATCCTCTCCACGATGCCACCCAGCAGCGTGCCGAGCCGGTGCGCCGCCTGCTGGCCGGAGGCCAGCACCTCGGCGTGGTCGAGTGCTGCGTCGGTGATGCCGGCGGCTGCGTTGGTCACCAGCGAGAGGCCGAGCACCTCCAGCCCGGCGGCCCGGGCGGCGATGGCCTCCAGCGCTGTCGACATGCCCACGAGGTCGGCGCCGAGCGTGCCGAGCATGCGGATCTCGGCGGGGGTCTCGTAGTGCGGACCGGGAAGCTGGGCGTAGACGCCCTGAGGCAGCGTGGGGTCCACGTCGAGGGCGATCGCGCGCAGCCGCGACGAGTACAGGTCGGTGAGGTCGACGAACTCGGGGCCATGCAGCGGGGATCGTCCCGTCAGGTTGAGATGGTCGGCGATGAGAACGACGCTGCCGGGCTGCCAGGCAGGGTTCAGCCCGCCGCAGCCGTTCGTCAGCACGACCCGGGAGCAGCCGGCTGCCGCGGCGGTGCGCACCGTGTGCGCGACGGCGTCCACACCACGGCCCTCGTACAGATGGGTTCGGCCCAGGAACACGAGCGCCACTCGCCCGCCACGACGCACCCGCCGCACGACCCCGCCGTGGCCCGCGACAGAGGGTGCGCTGAACCCGGGCAGGTCGGCGAGCGCCACCTCTGCCTCGGCCTGGCCGATCAGGTCGGCGGCGTCACCCCATCCGGAACCGAGCACCACCGCGACGTCAGCGGGGTCGGATCCGAGGGTTCGGCGCAGCGTGTCTGCTGCCTGCGTCGCGATGACGTCGACGTCGTCGGGGTCCACCGGCGCGACTCTAGTGGCGGGGCATGGGTCGAGGCGCCCGTCACCGACAGGGCCGCCGACGCAGGTCGGCGACGTAGTCCCCGGGAGCGCCGGCCGTCTCGGCGGCGTCGGCGAGCATGCCCAGGTACCGCGCGGAGGGCAGGCCTCCCTCGTAGGAGTCCACCACGTACAGCCAGGCCATGCGTGGCCCGTCCATCGTCTCGACGCGCACCTTCAGCTTGCGGAAGCTGC
>Ga0272442_10001801_pt1 | contig 31770 bp, 27 predicted proteins | sample SSMForm2O_FD_200262 | JGI IMG/M metagenome (GOLD analysis project Ga0272442, IMG submission 200262) | Marine sediment archaeal communities from Little Sippewissett salt marsh, Falmouth, MA, United States - SSM-Form-2O | ecosystem: Environmental > Aquatic > Marine > Wetlands > Sediment ... | reverse complement strand
AGGCGAAGTACGTCTACGAGGACGGGGCGAAGCACTTGATCGTCGGCTCGGGGCAGCAGGGGATGGTGAAGCTCTCGGACGAGGCAGCGGCGTTCTTCAAGGAGGCCGGTTGCAAGGTGGATTTGCTGGCGACGCCTAAGGCGGTGAAGCGGTGGAACCAGGCTGAGGACGCGGTCATTGGTTTGTTTCACGTTACCTGTTGATCTGCGGTCGTGGCCTGGCACCGATAGGCCTTGCGGGCAGTGGGCGTGAAGTAGTATCGTGGGGGGCAGGGCATTTGTGGTCACACGTTCGTGAGGAGTATGGGACAGGGGCAACGCCATGCAGCAAAGTGGGACAACGCGACGCGGTTTTCTGAGGACTTCCGGCCTGGCACTGGCCTCGCTGGCTGTTGGGGGGGCGGCGGTGGCCGGGCGGGGCCGGCGACCGAATATCGTGTACATCATGACGGATCAGCAGTTCGGCGGGGCGATGAGTTGCACGGGGAATCGGTATCTTCGCACGCCGGCGATGGATCGTATTGCGGCGATGGGGGTGCGTTTTGAGAAGGCGTACTGTTCGTTTCCGCTTTGTGTGCCTTCGCGGACGGCGATGTTCTCCAGCCGGATGCCTCATGAGGCGGGTGTCTACGTCAATTGCCGGATGAGCCAAGGCACTTTTCCTTTCGTGACGCTGGGGAGCGTTGTGGTCGATGCGGGGTACGACTGTCACTACATTGGCAAGTGGCACCTGACCATCCCGACGTCGCGGACGAAGGTGCATGGTTTTGGCAAGGTGACGCTGCCCGGTGGGCACGGTCACGATGCGAAGCGGGCGGACCTGGCGGCCGAGTTCCTTCGGCGGGATCATGACAAGCCATTCTTCCTGGTGGTGTCGCTGCTGAATCCGCATGATTGCTGTCAACTGGCGCGTGGGGAAGATCTGGCCAAGTTCGACGGGGCGATTGGGACGACTCCGGCCGAGGATGAGTTGCCACCACTGCCTGAGAATTTCGAGATTCCCGAGGGCGAGCCCGATCATCTTCGCGTCTGGCAGAAGGAGAATTCGGAGCGTGTCTATCGGTCGTACTTCTGGGATGAGAAGCGATTCCGGGAGTATCTGTGGGGGTATTACCGTCTGGTGGAGAAGATCGATGCCGAGATTGGCAAGGTCGTCACAGCGCTGCGGGAATCCGGCAAGGAGGAGGATACGGTGGTGATCTTCGCGAGCGACCATGGCGACGGGCACAGTCGGCATCGCTGGAACCAGAAATGGTCGCTGTATGACGAGTCGGCGCGGGTGCCTTTCATTGTGGCGTGGAAGGGGCGCACGCGGGCGGGACAGGTGGACCAGCATTTGGTTTCGTCGGGGCTGGATCTGCTGCCGACGATCTGCGACTATGCGGGTGCGCGGGTACCAGAGGGATGTTTGGGGCGGAGCGTGCGGCGGTTGGCAGAGGGGCGTGCGCAGTCCGAGTGGCGGCAGTACGTGGTCAGTGAGACGAGCTTTGGGAACTGGGCGAGCGTTGGCGAAGGGGATTTTCCGAAGGCACGCATGGTGCGGACGGACCGGTACAAGTACATTGCCTATGACAAGGGCGATCGGCGCGAGCAGTTGATCGATATGGTGGCTGACCCGGGCGAGATGGTGAATCTCGCTGAGAAGGCTGAGTTGGCCGGCGTGCTTCAGCGGCATCGAGACTATCTGGCGCAGTGGTGCCGTCGGACCAATGACCGTTTCGAGCTGCCGGCCGGGGTGACGTCAGAGGCGTAGGCGACAAGAGACTGTCGCAGTATGTTAAGGAGTGGAATCATGAGAGCGCATGGCATGACGAGGCGAAGGTTTCTACAGGGCACGGCGTCGGGGCTGTGTGTGGGGAGTCTGCTGAGCGGGGTGCAGGCGGCCTCGGGGGGCGGGGCGGTTCCGACGCGGCCTCTGGGGGGGACGGGCGTGAACGTTTCCATGCTGGGGCTCGGGGGGCATCACGCAGGGCGGGGCCGGGATGAGGGGCGAGCGGTGCGGCTGATTCGCAAGGCCATCGATATGGGCGCGACGTTCATGGACAACGCATGGGAGTATCACAACGGGCGGTCGGAGGAGTTCATGGGTAAGGCGCTGTTGGATGGGTACCGGGCCAAGGCGTTTCTGATGACGAAGCACCACGGGCGCGATAAGAAGACGGCTATGGAGCACCTGGAGGATAGTCTGCGGCGGCTGCGGACGGATGTGATCGACCTGTGGCAGTTTCATGAGATCGTTTACGAGAAGGACCCTGAGATGATCTTTGCGCCGGGGGGCGGGATCGAGGCGGCTGACTTGGCGAAAAAGCAGGGCAAGGTGCGGTTCATCGGTTTCACGGGGCACCGGTCGCCAAGGCTGCATCTGAAGATGCTGGCCTATGGGTACCCGTGGGATGCGGTGCAGATGCCGATGAACGTGCTCGATCCGCACTACAAGAGTTTCCAGGAGCACGTTCTGCCCATCCTGGTGCGGCGTAACATCGGGGTGATCGCGATGAAGACGATGGCGAGCAGCCATGTCTTGCGGGCGGGCGTGGCGAGTCCCGAGGAGGCGTTGAATTACATCTGGAGCCAGCCTGTCTCGACGATCGTTTCGGGGATGGAGTCGGAGGAATTGCTAGAAGCGAATGTCGCGACGGCGCGGGCCTTCAAACCGATGAGCGCCGACGCTCAGGCGGCGCTACTCGAACGGACGAAGGAGGCGGGCCTGACCGGCAAGTTCGAGCCCTTCAAGACGGCTCCCAACTTCGACGGTCCCATCGGCCGAAGACTCCACGGTGTGTCGTAGGCGGGCTCAATGACAAGCAAGAGAAGGCGCCTGGTAGCAGTCCTTGCTGCGATGGTGATTGTCCTGGTGGGCGGAGCATTGCTTTTCCTTCAGATAGGGGTCCCGATGCTCCGGCGGCACCATTATCTTCAGAGGCTGGCGGTGTTCGGCGAACTGCACGTGCCTGATCTGAAGAGCAGTGAGGAGAAGGAAGCGTATCGGTTCTTCTGGTCAAGATCGTTCCACCGTGCGGTGCTGATCACTGTCTTCGTTCATGACGATGCGCACGGCGTTCTCGGTGTGAAGGTCGCAGCTGGAACTGAAGATGACGGGCCGGGCGAGTTGGTGATCGACAGGGATATTCAGTTGGGCGCATCGGAGATTCAGGCATTGAGGGACGTTGTTCGTTCGAATGCGTTCTGGCGAGAGGGGATACGAAGTGAACTTACGGTCGATGGGTCGGGTTGGACGATCGAAGTCAAGCAGGGCAGAAAGTATCATCTTGATAGCGAGATTTCTCCCAAAGAAGGCAGCAGTATCAGGAATGTCGGGATGCACTTGATTGAACTGAGCGGTCTGGAGCTTACACCTCACGAAATCTACTAGTTGGGTGCCAGGTCTTGCTCGTCTACGTCGCCATCGCTGTCGGTGTCGCCGGGGATTGGCTCGCTGTGGAGGAGGATCAGCTCGATGCCTTCTCCTGTGCCAAGGTTTCTTGAGTACTGCTTGTCGATGGGGTTGTTCCAGTGCTCGTGGACGCCGAGGCTCTCAAGCGCGGTGACGTTGCCATCGTGGTCGGGGTCGTAGAAGGTTCCCGATGGTGGTTCGTGGGCCAGGGCGGCCTCGTGGAGGTAGTCTTCGGCACCGCCTTGCATGTCATACCTGGCGGCTGGCGCGTGGCCGTAGCGCACGACGTCGGGCCATTCGGCGTTGACGAAATCGTAGCCGACCGAGTCGATGGCGACCGGGTCCTGAGAGGCGAGGATGCTCGAAGGCCAGTCGTCGTTGAAGGGGGGGCTCTGCCACTTGTAGGGGTGGGCTTCCCAGTAGTAGCCGCCATAGAGTCCATCGATGAGGTAGAGGACGGTCTTGCCTCCTAGCTCGGGATGGCCCATCAGGTCTACCAGCGATCGGTATTGGGCGATGCCCGGGCTCCAGGGCGGGTTCTGGTTGGCGTTGGGGAGGCTGTAGTGCATATTGTAGTAGTCGAGGGACGCTCCGTCACCAGGATGGCCGGGGAGTTCGGGTCTTAGATAGCAACTGGGCGTTCTGATGAGGGAGCCGTAGTGGTTCTTGGCGCAGAGGGTGATGCCGGAGGAGTGGCCTTTGAGGATCGCGAAGTTGATGATGTAGTCTGCCTCGGCGAAGGAGACGGGGATGTAGTCCTGCGACTTCCGGTCCGCCTCGGGGGTGCTCCAGTAGAGGGGGACATCGGAGAATTCCGCACGCGTCCTGCCGGACTGGCCGTAGTTGTCCAGGTAGCGCACGTTCGGGAATTCGGGGGTAAGCATGTCCCAGTAGAAGTTCGGGATCAATCCGGTTGGATCGCCGATCGTGATATCGTTCTGATCGGCTCCTACGGTGTACGTCAGTTGGCGCAGCAGGGCGAGGATCATCTGCGGCGAGTTGTCGATGCGATTCATGATGCTGGATCTTTTGTTGTATGTGGTCGGACTGACCTGTTCGCCGGCGGCGTTGCAGGTGGTGAGGTTGATCTTGATGGCGATCTTTTCGCCAGCCTGGTACCCTGCGTCGTCGCGGCCTTGCTCGGCGTTGAAGTGCCTGAAGATCGCATCCCAGGCGATGGCGTCGTCGGTCTCGCCCGCTATGCCCCGGACCGCCTGCGAGACCATCTTCTCCACGACGGCCAGGTCCGTGCATTCGTCCTGCCACCAGTGTTTGGAGGAGTCGTAGCCGTCCCAGTCGGTGGCTTGCGGGTCGTGGACCCAGACGACGCGCCCCGGATGAATTCCTTTCGCCTGGCCAATAGGGTCGTGCGGTCCCCAGGGTTCGCTCGCTTCAGCGAGTCGCTCGGGAAGGTGTGCGAGCGAGACGAGTGCCATCACGGTAGCGACGGCGAGGCATACGCATGCCCACGCCAGACGAGACTCTCGCAGGAGTTGCCTGGCCTTCTTGAATATGGTGACTGATCCGATCAGGCCTATGAGCCAGACGACGAATCCGGAGGCCAGGGGCATGGCGGTGCGCTGGCAGGGGTAGGCGGCGCGGGAGGGCTTGGGCACGACGCGGATCAGAAACCAGATTAGGGCGGCCAGTCCCGTGATCGGCAGGAGCCACCTGGCCCAGCGATGTCTCGGTTTTCCCGCGGAACGCCCGCATTTCTTCGGGCCGTGCGACAGTACGTCACGTTTCTTCATGGTGTTGTGGCCTCCTTCCGAGCCCTTGCCCCACCGGCCCGAGCAGCGAATGTCATCATAGCATACCTGGCCCAGGGAATCCACACGATCTGCGGATGAGGCGCCGGCTGCCCTAAGGGGGCATGCGTCCTACTGGGGATCGCTCATATTGGCGAATCCACGGTCCTTGTGGTATGATCGCGGCGTGTGGAGGGCTGGGCGCCGCCCGGCAGAAATCGAGGTCGGCGGAACACTATCTTGGAGAGGTGACATTGTGAACCTGATGAAGACGTTTGTTGGCTCTTGGGCGATTTTGGCCAGTCTCGGCATGGGATTTGTTTTGTCAGGCCTGGCAGGGGCGGGCGAACCCGACCCTGTCACGCTGAAATCGCTTCTGGAAGAGATGGTGGATCGGGATCGTATCGCCCGGTTGCCCAGCCCGGCCTATACGTGCAAGCAGGCTAGCAGCTACGACCGTCACTCAACTGAGCCCGGCTCGCCTACGTGGTGGGCCAATGCGGATCGCAGTTACTTCGTTCGTGTCGAGGAGAACGACGGGCGGGAGGAGCACGTCCTCATGGATGTGGATGGGCCTGGCGCTGTCGTGCGGTTCTGGGCGACGTGGCACGGTCCCGGCGGGGGGGAGTTCAGCAATGGGACGATGCGGGTCTATCTGGATGGCCAGGCCGAGCCTGTCATCGAGGGTCCGATGGCCGATCTGATCAGTGGCGGGGCGCTCGTGGGCGAGCCGCTGTCGCACAGTGTCTCGCCCGAGACGGCGTATCGACATCGGGGGCACAATCTGTACCTGCCCATTCCCTATGCCAAGCACTGCAAGATTACGTATGAGACCGACGTGCTCATCGATCTGGGGGCGCGGAAGGGCGAGGCGCTTTACTATCAGATCAACTATCGCACCTATGAGCCGGAGACGCGCGTGGCGTCTTTCACGAAGGCTGCTCTGAAGGAGGCGGACCCGATCCTTAGCCGTGTGCAGAGGATGCTGGCAGAGAACGAGCGTTCGACACCTGGTTATGCTGTCGAGGACACACTGGAGGGGCGCCTTCAGCGTTCTCAGGGACGGTCTGTGACTATCAAGGGCGAAAAGGCGATTCGCATCGTGCAGTTTCGGTTGAAGGCTGACGATTTGACGCAGGCATTGCGCTCGACCGTCATCAAGATGTCCTTCGATGGTCGCGCGACTGTCTGGTGTCCGATCGGTGATTTCTTTGGGACCGGGTACCACATTCGTCCTCATGCCACGTGGTACACGGACGTGGCGAAGGACGGGACGCTTTCGTGCTACTGGACGATGCCGTTCCGAAAGCAGGTCGAGATACTTGTCGCGAACCTCGGATCACAGACGGTGGAGTTGACGCAGGGGCGCGTTGTCAGCACGCCGTGGGACTGGGACGAGCGTTCGTGCTATTTCCACGCGGCATGGAAACAGTGGACCGAGATCGAAACGCAGTCCAATGAGAAAGCTCGCGATCACGGGGCCCTCGATTTGAACTGGGTGACTGTCAAGGGCCGGGGGATGTACGTTGGCGACGTGCTGACGTTGTTCAACACGGCCAGGACCTGGTGGGGTGAAGGCGATGAGAAGATCTACGTCGACGGCGAATCCTTCCCCTCTCATATCGGGACGGGTACGGAGGACTACTACGGCTATGCGTGGTGCAAGCCTGAGTATTTTCAGTCGGCGTTTCACGCCCAGCCGAGTGGCGACGGCAACCTGGTTCCGGGTTTCACGGTGAACTTGCGTTACCGGTCTCTGGATGCCATTCCTTTTGACAAGTCCATTCGGTTCGATATGGAGTTGTGGCACTGGGCCCGGACGAAGATGAACTACGCGCCGGCGACGTTCTGGTACGCGCGGCCGGGCGCGAGGTGGGATGTCAAGCCGGACCCGGCCGAGGCGAAACGTCCCGTCCCGCGCGTGCTCGAAGATATCGTCAAGCCCAGGCGGGTGGAGAATGCGCTGGAGGGCGAGACGCTTTCGGTCGCAGAGCGTACGGGCGGCGTGACGGAGATCCAGAACCTCCCGCAACACGGCTGGAGCAACAATCGTCAACTATGGTGGAGGAACGCCGACGAGCAGGACCGGCTGGTGGTGGATTTTGCCGTGGAAGAAGCGGGGGACTACGCCGTGACGCTCGGCGCGACCAAGGCCAGGGATTACGGCGTCGTACGCATCGCTGTGAACGGCGAGACGAAGATCGACTCGCTGGATTTCTATAATCCCTCCGTGGTGGCGGTGGATGTGAAACTGCCGGCTTGTCGGCTCATCGCGGGCAAGAACACGCTGGAGGTGACGATTCTGGGGGCAAATCCGGCTGCTGTGAAGAGCCATATGTTTGGCTTGGACTACATCCTGGCTCGCAAGCGGGGCCAATGAGCCGGTCGGTACCGAGGGCGATACCCGCCGCGAAGGAAGAAGTCGCCGTAAGCGAAGAGGCGGGACCGACCAGCCCTCAGGTTAGTCGCTGCCTGACCGGCCCCGCAGAAGATCCGGAATCATATCTGGCCGTGTCGGCGTTGCATTGTCCAGCCTACAGATTTGGGCTCTTGGATGCAATGGCCTGCGTCTTTTTCCGAAATTGGCGCCTCGCGGATGATCCCTGAGCCGCTGTCGGCGTATTGTTGCTTGGAAAACGGCCTGCCGGACGGTAGAATGGGCCGTTGCGGGGTCGACGCCGACGGCGATACCCCGGCGAATGATGAGGATATGGATACGACATACGAAGCGTGAAAGGGACAGACTATGGATCAGCACTCGTCGCATTCGATCGATAACCAGAGCAACTGCAGTCGTCGGCGTTTCATCACCGCTGCCCTGGCGGGCGCGGGCGTCGTCGCGGCCCGTCCGGGATGGCTGGCTCAGCCGGTGGCCCGAGCGGCCGGCGGCAAGCGCGCCGCCACTGATATTGTGACGTTGGGCAAGACGGGCATCAAGACCACGCGGCTGGCCCAGGGTACGGGGTGGAATGGCACCGGCCGTTCGTCGGCGCACACGCGGCTGGGCGAGAAGACGTTTGACGCCCTGATTCATCACGGGCTCGACGGGGGCGTTCGCTTTCTGGATATGGCAGACCTGTACGGCTCCCACCCTTATGTGCGTCACGCCCTCGATACCAGGACACGGGACAATCTGGTTATGCTGAGCAAGATCTGGCCGCGGTCGGCTTACTGGAACTCCGCCTCTGGGGGAGCGATCGAGGAAGTGAATCGCTTCCGCAAAGAACTCAAGATTGACGCGCTGGATATCTGCCTGATCCATTGCATGACGAACAGCAATTGGCCGCAGGAGTACAAACGCATCCGCGACGAGTTGGACGAGATGAAAGAGAAGGGTGCTGTCAAGGCGGTGGGCGTTTCGTGCCACGACTTTGGCGCGCTGAAGGTGGCGTGCAGTCACCCGTGGGTGGACGTTGTTCTGGCTCGCATCAACAACGTGGGGACATCGGCCTATATGGATGCTTCGCCCGAGGAGGTGGCGCCGGTTCTCAAGCAGGCGCGTGCCAACGGCAAGGTCATCATCGGTATGAAGATCTTCGGCGCCGGCAGGCTGACCAGTCCCGAGCAGAAAGACGCATCGCTGAAGTATGTCTTCGAGAACGAGCTGGTCGATGCGATCACGGTCGGCATGATGGCGCCGGGCGAGGTCGACGACACCCTCATGAGGATGAACAAGGCTCTCAGCGCCTGATCGGGCGGTTGCGGTGCGGCCGCCAAACGTGAGCGGCGATTCGGTCTAATAGTCCAGGAAGACGATGTCTTCGGGGAGGGCGACGACGTCGCGGTGCTTGGGTCCGAGGAGTTTCTTGATCTCGGTGCTGTGCTTTCCGGCCAGTTTTCTGAGCTGGCTGCTGGCGATGCTGGCGACCGCGCGGGCCGCATTGTTGAGCATGACGATGTCGCCGGCCTTGAATTCGCCTTGCACGGCTGTGACGCCCGACGGAAGCAGGCTCTTGCGCCGGCGCAAGGCGCGGACGGCGCCTTCATCGATGCGAATGGTGCCGGCCGGCTTGCCATTGAGAATCCACCGGGCTCGGTTGCTCAACTTTCGTTTCGGCATGAAGACCGTGCCGATCTCCTCGCCTGCCATGATACGGCCGATGACGTTGCGCGCTCGACCGTTGGTGAGCACGAGGCGACAACCGGCGTTGGCCGCGACCGTGGCCGCTTCGATCTTCGTCTTCATTCCGCCCGTGGCGTGGTGAGAGCCCGAACCGCCGGCACTGCGTCTAACGGCGTCGGTGATCTCGAAGACGGCCCGGATGGGTTGGGCGTCGGCGTGGCGACTCGGGTTCTTGTCGTAGAGCGCATCGATATCGGTCAGCATGATCAAAAGGTCCGCATCGATCTTGCTGGCGACCAGGGCGCTGAGTTTGTCGTTGTCGCCGAAGGCCGTGCCGATCTCAGCGGTGCTGACGCTGTCGTTCTCGTTGAGGATGGGGACGATGCCCAGATCGAGGAGCTTTTCAATCGCGTTGCGCAGATTCAGATACGTCTTGCGGTTGTCGAGGACCTCAGCGGTGAGCAGGACTTGGGCGACGGTGATGCCGTGTTTCAGAAAGGACTTGCGGTATTCCTGCATCAGCAGAGGCTGACCGATCGCGGCACAGGCCTGTCGCATCTTCATGTCCTTGATCTGGCCTGAAAGACCGAGTTGGCCCGCTCCCATGCCGATGGCGCCGGAGCTGATGACGACGACCTGCCGTCCGGTCTCGAGCAGGGCGCCGACCTGGGCGGCGACCCGCCGCACGTACGCGGCGTCGACCGTCGTATCCTTCGTCAGGATGTTCGTGCCGATCTTGATGACAACGCGCTTGGTCTTGCTGAAATCTCTCATGAACCCACACGCCAATGGTGACTGACTCCGCGGTGGGCCTTTCCCACCGGTTGGAGGACTATTGCCCGGATATCTTCCCGACGGCCGGCATTATATGCCCCGTTGCGAGGCGGATTCAAGGGCAAAAGCAGGGCGCGAGAGGGAGCGTATGGGTTTGGCCCTGCAACAGCCGCCAGCGAATGATATGATAGGCGGATGTACGAAATACTCGAAAATCAGATCCTCCATCTCCTCCAGAAGGACGGCACCCCGCGCAAGCGTGCGCACCTGGAAGAGGAATTGGGTGTCCGTGGGGATCATCGGGCGGCCTTTCAAGAGGCGCTGGATGCGCTGTGTGCATCCGGGCGCGTCATTGTCGACTCGCGGACCTGGGTCAAGCTGCCTTCGCCGACCGGCGAGGTCACGGGCATCTTCCGCGCCAACCCCCGGGGGTACGGCTTCGTCACACCCGAGCAGATCACAACCGATGACGAGGTGTTCATCTCTGCCAAGTCGACCGGCAGCGCCATGACGGGGGATCGCGTCGTCGCCAGAGTTCTTCCGAAGCGTTCCAGGCGGGACCAGGATCGGATCAGCGGGGAGATCGTTCGGGTTCTCGACCGGGCTCACACGCTGGTTGTCGGTACGCTGCGCCAGGACCGGGATGGCTGGCGGCTGCGTCCAGATGGTGGGGATTTCGCGCGTCCTGTCGAACTCGAGGGCGTCGATGCTCGGGCGGTGCGTCATGGGGACAAGGTGGCGGCGAGGATTTTGTCCTACCCGAGCCGTTCGGCGCCGGCGCGGGGTGTGGTCGCTGAGGTTCTGGGCCGTCCCGGGCGGTTCGATGCCGAGACGGCTGCCGTGTTGAAACGTTATCACCTCAGCGACACCTTCAAGCCGAGCGCGATGGTGGAGGCCGTCAATGCCAAGACGGACTTCGATCCGCGACGCGCCCACGATCGCGAGGATGTCACCGATGCTCTGATTGTTACCATCGATCCGCCCGACGCCCAGGATTTCGACGATGCCATCAGCCTGACACGTGACGAGCAGGGGGGCTGGGCGCTTGGCGTCCACATCGCCGACGTGAGCCATTTCGTGCCGGCCGATTCGGCTCTGGATCGCTCTGCCCGGCAGCGAGGCAACAGCGTATACCTGCCCGGCCGGACCCTTCCCATGTTGCCCGAAATCCTCAGTAACGGGATCTGCTCTCTACAGCCCGATCAACTGCGTTACGCCAAGAGCGTGTATCTTACTTACGACAAGGATGGGCAGGTCCAGTCGACCCGTTTCGCCAACACGTTGATCAAGTCCAGGGCACGCTTTGCCTATCAAGAGGTCGATGCGGCGTTGCGCGGGAGTGCCGGTGGCATACCGGAAGATGTCATGGCCCTGTTGCGTGACATGGATGACCTGGCTCGCCGCATCGAGGAGCGGCGTCGCCGGGCCGGCATGCTGCAATTGAAGATGCCCACGACCGAGTTGGTTCGCAACGAGTCCGGGCAGGTCATTGGCGTTGAGCCGGAAGATACCAGTTACCCGCATACCATCATCGAGATGTTCATGGTCGAGGCCAATGTGGCGGTTGCGTCCCTGCTGGATCGCTACTGCATCCCATTTATGCGACGCATCCACCCCGAACCCGACGCGAAAGCCCTGCGCCGGCTCTCCCAGACCCTTCGGTTGCTGGGTGTCACGCTATCGCGCCAGCCCCAGCGGTCGGATCTGCGGGCCCTGCTGGAGAAGGTGCGCGACGCGAGGACGGGATTGCCGGTCAACCTTCTCGTTCTCCGCAGTCTGGAGAAGGCGGTCTACTCGCCGGCCAGCGTGGGGCACTATGCCCTGGCGGCGTCCAAGTATTGTCACTTCACGAGTCCGATTCGTCGGTACGCCGATCTCATGGTCCATCGCGCCCTGGAAGCTTATCTGAGCGGTCAACTGGAGCAGGCCCGCCGTCAGCATACCTTTCCAGAGCTGGCGGCCATCGGCGAGCATATCTCGGCGACCGAACAGGAGGCCGAAGAGGCCGAGCAGGAACTCAAGCGGATTCTCGTTCTCCATTTGCTTCGCAAGCGCGTCGGGGATGAGCTGAACGGCGTGGTTGTTACGCTGACTGCCCACGGAGCGGCGGTTCACCTGCCCGACTACGGTATCGAGGGCCTGATTTCACGCGAGGCCCTGGGCCCGGACCGCTGGCAGTTCGACGAGCAGAGCCAGTGCCTGGTGGGACGCCATACCAAAGCTGTCCTGCGCCTGGCTCAACTGCTCCGTGTCCGCATCGTTGCCGTCCACCCGGCCGGCGGCCAACTCGATCTTGCCCCTGCCAAGGGGCTCGCGGCCCAGGCGTCCGGCAAGACCGAGAAGCAGAAAGCCCGTGGCGGTCGCCCGCGCTCGCGTCGCGGTCGCAAGAAACGGCGGCCGGCGAGCTAGCATTCACCGCCACGGGATTCCGGCTCCGATGAGGACGGGGAATTCTGGGTAACAGAAGGGTAGCGCCGAGCGTCTTGAAGGGTGATCGGGCGTATCTGACAATTGTGATTATGTCTTGGAGGGAACGTGGCATGCGTGCTTCAGCGGTGATTCTTGTGGGTATCATGGGGACATTCCTTTGGCCAGCGGTAGCTTGGTCTGCCGAGGCGGCGGCTGTGACGGAGGGAGCGTTGTATGCGGACCTGAAGCCAGGCGTATTCATGCGGCAGTGGCTCGTGTGCGGGCCCTTCCCGGTGTCCGAGGAGGAGGGAGAGCGTCCCGATACCGCTGCGCAGCGGAAGGCGTTTTACCACGACTATCTCGAGGAGCACGGCGGTGAAACCGAGATCCGGCCTACGACGGAGATGGTACACAAGATCGGCGAGGTCGAGTACCGGTGGCAACATGTGAGCAGCGAGATGGACGCCGTCAACCTGAATGGCCTGTTCGGCTACCAGGAGTACGTGATTGCTTACGCGTGGGCCGAAATCGAGATGCCCGAGGGACGGGCCGCACTGCTGGGTATCGGTAGCGACGACGCGATCAGGATTTGGCTGAACGGAGAGCCTGTGACCGAGAACTGGGCGGACCGTTCTGTGCAGCCTGATGACGACCTCGTTCTGGTCAACTTCAAAGCGGGGAAGAACCAAATCCTGATGAAGGTGCAGAACCATCGGGAAGGGTGGGGGTTTGCCTGTCGACTGTTGGATGCCGAGACGCTGGGAGAGAAGCTGTTTGCCGCGATGAGCAGCGGCGATATCGGAGTGGCGCAGATGTGCCTGGTCTACGGTGCCGATGTGAATGCCAAAGACAAGCACGGATTCACCCCCTTGCAAGTGGCCCGTATGCGTGGGCACAAGGAGCTTGTCGAGCTGTTGCTGTCCAGGGGAGCGGACCCTGACCCACCGATGCCACCTTCGGCAAGGCCTCTGGGTTTCCTCGAAATCCTCTGGGAAACACTTCAGGAGAACTATCCGATGCTGGAATACGCCGGGGCGTTCGATGATAGCTGGTACGAGGCGTGCAAGCGGGAGATCGAGGATGTTAACGATCTCTACGAGGCGCTGCCCATCATGGACAGAATGCTTGTGATGCGGTTGCACGACTATCACACGAGCATGTACTGGGACGGCAAGGCTCATTTGTCCGGGCTGCCCATGCGGCTCGATCTGATTGAGGAGCAGATTGTCGTGACCGACTGCCCCGAAGGCCTGGGTGTGATGCGCGGAGACATCGTCCGGGAGATCGATGGCGTTGACGCAAAGCAACGTTTCGACGAGGTGATGCCGGACGCGTTCGGCGCGACTCGGTATGCAAAGGCCGGCACGGCGTGCCGGACGATTGTCGAGGGGTTGCCTGACTCGGAGGTCAAGCTGACGCTACGCAATCGGGAGGGGGAGGACTACGAGGTTACATTGGCGCGAGGCGGTTACAGCGGAGGCGGGGGGAGGCCGCCGGTTCTGTCCAGCCGGGTGATCGACGACGATACCGGATACATCAAGATCCGAAGCTGGGGTGGCTTCGCTCCCGAAGAGTTCGATGAGAAGCTGGAGCCGCTGCGCGAGAAGCCTCGACTGATCCTGGACGTGCGTGACAATGGCGGCGGGTCCGATGGCCTGGCCGAGAAGGTCATTGGACGCTTCATCACCAAGGGTGTGCTGTGCAGTGTGGGTTTCCAGCGGCAGGCGGGGACGAAGATGTACGAGAAGATCTTCTTCGTTGCTGAACCGAGGGGGCCCTGGTGCTATGAAGGCAAGGTGGCGGTGCTGACCAATTCGGGCTGTGCCAGTGCGTGCGAGCACTTCGTCTCCGGCATGTTCGAGGCCGGTGCGCTGCTCGTCGGTACGCCTACGACCGGCGCATGCGGCTGGTCGAAGGGCATCGATCTGCCGGGTGGCGTCACACTGCGCTGCTCGTTGACGTTCCCCCTGCATGGCAAGGTGCCTTCGCCCTTGCAAGGCATCGAACCGCACCATCTGGTGGTGCCAACGATAGAGGACATCCGCACCGGCCGCGACACTGTCCTGGAGAGGGCACTGGTGCTACTCTCACAGTAGAAGGGTAGCCTGGCTGGCGGTCTTCTGCCACTCGCGGCGGCTAGCGGAGTTTTTTGTGGGTGAACTTCTTGGCGTCGGGGCCGGTGTAGTCGGCGACGGTCTGGCCTTTGCCGTAGAGCTTCCACTTGTAGATGATGAGGCCTTCGAGGCCGACCGGGCCGCGGGCGTGGATCTTGTTGGTGCTGATACCGACCTCGGCGCCCAGGCCGTAGCGGTAGCCGTCGCTGAAGCGCGTGGAACAGTTCCAGAGAACATCGGCGGAATCAACGCGGTTCATAAACGTCTCGGCTTTGGCCCTGTCGCTGGTGACGATGGCGTCGGTGTGGCCGGAACCGTAACGGTTGATATGCTCGATCGCTTCGTCGAGCCCGTTGACGATCTTGATCGACAGTGTGTAGTCCAGGTATTCCGTGGACCAGTCTTCTTCGCTGGCGGGCTCGACATCGATCACTGAGCGAGTTTGTTCGCAGCCGAGCATGCGCACGTTCTTGGCCTTCAGCGCGATCCTGACCTCGGGTAGAAACTCGCGGGCGATCTTGCCGTCAACGAGAAGCGTCTCGGCCGCATTGCAGACCGCGACATACTGGCACTTCGAGTCGACCGTGATGTCCACGGCCATGTCCAGGTCGGCGTCGGCGTCGACGTACACGTGGCAAATGCCATCGGCGTGGCCGAGGACGGGGACGTTTGTGTTGTTCATGATGTAGCGGACGAACTCGTTGGACCCGCGGGGGATGATCAGGTCGATGTGCTCGTCTAGCGCGAGCATCTCGGCAACGTCCTGCCGTGTCTCCAGCAGTTGGATCCAGCCCGTTGGCAGCCCGGCCGTCTCACTTGCTTGGGCGATGATCTCGGCCAGTATGCGATTGGTCTGGGCGGCCTCGCTGCCTCCCTTGAGCATGACGGCGTCGCCACTCTTGAGACATAATGTCGAAATCTGCACGAGCGCGTCGGGCCGGGATTCGAAGACGACGCCGATGACGCCGATCGGACAACTGACCTTGTACAGTTCAAGGCCCGCGTCCAGCTCGATGGCCGAAAGGGTGCGCCCGACCGGGTCGTCGAGTTTGATCAGGCTGTGAATCCCGGCGCAGACATCGGCCAACTTGGCTTCGTCAAACTTGAGGCGCTTGAGCAGCGGGGCGGCCAGGTTGGCCTTCTCGGCTGAGTCCAGATCCTGCTGATTCGCTGCCAGGATATCGGCACGTCGACGGTCCATGGCCTCGGCGATGGTCGCCAGCGCGGTGTTCTTCGTCTCTGTCTTGGCGGCGGCCAGGTCCAGCGATGCCGACTTGGCGGCCGCCGCTCTCTCAGTGATGGTCGGGTCGTTCGACATTTTGTCCTTTACCGTTTAGCCTGTCGCTCGTATGATTGTGGTGCCGATTATAGAGAACCGGCTCGTGGCAATCAACCAGCCACTTTTGCGGGTGTAGCTTAGAGGTAAAGCTCCAGCCTTCCAAGCTGGCTACGCGGGTTCGATTCCCGCCACCCGCTTTCCCTTCACCCCGGGATCCCCACCACTGCTATCGACCCATTTCCCGAGCGAATTCCTGGTTTTTTGCCGTCTCCGGCGGGTATTGCACCGTTGCCGACTGGGAAGCGCGTGCATCCAGCCGGTGGAAGTCGCCCCTCGGCGACAAGCGGCGACCGGCATCGATGGAATTCACAGGCAGACTGTGACTTCTCGGCCAACCCAGTGACATCTCCATGACACGACGGCGGGACCCAGTGGGGCGACGTGGTGCCGGGCATCTTGAGGAGGAGAGCAGGGGGGGGTAGTCCTGACGCTCCTGCCGAGGTCTCCAAGCCAGCCGGTCAGTGCAGCTTCTCGGACAGTAGAGAAATGACAGGCCATAAACATCTTCTGTTGCTGTGCTTAGGGCCAAGGCAGTGACAGTCCGATAAGTCGTTCTTCGAAAAAACGCACAAAATCTGGCAATGAAGGTTGACTGGGTGGGCGAAAGTGGCGATAATTCCCAAGCAGTGTTTACCGAGTGGGGCTTGTGCCATGCTGTTACTAACAGGCGAATATCAGCACGTTGTCGACGGGAAGGGAAGGGTCCTCGTCTCCAACAAGCTGCGCAGCCAAATCGACGTCGACGCGCATGGCAGCAACTTCTACCTCGTTCTCGGGGCCAACGGCGTGCTCTGTCTTTATCCCGAGAAGTATTTCGAGCAGATTGTGCTCGCGGTGGCGCCCGGGACTGCGGCCCCCGATGAAGCGGTGGCGTTTGAACGCATCAGTTTCGCCCTGGCCAGCAAGATCGAGCTGGATGGGCAAGGCCGGATCCTGCTCAGCGAAAAGCTGCGTAAACGGGCCGGCCTGAAAGATGACATTACGCTCGCGGGAGTCAGGGACCACATCGAGCTTTGGAACAGCGACGATTGGGAGCGGTATCTGTCGGATCACATGGGGCAGTATCAGAAGCAGATGACCCAGGCACGGCAGCTCGTTCTACAGAAGCAACACAAGGAAGACTAGGTGCTGCGTTGGAGGCAACGGACAAGGATGGACGGTAGCTATTATCAGATCATTGCCAGGACTCTGGCCGGGGAGCGGCCGGTCGACGAGCAAACGGACGCCTCAGTGGCGATCCTTGCAGAACGGATGGAGCGACTCAGGAGCCACGGAGGGCTCTTCAATGGTATCGAGTTCTCGCCGCACGTCCAGCGATTGCGGCAGCGATCCGAGCCGATGTCGGTAGGCTAGAAGGTTACTGAGAGTGGGAGTGGACCGCTCGGACGCCGAACACATTCCGGTGCTTTCGGAGCCTTTGACCGAACAGATAAACTTACCTCAGGATGGGGTGATGGTCGATGTGACCGTGGGACACGGAGGTCACAGTTTTCTGTTCGGTAGGACGCTGGGTCGTGGAGGCACGCTGTTGGGCCTGGATTGCGACAGCCTGTCGTTGGAGCGAGCCCGGCAGCGGTTGGCAGGCCTCGATTGCAGGGTGATCCTGATCAAGTCCAATTTCTCCGAGGTTGCTGAACGTTTGGCGGAGGCCGGCGTGGGAGAGGTGGATTTCCTCCTGGCGGATTTGGGGTTCTGCTCGGCCCAACTGGCGGATGCGGAAATGGGACTGAGTTTCCGAAACGAGGATATGCCGCTGGATATGAGAATTGACGAAAGCTTGGAGACGACGGCTGCCGATATAGTCAATGGATACGACGAGAAGGCCCTGGCTGATCTGATCTACGAGTACGGGGAGGATCGGGCCTCCCGGCGGATCGCGCGGTTCATCGTGCGGCGAAGACAACAAGAGCGGATCACCACGACTGGCCAACTGGTAGAAACCGTCTGCGGGGCCCTGAAGAGGCCCGGTGCGAAGCGCAAGGCCACAAAACACCCGGCTGCTCGGACGTTTCAGGCGTTGCGCATTGCGGTCAACCATGAGTTGGAGAACCTGAAAGCGTTGCTCTCTGCGGGGCCCGGGTTGCTGAAGAAGGAAGGCTCGCTCGCTGTCATCAGTTTTCACAGCCTCGAAGACCGCCTGGTTAAGTGGGACTTCAAGCAGAGGCAGCAGGATGGCATCTACCGGGTCCTGACGAAGAAGCCGATCGTGGCTGACCGCGAGGAAGTCCTTGCCAATCGGCGGGCCAGGAGCGCGAAACTGAGAATCGCTCAGAAGAACTGAGATAGCTTGGCAATCAAGACGGGACTCGCTCAGAAGGGAACGGGTCAAACGCAAGGAACGGAGTGCAACTATGACGTCAGATGCGAAAATCGGCTTGCTCTTGGGACTGGTGTTCATCTTTGTCATTGCCTTCATCATCAACGGCCTGCCGAATTTTGGCAACCGGCCCAACAGTGCCGAGGCCACGCCGATGATCGGTATCGAGGATGATAACCTGGGTGTGGCCGGCAATGCCCAGGAACAGCTTGATTGGGAGCAAGTGCTGGCTGCGGACAGCGAGGCGCTGACCGATTTCCAGCCCGCGGTCGCTGAGGCTGAGCTTGCCGCCGACACGGGGCGTCCCGAGACTGCTGTTGCCGCTGATACCGAAGATATTCGCTCTGAGTTCCCGCTCGACAAGCTGATGGGAGGCGTTTCCCGCACGATCGGAGAGGTGGTCAGGAACTTTGGCGAAGCCTCCAGATCCGTCACGCTACAGGCTGAATCAAGCGAGCTGGCGCCGGCAATCCAGACGCCGGCCTTGAAACCCGAAGACCGCCAACCCGTGGAGACCACCGAGCCCACGAGATCGGTCGCGAAACGGGCAACGGCCCCAGGGTCTACCCGCCAGATCTATGTCGTTCAGGCCGGCGACGTTCTGGCGACCGTAGCGAAGAAGGCCTACGGGCCCGAGGAAGGCAACAGGCTGGTCAACGTCAAGCGGATCTTCGAAGCCAATCGGAATGCATTGAATAGTCCCGATGAGATCTTCGTGGGCCAGAAGCTGATCATCCCACCCTTGCCGCGGCCGCAAGCCAAGGCTTCCGACAAGCGACAGGACGCCCTCTCCGAGGCCCTGTTCGAGAAGGTCCAGGACATCGGCAAGCGGAACTTGGCCGACATGAAGGTTGAGGTGCCCAAGGGACGGTACTATGTCGTGCAGGATGGCGATAGCCTGTGGAAGATTGCTACCAGCCACCTGGGCAACGGGGCGCGATTCGAGGAAATCCTCAAGCTCAATACCGACATTCTCAAGAGCAAGGATACACAACTGGACATTGGCATGCGCCTGCGCCTGCCCGCCAAATAACGCGGAGAGGGCGAGAAACAGGCATCCGGGAGCAAAGGGTCCTCAAGCGGCGATTAGAACATGGCCTCTCGATTGTGTTTCGCATTCGTTATCTTCTTCTTCGCGGGCACGCTGATCCTGGCGGTCTACGTTCGGGGCGCGAACCATCGTGTCTTCTACACCCTGCGGCGGCACACCATTGAGCAGAATCGACTGCGGCAGGAACTCTGGCAGAAGCAGCTTCGGCTGGAAGCATTGACGAATCCCGCCTCCGTCTCACAGCGTTTGGCTCAGTAGGGCCCCCGTGGCTCGATAGTCGGGCCCCGTGCCGGAAACCGAGTGGAGTACAACACCGTGGAACACCAAGAGATAGACAGGAAGGAGCATGTTGAAGCTGCGGGGCCGGTCGGACGGCGTGAGGGCATCGCGATCATCGTCCTGGTCTCACTGGTGATGGCCGCGTTCGTCGGCTTGGGGGGGCGATGCTACTACCTTCAGGCCACGTCGGCCGATCATTATGCCGGATTGGGATTGGGCCAGCAGTTCTGCTCCTATCTGCCCTTGGAGCCACAGCGGGGGGCGATCCTGGATCGTCGCGGGCGTGTCCTGGCGGCAAGCAACCGGCTTGGGATTATTTTCGCCGACCCGGGGGAGATCGAGGATCCCAAAGAGGTCGCCAATGCCTTGGCGCCGATCCTGGATATGGGAGGGCACGAGATCTGCCGACGGATCACGGAGAGCAGCAGCCCCCGATATGCGGTGCTGGCTTTGGGAGCCGAGGCGGATCAGTGCGATGCGGTTCGTGCCATCCGTGGGATCGGTGTCCAGCATGGATGGCGACGACACTATCCGATGGCCCGGCTCGCCTCACACGTGGTCGGCTACACAAGCCGGGATAACCGTGGGCTCGGCGGGATCGAGAATCGATTTGACAGCAAACTGCGCGGAGAGGGGGTCCGGCACGCGTTTTTCGTGGACGTACACCGCCGGCCGCTGTCCTTCTGCGTTGCCAAGGGTACCGGCGCCAATGCCGTGCCCACGAACGGCAGCGGGATTATCCTGACGCTCGATGCGACGATTCAGCAGTTTGCCCGTGAGGAGCTGCTCAAGCAGTACAAGAGCTACGAGGCCGAAGGGGCACTGGCGATGGTGGCTGATCCCCACACGGGGGAGATCCTGGCTATGGTCTCGCTGCCTGATTTCGACCCGGCCGAGAGCGGCCGCACCAACCCCGACTACTTCCTGAACCGTGCCCTGACCGATCAATACGAGCCGGGCAGCATCATCAAGCCGATCGTGGCGGCCGTCGCCCTGGACACCGGGGTGATGAATACGCGGGAGACGATCTTCTGTGAGAACGGCACCTACCGGGGCCGTGGGTTCGGTCGGATCACCGAATACAAGAAGGGATTCGGGGATCTGACACTCCGCGGCATTCTCATGAACTCCAGCAACATCGGGATGGCGAAGATCGGGCAGAAGTTGGGGCCCGAGCGGCTCTATGAGGGTCTGACGCTGTTTGGCTTCGGGAAGAAGGTCGGTATCGAGTTGCCCGGCGAGGCGGAGGGCTTGCTCAGACGGCCGGCTGCCTGGACCGGCTACAGCATCACCCGGATTCCGTTCGGTCAGGAAATATCCGTTACGGCTCTGCAAATGCTGCGGGCCTTCTGCATGCTGGCCAATGGGGGTCGCCTGGTACGCCCCTACATCGTCAAGGCTCTCGTGGGTCCGGATGGGTCGATGGAGGATATCAGGCCGCCGGCCCTGCGTGTGGGCTACGTGATCAAGCCTGAGGTCGCCAAGTGGGTGGTTTCGGACGCCATGGCGGCGGTTGTCAACGAGGGCACCGGCAAACGGGCCCAACTGGAGCGGTGGCAGGTCTTTGGCAAGACCGGAACGGCCCAGTTGGCCAGGAGCGACGGTCGCGGCTACGAACCGAACGCCTACGTCGCTTCGTTCATCTGCGGCGCACCGGCCGCGAACCCCCGTGTGGTCGTGCTCGTCTCTATTCGCCGGCCCAACGTGAAACTGAGGAAAGGCTACACCGGCGGTACCGTCGCCTCACCGGTGGCCGCGGCCATCCTCGAGAGAACCATGACCTACCTCGAGGGGCCTGATCCGGCAGCAACCAACGTTGCCAAGGCCTCGCCATAGAGCCATGGGCTTCGCATTCCGGGCCATAGGTCCGTTCGATATCGGGATTAAACGCGGTCGACGATAGCCATTTGCTTAGTAGGCCAAGCCATTGCCTCTGCCCCCCTTCCGTGTCTCTTGTCGAACAATGGGTAGCATGAGAATGCGCAGAGAACCAAGTCCTGGACCGGGATGCAGCGGCCTCTGGTGATCCGGGGTAGTTGTCGTAATGAAGGGAGTCATTATGCCCAGCATGCTGCAGGCCGATTGCCGCGCCGACGTTGACCACGTCTGGGAAATGTTCGAGCTGACACGGGAACCATACTACAGGAACCTACTCATCGATCACTACCACCACCTGGTAGCGGCCACGGCCGAGCATCTGCGTCGGAGGCTGCCTGACGCCGTTGAGCTTGACGATTTGATCAGTGCCGGCAGTTTCGGCCTGATGACCGCCGTTGAGGCTTTTGACCGGACCCGGGCTGTGCGGTTCGAGACGTACTGCGTGCATCGCATACGAGGGGCCATTCTTGACGAGTTGCGCCGCACGGACTGGGTGCCTCGCTCGACACGCAGCCGGGCTCAAGAGCTTTCGAAGGCGGTGCAGATTCTGGAGGGACGCCTCGGGCGACGCCCCAGTGAGAGCGAGATCGCTGACGAACTCGACATGGATGCGGACGAGTTCGAGAAACTGCGGAAGGGCAGCGCCACCCCGCGGATGACCTCCCTGGACGACATACGCAGCGGTGGAGAAGACTCCGAAGGAATGCGCTGGCTCGACCTCGTGGCGACCAAGAGGGCGCATGAACCATCCCACAGGGCACGTCGGCGCGAGTTGATCCGCCAACTGACGCACGGGCTTAGCCGCACGGAGAAGCTCATTCTGGTACTCTACCATTGCGAAGAGCTGACGATGAAGGAGATCGGCGTAACGCTCGGACTGTCCGAGTCGCGTGTTTCCCAGATGCACTCGCTCCTCTTGACGCGTCTGAAGGCTAAAGTGGCCAGGCACCCGTCAACGTTCAGCACCATGAGCCTCGCCTCCTGACCTCAATCGAACCGGGCCGGCAGTTTTCCATGGGGGGGCTGCCGGCCCAGCGATTACGGGAAATCACCGAGTTCTGGCGGCGAAGTTGTGGTACACTGCTGCGACTGAGTTGATGGTGAAAAGACGCCGGAGCACAGCCGAGCATGGCCAGAATAATCTATGCCGTTGCAGGAGAAGGGTACGGACACAGCAGTCGAGCCCACCTGGTAGGCCAGCGCCTTATTGAGACAGGCCATGAGGTGATGTTCGTCGCTTCGCAGAAGGCCCTTCAGTACCTTCGCCGGATCTACGGCTCGCAGGTCAAAGAGATATTCGGGCTGTCGTTCGCCTATCGACGGGGCCGGATCGACGCGGCGGGGACCTTCACACGAAACCTCACCCGCTTGGCTCGCGCCAACACGCATAACAAGAGGCTCTTCAAGAAGGTCTACCGGTCGTTCGATCCGGATCTGGTCATTACGGATTTCGAGCCCTTTACCGGTTGGTGGGCGTGGCGGCACAAGGTTCCGTTCATCAGTCTCGACAACGAACACCTGCTGACCGCCTGCCGGCTCGAGCATCGCCTGAGGCACGTTATCCCGCGGTTGACAGCCACGGCCGTGACCAAGGGTTTTGGCATCGGTGCGGCCACCTATGTCGTGACCAACTTTTTCAATGCCCCGCTGAAGCATGGCCGGGCCCTCCTGGCGCCGCCGATCGTTCGCCCGATCGTCACGACATTGAAGCCATCGAATGCGGGCCACGTGGTCGTGTACTGGACCACAGGCACCGAGGAACGTCGCCTTCGGACGGTGCTGCACAAGTTTGGCGATCAGACATTCTACGTGTATGGATTCAACAAGTCTGTCCAAATGGGCAACTGCGTCTTCAAACGGCCTTCGACAGAAGGATTCTTGGCCGATCTGGCTTCGTCACGCGGCGTCATCGCTTCGGCCGGTTCGTCGCTCATCAGTGAATGCATGCACTGGCGCAAGAGGATGCTTCTGCTGCCTCTGCCCGGGCAGTATGAGCAGCTCGTCAACGCTCGCTATTTCGAGAAGCTCGGCCTGGGAACGACCGCGAGACGACTGGATGAGAGAGTCCTCGCCCGATTTCTGGCGCGGGTCGACGAGCCTGTCTCACAGGACGACCGTATTCTATGGCCCGACAACGAGAAGTTTTTCGAGACGCTGGAGGCGGCGCTAAGCCGACTGAGCACGCCGGTGAGTATCGCCGTCAATGACGTTGCCGCGGAACGTCGCGCGCCAACTGAACTGGTTGGAGCCCGGAGCTAGTTGTTCGCCGGGCTGAGTTCGCCAGGCGACGAGAATGTTGACGTTCCTGCCTCGCCTACATAGCCCCGTTGGATACAGAATTGGAGCACCTCTCTACCCAGCGGGGCCGCATCTCTGGAGCCGCTCTGCCCGCCTTCCACAAGGATGGCGATCGCGATCTTCGCCCCTTCTTCGTCTTCGGCGAATCCCGCGAACCAGGCGTGCTCCGGGTCTTCAGTCGATCCGGTCTTGCCGTAGACCTTGACGGCGTATTGAGCCATGTTGCTGGCCCCAAAGGCTTCGTGGGCGGTGCCGCCCGGCATGTTGACCACCGCATCCATGCCCTCGCAAACGGTCTGGAGGGTCAGAGGCGAGATCTGGAGATCGACGGGTTCGGTTGAAGCGGCTGGTGTTGACGGTCTCGGTTTCAGGATGAGCCGCGGTGTGAGGGAACGTCCTCCGCGCGCGAGGGTGGCAAAGGAATTGGCTACTTGGAGCGGCGTGGCTCTGAGATTGCCCTGCCCAATGCCGAATAGAGGCCGCTCTCCCTTCGACAGTGGTGGCAGATCGTTGGCCGATTCTATCTTCGTGCCCGGGTCGGCGCGCGGGGTGCTGATCAGCCCGGGGGCCTGGCGCAGTCGACGCGGCGTTAGAACGGTCGAAGCAGGATGTGGGAAGGCCAGGGGCAGGGGATGACCGTAGCCGAAGCGGTACAGCCAACGCTGGAGCACGACCGGCTCCAGCCGGTTGGCCAGGTGCGAGAAATAGATATTGCAGCTTCCCCGTATGGCATTGCGGGCGTTGTTGTCCCACCTGCTGTCGTGGCCGACTCCGTACCTCTTAAAGATCAGGCAATTGGGCCATTGACGTGGGGCTTCCTTTGCCGGGCAATGGATGACCTCATCCGGTGTGACGACACCCGCCTCCAGGCCGGCAACGAGAATGATCGGCTTGACCGATGAACCGGGCGGGTAGTGTCCGGCGATGGCCCGGTTCAGTAGAGGGTTGTTGGGGTCGTTTCTCAGGTCGCCATAGGTGCGGGAGACGTCGTTGCAGTTGTAGGCAGGCAGCGAAACGAGGGCCAGGATGTCCCCGGTTCGGATCTCGATCACTACGGCGGCCATATTGGCGTTGGCATTGGGGTTCAGTACGGGGTCGGTCAGAAACTCCTCAATCTGCTGTTGCAGCTCGATATCGAGGGTTAGTTGGACATCGGTGCCGAATTGGGTCTCTGTGCTGCGGACCAATTTGCCATCGATGTCACGGACCAGTTCGCCCCGCCGACCGCGCAGGATCGGTTCGCAGACGTACTCGATGCCCGGGCGCCGCCCGCAGATTTCGCCCGGCAGATAGCTGGCCAGGCGATCGTGCTCGAACAGCTCTTTGTCGCGGTCCTGCTTGGCCCCGCCGACCCAGCCAATGGTCTGGGCGGCTACAAAGCCGTAGGGATACTCCCGCTGGCCCTGGGGCACGATGTCCACGTCGTTGATGTCCATGAACTCGAGCTGAGCGGCGAAGATATCATCTTCGGTTCTCAAGTCCAGCAGGGATCGGCTCTCGAACATCTCGCGAAGATCATCCACCTTGGCGATCCGCTTCATCCGGGTGGCCCGGTCGGGAAACTTTCGCTCGAAGGAGGCGCGGGCTTCGGAACGCGGGATGCTGTTGATGCGCCCGCTATACTTGGCTATCAGATTGGGGTCGGGTTGGTTGCGGTACCACGCGAAGAAGGTTCGCAGACTCCAGAAATCATCGTTCATACTGTTGATCTGCCCCTCGATGTACTCGCGACTGACCCCGAACGCGGTGCAATTGCCTATGATCTGCTCAAGGTCCGCGCGTCGTGCCATCACCTCCTGGCGCAGCTTCTCCATCCTGGTTTCGTCGCTGCTGTCCCTCGCCAGCAGCGCCCTCGCTTCGATCACACGCGGGTCCCAGAAGCGGCTGAGTTGATAGTCGATGGCAATCTGGAACTGCGGCGTATCGGTGGCCAGTACCTTGCCATTGCGGTCGAGGATCTGACCACGCAGCGTCCGGAGCTGTTTGGATCGCCCGCGCTGTCGCTTCAGTGCCAGGATCTCATCCTGCAGCGAAGAATCGGCCAGTAACTGCATCTGGACCAGCCGCAAGACCCCGACCCCCAGAAGCAGCAAACTGACAGCGATGAATATCTTAATCCGCTTCTCGTACATTCCTGTTCAATCGGAAACGACCGAGTCGGGCGCCCCTCGCCTATCGAGTAGAGACCCCCGTTCAGTGGTGTTTCGCCTCAACGGCGCACGTATCTCAGCAACGACCTTCCTCCGCCACTCCGACGCCTCCTGCTGTCCATCTGCATCCACCAGGCCATCGGCAAGGACAGGAACGGCCCGACCAGAGCGGTAAACACCGGCTGCCAGAACAGTTCCCTGACGATGCTTAGTGGCACCGGATCGGCGCGAAGGTGAGCCAGCAACTGAGTGAATATCGGTGTTACGAATCCCATGATCAGGAGGGCCACGGCCTGATGCGAGAACCGTCGGATCGATATCACATGGTGCAGATTGCTCAGCAAAGTCCCGAACACGCCGAAGCTGATGATCCGCGGACCCATGAATCCTGCGGCGGGATTGGCCAGGTCTGCTGCGAACCCGATGATGAACGACGTGAGGACCGCGTCGTTCGAGTCGCACCGAATCGCGAAGAACACCAGGAGAATCACCAGCAAGTCAGGCCGGATATCAGTACTGAGAATCCAGAAGGCCCCGATAAAACTGGTTTGCAGGATAGTAGCGGCGATGATGAGTACGGCAAACCGAAGCCAAGCCATTCAGCTTCCCCTCACGCAGGTCGGATTCGGATTTGAGGTTTTTCTCGCCACATGTATCGGTCGCCGCCTTCATTTGCCGGAGATGACCACGGACACTCGCTTCAAACTGGTGATGTCACAGACCGGCCGGACCGTGATCTCCCAAAGCAGCGGGCTGTCGGGATCTCTTTTGCTCGCGGTCACCTCCGCCGTAATCATGGGGACCTCCGGGAACCCCGGTGTGTTCAGGGCGTACACCCGATCCCCAGCCCTCGGTTCACGCTTGGCATCTCGTTTGACCCAGACCTGCGGGATTACTGCAACGCCTGGCTCGCGACCCTCCATACGGCCCCCCGCATTCAGCTCGGCGACACGCACGGCGATTTTCGATGTAGGGTCGGTGATCAGCTTGACCTTCGCCGTCTTCTCCGAAACGTCAGAGACCGTGCCAATAACGCTGTAGTCGCCCAGGACAAACTGGCCAACGGCCAACTCATCAGCGCGGCCCCGGTTGATCAACAGGAAGTTCTGGGACTGCTTCGGATCGCTGATGACGCCCGCCGGCTGAAAGGCCATGCGGTTCCATTCCGGAACGCTGCGCAGCCGCGCCAGCTCATCAATCTTGGCATGGGCCTCGTCGAGCTGCGCCTGCAGGTTCTTGATGTGATTGGCCTGTCGCCGTTGGAGGGCCAGCAGCCGGCTGTGCTCCTGATGGCTGACGGTCTCGTTGGGCGGCGGGGTCGTGGATATGGTCGTCACGCCTGGCCCGGCGGCCAGTAGCGTGCGAAAGATGCGGGCATACGCCAACTGAACCTTTCCGGTCATGCTGGGCGGCAGAAAGAGGAAGATCAACCCACCCAACATGCAGTAGAGGAACACAATTCGCTTCGATGTATTGATCCGCTTCTGTATCATGATTGCAGCCTGTGCCCGGCATTGTTGCCCCCATCGGTCTTCAGCACGCCGGGTCCACTCTATGTGCTACGCTGCTATTCCCACCCGCGTTCGTTGTGATCCATGGTGTCTTTCCAGACTTCGAGATTCTCCAGGTAGACGCTCGTGCCTCGCGCCACGCAACTGAGCGGGTCCTCCACGGCGTGAACCTTCAAGCCCGTGGCGTTGGTCAGCACGATGTCGAGACCGCGCAGGCAGGAACCTCCCCCACAGATGTGGATGCCATTGTCGATCAGGTCGGCCGCCAGTTCCGGCTCAGCCTTCTCCAGAGTCGCGGTCACGGCGTCAATAATGGCCGTGATGGGGTCTTTCAGGGCCTCGCGAATCTCTTCGCTGGTAATGATAATCTTGCGGGGCAGCCCGCTAATGGTATCGCGGCCCGCAATCTCCATGGTCATTTCTTCACGCATCGGGGCCGCCGAGCCAATGGCGATTTTGACCTTCTCGGCCCGGGCCTCCCCAATCAGGAGGTTGTACGTTTTTTTCAGATGATTGATAATGGCCTCGTCCATGTCGTCGCCGCCCATGCGAATCGACTCGGCTGTGGCGATGTCGGCCAGGGACATGATCGCGACCTCGGTGGTCCCGCCGCCGATATCGACGATCATGGATGCGGTCGGTTCGGTGATGGGCAGCCCGGCGCCGATGCCGGCGGCCATGGGCTCGTCCACGAGATAGACTCTGCGGGCACCGGCCCGCTCGGCGCTGTCGACGACGGCGCGGCGCTCGACCGCCGTGATGCCGCTGGGCACCGCAATCACCACGCGGGGTCGCACGAGCCCGCCCCGGCCGTGGACCTTGCGGATGAAGTAGCTCAGCATCTTCTCCGTGACCTCGAAGTCGCTGATCACGCCATCCTTGAGCGGCCGGATCGCGCTGATCGAACCGGGGGTCTTGCCGAGCATGTCACGCGCTACCAGACCGACAGCCTCGCCGTCATTCAGGACGATATTGGTCCCCTTGCGCACCGCCACCACGGACGGTTCATTGAGGACGATACCTTTGTCCCGGACGCAGACCAGCGTGGAACAGGTACCTAGATCGATACCCATGTCCATGCTGAAGATGCCGAGGATTGAGTCCAATAGCACAATCGACTCCTTTCTAGCTTGCCATTGGCGTATTGTGCGTTTATGGAGGCGGTATCGTCAAGAGGATTCTGACTAGGGCATGCCAAAAATCGTCTTGTACTGGGTGAGACATTGGAAGGCGACGAAGGCGGACGTCGCCAGGACGACACCGAGCGCGACGGCCAGAATGGCCGTGTACAGATTACTGGGGATAGAGGCCTTCGATCCCCGGGATGGTGGCATCGGACTCATGTATGACTAACCTCCTGGTCGCGAAGCGAATATCCAACGGGCTCGGTCACGAGCGGTTTACAGGTTCGTGGTGCAGACGTCTCCGGCACGCGGTGCGCCTTGCATCACCGTCAGGGCACCGACGGCTCTGTCGGCATCGACGTCGAGGATTTCAATGTAGCAGAGGAACTGCTCGCCACGCGTGACATGGAACTTCATGTCCTGCTTGACACCGGCAGCGGCGCCGATCGAGATCTCGGCCAGGGCGTTATTCATGTCCACGGCCGTGATCTTTCCGTTCAGGGCAATGTCCTTCGCTGCCGGCGGCGCCGGTTGGGCGACTGCCCGCGTCGGTGTCACGACCTTGGGGGCCGTGGCGGCCTTGCCATACTGACGGAGATATTGGTTCAGCCGCGTCTCGAGTTCCTGGTTGGTCTCAAGCAGTTGCTTCTTGTCGGTCTCAAGCTGCGCCACGACGGCCATCTTGTCGATGAGCAACTGGTTGGTTTCCTTCAACTCCGTGTCGAGCCGGGTCTGATCGGCCCGCAGGGCCACGACGTCTTGCTGGGCGGCCTGGGCCTGCTGCAATTGGCTGGCTTGCAGTGCATTGGCCTGTTCGACAGAGGCGCCCAGGCTCGTGACACGCTGGACCAACTGGGTGTTCTCTCGCTTGACTGCATCGAACTGGGCCTGAAGATCCGACAGGGCGACCCTCACCTCGTTCATCTGTGCTTCGAGGTCTCGCCGCGCCTCTTCATGCTGCGCCGTGGCTTCCGCCAAATCGTCCTTGGCGTCATCCGCCAGACGCTGCGCCGACCGAACGCGGCTCTGCAGCCCGTCGGCACGTTCTCGCTGGTTCTCGGCGTTGGCGACATACGTGACGACGATGCCGCACAGGAAGATGGAAAAGACAGTCAGCAAGACAATCAGAACCTTCGTAAGCGTGCTCAAGACAGGCTCCTTTCACGAACCAGCGCGTTGCTATCGTTCTGCGACACCCCGTTGTATCGGACGTTGGGCCTACGTCAACTTCGCGCAGTTGGGATAGCCACAATGTTGCCAGACATCACACTCCAGCCCACGTCCCGATACTGTAACTGCGTACTATAATTTTACGCATGAGGCCCGTAAAGGTCAAGTCATTTTTCCCAAACAGCCCAAATAGAATAGGTTATGCACGGGTTCGTCGGGCCATCGGCTGGTTTTCGGACCTTGGGGGTGGCAAAGGTGGGGCCGGCCGTGTCATGCGAGAGATCGCGCCAAGGCGTTTCTCGTGGGTTTGCCGAGAGAGCTACCTGCTACCTGGACAGGCGCAGGACGGCCTTGGCGGCGGCCAGGCGGACGGCCGCGGACGGGTCCTGGAGCAACTCCGGCAGATGGCGGGCCAGGGGCGCCGAGCCGATCTCCCCGATCGCCAGGGCCGCGAGGACCTTGACGCGCTGGGCGCTCAGGGGGTCCATCTGAGCCAGGAGGTTCTTCTCGAATACCTCCTGGACCTCTGGTTCGCCGGTCTTGTCGCCGAGCTTGCCAAGCTGCTCGGCCGCTGCCAGACGCACTTCGATAACGGTATCGTCGAGCACGGTGATCAGGGCGTTCCTAGCCTCCTCTGTGCCGAGAGCGGCCATGGCCCGGACACCGATCATCCGGTCGTCCGCGTAGGCACTGATCAGGCGCGTCCACAGCTTAGGGTAGATCTGGCTATCGCCCAGCCTGGCAATGGACTCAGCCGTTTGCAGGGTCACCATGTCACCCGAGTCCGGCTGCTGCAATACCCAGTAGAGGAACCGCAAGGCGTCTTGACGACCACTCTTGCCGAGCAACAGGGCCGCGTTGGCCCGGACCGTCTGGTCCTTGCTGGCCACGGCGTCGCGGATCGTCGGGAAATGCTCGGGCTGGCCCAGCTTCAACAGGGCATAGGCAGCCGCGATCCGGATGTTTGGATCCGGGTCGCTCAGCAGCTTCTGCACTTCGTCTTTGGCCAGGGAGTACTGCAGATCGCCGATGGATAGTGCCGCCAGGAATCGAACCGGGACAGCGGGGTCCTGGAGCATCCGCTGGATCCTGGGCAGCAGACGTATCGCTCGCGTCGTGGCGATGGCCTCGATGGCGTTGGACCGGATGCGTGGATCCCTATCGGCCAGGCCCTCGAGCAGAATCTGACGTGCCTCGGACTCCGGGTCCCCCCGCAGGGGGCGACGGGGACCGGAGAACGTCGGCGGGGCCGAGTGCCTGTAGGCAGAGGGCGTCTGTGCCGGTGGTCCGCAGCCGCAAACGGCCCCCGCAAGGAGACACGTAGACGTTATGGCGAATACCCTGAAGACGGTCCTCATCTCAGCACTCCCACGCGCGGCAGCAGCCTCATCCGGATTTGGCTGGCCCGCCTGTCCTACGTTTGGCCCTGCGGACAACGAGTGGCCCAACGAGAAGGGCGACAAACGCGATGGCGCACATCGTGTCCAACCACTGGCCGTGGCGACTATAGAACGTCACCCTTGTGTCTATCGGCATTCTGTCGGCGAACCATCCAGAGATACCGGTTCGACGCATGGCATCGGTGGGAAATCCCTCGCTTGCGGCGCTGTAGCCGTTGCGGATGCGTCCGGCCGAGTCGATCAGGCAGCTGATGCCCGTGTTGACGCTGCGCAGGATCGGCAGCCGGTTTTCCACGGCCCGAAAGACGCAGGTCGACGCGTGCTGGGGCAGCTCGTGACTCGGGACCACGCGGGGTGGGTCGTCGAGGAATCGGACGAACCAGCCATCGTTGCTGATGTTGATCAGCCAGTCGACGCGCTTACGGCCGTTCTCGTCCAGGGCGAAGTTGCGGGCCACGTAGGGAACGGCATCCTCGTAGCAGATAATCGTGCCGAATCGATGCGTCACCGGCGGCTCGTTTTGATCGGCCGGACGAATGGGCGTGGTCATCTCGAAGACGGGGTAGTCCGTGCCGTGTTCGAGGGAGTAGTCGTAGTGGTACTCCTTCGGGGTGAAGTGCTTCAGTTGTTGGTAGAGTCAGTTGAAGCTGCGCCGGAAGGGGATGTATTCGCCGAAGAGGACGAGGTGAATCTTGTTGTAGCGGTTGGGATCGCGCGTGCCGTCGGACCGGTAGAAGAAGGCCGAGTTGTAG
>Ga0272442_10001798_pt1 | contig 31857 bp, 32 predicted proteins | sample SSMForm2O_FD_200262 | JGI IMG/M metagenome (GOLD analysis project Ga0272442, IMG submission 200262) | Marine sediment archaeal communities from Little Sippewissett salt marsh, Falmouth, MA, United States - SSM-Form-2O | ecosystem: Environmental > Aquatic > Marine > Wetlands > Sediment ... | reverse complement strand
CATCCTCTTATAATCGCCGCTGTGAATCGTGCTTTATTTCATACCGGACAACTGGGTGAATCTGCACTGACATTAATGCAGAATCCCGGCTCACTTTTACTGACAGGAAGAGAGTATGAAAAAGTATTTTGGTATCAGCAGGATATTTTTCTGGATCTTGGTTATATCAATGGTGCGGAGCATGATGTGGTTGAATGTCTGGAATATTACGGAGAACAATCCTATCTTCTAAAGAAACTGGCCATCATCAATATGGTAAAAGGCAATATCGGTACAGCCAAAATATATCTCAAAGCCCTGCGTAAAAGATTTTTCTATACAAACTGGGCAGAGATGTATCTGAATCGAATTGAGGCAAACCCAAGTTTATCAATCGACCAGCAGGTTCAACATCTTCGTTCGCTGATGATGGATCGGAATCATATCATTAATTACCAATTAATAGATGGTTTACTTCTGGAATTAGTGGAAAAAAATCCCAATAACAAGATGGCATTCGAATACTTGATGACCTGTTACATACTGACGAAGGATATAAAAAATTTTGCGGTACACCTTGAGGGATTTAATCGATTTTACCAAAAATGCATTCCAAGACTATTTGAAGAAGCCGTACTGATAATCGCCAATGATTCAAATGCAAACCAATATCTTCAAGGTAAAAAATTATTCATCAGCAAGCAAACCATAGCAAATTTCAAAGAATTTATAAAAGTATTGAATGAATTTAAAAAGGGAAAAAATCCATCGTTAAAAGATTTTCCTGCTGAATTTAAAAATACTTATTTCTTTTATTACACATTTTTTAACTACATACATTCGGGTTACTAATATGAAAAGACTGTACAAATATCTATCTGCAGGCACCCTGGTACTGGTCGCTGCCGGCATCTTTTTATCCATCTCAATCAACCAAAAACCTGAAATCAATGAGTATACTTCTGTTGATCATCTGCCTCGTATTTCTCCGGATTATTGTAAGACTGTGATTCCGCCCAATATAGCACCGCTGAATTTCATGATTCATGAAAAAGGCGTTCAGTATGGCGTGATGATTTCATCCAAACAGGGAGAGCCAATCGCAATTTTAAGTCACTCTCCCAAAATCTCGATCCCTGAAAAGCCATGGCATAAACTATTGGATTCAAATCGTGGTCAGCCCCTTTTTATAGATGTTTATTTAAAAGGTATCAATGATAACTGGGAACGATTTCAGACCATTGCCAATCAAATTGCAAAGGATGATATAGACGCTTACCTGGTGTATCGTAAAATTCATCCATCCCATAATACATGGCGCAAAATGGGTATCTATCAACGCAACATGACAAATTTTAAAGAGATCCCTGTTTTAAAAAATGATAATTACAAAGAGGGATGTGCCCATTGCCATGATTTCAACAATCACCGGACGGACAAGATCGCTATTGGTGTCCGAAGTGGCGATTATAAAAGTTGTGTGTTAATTGTGGATAATGAGGAGGGAAAACAACATCAGGTTTACAAGCTTCCACAAAAATTTGGCTTCACATCATGGCATCCCAGTGGCAAACTGTTTGCTTGCACAATCAATGATCCACCTTTGGTTTTACATACCTGTAAAAATGAAATGCGAGATATTGTGGATGTGGATTCCTGGATTGGTTATTATGTAACAGGTTCCAATATCGTTAAAACCATTCCTCAATTATCACAAAAAGACTGGTTGGAAAACTACCCCACATGGAGTCCGGACGGTAAATATTTATACTTCTCAAACACCATTAAACGATGGGGCAAAGTTGAAACCGTTCCTCCTGAACATTTCGATGAATCCAAATACAGTTTGTACAGAATCAGCTATGATATTAAAACAGATCAATGGGGTGAGGTTGAACCCATTTTATTGGCAGAAGAAACTGATTTGAGTTTAAATCAACCCAGAGTCAGTCCGGACGGACGATGGGTAACCTTTTCACTTTGCGAATACAGTTGCTGGCCCAGTTATCATCCGGATAGTGATCTTTATATTCTGGATTTGAAAAAAACAGAAGCCACGGGAAAGGCTCAATATCGGAAAATGGAAGTGAGCAGCAATGAATGCGAGTCCTGGCATTCCTGGTCGAGCAACAGTAAATGGATTGTGTTCAGCAGTAAAATGAACAATCCCCTGTTTAATCGAACCTATATAACGTATGTATATAAGGATGGTTCGTTATCCAAATCCCTTGTGCTGCCACAAAAAGATCCAACATTTTATGATAGCGATTTGAATACCTACACCATTCCGGAACTTGTCTCAGAGCCTGTAAAACATAAGGGCGAAATTTTGGCTAAAGTGATCCGTAGCCCGATAAGCGAAGATCTGGATATGCCTATTACCGGTGCTTCTCCTGGAATGCAGAATTAATCTTTCTGCTTCATTAAACTGAAGCACCGGGATTTGCATCAGAAGTTCTTTTTATGTTCATCGGAAGAATGAAGCGACGCTTTTAAACACTCAATAGTGTAAGATCTTTTAGTTTCGAAGAAATGGCATTACAGTAAATTTCTTTATTCATTTCTTAGAAATGAATGGGAATATCGATATCATCTCTGTAAAAGTACCATTAAAAATAAAATCCCATGAAAATAATCGTTATCAATTTTCATTCCTTTGAAATCAACAGGCTTATCGATTTCCCAAGAAATGTCTGCACGGCATTTTCAAATTCATTTAAATCGATGATTGTATTTTTACAGGGACCTTCCGGCCTTATGTTGGGAATGCCGATTACCCGGATTTTTTCTGAAACATCCTGAATCCCGCTCAGTAAATCCCGTTCACAGGCTACGCCGATGACAGCCTGGGGCCGTAATTCCGTTACAAGCTGTCTCGCTTTTTCACCCCCGGGAACCGTTGCAATGTGAATGCCTTCACTTTTAGCGAAACTTGTAATCTTTTTAAGCAAGAATGGCTGAAGGCAGCGGGGGAGAAGAATCAGCAGCTGGTCTGCGGTGACATGATGGACACTGGTCTGGAGAAGTGCATTGCGCACTTTTACAAAAGAATTAGATAGGCGGTCCATGGACAATCCCATCTCATTTCCCAGTTTCAAGACCAACGGAACAATCCGGGTAAGAGAAATTTCCATTTTCCCAAGATGCAGTGAAAAATCTTTATTTGTCATGATTGAAAGAACAATCAGAAAAAACCAGAGAGTGATGCCACTCCAGATAAGAATAATCAATACAGCAACAATGACGGGCAAATGAGGATAAAACTGAGCCAGCCGCGGTGAAATCATGTACCAGACCAAAAATGCCATTCCACCCATAATAATGATCGTTAAAAACAGGAGTGCTAAAAACGAACGTTTTCCTGTATTGGCATTCTTTTCTTCATCAGTCAGATTGCCATGCCATTCCTTCCATTCATCGCCCAGTTTGCGATCTTTAATCTGAAACAGATTGATTTTTTCTTTCATGTACGGGTTCGTCTCATATTAACTGAAAAAATTATTTGCCGTGATATTTTTATATTCTTTACTATGCAATCATTGAAAAACAAATTGCTATGACAGATGGATTGAATATATGCATATTGATTCAATGGAACAATCGGATGTTTCATTAATGTCATATTATTTCTAACTGTTAAACAATATAATGAATTAACTCAGGAAATAAAACATGAAAATTGGCTTGACTTTTTAACAAAAATGTGTGATTTTATGAAGGCTATCAAAGATGATTCTGATGAAAACAAGACGATTTATTTTGTGTTTATATGCCTCATTAATATCACTCATTTATTTTATTTCACTCATTCCAATTGTCAGACAAGAAAAGGTAACAGATCAGAAAAGAGGATGACGTATGTCAAAGCCGTTGATTTTGCATGAAGATCGTTATTTTGATTCGGATCCTGTAAAGAGAAAAATTGCAAGGCATCTTTATCAACAAGTAAAAGACCTTCCATTGATTTGTCCCCACGGTCATGTTGGTCTGAAGATGCTTTTTGAAAATAATCCTTTCCCTGATCCTACAGAGCTTTTGATTATCCCGGATCATTATCTTTTTCGAATGCTCTATTCTCAGGGGATTCCACTCGAATCCCTGGGTATTCCGCGGATCGACGGCGGAAAGACAGAAACAGACCCGAGGAAGATCTGGCAAATGATGGCAGATCATTTTTATCTGTTTCGCGGCACTCCCACAGGAATGTGGCTGAAGCAGGAGTTGAAGGAGGTACTGGGCGTCAATGTCCGTCTTACCGGAGAAACGGCCATGGTCATATACGATCAGATCGTGGCAAACCTCACCAAACCCGAAAATTTGCCCAGAGCCATGTTTGAAAGGTTTCATATTGAAGTGCTTTCAACAACAGACTGGCCGACGGATGAACTGATTATCCATCAGAAAATAAAAGAGAGCGGCTGGAACGGCCGGGTGATTCCTTCTTTTCGGCCGGATAATGTTATTGATTTTCAATATCCAAACTGGCGGCAGAATATCAGCCGCTTATCCGAACTCTCCGACATTGACTGCGGCAGCTATTCGGGTTTTATCAAAGCGCTGGAAAAGCGGAGGGAATTCTTCAAATCCATGGGATGTGTGGCTACCGATCATGGGGTGCTGACCGCCTTTACCGAAATCGCCCCGGATGCAGACGCCTTATATCAGAAAGCACTGAAAGGGGAGGCCGGTGAAAAGGATAATTATCGTTTTACCGGACATATGCTGATGGAAATGGCCCGGATGTCTGTGGAAGATGGCATGACGATGCAGATCCATGCGGGTTCTTTCAGAGATCATAATCCGGTTGTATACAGAACTTTCGGTAAAGACAAAGGATGTGATATCCCTATTGCAGTCGATCTGGTTCATGATTTAAGACCTCTGTTGAATGAATATGGCAATGATCCAAGATTCACGGTGATTATTTTTACGATGGATGAATCCAACTATTCACGGGAAGCCGCTCCGCTGGCGGGACATTATCCGGCCTTAAAATTGGGACCTGCATGGTGGTTTCATGACAGTCGAGAAGGCATGCTGCGTTTTCGTCGTATGACCACGGAATCGGCCGGTATTTATAATACCGTGGGTTTCAATGACGATACACGCGCCTTCCCTTCCATCTCTTCCCGTCACGATTTGGCCCGTAGAGTGGATTCGCGGTATCTAGCGGAATTGGTTGCAGAACATGTGATTGAGATGGATGAGGCAGAAGAGATGGTTGTCGACTTGGCTTATCATTTGCCGAAGAAAAACTATCATCTGTGATTGTTTTCTGAAATTACTGTATTGATTTTTTAAAGGAGATATCCGGTGTCAAACAACTGTGATCCCTCACGCAGACAATTTCTGAAAACTGCAGGTGCCGGCGCAATGACCCTGCCTTTGCTGACATCGTCTAAAAAGATATCGAAAAAGCTTTCTTCAATGGGGAGCCATCACCCCAGAAATGTTATTTTTATATTATCGGACGATCACCGGTATGATTTTATGGGATTTATGGGAAATCCGTCATTTCTTGAAACCCCGGGTATGGATCGTCTGGCCCGAAACGGCGCCCATTTTAAGAATGCATTTGTAACAACATCACTTTGCTCGCCGAGCCGGGCCAGTATTCTCACAGGTCTTTATTCTCACAAACATGAAGTTGTGGATAACCAGGCACCACTTCCGGAAGGATTAACTTTTTTCCCGGAGTATCTTCAAGCTGCCGGTTATCAAACCGCCATGATGGGCAAATGGCACATGGGCGACGCAGAAGATGCTCCCCAACCCGGTTTTAATAAATGGATCAGTTTTAAAGGACAGGGGGAGTATTATGATCCTCTCTTGAATATTGACGGATCCAGACATCGGGTGGAAGGATATATAACGGATCTGCTTACCGATTATGCCATCCAATGGATGGGTTCCGAGCGGGATGACGAGAAACCATTTTTTTTATATCTTTCTCACAAAGCTGTGCATGCCATGTTTGAACCTGCTCAGCGTCATCTTGGCCGTTATAAGGATATGAATATTGATTATCCCTCCAGTATGGCAGATACCGATGCAAATTATCAGGGAAAACCACGCTGGGTCAGAGAACAGCGCAACAGCTGGCATGGTGTGGATTATATGTATCATGGCCAAATGGATTTTGATTTGTTCTATCGCCGATACTGTGAAACCTTGCTGGCAGTCGATGAGAGTATTGGCCGTATTCTGGATTATCTGACGAAAAACGACCTGCTTGCATCTACAATGGTTGTTTATATGGGGGATAATGGATTCTGTTTTGGTGAGCATGGATTGATTGACAAACGTCATATGTATGAAGCATCCATGCGGGTTCCATTATTGGCCCATTGTCCCGAATGGATTACCCCAGGCACAGAAATTACACAGCTTGTTCAAAATATTGATATCGCTCCCACTATCCTGGAAGCTGCTGATCTACATGCTCCTGACGATATGGACGGACGGTCATTGGTTCCCTTGATGCGGAAAAAATCAGTCAAATGGCGGGATGCCGTTTTCTATGAATATTACTGGGAATGGAATTTTCCGCATACTCCGACAGTATTTGGTGTCCGTACAGATCGGTATAAATATATTTATTATCATGGTGTCTGGGATGTCGATGAATTGTATGATCTGAAAAATGATCCTCAGGAAATGCGGAATCTGATTCATGAGAAAGAGCATCAGACATTAATCGCCTCTTTGAAAAAGCGCCTTTATGAGTGGCTGGAAGAGACAGGAGGCATGCAGATTCCACTCAAGCCGAATCAGAAATTTCGCGCAGCAGAACGGAGACAGGACAAACCATGAACAAAGGTGATGCTTATGTCGTCGGTGTCACAGGCGGTGTTGGCTCAGGCAAGACCACTGTGGTGGAAATACTCAAGGAAAAGGGCTGGCAGATTATCAACGTTGATGAACTGGCTCAAGAGATTATTCAGAACGATCCACAAATTCAAAAACAAATCAAAAAGGTTTTTGGATCCGGTATTTTATATGAGACAGGGGAGTTAAAACGAAGAGAAATGGCCAATACAGTTTTTTCAAAGAAAGGCTTATTAAATCAGTTGAATCACATCATCTGGCCGGTATTGATCCAGACATTACAACAGCGTATCCAAGAAATTAAAAGAAACGATTCAGTGCCGACAGCCGTTGATATGGCAGTGATTTTTGAAGCCAACTGTCCATCGATTTTCGATTATATTTTAACGGTTACTGCGTCGTTAAAAACCAGAGAGTACAGATTAGAGACCCGGCGCCACTGGACCCGGAAAGCAATTCATCAGCGTATCAATAGCCAGCTTAATGAAAAAATTAAATTAGAACAGTCTGATTATATTATTTACAACGAGGGCAGTATTGAGGAACTGAGAAAGAAAATCCAGATATTCATTCAATGGATCAGTAAAAAAGATATCATGACCAGGAAGGAGTAAGCATGTACTGTGTGGTGATGGCCGGAGGTTCGGGGACGCGATTTTGGCCGAAAAGCCGGGAAAATCGATCAAAGCAGTTTCTTCATATGTTTGGTAAAGGATCTTTGATTCAGTCCACAATGAAACGATTTGAAAAAATTGTGGGAGTGGATCATATTTACATCGTTGCCAAATCCAAACAGGAATCATTCATTCATCAACAAATCAAGAAAGTACCCGCAGATAATATTATTTTCGAACCTGTTGGGAAGAATACAGCGGCTTGCATTGGATTGGCAGCTGTTTATATCAGCCAAAAAGAACCGGAAGCTGTTATGATTGTATCGCCAGCGGATCATCTTGTGAAGAAAGAAAACCAGTTTCGCAAGGTGATTCAAGCAGCAGCTCAGTTAGCGAAAGAAAATGATGCTTTGGTAACCATCGGCGTTAAACCCACACGGCCATCGACAGGGTATGGATATATCCAGATTAACGGAGAGAAGCGCACGATTCATCAGGTCGACACGTTTCGGATAAAAACATTTGCAGAAAAGCCCAATTTCGAAACAGCACAGCGGTTTCTGGAAAGTGGTGATTTCTATTGGAACAGCGGAATATTTGTTTTCAAGAGTTCTGTGATTTTAAAAGCCATTGAAGAATTTTTACCGGATTTATTCGATACCTTAACGGAGATTAAACAGTCAATGGGCCAGGATGATTTTTCTGATGTACTCGATCGGGCCTATCATCAAATAAGAAGCATTTCGATTGACTACGGGGTTATGGAACAAGCAAAAAATGTGTTTATGGTCAAAGGTGAGTTTGAATGGAATGACCTTGGAAGCTGGGATCAGGTATATAAACTTTCCCCACAGGATGATAAGGGCAACACGGCTCTGGGTAATATCATACTGGTTGATACAAAAAACAGTTATATCTCCGCGGATTCCGGCGTCGTCGCAATTTTGGGAATGGAAGATGTTGTTGTCGTTCGAGACGGCGATGCGGTTCTGGTATGTAAGCGAAACCGTTCGGAAGATGTGCGGAATATTGTCGATCGATTGAAAAGAGAGAAATTAAAGGCATATTTATAACAATTAATTGAGGAATTGATCAATGAACATATCTTCTTTTATTTCACTTTTTCGTGAGGATCGATATATTCCTGAATTGAAGGGAACCAGCAAAAATCAAATTCTTGATGAATTATTAAGTGTGTTGGAACAAAATCATGTAATGAACAATCCGGATTTATTGCTGGAAACATTAAAAAAACGGGAGACACTGGGCAGTACAGGACTGGGAAAACATGTAGCTATTCCGCATTGCCGGACATTAACGGTTTCAGAACTGATTGTTATTGTCGGACGTTCGACCCATGGCGTGAATTGGGAGTCGATGGATAAAAAGCCGGTACATCTTGTTTTTTTAATTGTCGCACCGCCTCAGGAGAAACAAAATATCTATTTACCGGTTTTAGGAAAAATTTGTGAAATCGTTAGGGAAAACAAGATCAGGAAAAATCTAATTAAAGCATCTGATTTTCAAGATTTTATTCATATCATCGGAGCTGCCGTATGAAAAATATGCAATTGGAAGCACTGGTTCATTATCAGGACATTGATTTAATGCTTCGTGAAGCCGAAGAGGTTGAAAAGACATTGGGATTTCCAATTGAAGGACGAGAGAAATTACAGGCAGCAAAAGATGAACTGGAAAAGAATATTACTCCCAGGTATTTACATACCTACCAGAGATTGCGTACACGTTACAAACGTCCAATCGTACCCGTACAGGATGACATCTGTCTCGGCTGTTTTTCAAAATTACCGACCTATTTTAAAGTCAGGGCAAGGGAAGATAAAAAATTGTATACCTGTGAAAATTGCGGTCGGATTTTGTATTGGATGAATTAAGTATCAAACATCAGATAATACCAAACTGTTTTCCCAGTTTTGAAAATATATCCAGAACTTTATCCAGTTCTTCTTCGGTATGTGTTGCCATATAACTCGTTCGGATAATTGCTTCTCCCGGAGGAACAGCCGGACTGATGGCCGGATTGGCAAAAACACCATTCTCGAACATTAATTTCCAGAATGCAAAGCAGTCTTCATCAGCGCCGATTTTAATAGGAATGATGGGAGTTTCGCTTAATCCGGTGTTAAAACCGAGTTCTTTAAATCCGGCATGCATTTTTTTGGTATTTTTCCAAAGCATTTCCAGCCGTTCCGGTTCGGCTTCAAGAATGTCCAGACACGCCAAAACCGTTGCGACTGATGCCGGAGGCGGACTTGCACTGAATATCAAAGACCTGGCGAAGTGTTTAATATAATCAATCACATCTGCTTCTCCTGCAATAAATCCTCCGACAGAAGCAAATGATTTACTGAAGGTCCCCATGCTTAAATCAATTTGATCTTCCATTCCGAAATGTTCTGCAGTGCCCCGGCCATGTTTTCCCAAAACACCGACAGAATGGGCGTCGTCTATATAAATCCTTGTTTTGTATTTCTTAGCAAGCTCGATCATGCGCGGCAGTTTTACAATATCGCCTTCCATGCTGAATACACCATCTGTAACAATCAATTTGCCGGCATCATTTTCGATTTCAGATTCAAGGACGCGTTCCAGATCATCCATGTCGTTGTGACGGTATTTCTTGACCTTACCGAAGGAGAGCCGACAGCCATCTACAATGGAAGCATGATCTGCACGGTCTGTGAATACCATGTCGTTTTTTGAGAGAAGGGCTGAAATAGCCCCCTGATTGGATTGATGACCGGTGGTGAAGCATAACACTTTTTCTCGCTTCATAAACCTGGCCAATCGTTCTTCCAATTCAACATGAATATCAAGGGTTCCGTTCAGATATCGCGAGCCGGTACAACCCGTTCCGTATTTATCAATTGCCTTTTTCGCGGCTTCAATGACTTTTGGGTGCCCGGTCAATCCAAGATAATTATTCGAGCCGATCATAATCATCGTTTTTCCATTAATCGTTACTTCTGAGCCGGGACCGGATTGAATGGGACGGAAATAGGGATACATCCCTGAAGCGATCACCTCTTTTGCACGGGTAAAATTATTGCACTTGTCAAAGATATCCAAAACAGTCTCCTCAATGAATTGAGCATGCAATTGATTAAAAATGAATTAGTTACACATATTAATCGGTTTGTAATTTTGATTAAGTTAATGAAAACATTCAATATTGTCAAGAAAAAATGATGTTCATATGACTTGAATCCGACAGCTTTATGAATCATTATTACTTGTTCATAGTCTTGCATAAAAAAAAGATAATGAAAACATATTTACCAAAATGATCATCAGTTTTGGATATGGCTTGCGATTTATCCGTTTTGTATGTTATATTAATTAAAATAATTGCCAGACATGAGGAGTCTATGCAAACCGCATTAATCACCGGAAGCAATGGTTTTATCGGAAGCCATTTGGCGAAGTTTTTATTGGAAAAAGGATTTAAAGTTCGATGCATGGTTCGCAGGACGAGCAATCTGAAGTGGCTGCGATCACTGACAATCGAGTATGCGTATGCAGATTTATCTGATGTTCCGGCGCTTGAGAAAGCGGTTGATGGTGTTGATTATATTTTCCATTTAGGCGGAAGAACAAAATCCATTACAAGGGAAGCCTATTTTGAAGCAAATGAGCAAGGCACGCAAAATTTAGTTCATGCGGCAAAGGAGATCAATCCAAAACTGAAGCGGTTTGTTTATGTGTCCTCCCAAGCCGCAGCCGGTCCCAGTCAGGGATTAAATCCCAGGAAAGAATCGGATGTGCCTGCACCCGTTACCTGGTACGGAGAAAGCAAACTGGCAGGTGAAAAAGTCGTGATGGATGATGCTGATTGTATTCCGGTGGTCGTCATTCGGCCGCCTTCTGTTTACGGACCCAGAGATACCGATGTATTTGAGATTTTCAAAGCAGTAAAATGGCATATCAAGCCCGCATTAGGATGGCAAAAACGATACGCCAGTTTTATCTATGTAGACGATCTGGTCCAGGGGATTTATTTGGCTGCTGTCTCGGATCACTCAACAGGAAAGATATTTTTTCTGATATCAGATCCTGTTGTTTCATGGCAGGATATGAATGACAGAATCGCTGAAGCGATGCAAATAAAAGCCGTTACTGTGCATCTGCCTATTTTTATATTTACATTGTTGGCACTTGTTCGGGATATGCTTGCCAGAATTACCGGAAAGGCATCGATTCTCAACCTGCAAAAAATCAATGAATTAAAGCAGCCTTATTGGATTTGTGATGGGTCGAAAGCGCGGAACATGCTCGGCTTTCAACCAGAATATCCTTTGGAAAAAGGAGTTCAAAACACACTAAAGTGGTATGTAGACCATGGCTGGCTGAAATCATGATATCATCTGACAAAGAAAAGATTGTTAAAAGGGGCATAACCGGTGAGATGAATCCAAACTTATTTGATATCATGCTTTATATTCAGCATATCATCATATGTAAATAGATCATGCATTTTTATCGTCATAATCAATGATTCAATTTTATTTATTGATTCCTGCATGCACATTAAGGAAATTCAATATAGAAAACAGAGAGGCCGTTCAATTGAGTGCAGAAAAAGAAATGATCCATAATATACATATGCAAATGATCTGTCGGCTCTATACGATGTCGAAGCAAATACTTTATCAAAAGCAGCTTCGGCTTTTTTATCGGGAAACCTTCGGCAGAAACAATATATTTTCAATCCTTTTTCTCTATCCGACCGTCATACAACCATACAATCACGGCATCAACTCGAGATTTGTATTCTTTTTACATGATGTTTCTATTCAGGAAGTGTTGCCTTTGTTTGAAATGAATTAAAATAAAAGAATGTCCAATAATAAAACAGGATACGCAGATAGGTTTTATAAATTTTGCCTGAATAATAATATTATTAACCTGAACAGTGAACGCATATATTAAATTGGTGTTATGTGTTTACGTAAGTAATTGCGACCTGTGATATCACTCTATTCCTCATTTTGTTCTTTGAGAAATCCGGTAATATAAGGTTATCAGGCATATTTGTGATTTGCTCAAGATAAATAAGGAAGGCTTATGGATTTTCCTTTAGTGATTTTCAGCACGGCTTCAGATGAACAGGAAGCCAAATTGATCTCAGAGACACTGGTTAACGAAAAATTAGCGGCATGTGTAAACCGAATCTCTGGTGTTCAATCCGTCTATTTCTGGCAGAATAACATATGTGATGACCAGGAATGGCTATTGATAGCAAAAAGTAAAAAGTCGAGATTGGATGATATCATATCCCGGATCAAGGCAATTCACAGTGCTGAAGTGCCTGAAATAATCGCCTTGCCGATCATGGGGGGCAGTGAGGATTATCTGGATTGGCTGGAAACGCGTACACAATAAATCGATATCGCTGGATTCGGGCTTTCTTTTTTTCGCTGTTCATGCATCTTTTGCTGATTTTTGTATGTCAAGAATGGAAAGATGTGTTTTTCACAGACGAAACCATTGTCAATCAAAAATCTGAAAATCTTGTTTTTGAGTTTGTCCCGACGCAGAAACCAACGAAAATAATTGAGACCAACGAAGCCAGTGACCATCCTCCGTCACGTGCAGATTTTTTATCGGATAAGCAGTCAAGCGCGCAGAATCCGGTTAATGCACCCAGAATGCAGAATAATTATATGCCTTATGCGGAAGGACAGGTAGAAATGGGTTCGATAGAACCTTCGCCGCAATCTTTACAAAATCCGATCAAATTCAAGCCGCAGAACAGTCAGAGGAACGAAGCTGAGACAGAAGGACTGCGCGTTCAGAAAAATGCATCATCCGCACAGCCGGCATTCAATCGGGAGCAGCTTTTAGGTATTAGACAACCGTCCAAAACAAAGATCCCCGAACCATCCTACAAAGAACTGAAAGCCAGTGTGGAAAAAAACGGCGGGATCAGTTTCAACACATATAAATGGGAGTGGGCACCCTATATGCTAAAAATCAAGGAAATCATTCAAAATAATATTTTTCCACCTGCCAGTTTTACACGTCTGGGATTTGGTGGATCTCATCTGGTTCGCTTCAGCATTGCACGAAGCGGCCATTTAACCGGGCCCTCAATTCTGGGTTTTGAGGGGGACAAAGTACTGACTGAAACCAGTCATAATGCAATTACATTGTCGGCTCCGTTTCCACCCCTGCCGGATAATTTTCCCGAAGAATGTCTGGTCGTTACCGTATTGTTTCGATATTTTGGCAAAGAAAGTTATTAACAGGAGATAATATGACTGAAATCTGGGCGCTCATCAGCCGGGGCGGTTTTGTGATGGCTCCCCTGATACTGACATCCGTTGTGGCTTTGACTGTGATCATTGAGCGGGCACTATTTTTACGACGAAGCCGCATTTTAAATCCGGATTTGATACAACTCATTTTAAATGTCAAGAATCCTCATGATTTGAAAGACAGTCTTGCTTCTATAAAAAACAAGGAGGGTTCATTTATTCACATTGTTCAGACTGCCCTGGAACATTATCACGAGAGTGCTGACGAAATTAAGGAAGTCATATTCGATCAGGGCCGGCGGGAAAGTCGCCGATTGGAAAGGGGATTGGTTGTATTGGAAACAATCGCCGGTATTTCTCCTTTGCTGGGTTTGTTGGGGACCGTTTTAGGGATGATCAAAGTATTTACTGTGATTTCAGAAAGCGGCCTGGGGCAGACACAACTTCTTTCAGGCGGAATTTCAGAAGCGCTGATCACAACAGTTGTTGGATTGTCCATTGCAATTCCCAGTTTGATTGCGTATAATTATTTTAATCACAAAGTTGAAGATCTGGTATTGGAAATCGAGCAATATTCATCTCAGCTTTTAAAAAAGCTTAAGAAATCAGTTTGAACTGAGAGGATATCCATGATTCGTATTACAAGAAAACGATTAATTAAATTGTTTGATGATTTCTCGAAAAAAAAACTGGCAGTCATTGGTGATTTTATGCTGGACCGCTATATTTCGGGAAAGGTTTCACGAATTTCTCCCGAAGCACCGGTTCCGGTCGTTGAAGTCGAGTCGGAATTTACACGTTTTGGTGGCGCGGCCAATGTTGTCATGAATGTCGCTTCTCTCGGAGCTTCCGTGTTTCCTATCGGCATTGTCGGTTCAGATGCAAGCAGTGAAGAATTAAAAAAATTGTTACGTCAAAACAGGTTTTCGCTTGAAGGCATTATTGTCGATTCGTCCAGACCGACCACTGTCAAAACCCGGGTAATAGCGGATTGCCAGCATGTTGTTCGGGCTGATTTTGAAAAGACACATCCTATTTCAAAAGAGCTGCAAACGACTGTGATGTCGCTTTTGCAGAAAGTCAGGAATGATATCGACGGCATCATCCTGGAAGACTATAATAAAGGCCTGTTCACTCCGCTATTGATCAAGAAAATTATTTCATTTGCCAATCAACATGATATTATGACATTTGTGGATCCGAAATATGATCATTTTTTCGATTTTAAAGATGCCACCCTGTTTAAGCCCAATCGAAATGAAGTGGCAAGTCAGCTGCATATGCCAATTCGGACAAAAGATGATTTTATCAATGCTTCCGAACAGTTGTTTTCCAGGCTGCATTGTAAGGCGTTGCTGATTACGCTGGGTGAAGACGGTATGATGCTTTTTGAAAATAGTAGACAATCAAGACAGGTGCATACAAAAGCCGTGAAAGTTCATGATGTGTCCGGTGCAGGTGATACTGTGATTGCAACGATGGCAGTTGCAATGGCCGCCGGAAGCAGCTTTCCGGAGGCGGCCACCCTGGCCAATCATGCGGCAGGGATTGTCTGTGGCGAAGTCGGCGTGGTTCCAATTCAACATCATCAGCTCTATCAGGCCATGTTATCCGAATGTGACCAGGCATCCTGATTGTTGGAGATTATCATTTATGTATTTGATTAGCACTCTTTTAATTATGGCGCTTATTCTGGTCATTCTTGTATTTAAGCCTGAATTGGGCATGCAGCTCAAGGCGTTTACTGAAAAGATAGCGTTTGATGCGGAGTGGAAACCGAGTGAGCGTACAAGATGGCGTTTTGTTATCACGGGTGTGTTTATTGAATTCGTTTTTCTAATTCTGCTTATCGGGTTTTGGATTTATCGCGGATGATAAAAATTCCCGATTTTGTGCAGATAAATTTAAAGGTATTTACGGGATCAACCTAAAAATACATCCATGATTTATTTGAAAGGGTGACAGGCCGATGAGAAATCATGCGGCCTGTCTTGGGAGGGAGAGAGTTATGCAGTGAATGAAGTATGTCATCCACATTACATAAATTTAACTCGATAATGATCCTGTTTGTTTCAAAAAAATGGAACAAAAAATGAAACTAAGATATTGAAGATTGAGTACGCAAAAATTCAGGAACCGTATGTTCTTGAAGTAAAGATCCATCCGGACCCTCCGGCTATAAAACTTACCTCTTTTAATATTACACCTTCTATTGATGTTTTGGATGTGATACAGAAAGGAGCAGTTGTAACTCTCCATACGTCCCCGTTTGACCTGACCCGGTCATATACATTAACAATCAAAGGGATCGGAGAAAAATTAATTCAGCCGGATGGTGTTTTAAATTTATTCTATTCATCCAAATCATTGGGACATACTATTGAAAATCATGTCCACGTTTTTCGATTGTTTGCCCCGCGTGCAAAATGGGTAAAGCTGGTTTTATTTGTTGATTATCATGATCATTGTGACACCCAGATTGATATGGCCAAAGATCATAATGGTGTATGGGAAGCAAAGATTGAGCATCTTGATAATGAGCGGTACTACGGTTATCGGGTTGATGGACCGGAAGATGAAACTGAACTGTTTGATTCCTCTATCGTCCTGGCAGATCCTTATTCGCATGCTGTGGTTACAAAAAATCATTTTTTACATCCGGCCAAAACACTGTTATTCCCTCCAATCGATTTTGATTGGGAGGGTGAATCCTGGATGAAAATAGATCCGGAAGATCTGGTGATTTATGAGATGCATGTGCGTGATATGACATTGCATTCGTCTTCGGAAATCCCGAAGCAATTACGAGGTACTTATATGGGATTGGCGTCACTTGAAGGAAGTGGCGGGATTAAACACCTTCTTGAGCTTGGTGTGAATTGTGTCGAATTGATGCCTGTTCAGGAATTTGGGAACATTGAAGTGGATTATAAAAATGAAGATCTGGAAATCCTGAATGACTGGAATGCCTATGAACGAAATCATTGGGGGTATATGACATCCTATTTCTTTGCTCCGGAATCTTATTATGCGACTGATGGGTCCATGATTCCCAATGCTTATAACGGACAGGACGGCCGAGCGATCAATGAATTGAAAATCCTGGTGAAAACGCTTCATCATCAAGGTATCGCTGTTATTATGGATGTGGTGTACAATCACGTGTCCCAATATGATTTGAATCCATTGAAATATGTGGATAAGAAATATTATTTCAGGCTCGATTATGATCAGAATCTAACCACAGACAGCGGCTGCGGAAATGATTTTAAAACAGAACGACCCATGTCTCAAAAATTGATAGTCGACAGTCTGCTCTTCTGGATGACGGAATATCATATTGATGGATTCCGATTCGATCTTGCGACCATGATTGATCATGATACGCTGAAACAATTGACCCGGGTATTGCGGAAAGTCAATCCAAATGTTATTTTGATTGCTGAACCCTGGGGAGGCGGCAAATATGATTTGCATGGATTCTCCGCTCTTGGATGGGGCGCATGGAATGATTTATTCAGAAATGGCATCAAAGGCCAGAATCCCCATGATGGTATGGGATTGATATTCGGCCGGTTTTGGGGCGGTCAAAATTCCGATTATGTTAAAAATTTAATTTTGGGTTCTGTACAATCTTCAGGCGGACCGTTTTTAAAATCAGCACATACAGTGAACTATCTGGAATCTCATGATGATTATTCTTTGGGCGATTTTATCCGTATCGGGCTGCGCGAAGTGGATCCGTCTCTTCCTGTGGACAATTTAAACACCCACGCCAGGCTGTCAGAAAATCAATTGAAATTACACAAACTGGCCGCCTTGGTTTTAATGACCAGCCGCGGCGCAGTTATGATTCACGCCGGTCAGGAGTTCGGCAGAAGCAAAGTGATCGCGCCCACACAATTGCCGGATACATATTCCGGATTTATCGATCACAACAGCTACAATAAAGATGATGAAACCAACTGGATTAACTATATACATATGCGGATGAACCGGGAATTGACGGATTATTATTCAGGCTTGATCGCTTTAAGATATAAATTTCCGGTTTTGAGAAAATCATCTCCACGTATAAATACATTTCTTGATACGCCTGATCCGCTTATGTTTGCCTGCCGTATAACGGATTCGAATCAAATTTGTCTGATGGTTTTATTGAATTTTCATATAAAAAATTGCTTTACCCACTCTTTACCAGCCGGTCCCTGGGATGTTTTAACAGATGCGCATCGAGCGGATTCCGATTCGCAATACCGGCTGAATACGGATGCAGTTTCATTGCCTGCCCAAACAGGAATGGTGCTTTTAAAACATCTTACAAAAAAACAGAGACGAGCGATCGGTATTCAGTACACGGATCACTTTTGTCCGAGTGAATCAGAAAGGGAATAAATACCGGTTGCCGGAACGGACGGAACCTGCCTGATTTGAGAACCGTTCATATGAATATGACCATTCATTTAATTCACGGGGATAATGATGCCAGATTCTTCTTTAGTTCAAATTCTGGAACAATGTCTGAAAATGGAAGGTATTGCCATCAGCGTCTATACACAGATGGCCGGTAATGCATCCGGAGAGATACAGGCATTCTGGCAGGATATGTCAGAACAGGAAAAGGCGCATGCCCGGTATTGGCAACTTTTAATTCAACTTGCCAATGAAGAAAAAATTCGGAACGTATTTGATGCGCCATTGCAAATACTTAAGGAATTGAATGCGGCAGCAAAAGGAGTTGAAATCCTGTCCAAACAGAATCAGACGGACAATCTCACTGATTCATTTATCATGGCTTACCGTCTTGAATTTGCACTTCTGCATCCGGCATTTCAAGCACTGTTCATATTCATGAAACATGTCACCGGGGATCAATCACCGGCTGATAATTATCATCACCATATCCAGGGATTGATTCATGCATATCGAAAGTTTTCCAAAAGAGATCCGTCTGTTGAGCTGATTGCCGATCTCGCTGATAAGTTACTGCAGCGCAATGAGCAGATTGCCGCTCAAATGGCGGAATTAAGACAGATTCGTGGATTGCTTCCGATCTGCATGCACTGTAAAAATATCCGGAATGATGACGGATTCTGGGTAAAAGTGGAAAATTATGTAGAGGCGCATTCAGATGCCGAATTTTCTCACGGGATTTGCCCGGACTGCATGAAAAAGTATTATGGTGAATATTTTACAGAAGATGAGCTGAATGATTAAAGGAGGGAAGGTTATGTTTATCGTCCATGTTCATGTTCATGTGAAACCTGAATGTGCCGATGATTTTATTCAGGTGTCCTTAGAGAATGCAAAAAATAGTATTCAGGAACCCGGCGTTGCACGATTTGATGTCATCCGGCAGCAGGATGATTCCAATCGGTTTGTGCTGGTTGAAGTCTATCGGACGCCTGAAGATCCTGCGAAGCATAAAGAAACCGCCCATTATTTAAAATGGCGGGAGTCTGTCGCAGAAATGATGGCCGAGTCCCGCTATAGTGTCAAATATGACAACCTTTTTCCGGAGGATACGGAATGGGAATAACGTTTCAGTTTGCTACAGCCAATCGGATTATTTTCGGTACACAGACAAGCCGAACCATTCCGGACCGTGCTTCAATGTGGGGCAAACGGATTTTTTTAATTATCGGCAGCAATCCGCAGCGATCACAGTGGCTGAAAGACGGCTTGATTTCAAAGAAATTGGCAGTCGAAATAATATCGATTTCCGGTGAACCAGATGTCCCCGCTGTGCTCGAAGCCGTTCAGCAAGCCCGTCAATTTAAAGCGGATGTTGTTGTGGGAATCGGCGGGGGCAGTGTGCTGGATACCGGTAAAGTCGTTTCGGCGATGCTGACCAATGATGGTGATCTGATGGATTATCTGGAAGTCATCGGTCACGGACGGGCGATTCAGAAACCTCCTGTCCCTTATATTGCTGTTCCGAGCACTGCCGGGACCGGTACGGAAGTGACCAAAAACGCAGTAATTACCTCTCCTGAACATCGAGTGAAAGTCAGTATGAGGCATGCATGGATGATTCCGGAACTGGCGGTTATTGACCCGGAACTGACCTACTCGATACCATCCGATGTGACAGCCAGCACAGGACTGGATGCACTCACCCAGTTGATCGAGCCCTATCTGGGCCGTAAACACAATCCAATGACAGATGCGGTATGCGAAGAAGGTCTGAAACGGGCTGCGGAATCCATTCAAAAGGTCTATGACAATGGAAACGATCCGGGAGCCCGTGAAAATATGGCGATTGCCAGCCTGTTTGGCGGATTGGCATTAGCGAATGCCAAACTTGGCGCAGTACATGGCATTGCTGGTCCAATGGGTGGTATGTTTCCGGTGCCACATGGTGTGGTATGTGCCCGATTATTGCCGTATGTTATGGAAACCAATCTTCGGATTTTACAAAAACAACATTCGGATTCTATGCTAATCGGCCGTTTCCATCGGTTGGGAAGGCTTCTTACAGGAAATTACCACGCGTCTTCTGAGGATGCATTGACATGGATTCAGAACTTGTGTGATCATTTAGAAGTCCGGCCTTTGTCCGAATTTGGTGTACGAAGAGAGGCATTTCCTGAAATCATTCAAAAATCCATGAAAGCCAGCAGCATGCAGGGGAATCCCGTTCGATTAAATGAAGATGATTTAAAGGGCATTCTCGAAAAGGCTGTTTATTCAGATGCAAATCATTGAATACAAAATCAATTAACTAAATATTTGAAATTAATATAAAATTTGATTACATTAACAGTCTTTGATAAGATGATATCAACTGTGTTGGAGTCCAATTACTTTGAAATACAGAACTTTCAGACAAAACGAGATTGTCCACAAGGAATCCTTAGGAAATCAGCTTGAGCAGTTTGATGTATATGCCCCTCATGTCACTCAAAATGTGCTTCCAGGGCAATTTGTAATACTGCGTACCGACGAACAGGGCGAACGCCTTCCGTTGACTGTTGTACAGAGTGATCCCCAATCAGGAATCATTCGGCTGATTGTCCAAATCGTCGGTGTGGCCACCAGAAAACTGAATTCACTGAAACCTGGAGATGTCATCCTGAATGTTGCAGGTCCTCTTGGAAAACCGACACATATTGAAAAAGTCGGAACTGTAGTGGTGGTTGGCGGTGGTGTGGGGACTGCACCGACCTATCCGATTACAAAAGCCATGAAAGCGATTGGCAATCGAATTGTCTCGATTGTGGGTGCACGATCGAAGGATATGTTGATATTGACCGAAGCGTTGAAAGCACTGAGCGATCGCCAATTGATTTGTACAGATGATGGAAGTGCTGGTCAAAAAGGATTCGTGACAGATATGCTCCAGAAACTTATTGACCAGGGTGAAACCATTGATCAGGTTGTCGCGATTGGGCCGGCGTTGATGATGGCAGCTGTATCCAGGCTTACCCGAAAATATCATATATCCACATTGGTCAGTTTGAATTCTCTGATGGTCGATGCAACAGGCATGTGTGGCGGATGCCGTGTGACTGTGGGAGGGGAGACAAAATTTGTATGTGTAGACGGTCCTGAGTTTGATGGCCATGAAGTGGATTTCGATGAACTGATACAGCGTTCCAGCACTTATCAGGAACATGAAAAAAAAGCGATAGATAAGCACCAATGCCGCCTGGACGAAATGGAAACCGAGATTAAAAATGACCAGCGGGCGGTTTCAACATCGCGAATCAATGTCCCGTCGCATGTCCCCGAGAAACCAAAATCCCAAGTGGATATGCCGAAACAGGATCCCGACAAACGGGTGCATAATTTTGATGAGGTGGCGCTTGGATATTCGGCTGAGATGGCCGTGGCTGAAGCTTCCAGGTGTCTCCAGTGCAAAAAGGCGCCCTGTATATCAGGCTGCCCGGTCTCGATTGATATTCCGGCTTTTATTGCAAAAATAAAGGAAGGTGACTTTATCGGATCAATTCGAAAGATCAGGGAAATGAACAGCCTTCCCGCCATCTGCGGCCGTGTTTGTCCTCAAGAGGAGCAATGTGAATTAAAATGTATTCTAGGTAAAAAAGGGGATCCGATCTCAATAGGAAGATTGGAACGATTTGCCGCTGATTTTGAAACAGCCATGAATGAAGAAGAGAAGCTTCCTCAAGTAAAATCCACCGGAAAAAAAGTTGCAGTCATTGGCGCCGGTCCTGCGGGTTTGACCACTGCCGGGGAACTTGCAAAAATGGGTCATGGTGTTACTGTATTTGAAGCGCTGCATAAACCAGGTGGTGTTTTAGCCTATGGTATCCCTGAATTTCGCCTGCCCAAGCGTATTGTTGCGCAGGAATCGGCATATATCGAAAAATTGGGTGCTGAAATAAAATTGGATCATGTGATCGGCCGAACTTTTACGATTGATCAACTCATGCAAGATGGTTATCATGCGATTTTTATCGGTACAGGGGCAGGATTGCCTTATTTTATGGGGATCGAAGGAGAAAATTTAAATGGTGTCTATTCAGCCAATGAATTTCTCACCCGGGTTAATTTGATGAAAGCCTATCAATTTCCTCTATATGACACTCCGATTTATACAGGCGATTATGTGGCGGTTGTCGGCGGCGGTAATGTGGCGATGGATTCGGCTAGATCCGCCCGTCGATTGAGTACGGAAAAAGTCTATTTGATTTATCGAAGGGCTCGAGAGCAGATGCCGGCCCGTGAAGAAGAGATTGAAAATGCCTTTGAAGAAGATATTGAACCTCATTTGTTAACCAATCCAGTCCGAATTATCGGAGATGATCGTGGCTGGGTAAAGGCAATTGAATGCATTCGTATGAAATTGGGAGAACCGGACAGTTCCGGGAGACAAAGGCCCATTCCTGTCGAAGGATCTGAATTTACGATTCGAGTGGACACGATTGTCATGGCAATTGGACAGGGAGCCAATCCGCTGCTTACAAAAACAACACCGGATCTTGAAATTAATAAATGGGGCAACATTTTGGCCGATGAAGCAACAGGAAAAACCTCCAAAAAAGGTGTCTTTGCGGGTGGTGATATTGTAACAGGTGCGGCAACAGTCATTCTGGCTATGGGAGCAGGGAAAAAAGCCGCTCAAGCCATCGACGACTATTTAAAAACATCGATTTGGTAGAATATTTCATTGAAGATACTGATGAGAATGATGTTTTGGGTGGAAATGCCTATTTTATAATGGAAAAATAACTAAATTTTTTTTAACTTGATTCTTAAAGGAGAATTAACTAAATTTGCCATCGTTTGTTTTAGAGAAAATAAGCATTCCTCTTGTTGCAGTGCACAGAGGAGAAACCGATTTCTCTTTTGAGATAAACACAGAAGTAAAAGAGCTGAGCGAAAATAGAGCATATGTTGATAAACTGCATGTAGATGTAAATGTCACGGTTTTGGGTGAAGATTTTTTTATGAAGCTTGCAGTCACTGGAGATGCCTTATTATATTGCGATCGATGCGGAGAGTCGTTCAAGCGCTCTATTCAAGGCGATGTTATGACATTATTTTCTTCGAATCCCTTGAAAGTGAAAGATGCCGAGGGTGGAGAAGTGCGTTTGGTTGATGTTCATGCAGCCGAACTGATTGTAACACAGGAAATCATAGACGCTCTATTTCTGGCAGTTCCCGATAAAATAATTTGCAAAGAATCGTGCAAAGGGCTGTGCCAATATTGTGGTATCAATCTGAATGAAGCAAGCTGTTCCTGCAGTGAAGATAAAATCGATCCCCGTTGGGAAGCCCTGAGAGATTTTAATATAAATAAGTAATCGAATTTGAAAGGAGACAGTTCGTGCCTTTACCTAAGTATAAAACATCAAAATCCCGTCGTGACAAAAGAAGGACCCATAAAAAGCTGACGGCGCCAAACCTGTCTGAATGTTCACATTGCCATCATCCCAAACTTCCCCATCGCGCCTGTCCGAATTGTGGGTATTATGGCGGACGTATGGTTGTTGTTCCAAAAGAAATATAAACTTGAAAGAAGGTAGTTAGTGATTCGTATCGCTGTTGATGCAATGGGTGGGGATGAAGCACCAGAGCCTGTTGTAAAGGGAGCTATCGAGGCTGCACGTGTATCGCAGGGACGATTTGAAATTATCCTGGTCGGTGACGAGGCGGAGATCGCGAAACATGTTCAGCACCATCATTTTGTAAAGGGACTTCCGATTTCTGTGCATCATGCATCTCAGATCATAGAAATGGACGAATCTCCCAGCGTCGCATTGAGAAAGAAACCGGATTCGTCGATTGCCGTGGGAGCTGCTCTTCATTCCAAAGGCAAGGTTGACGCACTGGTTAGCGGCGGAAATACCGGCGCTGTATTGGGCGCTGCTTTATTTACTTTGAAACGGATCGAGGGAGTACTGAGACCGTCTATCGGTTCGTTTATGCCAACATCCACAGGTGTCTGTTTTATTACTGATGTGGGTGCCAATGTGGATTGCAAAGCCGAACAACTTTTTCAGTTTGGCTTGATGGGTTCGATCTTTGTCAATCATATATTAGGCATTGAAAGGCCCAAGGTCGGTTTGCTGAATATCGGAGAGGAACCCGGAAAGGGCAATGAACTGGTTCAGAGTGCATTCCACATGTTTGAACAGAGCGATCTTAATTTTGTGGGCAATGTGGAAGGCCGGGATGTATTGATGAGCGCAGCTGATGTGGTTGTATGTGATGGATTTGTGGGAAATATTCTGATTAAATTCGTGGAGAGTCTTACACAAATGCTTCCACTCAGCCTGAAAAAGAAAATTGGCTCGAATCTTGTCGGTAATTTTGGATTTTTTTTTATGCAAAATAAATTTGAGAATGTTGTTAAGCAGTTTGACTATCAGGAATATGGAGGCGCCCCGCTGCTGGGTGTCAAAGGCAATTGTATAGTGGCTCATGGACGATCCACACCCAGGGCCATCAGGACAGCGATCGTTGAAGCTTATAAAATGGTGAAAGAAAATGTCGCTGAACACATTGAAACCAGTTTAAAACCTGCTTAAGGAGACCCATGTGAAGCATCGACCCTTCAGCATGATTATTGGAACAGGATCAGCGGCCCCAAAAAAGGTGTTAACCAATCATGATCTTGAGAAGATGGTAGATACATCGGATCAATGGATCCGTGAACGAACCGGGATCGAACGGCGGCATATTCTTGAAGAGGGAAAGAGTAATTCAGATCTGGCAAAGCTGGCGGGTTTGAGAGCACTGGAAGATGCTGGTTTAACAGCAGATGAGCTGGATTGCATTATCGTGGCTACGATTACACCCGATCTGGCATTTCCTTCAACAGCAACTATTGTTCAGGCAAAGATGAAGGCATTTAATGCCGCGGCCTTTGATATTTCGGCGGCGTGCTCCGGATTTCTCTATGGCCTTACGCTGGCTGATTCCATGATTGCTTCCGGATTGTATCGCAGAATTCTGGTGATTGGTTCAGAAGTCCTTTCGAGAATGACCGATTGGGAAGACCGATCCACTTGTGTTCTTTTTGGAGATGCAGCTGGTGCGGCCGTAATCAGTGCATCTGACGGGGATCGAGGTGTTATGTCCACATATATGAAGAGCGATGGCAGACTTGGGGATTTACTTCATTGTCCGGGCGGCGGAACTTCATTTCCTGCTTCGCATGAAACCGTGGATCAGCGGCTCCATTTTGTAAAAATGGAGGGCAATAAAGTATTCAAACATGCCGTACGTACGATGGTCGACGCCGCGGTACACGGACTCAGACTGGCCAATATTGCGTCCGATCAAATCGATCTGCTTATCAACCATCAGGCGAATAAAAGAATCATCGATGCAGTGGCAGAACGTCTGAATCTGCCCAATGAAAAAGTGTTTATCAATTTAAATGAATATGGAAATACTTCCGCTGCCACAATTCCTCTGGCATTGGATGAAGCGATTCGGAAAGGCAGGCTTAAAACCGGAGAACTTTGTCTGATGGTGGCCTTCGGAGGCGGATTTACATGGGCTTCTGCTTTGGTGAAGATATAATTTTAAATAATGGATCAAACAGGAACCTTATTCGGTATGGAGCGAACGGCATTTATTTTTCCTGGTCAGGGATCTCAATTTGTGGGAATGGGAAAAGATTTAATTGAAACCTTTCCATTTGCAGGTGAATTTTTTGAACAAGCCGGTCAAACGCTTGGATACGATATTGCTTCGATTTGCTTTGAAGGACCGGAAGATCAATTAAAACAAACCCGGTTTACACAGCCGGCTTTGTATACCCACAGCGTGATTATTTCTGAACTATTATCCCAAAGAGGGATTCAGGCCCAAGCCGTAGCAGGACACAGTTTGGGAGAATTGACTGCATGGAAATATGCAGGCGTTTATGATTTTATTACCGGTCTGAAACTGGTTCAAAAGCGTGGTGAATTGATGCAGAATGCCGGCGATCACAATCGAGGCGCAATGGCGGCTATTATCGGACTGGATGCGGAGACGGTAAACCGGCTGTGCAATGAAGCTCAGTCTGAAGGTATTGTTCAGCCTGCTAATTTTAATTCTCCCAGTCAGATTGTTATTACAGGATCTATTGAAGCTGTTCATAAAGCAATGGAATTGGCAAAAACTGCCGGTGCAAAACGCGTCGTGAAACTGCCGGTAAGCGGTGCATTTCATTCACCATTGATGGATTCGGTCGCAAACTTTTTTCAGGATGCTGTGAGCCGCATTCAGTTTCAGATTCCGTCTGTTCCGGTCTACGCTAATGTTACAGCAAAGCCGTATACATCATCGGAAGAAATCAGTCGTCTGCTTTGTGACCAGTTGACGCATTCTGTTCGCTGGATTGAAATCATTGAAAATATGATTCGGGATGGTATATCACGATTCATTGAAGTAGGTGCAGGGAAAGTTCTAACCGGTTTAATTAGACGAATCAATCGGGAAGTTGATATCATATCGGTGGGCACAGCCGATGATATTGAATCCATTCATTCAGCATTTTAAGGGAGAATATGAAAGCATTCAAAGGAAAAACAGCATTGGTGACCGGAAGCGCCAGGGGTATCGGAAAAACCATTGTGCTGGAATTGGCTAAACAGGGATGCGATGTTATTGTTGCAGATATCGATCTTGAGGGCGCTGAAGCCACTGCAAAAGAAGCTGAGGGTGCCGGTGTTGGTTCATTAGCTGTTAAAAATGATGTAAGCAGTTCAGAAGACGTTGATGAAATGGTGAAAACAGCAATTGCAACATTCGGAAAGATCGATATTCTCATTAATAATGCGGGAATTACAAGAGACACGCTTTTATTGCGCATGTCTGAAAAGGACTGGGATCAGGTGATCAATATCAATTTAAAGGGTGCGTTCTTATGTACTAAAGCAGTGATTCGCAGCATGATGAAACAACGGATGGGTAAAATTATCAATATGGCTTCGGTTGTCGGTGTTGGAGGCAATGCGAGTCAGGCCAACTATGCCGCTTCAAAAGCCGGATTGATCGGTTTCACCAAATCTGTTGCAAAAGAAGTCGCTTCACGGAATATTCAGGTAAATGCGATTGCACCCGGATTTATTGAAACGGAAATGACCGCTCATTTGTCCAATGAAGTCATCGACTGGTTTATGAACACCACACCGCTTAAAAGACCCGGCAAACCAATTGATGTCGCCAATGCAGTCCTCTTTTTGGCCTCTTCTGCTTCGGATTATATCACCGGTCAGGTCCTTCATGTAGATGGCGGTATGATGATGTAATCAATATAAAGTAACGTCCATACAATAATTTTGATCAGGGAAAAAACAGGAGGAGTAAAAAACATGATTGATCGCGAGAAATTTAAGGAGATCATTGTCGATCGTTTGGGAGCCGATCCCAATGAAATTACCGATGACGCTTCATTCATCGATGATCTTGGAGCGGATTCTCTGGATACGGTTGAACTGGTCATGGCTTTTGAAGAAGAATTTGATATCGAAATTCCTGATGAAGATGCAGAGAAGCTGACAAGTGTCGGAAAAGCCATAGAGTACCTGGAAAAACGGGTTTCTGAGAAATAAGATCATTTTCAAAGGAAGTCCCGCTGTTTCGCGGGGCTTCCACAACATGCATGATGAGAAGGAGGAGATGGTATGCGGGAACGCCGTGTTGTGGTGACCGGCATGGGAGTTGTCACACCTTTGGGTAATAATACGGATTCATTTTGGCAGGGACTAAGCCAGGGAAAATCGGGAATCAACCATATTACAAAATTCGATTGTTCCGATCTGCCCGTGAAGATTGCAGGCGAAATCAAGGAATTTGATATTTCATATTATATTGATCCCAAAGAAGCCCGTCGTATGGATCAGTTTACCCATTATGCCATTGCCGCCGCTGATCAGGCTGTTCTAACTTCAGGTCTGGATGTCAATAAAGAAGATTTGACCCGCATTGGTGTGGTCATCGGATGTGGTATCGGAGGGATGATCACTTACCATGTTGAACATAAGAAATTGCTGGATAAGGGAGCGAAACGGGTCAGTCCTTTCTTTATTCCCATGATGATTCCGGATATTGCGGCCGGGCACGTTTCAATCCGGCATGGATTCCAGGGGCCCAATTATGCCTCGGTTTCTGCCTGTGCTTCCGGTGCTCATGCCCTGGGTTTGGGTTTGATGCATATAGAGCGAGGGGATGCAGATTTTATGGTCGTCGGAGGGGCAGAAGGAGTCATCACTGATATGTCATTTGCAGGATTTTGCAGTGCCAGAACACTTTCTACGCGAAATGATGAACCCAATCGTGCCAGCCGGCCTTTTGATAAAGAGCGGGATGGATTTGTTATTGGAGAAGGTGCTGGTATTGTTATTTTGGAAGAATTGTCGCATGCCAAAAAACGCGGCGCCAATATCCTTGCAGAGTTTGCCGGAATTGGATTTACAGGAGATGCTTATCATATTACAGCGCCTCATTCAAGTGGGGACGGAGCCGTACGTGCCATGAGGCTGGCTCTTCAGGATGCGGATGCGGATATTCATGATGTGGATTACATCAATGCGCATGGAACATCGACCGCACTTAACGATAAGACTGAAACCCTTGCAATCAAGACGCTTTTCGGGGAATGTGCGTATCAAATACCAGTCAGTTCCAATAAATCAATGTTTGGTCACTTACTGGGAGCAACCGGTGCCGTTGAGTTTATTGCGACCATTCTGTCCATACAAAACGGGGTGATACCACCCACCATCAATTATGAAATTCCGGATCCTGAGTGTGATTTGGATTATGTGCCAAATCAGACAAGAAATAAAAAAATCGATTTGGCCATTTCGAATTCTTTTGGATTTGGCGGGCACAATGTGTGCGCATGTATCAAACGTTTTACTTAAACACAATTTCAACTTATGGTTGCGCATTTTTGGCATTTTTGTAAAACTTTATTTATCAGTAAAAAAATGCAGTCTGCAAGGAAATCTTTTCATTGGGATTTCCTGTATCATGAAATCGGATATCAGTTCAATCGGGTTGAATTATTAGAACAGGCGATGTCTCATCGCTCCTCCAGGGAGCATATCGATATCAAACAAAATAATGAACGACTGGAATTTTTAGGAGATGCGGTTCTGGGCTGGATCGTCACTGATTTTTTGTTTCGCAAATATCCGCATTGCAACGAAGGAGATTTAACGCGGGCAAAATCAAGGGTGGTCAGCCGGGAAAATCTTGCAAAGCAGGCCCAGCGTATTCAATTGGGCCAGTATCTCATACTGGGAATCGGCGAAGATAAATCTGGCGGAAGGGTTCGCCGCTCAATTTTGGCAGATGCTTACGAGGCGCTTTTGGGCGCGATTTATCTGGATGGTGGTATTGAACAGGTGCAGCGCGTTATCCAACAGCAGCTCTTACATAATGCCGATCAATTATTTGAAAATAAGTTTCATCAGAATTATAAAAGCTGGCTGCTCGAACATATACAAGCATTGCATAAATGCTCACCGAAGTACCGGGTCAAGCATGAGGCGGGTCCGGATCACAGAAAAGAATTTACAGTTGAGGTTTCAATCGCAGGCACTGCGCTTGGAACCGGAAGTGGAAACAGTAAGAAAAAAGCAGAACAGGCTGCGGCTAAGGATGCTTTGAAAACATTGGGCATTCTGTCAGAAAAGAATTAAATCAGTATGAGGAGGAAATAGATGGATTATATGTTGTCGGAAGAATTGATCATGATACGCGATCTGGCCAGGCAGGTAGCACAAGAAAAAATAGCTCCTGTCGCTGCTCAATATGATAAAACCGGAGAATTTCCATGGGATATTATGAAAACTTTGGCCGAAATGGATTTCTTTCGGATTTATATCGATGAAAAATACGGTGGTTTGGGATTGGGATCCATGGGGCTTGTTCTTGCAACCGAAGAACTTTCAAGGGCATGCGGGGGTATTTCACTGGGATTTGCAGGTACAGCGCTTGGTGTGATGCCGCTGCTCATGTATGGCAGTGAAGAACAGAAACAAAAATATTTGCCGGATCTGGCGGACGGGAAAATGCTTGCTGGATTTGGTCTGACAGAGCCGAATGCCGGATCTGATGCCGGAGGTATACAGACGACTGCGGTCAGAGACGGCGATGAGTATATTCTGAATGGCGTGAAGCATTTTATTACCAATGGCGGTGTTGCCAAGTTTTATACGATCATTGCGATGACCAATCCTGCAAAAGGAGCGCGGGGCGCTTCGGCTTTTATAGTAGAAGAAGGCACCCCCGGATTTTCTTACGGAAAAAAGGAAGATAAAATGGGCATTCGAGCTTCAGCGACAAGCGAACTGATTTTTGAAGATTGTCGTGTGCCCAAGGAAAATATTTTAGGCAAAGAAGGCATGGGTTTTATCGTGGCCATGAAAACGCTGGACCATTCGAGACCTGGAGTTGCTTCGCAGGCTCTCGGAATTGCACAAGGCGCTCTGGATCATGCTGTCGAATACAGCCGTCATCGGGTGCAGTTTGACCAGCCGATCTCAAGTTTTCAGGCCATTCAGTTTAAACTGGCGGATATGGCTACAAGGGTTGAAGCAGCCAGGAATTTGATTTATCATGTGGCACGAAATGTGGACGCCGGTGAAAAGAATTTTACAAAAGAAGCCGCCATGGCCAAGCTTTATGCAGCAGAAGTTGCCATGTATGTCACCACCGAAGCTGTACAGGTATTCGGAGGTTATGGGTACATGAAAGAATATCCTGTTGAAAAGTATATGCGTGATGCAAAGATAACTCAGATCTATGAAGGGACCAGTGAAATTCAGCGCAGTGTGATCGGAAAGGCATTGATCAAGGAAGCGGCGAGTAAAAAGGCATAAATCAGCGTATTCCACCATTTATATTAAGCCCATGTGTTTCATGGGCTTTTTTATACATCATTATAGAAATTACAGAAATGATACTGGAATCCACATCCTCTTTTTTTGTTCTGAGGGGCATATTTGTTTATGTATAATTTCCGCCGGATCCTTCCAATATTTTTCTTGTAATTTTGGAACAATAGTTGCATATTTAATGATCGTTATTTTATTACAGGGAGATAATTATGATTGAAGGTGTCAAACTCGTTCCACTGACGACTCATAGTGACGATCGCGGGCATTTGCTGGAAATATATCGAACAGATACGGATTATCATCGGAACTTTGGCGGCAAGATCAATCAGGTATACATTGTTGAAGACCCGGTTCGTGGTACTATTCGCGCGTTTCACAGGCATCAGCAGTTGTGGGATTTCTTTTTTATTTCGCACGGAAGCGCAAAGTTTGCACTTCATGACGGCCGGGAACAATCCGGCACTTCCGGTGAAACCAATACGTTTATTTTAGGTGACAAACAGAGGAAATTACTTATTGTGCCTCCTGGTGTCTATCATGGCTGGATGTCCCTGGAGGATGATACACAACTGATTTCGATTGCATCGCATACATATAATGCGGAAAATCCTGATGAAGAACGCGTCCCCTATAACTCGTTTGGATATGATTGGTCTGTCCAGTTTAAATAGGGTTGCCGCGCAGCATTGATTTTGTATTAAATCGCGAATATTTTCAATAGTCATTCAGTTTAAAAAGGAATGATCGAATTTAATCATTAAACATTGAATGGGAGTGGACATCAAATGTCCGGACAAAAAGATAAGATATTGGTGATAGGCGGCGCCGGTTATGTGGGTT
>Ga0272442_10001797_pt1 | contig 31873 bp, 16 predicted proteins | sample SSMForm2O_FD_200262 | JGI IMG/M metagenome (GOLD analysis project Ga0272442, IMG submission 200262) | Marine sediment archaeal communities from Little Sippewissett salt marsh, Falmouth, MA, United States - SSM-Form-2O | ecosystem: Environmental > Aquatic > Marine > Wetlands > Sediment ... | reverse complement strand
TCGCCGTGCTCGCTTCTCGCTCCTCGACGGGCCGCTGGCCCGCCTGCGTCGCTCGGCGCTGCGCTCGGCAAGATCCGACGCACCCTCGGCGGTTTCGCGACGGGCCGTGGTGAGAAGTGCAGGCTAGTGGTCTCGCCACCGCTGTAGCTGCACCATCTGGATCTTCCCGTCGAGATGGAACCTGGTCTCGCTCGCACCCTGGGGATCGGCGCCCAGCACGACCGGACTGTCGTTCAGGGTCACGCCCGAGCTGTGGGCGGCGGAGGGAATGGTGCCGCCGCTGCTGTTGTCGATCCACAGGTGCGCGCTGCCGTTTCCGTCGTACGCGCCGGTTATCAGGTACAGCCGCGAGGTGTCGAGCGAGGACAGCAGACAGGTCGCGTAGCGGTAGATCCCGGAGACGTGCACGCCGAAGCGCAGGACCGCGGGGCCGGCTGCGCCGCGGTACAGCTCCAGGGCAAAGGCGCCGCCGTCGGCCTTGCTGAAGATGGCCATGGTCTCCCCCGGGTCGAGCTCCAGATCGTCGAACTTGACCAGGGCCGAGACGAGGTAGCCCCCGTCTGCCGCGTTGTCCGCGTCGTACAGCGGCAGCGCCTGCTGCTGCCAGGCCGCGAAGTCCAGCGAGGTGCCGAACAGCACGCCCAGGTCGGCGGTGCTCAGGCTCGGCCGGCTCGTGGTGTTCACGTCGACCAGGTGCTCGACGGCGTCTTCGCTGATGTACGACACCTGGCTGGCGTCTTCCGGCTGCGTTCGCACGTCGAGGTACACCAGGCCGGTCTGCTCCTCGGCCACGGTCTTGCAGGAGGCGACCGGGTAGTCGGTGGTCAGGGCGTCGGCCTCGTTGCGCAGGCTCGCGCAGTACAGCTCGCCCATGCTGGCGGGAATCGTCCACAGGTTGGTCCCGAGATCGAGCGCCCGGGCGTAGCTCAGCGCGCTGAACAGGTTCGGCATCTGGTACTGGAACTCCACGCCGTGATACCCGGCCGCCGCGACCTCGTCGAGCAGACCCTGGAAGGCCGTGGCACTGCCGGCCTCGCCCCCGAAGAACAGCACCTGCAGCCGGAAGTAGTGCCGGTTCAGCGGGAACTCGCCGGCCGCCAGGATCTGCCCCGCCAGCTCGAGGTTCTCGATCGTCGAGTGGAAGCTGCGCAGCACGACCGGCCGCCCGTTGACCGCATAGCCCCGCTCGACGAAAGCGCCGAGCAGGGACCGCAGGTCGTCCTCGGTCGGGCCGGTCTCCTTGATCTCGACGAACAGCACCTGGTCTCCGCTCTGCAGCGCGTCGTCGTCGAGCACATCGACCAGCAGCGCGGCATTGGTCCCGCCGTCGTCGTTGTGATCCACGTACCAGGCGCCGGACTCGACCTTGACGTCCAGCTCGAGCAGATCGGCGCCGTCGGACTGGGCCGCGTGCAGGCGCTCGCGGGTGCGGGCCAGGCTCTCGGCCGAGCTGCTCTCGTTGTCGCGGTAACAGTTGTGACAGGAGATGCCTATCGGACGCCCCTGCGGCGAGGTGGTGAAGCCGCGGGCCGTGCCCTTCCAGTATCCCGGCTTGTCGAAGTACTCGATGGTGGTACTGAAGCTGCCGCTGACAGACCAGCGCGCGCCACCAGCGCCGGCCTGGACCTCGAACAGGTGCGGCCCCGGATCCAGATCGTGATCTGCCGTGGCCGCGGTGACCGAGTTGCCGGTCACGGTCCAGCCGCTGCCGTCGATGCGGTGGCGGAATTCCACCGTGCCCGCGGGGACCGACCACAGCCAGGTCGGTCTCGGATGCCCGGCGCTCGACTCGCCCTGCACCACTGGGGCGTCCGGAACCGGACCGGTGTCCGTGTCGCTGTCCGTGTCCGTGTCCGTGTCGCTGTCCGCGTCCGCGTCGGAGTCCGTGTCCGTGTCCGCGTCGGAGTCCGTGTCCGTGTCCGCGTCGGAGTCCGTGTCCGTGTCCGCGTCGGAGTCCGTGTCCGTGTCGGAGTCCGTGTCCGTGTCCGCGTCGGAGTCCGTGTCCGCGTCGGAGTCCGTGTCCGCGTCGGAGTCCGTGTCCGCGTCGGAGTCCGTGTCCGCGTCGGAGTCCGTGTCCACGTCAGCGTCTCCGCTGCTCGAGGAGCTGCCGCAGCCGACAGCCAGCGCCATTGCGAGCACGACGGCCGAGATCCACAACCTGCTTCCCATGGCCCCTCCTGGTCGATTACGTGACTATACAATGCACCCCGGCCAGGGTATAGACCCTGGTTCCTTCTCGAGCCACGCCCGGCTTGCCGATCGGGGCCTTCTACGCTAGATAGAGCCGACCGCAACCATACCGAGGCGGACCACGGCCGGGCCGCCCAGCGAACCGAAAGGAACTCCCGATGATCCTGCTCAACCCCAAGAAGCACGCCCGCCAGTACCCCGACGAGGCCTCGCGCCAGCTGATGCTCGACACGATCGAGTTCTTCGAGAGCAAGGGCCGCGGCAAGCTGAAGAAGGACGACCACGAGCGCGTGTGGTACCAGGACTTCCTCGACTTCCAGAAGGAGCACCGGCTCTTCGCGCGGCTGCTCACGCCGGCGCAGTACGGCGGCGGAGATCCGGAGTACCGCTGGGACACCTTCCGCAACTGCGAGTTCAACGAGATCCTCGCCTTCTACGGCCTGCAGTACTGGTACACCTGGCAGGTGACGATCCTCGGGCTGGGACCGATCTGGATCAGCGACAACGAGTCGGTCAAGCAGAAGACGGCCGAGATGCTGAAGGCCGGCGGCGTTTTCGGCTTCGGGCTCTCCGAGAAGGAGCACGGCGCAGACATCTACTCCACCGAGATGCTGCTCGTGCCCCAGGACGACGGCACGTACCTCGCCAACGGCCGCAAGTACTACATCGGCAACGGCAACATCGCGGCGCTGGTCAGCACGCTGGGCAAGATCAAGAAGCCCGGCGAGGAGGAGACCGACAAATACCAGTACTTCGGTTTCTTCGTGGTCGGCAGCAAGCACGGCCGGTACGAGGTGGTGAAGAACATCGTCAACAGCCAGAGCTTCGTCGCCGAGTACGCGCTCGACGACTACCCGATCGAGGAGGACGACATCCTGGCCAAGGGGCGCGACGCCTGGGACATGGCGCTGAACACGGTCAACATCGGCAAGTACAACCTCGGCTGGGGCTCGATCGGCATCTGCACCCACGCCTTGTACGAGGCGCTCAACCACGCCAGCCACCGGGTGCTCTACGGCAAGCACGTCACCGACTTCCCCCACGTCAAGCAGCTGTTCGTCGACGCGTACTCGCGCCTGGCCGCGATGAAGGTCTTCGCGCTGCGCGCCGCGGACTACATCCGCACCGCCTCGGTCGAGGACCGGCGCTACCTGCTGTACACGCCGATGGTCAAGATGAAGGTCACGACCCAGGGCGAGGAGGTGATCGACCACCTGTGGGACGTGATCGCGGCCAAGGGCTTCGAGAAGGACATGTACTTCGAGATGGCGGCGCGGGACATCCGCGCGCTGCCCAAGCTCGAGGGCACGGTGCACGTCAACATGGCGCTGATCATCAAGTTCATGCGCAACTACTTCTTCAACCCCGGCGAGTTCCCCGAGATCCCGCGGGTCGACGAGCCGCGCAACGACGACTTCCTCTTCAACCAGGGGCCGACCAAGGGTCTCGGCGGGATCCAGTTCCACGACTACAACGCGGCGTACGACGCCGTCGACTTCCCCAACGTTACGCTGTTCAAGGAGCAGATCGAGGTCTTCAAGCAGTTCCTGATGGTCTCGGCCGGCGACGCCGAGACCGCGGCCAAGCAGGCCCGCGACATCGGCTTCCTGCTGGCGATGGGCGAGCTGTTCACGCTGGTGGCGTACGGCCAGCTGATCCTCGAGTACCACAAGCTGCTGCCCGAGGAGCTGAACGAGGACCTCGTGGCGCAGATCTTCGACTTCATGGTGCGCGACTTCAGCAAGTACGCGCTGCAGATTCACTCGATGTCGAGCAGCAGCGCGGCCCAGATGGAGCTCTGCCTGCAGATGATCCGCAAGCCGGTGCTCGACGAGGCGCGCTACGAGCGGCTGTGGCAGGAGCAGGTGTACGCGCTGAAGGACGTGTACACGATGAACGACTGAAGATCGCGATCCCCGACGGCCCCGGCTTTCGAGGATCGCAGGTAGTCGGATAGCGACATAGCGCAGCAACTATTGAGTATTTCCGTTGTATCGAGGCGGTTCCTGGATTACGGTTCTACATCGGGAATCTCGCATGGAGGTTGACAGCCCGATGGACATCGAACCGGATTCGCGCGCTCCCGGCTCACGCTGCGTCCCGCTGGAGCGCTCCATGGGCCTGGCTCTGGCCCACGACGTGACCGAGATCGTGCCCGGGGTAAGCAAGGGCCCGGCCTTCCGCAAGGGGCACGTCCTCACCGAGTCCGATCTCGCGCACCTGGCCCGGCTGGGCAAGCGCCAGATCTACGTGCTGGAAATCGACGACGCGCACCTGCACGAGGACGACGCGGTGGCGCGGCTGGTCGAGGCGCTGTGCGGAGATGGTGTGAGCCCGGCCGGGCCGCCGAGCGAGGGCAAGGTCGAGCTGGTCGCCGTTCGTGACGGTCTGCTCGAGTTCGACCTGGAGCGGCTGGTGGCCTTCAACGAGGTGCCGGATGTGATGTGCGCCACGCGTCATCGCCACACCCCGGTCCGGCAGGGAGAGCGCCTCGCCGGCACGCGCGCCATTCCGCTGGTTGTGGCGCGCGACCGCATCGACGAGGCCTGCGCCACGGCCGGCCACGGCCTGATCGAGGTGAAGTTCTGGCGCCGGGCGCGCGCCGGCCTGGTGATCACCGGCACCGAGATCGCGGAGGGGCTGATCGAGGAGCGCTTCCAGCCGATCGTCGCCAGGAAGCTGCGAGCACTGGGAAGCTCGGTGCTGGACACGCGCATCGTGGCCGACGACCGTGCCGCGGTGTCAGGGGCGATCCGGGAGATGCTCGAACAGCGCGCCGATATCGTGATCACCACCGCAGGCATGAGCGTGGACCCGGATGACGTGACTCGCCTGGCCATCGCCGATGCCGGCGGCCGCGACCTGGAATACGGGGCCCCCGTGCTGCCGGGAGCGATGCTGCTCGTGGGTGTACTCGACGGGCCGGACGGGGAGGTGCCGGTGCTCGGCGTGCCGGCCTGCGCGCTGTTCTACAAGGCCACGGTCTTCGACCTGGTGCTGCCACGAGTGCTCGCCGGCGAACGGCTGACCCGTGCGGACATCGCGCGGCTCGCCCACGGTGGGTACTGCACCTCGTGCAAGGGTGGCTGCCGATTTCCGGAATGCGCCTTTGGCAAGGGGGCCTGATAGAGGGTTTTCAAAGGCGAAGTGTGGTATATGGCGGCCGGAACAGCTGACGGAGACAATCCAGTGGCAGACGACCAGAACAAGGACAGCGTAGAGGAAGAGGACTTCGCGGCGATGTTCGAGGCCGCCGAGGCGCAGCAAAAGCCCAGCTTCGAGACCGGCGACCAGGTCGAGGCCACGGTGGTCTCGCTGAGCGGGGACACGGTGTTCCTCGATCTGGGCACCCGCTCCGAGGCGCTGCTCAACCGCGAGGAGGTCCTCGACGAGGACGGCGAGCCCACCGTGGCCGTGGGGGATCGATTGACCGTGTTCGTGGTGGGCTGGCGCCAGGGATCGCTGCGCTGCGCCCTGCGCTTCGGCGCCGGCGACAAGGCAGCCGACAACACCGCCGCGCTCGCCGCCCTGCGCGACGCGTACGAGGGCCAGATCCCGGTCGAGGGCACGGTCAAGGAGGTGATCAAGGGCGGGTATCGCGTAGAGGTGATGGGGCAGCGCGCCTTCTGCCCGATCTCGCAGATCTCCAAGGTCTTCTGCGACACGCCCGAGCAGCACCTTGAGCAGACCTATGGCTTCCAGATCATCGAGTACAAGGAGGACGGCCGCAACCTGGTGCTGTCCCGCCGGGTGCTGCAGGAACGCGAGGCCGAGGAGCGGGCCGCCGAGCTGTGGCAGAGGCTCGAGGTCGGCAGCGTGCACCAGGGCACGGTGTCGTCGCTGCAGAGCTACGGCGCCTTCGTGGATATCGGCGGTATTGACGGCCTGGTCCACGTCTCCGAGATCGCGCACACCCGAGTGAGCGACTCCAAGGAGGTGCTCTCCGTGGGTCAGAGCGTGCAGGTGCAGATCAAGGAGATCGACCAGGAGAACCAGAAGATCTCGCTGAGCCTCAAGGCCCTGCTCGACGATCCCTGGACCGCGGCGCTGGAGGAGCTGACCGCGGGACGCACCACCTCCGGACGCGTGGTCCGGCTGGCCCAGTTCGGCGCCTTCGTCGAGCTGCGGCCCGGTGTCGAGGGGCTGGTCCATATCTCCAAGATGAGTGAGGGCAAGCGGATCCACCACCCGCGAGAGGTGGTCGCGGAGGGCGCCGAGGTGACCGTGCGCATCCTCGAGATCGATGCCGAGCGCAAGCGTATCTCCCTGGCCCTGGAGGACGCCGATGCCGAAGCGATCCGCAGCGCCACCGAGAGCTACCGCAAGGAACAGTCGCAGCAGAGCTCGCAGAGCATGGGCACGCTGGGCGATCTGCTCCAGGCGAAACAGAAACAGAAGAAGTAGCGTCAGCGCCCGAGAGCTCGGCACAGAAGCCGGCGTTGCAGTACGAGCGCCGAATCCGTATCCTTGTTCCGCACCATCTGCCAGGCTTGGGGTGGAGGACGTGATGCACAGCACCGAGGGAAGGCGCGTGACCGGCGCTGCGGTGTTGGCGCTGGTGATGCTGTTGGTGTCAGTGCCGGGCTGCAGCGGAGAACACGGCGCCGACGCGGACACGGACGCCGACACCGACACCGACACCGACGCCGACACCGACACCGACGCCGACACCGACGCGGACACCGACGCGGACGCGGACGCGGACGCGGACACCGACGCGGACGCGGACACCGACGCCGACACCGACGCGGACACCGACACCGACGCGGACACCGACGCCGACACCGACGCGGACACCGACGCCGACACCGACGCCGACACCGACGCGGATACCGACACCGACGCTGATACCGACACCGACGCTGATACCGACACCGACGCTGATACCGACACCGACGCTGATACCGACACCGACGCTGATACCGACACCGACGCTGATACCGACACCGACGCGGACACCTTCCATCTCAAGATCAACTGCGGCGACAACCAGTACGACGTGGACGGCTGGGAACGAGACGATGCGTACGTCACCGGCGGAGACGACTGGACCAACCCCGGCACCGTGGACACCAGCGGCGTGGCCAACGCCGCGCCGGCCGGGGTGTACCGCAGCGTACGCCACATCACCCCGCACAGCTACAGCATCCCCGTGGACGACGGCTGGTACACCCTGCGACTGCACTTTGCCGACGCCTTTGACATGGGCCGCTACTTGACCTACGCGGTCGAGGGCTGTCGTGTCCTCGATGGCTTCGACATCGTGACCGAGGCCGGCGCCGTGAACCGGGCCCTGGTCAAGGAGTTCACAGTGCTAGTCGGCGGTGGCGACGGCCTGCAGATAGCAGCCCAGGGCGTGGGCGACGTGTTCGAGTGCGGCGTCGAGGTGATCGAGGCCGATGGCGGTGACGCCGACGTGGACGCGGATTGTGACACGGACGCGGATACCGACACCGACGCCGATTCGGACACCGACTCGGACACCGACTCGGACACCGACACCACGCTGCTCGGCGCCGGCGACCAGGAGATCATCGCTGCGGTGTACTCGCTCAAGCGGATCCAGATCGCCAAGGTAAACCCGGGCAAGCCCGAGAATCACGGCAAGCACCTGGCGATCGAGAACAGCTCGGGGATGCATGCGGTGGGCAGCACCCTGGAGGAGGTGTACGCCGACTACCTGGCCAAGGGCGGGCAAGATCGTCGCTCGGGCGGCACGCTGACCGGCACCGAGCAGGCGGCATGGCAGTACTACCTCAGCTCCACCTCGTACCCCGCGGCAGTCCGACGGTCAAATGACGGCGATTACTGGGGCGACGTGTACCGCCAGTCCACCGGCGCGCAGGCCGGCGGGCCCTTTGACACCGCGGTCGAGGCGATAAACTGGCTACGGGCCTTCGACTGACCTGCCAGACCGGCGGGTCAGGGACAGCAGGAAAAGGCCGCTCGTCTGCTACTCCCCCCAGCGGTCCGGATCGAGCACGATCTCGCAGTTGACCAGCTCGATCGTGGCCGGGTTCTTCCAGGGTGAGCCGCAGTACTCGAGCAGGTACGGCATCTCCTCGGGCCGCACGTGCTTCTTGCCCGTGGCGTCGCGCGAAGGCTTGTAGCTGTACTCGCCGTCCGGCACCGAGGCGTCCCACAGATCCCAGTACTCCCAGGGGTCGTAGTGATCGACCGCGGCGCTGTACTGCTCCTGGACGAAGCGCGCCTCGTCGGCGGTCAGCGGCAACCCGCTGGCAGCCGCGGCCAGCAGGAACCGCGCCGCGTCCGAGTCCCACTCCTCGTGCTCGGCCCTGCCCTCCTCGTCGGCCATCATCTCCTCGCAGCGCGTGATCAGCCCCTCGAGCAGCGCCCGGGCGATCTCGTTCTTACGGATCGTCAGCGCGACGGTGATCGCCGAGAGATGGAAGTGGCGGATGATGTCCCAGTTGAAGTAGTGCGTGCTCGACGCCACCTGCTCGTACAGCGGGCTGATCCCGTTGCCGCAGTCGTTGAACGGATCCGGCTCGCCGTACGCCAGCAGGTCGGCAGTGAGCTTGGGGTTGCACTCGGCGTTCTCCTGACCCGGGATCAGGTTGTCGTACAGCGTGAACGACGCCAAATCGTTGACCTTGTCCGGATCCTTGTCGTCCATCGGCACGTACGGCTCCGGACCCTCCTTGGTGCGGATCTGGTACTCGTGGTCCACGATGTCCTTGGCCATCGCCACCAGGTAGTCCACGGCACGCTGCACCTCGGTGCGCACCTCCTCGTCGTCGGTCTGCTCGACCACGCGCATCATCATCGGCACCGCGCGCCACAGGTGCGGCAGGTCGTCCTTGGAGCGCATGTTGCGGACCCAGATGCCGCCGAAGTACGGGTTGGCCGGGTTGGGCACGGTGTGCGCGTTCCAGTCGTACTTCTCGCCGGCGTTCTTGATCGGATCGTAGTCGATCGCGACCTTGCGGCCGTCAATGGTGTAGCTGTGGTTGTGGGTGAAGATCGCCCGTGCCGTGATCGACTCGACCACCGGGTCCTCGCCGTCCCAGACCAGGCCCTGGAACAGCGCCACAACACCCCTGGAGTAGCCCACGAGGATCTCGCGCATCGCCGGATCGCCCGAGGCGAGGAACCCGGCCGAGACGTTGCTGAGCAGCTTGGAGGTGCGGATCTCCAGATTATCCGCGCCGCCGTAGTGGGCAAAGGTGACGGTGTCGCCGGCCTTGATCGCGTGCGTGTCCTGCCACCACAGGGTGTAGTCGGGCATGCTCGAGTCATAGCTCGGGTGCAGGCCGTGGCTGTGCCAGGTGACCCAGCGGAAGTAGTCCACCTCCTTCCAGAAGCCGGTGATGTTCTTGGTGAAGGCGTCGATCTCGGCCTGGCTCAGCGGATCGCCGGGATCGGCGCGGGTGAACTCGAAGGGCAATCCGTCGGGCAGGCCCGTGTCCGTGTCGGTGTCCGTGTCGGTGTCCGTATCAGCGTCCGTGTCAGCGTCACCGCCGCCAGATGGTTCGCAGCCGACCGCCGTCGCGACGAGGAACAGCACCGACCAGAGAAGAAGGAGCCAGGGACCATGACGCATGCCGCACTCCTACCGAGAAGGGTTCGCTGCCAAAATACTACCACGACCCGTGTCGGTTTTCACACCGGATATCCGCCGGGGCGCGACGACCCATACCTTGCCCAGGCGCCCGTGTTCGATCTACCCTGCGAGTCCAGGGGACCGGCGCGGCCGGGGGCCTGGGGCGAATCGCGGTGCCCGGGGCGCAAGCACATCGGATCAACTTGGAGGAGCGCGCCACAGAGGGATGAGCGACATCATCACCAGCGCCATCGCGACCGCGCTTGGAGCCGCATCCGCGAGGCGGCTGCCGGGCATCGAGCTCATCCGCCCGGCGGTCTTGCTGCTCATCGTCGCTCTCGCGTCTGCGGCGCAGGCCGAGAAAGATCCGCCGATCAACGCCATCACCCTCGATGACGAGGACCGCGCCTGGCTCCGCGAACATCCGCGCGTGCGCGTGCACCTCGAGAGCTGGCCGCCCTTCGTGATCGACGAGCAGGGCTCTCCCGGGGGGATCGCCATCGAGTACGTCGAGCTGATCTGCGGCGCGCTGGGTCTCGAGGTGGAGTACGTGCGCATCCCCTGGACCGACGCGGTGGACCGCATCCGACGGCAGCAGGATATCGACATCCTGCCGATCCTCTCCCGCACCGAGGAACGCGAGGCCTTCCTCGCCTTCACGGGCCAGTACGTGTCATTCCCAATCGTGATCTTCACTCGCACGGAGTCCCAGTTCGTCGGCGGCTTGGAAGACCTGTGTGACCGCAAGGTCGCGATCGAACGTGGCTACTCGCTGCATACGGCCCTGCAGCGCGAGGTGCCCGAGCTGCCGCTGCTGGTTGTCGACACCACTGACGAGGCGCTGCTGGCCGTGGCCACGGGAAGCGCCGAGGCCTATGTCGGCAACCTCGCGGTGGGCACGTACCTGATCCAGAAGCACGGCCTGACCGACGTCAAGATCGCGGCGCCCTCGCCCTTCGGCACGCACGACCAGGCGATGGGCGTGCGCAAGGACTGGCCGCGACTGGCCGGCATCCTCGACCGCGGGCTCGCGGCGGTCACGCGGAGCGGGCACGAGCAGATCCGGCAGCGCTGGCTCGCGGTGCGGTACGAGCACGGTCTCACCACGGCCGACATCTGGCGCTGGGTGCTGATCGTGCTCGGCGCCGCAGCCGTGCTGCTCGGACTCTCGCTGGTGTGGATCCGCAGGCTCAACCGCGAGGTGCGGCTGAGGCGCCGGACCGAAGCCGCGCTCGAGGAGAGCCGAGCTCAGCTCGTCGAGGCGCAGCGCCTGGCCGGGATCGGGAGCTGGCGCCTCGACGTCGGTCGCGGGATCCTCACCTGCTCCCCCGAGGCGCTGTGGGTCGCGGGCCGCGATCCCGGGGAGCTCGGCGACGCGCGCAACCATCGCGAGGTGCTGCGCGGCCGGGACTGGAGCACCTTCATCGCCGCGGCCGCCGCCAGCAGCGAGTCGGGCGAGCCCTTCGAGGTCGAGCTACAGCTGATCGGCACGGGCGACGTGAAGCGCTGGGCGCTGGTGCGGGGCGCGCCGACCCTTGCCGAGGGTCCGGGGATGCACGCCATGATGGGCGCCGTGATCGGCACCTTCCAGGACATCAACGATCGCAAGCTCGCCGAGCTGGCGCAGGACCGCCGCTCCAAGGAGGAGTGATGCGATGAGCGAGATCCATCCGCAGCTCACCGCGCTCGGTCAAGCGAGGGTGCCGGGGTGCACCGGGAGGAAAAGATGAAGCGCTCGAACAGAGTTCGCGGACTGCTGCTCGTGCTCGGGGCTGCGCTGACCTCGATGTGCAGCTCCCTCGAATACGACGACGGCTACCTCGAGAGGCGGATCGAGGCGCTGGACGGGATCCTCGCGACGCTGGGTCCGGAGTCACGCAAGGAGCTCGATGCCGGGAAGACCTCGCTGCTGGCGGACTTCCAGAAGCTCCCGCAGGGCGAGCAGCGGCAGGCAGCGCTGAACAGGCTCTGCGACCGTGCGCACGCCATGATCGAGCAGGCGAAGAAGCTGCAGCAGATGGAGGCGACGGCGAGGAAAGTGGTTCGCGCTGCGCTGATCAAGGAACGCCAGCAGAAGTTCATCGGCCACTGGAAGGGCAAGGACATGCTGCTGGAGATCAGCGAGAGCGGCGCGGTGAAGTACGAACGCGGCGCCGAGGGCGGGATGAAGAAGTCGGTCACGGCCGGCATCACCGACTTCCAGGAGGACCACTTCAAGGTCGGCTTGATGGGCATCACCACGACCTTCCGCATCGACAAGCCGCCGGCCGAGACGGATCACGGGTGGAAGATGACGATCGACGGCGTGGAGCTGACGCGCGTGGGAGGAGCACCGATCCGCTTCGGCACCGAGCTGTGCACCAAGGTCATCGACGAGCAGTGCGTCAAGCCCCGAACCGTGTTCGACACGGCGATGGACCGGATCCATGTGATCCACGTGACCAAGGACCTTCCGGCCGGCGCAAGAGGCTTCAACATCGCCTGGCTGACCGAGGACGTGGGCGATGTCGCGCCGCCGAACCATGAGATCGCGAACGCCTCGGGAGCGATCCCGCTGGATGCGGCCACGGCGGCTCACTTCACCATCACCGGGAGCCTGTCGAAACCGACCGTGGGCTGGCCGCCGGGCAAGTACCGCGTCGAGATCAAGATCGATGACAAGCTGATCAAGACCGAGAGGTTCACGATCGAGGCCGCGCCGCAGGCGACGGCAAAGCTGAAAACCAAGAGGTGACCGGAGATGGTGCGTACCACCCTGCGTGTGGCCGAGGCAGCGCTGTTCGTGGCGGTCCTGGCGCTGGTGGGCTGCGAAGGCTCGGTGAGCAACGGCGACGCCGATACCGACACCGACGCTGATACCGACACCGACGCCGATACCGACACCGACGCTGATACCGACACCGACGCCGATACCGACACCGACGCCGATACCGACACCGACGCCGATACCGACACCGACACCGACGCTGATACCGACACCGACGCTGATACCGACACCGACGCCGATACCGACACCGACACCGACGCCGATACCGACACCGATACCGACACCGACGCCGATACCGACACCGACGCCGATACCGACACCGACGCCGATACCGACACCGACGCCGATACCGACACCGACGCCGACACCGACACCGGGCCGGCCGGCACGATCACCGGCACGATCCGCGTCAACCACTTCGGGTACCGGCCAGCCGATCCCAAGCTCGCTCTGGTGCTCGGCCACGCACAGGAGACGATCGAGCTCCACCGCGCCACCGGCGCCCTCGCCGCCTCGTACACCACCAGCAACCTGGCCGCTGACGAGGACTCGGGCGACGACCTGGCCCTCGCCGACTTCTCGAGCCACACCGCGTCCGGCACGTACTACCTGTACCTCCCGGGCCCGCAGGAGCGCTCGTACGACTTCGAGATCGCAGCCGAGGTGTACGACATCGTGGGTGCGGTCGCGATGAAGTCGTTCTACTTCCAGCGCTGCAACCACGACCGCGCCCTGCCCCACGCCTCGGACGCGCTGGGCGGCTACGCCGGCATCGGCGGCCAGTGGGTCGACGCCGCCTGCCACGCCACGGACCACAGCTGTCCGCCCGGCCCGGGATCCGCAGACCACGGCCCGCTCGACCTGCACGGCGGATGGCACGACGCCGGCGACTACCAGAAAACGCTGTGGGGTCGGGGCATGGACGCGATGCTCTGGGCGTACGAGCTCAACCCCGCGGTCTGGAGCGACGCGCAGCTCGAGATCCCGGAGAGCGGCAACGGCGTGCCAGACATCCTCGACGAGCTGCAGTGGGAGCTCGATTTCTACGTGCGCATGCAGCGGCCCGACGGCCACTTCATCACGTCGGTCAAGGGCAACAACGCCACCGTGATGTCACCGCCCAGCGCCTCGGACGAGCAGCGGGTGTACTTCGACTGCACCTCGCCGGACGGCGGCGGCTGGTCCGGCGGCGGCGTGACCATCGTCGAGGCCACGGGCAACGCGGTGCTCTCGCTGGCCCACGCCGCGATCGTGTTTCGCTCGGCGGGCCAGAGCACGATTGCGGACCGGTACCGCGACGCAGCGCTCGGCGGCTGGGCCTGGCTCGACGCGGCGAGCCCGGGGAAGGCCCGCGAGCGGCGGCTCAAGGCCGCCTCGGCGGCCGCGGTATTCCGCATGGACAGCGGTCAGACCTCGGCGCGCGATCACGCCGCTGCCTTTGCCTGGGCCAGCTGGGACGGCGAGCTGCCGTGGAGCGTGACGCCCGGGGAGAGCACGATCTCGGCCGGCGCATGGCACGTGCTGGCCAACCCGGAGGCGGACCCGGCGCTGTGCGAAACCGTTCGCAGCGCCGCGGGCCAGGCGATCGTGGATCGCGCCTTCAGCGAGGCCGGTCTGTACGGCGGGCTGTATGGCGGGCCGGGCAACAGCTGGGACTGGGGCTGGGGCTCGAACCGCTCCCAGGGGATGTACGGCGGCAACCTGCTGATCGCGGCCCACTTCAACGCCCTGGGCGGCCATACCGGGGAGGAGATCTCGGAGCTGGCGGGCCGGTACTTCCATTACATGCTCGGAGTCAACCCGCTGAACATGGTGTACCTGACGAGCATGGCCGCGTACGGCGGCGAGCACAGCTCGTTCCAGATCTATCACGGCTGGTTCTCGCACACCGGCAACGACGGCGACCACGGCAACACCACGTACAACGGACTTCCCTCGGGCGTGGACGAGCCGCTGTACCCGTACCACCCGGACGACGCACAGACCTCCACTTACGGTCCGGCCCCGGGCCTGGTCCCGGGCGGGCCCAATCACGCGTACGGCGGGCAATACCAGATTCCCAACCGGGAATACCCGGCGTACGCGTACCGCGACTGGTCCGTGGGCTGCGACTGGAACGGCTCGGAGTGCGCCTCGGCCTCGTGGGAGATCACCGAGCCGATGGCCGCGTACCAGGGCCCCTTCGTGCTGCTGGCCTCGTTCATGATGGGGCCGGCAGATTAGGGCTATCGCCACGATAACATGAGGTTGCTTTCGCACCGCTGAACTTGCGTCGAATCGCTCGGTGATGCTATCTTCCGGCCGAATCAAGGGATGAAGGAGCGTCCCGGGAAAGAACGAGATGCGAATCGCCCTGATCCTGGCATCCTGTCTGGCAGCGCTGGGCCACATCGGCTGCGGACAGATCTGGGAGTACGAGAACCTCGGACAGAGCTGCAGGAGCAACAGCGACTGCGATGCGCGGCAGGTCTGCGTGAAGAGGGTCTGCAGGAGCTCCGGAGCGGATGCGGATACCGACGCGGATTCGGATACCGACTCCGACCTGGACACGGACAGCGATACGGACACCGATTTCAGCTGCGGGAGCGAGGTGTGCTTCGATCACGAGCACGATCTGGCATGGCAGCTCAACCTCCCCGCCGGCACCTACACCTGGGACGACGCCAGCGCATACTGCAGCGCGCTATCCATGGTCGGGTACCCGGACTGGCGCCTGCCAGCGATCAACGAACAGCGGGCACTGATCCGCGGATGCGCGCCCACCGAGCCCGGCGGCCCCTGCGGCGTCACGGACGGTTGCGTGACCGCCTCGTGCAGGAACGTTCCGTGCGACGGCTGCACATCGGACGAGGGCCCGGCCGCCGGGTGCTACTGGCCGGCCCAGCTGGGGCCGACATGCGCCCGGCCCTTCTGGTCCTCGACCACCGTGGCCTCTGCAACCGGCGAGGCGTGGTACACCGTGTTCAACAGCGGCGTGATCAACCGCGGGAGCAAGGGAGCCTCGCTGCTTCTGCGGTGCGTTCACGATCTCTGATCAGATCCCGTTGGACACCCGGATCCGGTAGGGCTCGCACTGGCAGTCCGCGCCAGCCACCAGGTAGACCTTGACGTAGAACCGGTCACCGGAGTCCTGGCAGGTGTTGACGTTCGGGCTCCGCAGAGCATCCGGTACACAGGGACACTCACCGATGCCCCCGGGCAGGTTCACATTGGTCCTGAACTGCATGCTGTCGCAGTTGGCGTCGTGCAGGCCCTGCGAGCAGCCTCCCTTGACCACATCGAAGACGTACTGGTTGCCGGGATTGTCGATGAAATGGATCTTGACGTCGAATCGATCGCACTGCGCAAGCCCGTCGGAAGCAACGCTGTCCTTGGCGTAGAAGGTGAACCAGTCGATATCGCCGGGCTCCACGATGTTGCCCACGATCTCCTCGCTGTCGCCTGCGTCGTCGAAGACCTCGCCGATGTCCCTGGCGTCCGAGCAGTCGTTACCCCTGTTCTCCCAGCTATCCGGAGGGCACCCGCAAGGATCCGTGTCGGTGTCGGAATCGGTGTCCGTATCAGTGTCGGTATCCGTGTCTGAGTCCGTGTCAGTATCAGTATCAGTATCCGAGTCGGTATCCGTATCCGAGTCGGTATCCGTGTCCGTGTCGGTATCCGTGTCGGTATCCGTGTCCGTGTCCGAGCCCGAGATCTCGCAGCGCCCGGTGGTCGTATTGCAGGTATAACCCCCACGGCAACCGGTGAAGGCACAGCCCGCGAGACACTTCTGCCCCTCGCAGATCATGTCCGGCGGATCGCAGTCCTGGTCGGTGATGCAACCGGTGTCCGCGTCCGTATCGGTATCCGAGTCCGTGTCGGTATCCGTGTCCGAGTCCGCGTCGGTATCCGAATCCGTATCCACGTCCGTGTCCATGTCCGCGTCCGCGGCCGCCTCTCCATCCAGTTCCACCTCGGCTTCCGACTCCATCTCCACCTCGGCGTCGGAACCGTCGCCCTCCAGAGCATCAGCCTCGCGGGCCGCGTCGGCATCCGCCTCCGAGTCCACATCCGTGTCCGTGTCCGCATCCGTGTCCACGTCCGTGTCCGCATCCGTGTCCACATCCGTGTCACCCGTGAACACGCATCGACCGTCTTCGGTGCAGGTCTCGGCCCAGCCGCAGTCGCCGCAGTAGATGTCGGCCAGAACGGCGGGACCGCACTCCCGCTCCAGGCACGGATCCGCGATCTCCTTCTCGTTGCAGGCGGCCACATCGCCGTTCAGCTCCCGGGTCGAGTACGCCAATGTAACGCTCTCCTCGGCCCGTCCCACCGTGACCTGAATCGTCAGGGTTGGTTTGCCCATCTCGATCGGCGTGCACACGCCCACCACGTAGTTGCTGTGCGCCAGCGCCTCGACTTGGCCCGCCACCTCCCCGAACACCGCCTGCAGCGCGGCGGCGTTCTCGGCCATCACGAAGTACTCGGGCCGGGTCGCCAGCTCCTCCAGCTTGCCCTGATCGTACGTCCCTTCGATGCCGATGCTGAAGATGGTCACCGAGCTCTGCTCGGCCGAGAGCTTGGCCGACAGCGCGAGATGGCGCAGGGAATCCTCGTCGCCGGCCTCGTGGGTGCCATCCGTCAGCAGGACGACCGAGCGCTCGACCAGTTCCAGATCAACGCCCTGCGCCAGCACCTCGTCTAGTGCAGTGATGTACGCGCCGTACAGGTTTGTCGTTCCCAGGCTCTCGCCGCTGCGCAGCTCCTCCAGCCTGGCGTTCAGCACGTCATCGTCATCAGTGAAGTCGAGCACGACCCGCGTGGCGTTGGTCCGGCCGAACACCATCAGCGCCACCGAGTGTCGCAGCGCGGTTTCGGGCTCCGTCACCATCTTGCGGACGAACAGCTTGGCCCCGTCGATCACATCGTCCACCGCCTCGTTTTTGAAGATCGAATCGGACATGTCCAGCGCGAGGATCGAGTACAGCCCGTACTCGGTGGGGATGCCCGGTGCAGACGCGCCGCCGCCTTCGCCACCGGAGCCGAAGGGCTGGCCCTTCTCGTCGTTGATCACGGTGACGTTGCTCGCGGTCAGTGGCGGTACCGGGTACCCGTCGCAATCCCGGACGCGGAAGGTCACCCGCACGCCGGCAGGCGGATGGATCGTGTTGTTGACCCGGTCGATCTCAATGCAGTCCGCATCGGAGTCGGAGTCGGAGTCGGCGTCCATGTCCGCGTCACCGCCGCCGGAGGTGCTGTCGGACTGGGTGCAAGCGTGGAGCAGCACGGCCGCGGCCAGCAGCAGAACCATTATAGCCGGACGCGTTCGCATGGCTACGGCTCGCAGAAGCCAAATGTGCCGCAGTAGTACGGCGCACAGTCCGCGTCCGAGGAGCAGCTCTTCGAACAGTACTTGCTCATCGACATGCAGATCAGTCCCGGGTCGCAGTCCGCCGAGCTAGTGCAGCTGCAGCCGATGTGCGTGCACGGGCTGTACACACAGTCGCCTGACGTGTTCTCGCACACGTAGTCCGTGTCGCAGCCGGTCAGCCCGCAGCCGTCCACGCACATCTGCCACGGCTCGTCGCACCTGGTCATCGGCGGGTTGCAGTCCGAGTCTTCAGTGCAGTGGTTGACCGTGCCGCAGCGTCCGGTGGCCTCGATGCAGTCGCTGGCGCCGCAGTCCAGCCCTCCCGGCTCGCCGCAGCCGAGGACGCACACGTCGTACTCGCAGATCAGGGTCGGCGGGTTGCACTCCTGGTCGCTGGCGCAACGGTCCTTGCAGCGACCAGTGGTCGGATCGCATTTCTTCTGCCCCGGGCAGCCCACCGACAGGCAGCTCGGCACGCAGTCCGGCGGCTGGCGGTCGAGATCACAGATCGTGTTCGGCGGATCGCAGTCCGCGTCCGTGGTGCAGGCGGTCGAGCTCTTGCAGCGCCCGGTGATCGGATCGCAGGTGTAGCCCCCACGACAGCCGGTGAAGCCGCAGCCCGCGATGCACTGCTGCCCCTCGCAGATCATGTCCGGCGGATCGCAGTCCTGGTCCGAGGCGCAGCCGGTATCCGTATCCGTGTCGCTGTCCGAGTCGCTGTCCGTGTCCGAGTCGCTGTCCGTGTCCATGTCCGAGTCGCTGTCCGTGTCCGAGTCGCTGTCCGCGTCTGTATCCGTGTCCGTATCCGTATCAGTGTCCGCGTCGGCGCCCTCCTCGCACTGTCCGGCACCCGTGCAGTGATACCCGGGATCGCACTCACCGCAGGTCTGGTCCGGCACCGTGCTCGGCCCACACACCCGCCCGTAACACGGATCCTCGACGATCGCCTCGGTATCGCAGTGGGAGACATCCCCGTTCAGGCCGTCCGTGGAGTAGGCGACGGTGAAGCTCGATTGCCTGCCCTCCACGTCGATACGTACTGTAAGCGTCGGCTTCCCAAGCTCGATCGGCGTGCAGACACCTACTACGTAGTTGCTGTACGCCAGCGCCTTCACCTCACCTGCCACGTCCTCGAATACGGTCTGCAGCGCGGCCGCGTTCTCGGCCATCACGAAGTACTCTGTTTTGCTGGCCAGTTCCTCCAGCTTGGACTGGTCGTAGGTACCCTGGATGCCGATGCTGAAGATGGCGACCGCGTTCGCCTCCGCGGTCGCTTTGGCGTTCAGCGCCAGCGCCCGCATCTCCTCCTCGCTGCCCGCCTCGTGGGTACCGTCCGTCAAGATCACCATCGAGCGCTCGACGAGTTCCAGATTCCGAGCCTTGTCCTGGACCTCATCCAGCGCCTCGATATACGCACCATACAGGTTGGTGGTCCCTAGGCTCGTGCCGGACCGCAACTCCTCGAGCTTGGCGTTCAGGGCGTCGCCGTTATCCGTGAAGTCGAGCACAATCCCTGTGGCGTTGGTCCGCCCGAACACCATCAGCGCCACCGAGTGTCGCAGCGCGGCGTCGGGCTCGATCACAAGCTCGCGGACGAACATCTTGGCCCCGTCGATCACGTCGTCGAGTGCGTCGTTGTTGAAGATCGAGTCGGACATGTCCAGCGCCAGGATCGAGTACAGGCCGTAGTCGGCGGGCAGGCCCGGCGCCGAGACGCCGCCGCCCTCCCCCCCGGCGCCGAAGGGCTCGCCCTTCTCGTCGTTGATCACGGTCAGGTTCTGCTCGGTCAGGGTTGGCAAGGGGTAGCCCCTGCAGTCGAGCACGCGGAAGGCCACGCGCACGCCGGCCGGTGGGTGGATCGTGTGGCTGACGCGATCGGTCTCGATGCAATCAGCGTCAGTGTCGGTGTCGGTGTCGACGTCGGTGTCAGCGTCGCCGGTGTGCCCCTTGCTGCCCTCGCAAGCATGAAGCATCAGCGCCGCAGCTAGGAGGGCTACTGTGAAACCACTGGTCCTGCTCATTCGCGATTCTCCCCTGCCTTTGCTGGCGAGAGGATAACATGAATACCGCCGGAACCACAACCGACTGCGATGTCAGGAGACCCGGATCAGGGTGCCTGCGTGCCACTGACTCCTGAGAAGGTGACGTTTCCGGCGCCGATCCCGGCGTCCCAGTCGATGAAGCAAACCTCGATGTAGTGCTGGGCACTGGGCAGCACCACGCTGTACTGCTCGACCTGAACGCCGCCAACCCACACGGCGACCTCGACTCCGACGTCGGTCACGCCAGCGCCCGTGGTGCCTGGATACAGGTAGGTGTACACGGAGTACCGCCCGCTCGCCGCATTGTCGAGATTTATCGCCTCTTCCGAGCCCGGGCCGCCGTCGATGTTGTCCACGTCGAGGTACGGATCGTCTGTGTATTCACCGATGTTGCCCCAGTCCGGACAGGGATCCGAGTAGTGACAGTCATCGCCATTGACGCTCGACGGGCATGCCACGCTCACATCTCCGCCCGCCGGAATGAAGCTGCCACCGGGTCGCACTAGGTGCAGATCCACGTCGGAGTCGCTCCTGCTCCAGGTCGCGCTGATGTGGATGTCCTGGTCCGTGGGATCCGCCTCGGCGGCTGCCGCCGAGATCAGCGCCTGCACGCAGCGCTGCCCGGGCTTGTAGTTGCATCCATTGAGCGTGGCGTCGTCGTCGTTGAGCACGTAGAAGTACCCGGCCCTTGACGTGTTGTACCGGCGGGGCGTGAAGGTCAGCTCGAAGTCCACCGAGTCGTCGGGCTCGAGCGTGGCCGTAGCAGGACCGGCAATCGTGAACTCGTTGGACGAGGCCAGTACCGAGCTCAGTTCCCGCCCCGTGATCCGCAGATCGGCGCAGCCGTCGTTGCAGCAGGTATGAGTCTCGGTCGCGGGCTCGCCCCGCGGCACAGTGCCGAAGGGAATCGTGCTCGGTTCGCAGACGATCACTGGTCCGGTGACGCACTCCTCCTCCCCCGTCCCCGAGAGCGCCACGTGCACGACCGGCTTGACCGGCACGTTGGTCTGCAGGGTCAACGTGCCGACGTGATCGCCCAACCCGGTGGGCGCGTACACCGCCTCGAGCTGCGCCTGCTCGCCCGTGGCGATCTCGAGCGGAAACGCGCAGCTCGCGGCGTGATAGGTGCAGGTGTAGCTGAACACGCCGGACGGATCGTCCTCGGTGATGCTCGAGATCACGAGGGGCTCGGTGCCGGTGCTGTTGACGATGACCATCCCGGCCTTTGCCTTCGAAACCTCGACCTTGCCGAAATCGATGGACAGCGGCGATATGAAGATGTCCGGCCCTTCGGCTCCGGTGTCAGTGTCGGTGTCGGTGTCAACGTCCGAGTCCGCATCCGTGTCCGAGTCCGTGTCCGAGTCCGTGTCCGCATCGGTGTCGGAGTCGGTGTCAGCGTCGGAGTCAGTGTCAACGTCGGAGTCCGTATCCAAATCCGTATCCGAGTCCGTATCCGCATCCCCGTTGCACAGGCACACGTCCCAGCCGCTGCCGTCCTCCATGCACTCCTGCACGCCGACCTTTACCGGGGTGCAGTGGCAGATCTGGATCGCACCCGGCGGGCATGCCTGCTGGCTCCCGCCACTGCTGGTGCAGGCCTGCACAATCAAGACCGCGACGAGGAGCGCTGGCCTTGTCTGAAATGCTCTCTTCATCGACTCCCCAGCAATCCGCTCGTCAACCTAGGTGCCGCTGCCGGTGAGACCCACGTGAATCACCGGCTTGATCGTCACGTTGGTGTACAGGCTGACCGTGCCCACGTGGCCGCCCACCGAGGTCGGGGTATATGTCACCGTGAAGGTCGCGAACTCACCCGAGGCCATCTGCAGCGGGAAGCTGCAATCAGAGCCCTGGTGCGTGCAGCTGTACTCGAAGCAATGCGAGGTATCCTCCTCCTCGACCCTGGATATCACGAGCGCCTGACCGCCCGTGCTCGACGCCAGCACCGTGTCCGAGATCGGCACGCCGACCGCTGTGACGCCGAATTCGATCGACAGCGGGGACACCGCGATGTCGGAGGGATTCGTGTCGGTGTCGGCATCGGTGTCCGTGTCCGTGTCGGCGTCGCTGTCCGCATCCCCATCGCACTGGCACTCCTTCCAGTCGCTGCCGTCGAGCTTGCAGATCTGCACGCCCAGCTTGGCCCCCTCGCAGCGGCAGACCTGCGTGGAGCCCGGCACGCAGGACCGCTCGTTCCCATCCCCGTCTCCGCAGCCGAGCACGGCCGCGGTTAGCAGCGCCGCCGCGATCGTCAACCTCGCTCTCATCGACATCTCCAGGCCATGCCGTAACGAACGGCAGCATTCTACCGAAACGGCGGGTCGGACGCCAGGATTGGTACGGCCCCCTGCGCCTACTGTTCCGGGCCGTGCACGAGGGCGCGTGGTGCGAGCCGCAGGGTGCGACCTCGTTGCACCCGCCCTGATGTCGCCGATCTGGTCCGGCGCGACTCCCTGGTCGCGGTGCCGAGCGGTCCCCGTGATCATCAGGTCGGACTCAGGGATCCGGCGTGAGCTGGAAGTCGAGCGTCTCGTTGGTGAACTCGTGGACGTCGATCCACTGGGTCTGCGAGAGATACCCGTCCGCCGAGACCGTCACAGCCCAGCTGGGCCAGGTTACGCCGTCCACGTTGCTGTACACCGTGCCGCCGAAGGTGTAATCGCCGACCGTGATGCTGGTGAACGTGGTCCAGATGCCGCCGTTGATCGACACCAGGGCGTCGCCGACCGGCAGACCGGACACGCCGTCGGTGACGGTGCCCTGGATGTTGCCGAAGTTCGGCTCGAGGCCGATGTTGATCCGGTAGTGGTCCGAGTCCAGCGTGGGATAACCCATGGTGTCGACCGAGTTCACGTGGAGGAACCAGATGCCGTCACCGATTCCGCTCAGCGACAGGCTCTGATTCGGCGTCGAAGGGTCCGTGTCCTTGTCGGCAAGCGTATCCATGAAGCGGTCCAGCACCCAGTGGTAGGCCGTGTAGTTCGCGGAATCCTTGCTGGTGGTCCAGGTGAAGTCCGCGTCGGTGGCCATGTAGAACGTGCCCTCGTCGGGGTGCGTGGCCGAGGCGATCGTGGGCGGGTCGGTATTGATCTGGACCTTGAACGGCCAGGCCTCGATCGCGCCGATCACGTCGTCCTCGTCCACGGTCACCACGTGGAAGTAATTCGTGGTGCCGGGGAACTCAGGCCAGGTGATCGACGCCACCTCGATCGGCGCGAAGGCATCGCCGCCGCCCGGCACGCTCGGCGTACTGCTGGTGGTCCACTTCCAGTGGTATCCGGCCACCGTGTCCGTGGGCCGCTGCCAGCTGACCAGCAGCTCGGTGAAGCCGTCGTTGTACCAGGCGTTCTGGTCGGGATGGGTCGTGGATGCGAAGGCTTCGGGCGGCGTGATCGTGAGCGACTGGGTCCCGGTGATCGTGGCGCCCCCATCGATGACCAAATCCGCGCCCCGGCCGGTCAGCACCTTGATCCGTCCACTGGCACCGTTACCGCCCCTGAAAATGCTGGAGCACCAGGACGCGTTGCTCCTGGAGCCGCCGCCTGCGGTCAGCACCGCCGACGCGCCCAAGGTGATGGACTCGCTGAACATCTGCAGCGTGCCACCGGAGCCGCCACCGCCGCCGACGTAGCTGCCATACTTGCTGGCGTTGCCGCCCCTGACCGATATGGTTCCATCCACGCTGAACGCTTCCGCATAGAGAACGAGAATCCCTCCGCCGTTCCCACCGTTTGCAAAATGGTCGCCGTCGTACACGCCCCGGCCGCCGCAGGCGCCCGCCGTCACCGACAGGTCGTTTTGGTGTCCGTAGGAACTGCCACCCGATACGCTGTAGGTGTAGCTGGATCCGCAGGAGCAGTAACTTCTATGAAGCCCGTTCGCTCCGCTGCTCGCGTGACCGCCGCCGCCACCGCCACCTGTACAGCCCGGCGAGTTGGTACCCTTGCCCCGCGCATCGCACGGTGAGGCGAGGCCCGCGGCGGTGATGGTGCTGGTCGCGTCGACCACGATGTTCCGCGCATGGATCTCCAGACTGCCGCCGCTCACCTCGAGCCGCCCCCCGTTGCGCACGGTCAGGTCGCCGTCGTACCAGTGCTCGCCGCCCAGACTCACGGTCACGCCGTCCACGTCGAGGAAGGTCTCGGCGCAGTCCGCGATAGACTCGACGCAGAAGGTGCTCCAGCAGTTCGTGGTCTGCTCCCACACGCCGCTGTTGCAGGTCTCGAGCCAGTCGCCGTTGCAGCGGGTCTCGCCGTGTGTGCACGGATCGTCGCAGGCCCCGTCCGTGCAGGTGGTGCTGCACAGATCGGCGACGATCCACGCTGTGCCCACGTCGTTACACGCCACGGCCACCTGCCCCCGGCACTCGGTCTCGCCCGGTGTGCAGCCGACGTAGTTGTACACGCAGTTCCCGTCCTCGCAGTCGTACGGCGGCTCGTCCCGGCAGTCCTCGGACATGGCGAGCATGTGGTCGCAGGAGTCGTAGAAGTACACGTCGTTATCCAGGCCGCACGCGGTGTAGTGATCCGCGATGCAGCAGCGATCCTCGTCCTCGTAGCAGATCTCGGTGACAAGGCAGGTGTCGTCGGTGCCGGGCGTGCATCCGCCCGCCCCGTCGCAGGCGTCGCCCGATGTGCAGAAGGCGCCGTCCTCGCACGGCGTCTCGCTCCCGGGCCAGTTGATCGTGCACCCCGCGGTCCCGTTGCAGGTCCGCTGCACACCGCAGGGCGGCGGGTCGCTGGTGCAGGTGATCCCGGTCCCGGCGCAGCCGCCAGCCCCGTCGCAGACATCGGTGTGCGTGCACAGATCCGAGTCGTCGCACGAGGTCTCGGCGCCCGGATAGGTCACCACGCAGGTGTCACTACCGTCGCAGGCGCGGTTCGCGGCGCAGGTACCCGGATCGTCGTCGCAGGTGATGTCGGTGCCGTCGCAACCGCCCGCCCCGTCGCACACATCGGTGTGGGTGCACAGGTCCAGGTCGTCGCAGCTCGTCTCCCCGCCCGGGTAGGTCTCCACGCAGGTGTCGCTGCCGTCGCAGGCGCGATTCATCGCACAGGTCCCGGGATCGTCGCTGCAGACCACCGTGGTGCCATCACAGCCGCCCGCTCCGTCGCACACGTCGGTGTGCGTGCAGGGATCCAGATCGTCGCAGCTCGTCTCGGCACCGGGATAGGTCACGGCGCAGCTGTCCGAGCCGTTGCACTCGCGCTCCGCGCCGCACGTGCCCGGATCGTCGTCGCACACGATCGGCGTGCCGCCGCAGCCGCCGCCGCCGTCGCACACGTCGGTGTGCGTACATGAATCCGTGTCGTCGCAGGACGTCTCGGCGCCCGGGTACGTCTCCACACAGGTATCACTTCCGTCACAGGCCCGCTTGAGCGCGCAGGTACCTGGCTCGTCGTTGCACACGATCGTCGTACCGCCGCAGCCACCGCCGCCGTCGCACACATCGGTGTGCGTGCACGAATCCGTGTCATCGCAGGACGTCTCCGAGCCGGGATAGGTCTCCACGCAGGTATCGCTGCCGTCACAGGACCGGTTGAGGCCGCAGGTCCCGGGTTCGTCGTCGCACACCACCGTTGTGCCGTCGCAGGCACCGGCGCCGTCGCAGACATCGGTGTGGGTGCACAGGTCCAGATCGTCGCAGCTCGTCTCGGCCCCCGGGTACATCACCACGCAGGTATCGCTGCCGTCGCACTCACGTTCGGCGCCGCACACACCCGGATCGTCGTTGCAAACGATTGGCGTGCCATCGCAGCCGCCTGCCCCATCGCACACGTCGGTATGGGTGCACAGTTCCGAGTCGTCGCAGCTCGTCTCGCCCGCCGGATAGGTCTCGACACAGGTGTCGCTGCCGTCACAGGCCCTCTTGAGCGCGCAGGTGCCCGGCTCGTCGTCGCAGACGATGGCGATGCCATCGCAGTGGCCGGCTCCGTCGCACACATCGTCGTAGGTGCACAGATCCTGGTCGTCGCAGCTCGTCTCGGCGCCGGGGATCGTCTCGATGCAGGTGTCGCTGCCATCGCAGGTGCGCTTGAGTCCGCAGGTGCCCGGATCGTCGATACAGACCACAGCGGTGCCGCGGCAGGTGCCGGCCTCGTCGCAGACATCGGTGTGCGTGCATAGATCCAGATCGTCGCAGCTCGTCTCGGCGCCCGGATAGACCACGGTGCAGGTATCCGAGCCGTTGCACTCGCGCTCTGCACCGCACAGGCCCGGATCGTCGTTGCACACGATAGGCGTGCCGTCGCAGCCGCCGGCGCCGTCACACACGTCGGTGTGCGTACACGGGTCCTGGTCGTTGCAGCCCGTCTCGCCGGCCGGATAGGTCTCCGCGCAGGTGTCGCTGCCGTCGCAGGCCCGCTCCGCGCCGCAGACGCCGGGCTCGTCGTCACAGACGATAAGCGCGCCCGCGCAGCCGCCGGCGCCGTCGCACACGTCGGTGTGCGTGCACAGGTCCTGGTCGTCGCAGGACGTCTCCGCGCCGGGTACGGTCACGGTGCAGCTGTTCGAGCCGTTGCACTCGCGCTGGGTGCCGCAGGTGCCCGGCTCGTCGTCGCAAACGATTGACGTGCCGGAGCATCCCTGGGCGCCGTCGCACACGTCGGTGTGCGTGCACAGGTCCTGGTCGTCGCAGGACGTCTCCGCGCCGGGCACGGTCACGGTGCAGCTGTCCGTACCGTTGCACTCGCGCTGGGTACCGCAGGTGCCCGGCTCGTCCTGGCACACGATCGGCGAGCCAGCGCAGCTGCCCATGCCGTCGCATACGTCATCGTGCGTGCAGGGATCATTATCCGAGCACGATGTCTCCGGACCGTACATCTCGCAGCCCATCATGCCGTTGCACACACCCAGGAAGCCGCAGGACGATGGGAGGTCGTCCGGGCAATCGCCCTTGGGATCCTCCCCGGCCGGCACCGCGGTGCATGCCCCTTGCCCGTCGCAGGCCCGGCAACCGGCGCATTCGATTGCCGGATCCTGGCCTGCCGAGATCGGCGTGCAATGACCCTCGGAGCCGGCGATATTGCACGCCACGCACACACCGTCGCAGTCGGAGTCGCAGCAGTACCCGTCCACGCAGGGATCGCTGCCGCAGTCCTCCTGCTCGGTCTCGGGAGTACATGACACTGGGGTATCCGTGTCGGTGTCCGTGTCGCTGTCGGTGTCAGTGTCCGTGTCGGAGTCCGTGTCCGTGTCGGTGTCCGAGTCGGTATCGGTGTCCGAGTCGGAATCGGTATCCGAGTCGGAATCGGTATCCGAGTCGGAATCGGTGTCAGAGTCCGAGTCGGTGTCAGAGTCCGAGTCGGTGTCAGAGTCCGAGTCGGTGTCAGAGTCCGAGTCAGCGTCAGAGTCCGTATCTGCATCCGAGTCCGAGTCCGAGTCTGTATCGGAGTCCGTGTCGCTGTCGGTGTCCGTATCCGTGTCAGAGTCCGTGTCGCTGTCGGTGTCCGTATCCGTGTCAGAGTCCGTGTCGCTGTCTCCGGTCTCTGGCGCGCAAACATCCGCGCCATAGTGATTCTGACAAGTCCATTCTGGTATCTCCTGACAGTCCTGATCGTCGGTGCAGTCCTTGGTGCAATTGCTCACTCCCTCGGCCGGGATCCGCAGGCATTTATCGGACTTGCAGTCGCTGTTGCTGTCACAGGCATCGCCGAGATCGCCGTCCGCGTCCGTGTCCGTGTCCGTGTCGGAGTCGGCATCCGTGTCCGAGTCCCCGCCTCCCTCGCAATCGGCTGTGTTCCCGTCCTGCACGCAGGTCTTGCCGAGCCCCTCGCAGTCGGTCCAGTCCGTCCAGCGACCATCGCTGCAGTCCTGAACCATGTCCCCATTGCATCGCCGGTCACCAGACTGGCATTCTGCCGAGCTGCCGGACTTGTCGCCGCAGCCAGCCGAGAGCACCGCGACCACTAGATACAGCAAGATGAATTCAGAGCTTTGTCTGCCCTTGATTCGCATGACCGACCTCCTGATAGCTCGGGTAATTTAGCAGAATTTGGGGTGAATTACAATGGAGGCAGATCACTCCTGTGGCAGCCGATCCAGATAGCAGCCCTGGTCGGTCCGGGTTCCGTCGCTGTCATTGGGCAGGCTCGGATCTCCGGCGTTGATAGCCGGCGATCCCGACTGCAGGCTGAAGTTTCCCGTCCCCGGACTGACGAACATCGGGTTGCCTCCGATCATCGAGTACGACGAACCCCACGCCGAGTCCTTGTCGCTGGGCGAGTTGTTGTCCACGATCGAGCTGTTGATGATCGGACCCTCTCCGCTGTGCACCTCGAGCGCGGCGGCCCGCCCCGCCGTGTTGTTGTACACCACGTTCTTGGCAAAGGTCGTCTTGCTGCGGACCTGGTTCCGGAGCCAGATCGCGGCGCTGTAGTCCACTGCCGAGTTGTCGTAGATCAGGTTGTTGAAGATATTGATGTTGGTGGCGCCGTTGACGTAGATCACGCCGCCGTCGTCGGCCCGGTTGTCGCGCATGATGCAGTTCTCGATCTCGAGCAACCCGTCGCTCGGGAAGGCCGATCCGTTGAAGGTGCTGACCACCGGACCGCGATGGGACCGCAGGTTGCGGAAGACGCAGTCGCGCAGGCGGATGGTGTGCGCGCCCGCCTGGATCACCGCTCCGTTGTTCGAGCCCGTGCCTCCGCAGTCCTCGAAGATGAAACCCTCGATGGTGACGTGGGCGCTGCCCGAGCCCCGGATCATTCGGCCGCTGCCGGCGCAGGTCCAGTGCGTCAGGGAGCCCGTGTCGTCACCCTTGAGGGTCAGCGTCTTGCCCGAGACCGTCACGTTGGCCGCGATCGAATCCGGACCGACGATCAGGGTCGCTCCGTCGACAGCCGCGTTGATGCAGGCCTGGATGTTGGCACTGGTGATGACCTCGCAGTCGAGCTCGGGCTCGGGCTCGGCCTCTGGCTCAGCGTCCGCGTCCGGCTCGGACTCGGGGTCTGGCTCGGGCTCCGGCTCTGCCTCTGCATCCGGCTCGGGCTCGGCGTACGCGTCCGGCTCCGGTTCGGGCTCGATCTCGTCGCTATCCGCATCCGCGTCCAGGTCCGTGTCCACATCCGTGTCCACATCCGTGTCCGTGTCCATGTCCGTGTCCACGTCGGCGTCCGCATCAATGTCCGTATCAGCATCGGAATCCGCGTCCGTGTCTGCGTCCGTATCCACGTCCGTGTCCGCGTCTGTGTCCGTGTCCACGTCGGCGTCCGCATCTGTGTCCGTATCAGCATCGGAATCCGCGTCCGTGTCTGCGTCCGTATCCACGTCCGTGTCCGCGTCTGTGTCCGTGTCCACGTCCGTATCCGAGTCGCCCTGGAACTCGCACTGACCTTCTGCCGTGCAGGTCTCGCCCCAGCCGCACTCCCCGCAATCGTACCCGGGCAGAGCACCTGGACCGCACTCCCTCCCCTTGCACGGATCCGCGATCAGCTCCTCGTCGCAGCTCGCAACGTCACCGTCCAGGTCACGCGTCGAGTACGCAACGGTCACGCTGTCCTCGGCGCTACCCACCGTGACCTGGATCGTCAGCGTGGGATTTCCCATCTCGATCGGCGTACACACACCCACAACGTAGTTGCTGTACGCCAGCGCCTTCACCTCGCCCGCCACCTCCTCGAACACCTCCTGCAGCGCGGCCGCGTTCTCGGCCGCCACGAAGTACTCGGACTTGCTCGCCAGCTCGGACAGCTTGCTCTGGTCATACGCCCCCTCGATGCCGATGCTGAACACCGTGATGCCATCACCCTCCGCCGACGCCTTGGCCGAAAGCGCCAGCGTGCGCAGGTTGGCCTCGTCGCCAGCCTCGTGCGTCCCATCGGTCAGGATCACCACCGAGCGCTCGACGAGCTCCAGCTCTCCCCCCTGGTCCTTCACCTCGTCGAGCGCCATGATGTACGCGCCGTACAGGTTGGTCGTGCCAAGGCTCTCCCCGTTGCGCAGCTCCTCCAGCTTGGCGTGCAGAGTACCGCCGTCGTCCGTGAAATCCAGCACCACCTGCGTGGCATCGGTGCGGCCGAACACCAGGATCGCCACCGAATGCCGCAGCGCCGCCTCGGGCTCGACAACCAGCTTGTTCACGAACAGCCTGGCCCCGTCGATAACGTCGTCCAGCGCGTCGTTGTTGAAGATCGAGTCCGACATGTCCAGCGCCAGGATCGAGAACAGCCCGTAGTCGGTCGGTATCCCGGGCGCAGACGCCCCGCCGCCCTCCCCGCCGGCGCCAAAGGGCTCACCCTTCTCGTCGTTGAGCACGGTGACATTGTCCTCGGTCAGCGGCGGCACCGGGTACCCGTCGCAGTCGCGCACCCGGAAGCCCACACGCAGGCCGGCCGGCGGGATGACCGTGTGATCCACGCGATCGATGTCCAGGCAGTCCACGTCGCTGTCCGTGTCGGTGTCAACGTCCGTGTCCGAGTCGCCGCCCTGTGAGTCGCTCTTGGTGCAGGCCGAAATCAACGAAGCCGCGGCGAGCAGCAATGCTGGAACGGCTATACATTTCACAGCGCCCTCCAGTGACGGTAGAGCCACGATCAGTCCGCGAGAAATACTATCTTGTACAGATAATCGGTGCCCAGGGGATTGGTGCGGCTGATCCAGCTCGTGCCATCGGAAGATGTGCGCAGGGCCCCGGTATCGCTGCGCGAGAGGAACCAGATACCGTTAACGTTGGTCAGCGCGGTGCTCTGCCCGGCAAAGGGATGCGTCACCGACTGGAAGGCCGAGCCGTCGGCGGAGTAGGCTAACTGGTTATTGCTGGCCGCCACCCAGCCGGTGCCGATCATACTCGGCTCGACCCTGGTGATCATCTCGCTATCCGAGAATGGCTCCGTGCTCGGACTCCAGTCAATCCCGTCCGGCGAGTTCTTGATGCGTCCGTCCCAGGTCGAGACGATCCAACCGCCACCGCCTGGCGAATGGCGGAAATACTGGGTCACAGCTGTTCCAAAGGGGCAGTCACGCGTGGTCCAGCTCACCCCGTCGTCCGATGTGGCGCACTCGTTCGGCGTGTAATCCATGATACCGTCCTTGGCCACCGCGTACCAGGGATTACCATGATAGATAACTAGCTCGGTGCCGTTCAGGCCCGGCTCGCGCGTTGTCCAGCTCACCCCGTCCGCTGACGACTGGTAGTTGCCGCCGAACAGGAGTTTCGCGATCCAGGTGCCGCCCGAGTGTCCGTACAGGTACCAAAGCCCGGAGTCCTCGCCGAACACCTTGCCGGCCAGGGTCCAGCTGGTACCGTTGTCCGAATAGGCTGCGCGGATCTGGTTGCTCTCGGTGCCGAGCATGATCCAACGTCCGCCGGCGAATTTCGGCCCGTCACTGTACAGGATCGAGCCGATCGGCCTGCCTCGCGGTGTCCAGGTCAGACCATCGGGCGAGGTAGCCAGGTTGCCATTCTGGTCGACCAGCAGGAAGAGCCCGTTGCCGACCGCCAGATGATGCAGGAACTCGCTGCCGAACGGGCTCGAGCTCGCAGTCCAGGTTTGCCCGTCGCGTGAGCTGGCGAGTTTGGCCTTGTTGTAACCAATCGCCAGATACTGGCCAGTGTCTGCGTCTGTATCGGTGTCGATATCCGCGTCCACATCGGAGTCCGCGTCGGCATCCGCGTCTGCATCGGCATCTGCATCCATGTCAGCCTCGGCATCGGCATCCATATCCGCGTCGACATCGGCATCCGCGTCGGTATCGGCGTCCATATCCGCATCAGCATCGGCATCCGCATCAGCATCGGCATCCGTATCCGAATCAGTGTCCGCATCCGCATCGGCATCCGCATCGGCATCCGTATCCGTATCCGAATCAGTGTCGGCATCCGCATCAGCATCGGTATCGGCATCCGTATCAGCATCGGCATCCGTATCAGCATCGGCATCCGTATCAGCATCGGCATCCGTATCAGCATCGGCATCCGTATCAGCATCGGCATCCGTATCAGCATCGGCATCCGTATCAGC
>Ga0272442_10001796_pt1 | contig 31875 bp, 24 predicted proteins | sample SSMForm2O_FD_200262 | JGI IMG/M metagenome (GOLD analysis project Ga0272442, IMG submission 200262) | Marine sediment archaeal communities from Little Sippewissett salt marsh, Falmouth, MA, United States - SSM-Form-2O | ecosystem: Environmental > Aquatic > Marine > Wetlands > Sediment ... | reverse complement strand
CTTTGCCTGGCGGCGGGGTGGACCGGTGAGCGTGGCGGGAATATAATTACCTGATGGCTGGGCTCAGCGGGCGAGCACCTTCTCCACTTCCCCGATCTCGGCCTCTGTCCAGAGCCACTTTGTGCCGTGCCTGTTCGCGGGCGGCTTGAGCTTGCCGTCTCGGATCATCTTGGCCAGGTCGTCACGGCGGATGCTGGTAACGGGTTCTGCGTCACCCCGTCATCGCCACCCCGGCATGCTTGTGCCCAGCAAGCGAGCCATTCACCCCACCAGCCGGATGGTGTACTATCTTTGTCAGGGCCCTCGCGTTAGCGCGGAGCCTCGACTTTCTCAAGTTGCTATTCCCGTGTAATCCCAACCCGTTTCCATTCACTGCTCCTTCCCTCGCTCACCGCTGGCAGCATCGTGGTCAGTCTTTGCCAGGCGGCACGGTCAAGGCCGGTGAGTCCCTCGAAGCACGGCTCCAGGATCAATCCTGGAGCACCTTCTCCACCTCCCGGATATCGGCCTCTGTCCAAAGGTACCGAGTGCCGTCCCGCTTCACGGGAGCCTTCAGCAGACCATCCCGCACCATCTTGGCAAGGTCGTCGCGGCGGATGCCGAGTCGGTTCACCGCCACGTCTCTACCACGGAATAACCCTGACAGGCTCCCAGCTGCCTCCTGGCTGCCGATGTCTGTCGAGGCGGAGCATGAGGGGAGAGGGAATGAGGCTGGGCTTGTCCCAATCTCCGAGGAGAGGGCGGCATGGATTGGCAACCGCATTGCCAATCCACAAACCCCGGTTCCGATTGGTGCTTGACGGGGTGCGGGTAGGTTCCAAGGCCGTTCGACTTCAAACATGCAACGATTTGCAGGTTCGCCTGAGCAAGTAGGTCTCCGCAAAAAGTTGTGGAGGATGATCTAATGGGATTACGAAAATTAACGATGCCATTTCCGTAAGAATCGATTTTGCAGAGTGTCAAATCAGAAACAACGTTTGGGACTTTCTAAAAATAGGATTTACTTTTGGCGTATTGAAAAATTCGTGTTCATGAAAAGTCCTTATTGAATTTGAACAGATGTGAAATACGATATGAGAAAAACGCACTTATCTGAAATAACACTTGTAAAAAATACAATATGGATTATACAAATTAGACAAATTTAAAAGTTGCAATACTTGTTATGCACAAGAACGCGCTTCCTTTTTAATGGGTGTGGCGAGGCAACCGCCTATTTGGCCGTATTTATTGAGTACATAACGATTTAGTGGTTAACCGGGCGGGAGAATTTTGGCGTAATTTAAAGTAAGCCAAGTAAAAAAATATTGAGGCGGGTGCATTTTATCATTGACAACAAAATACTAACACTTTATCTTCTTTGTTATTAAAAGCCGCATTCCCTGCGGCGGGTAGTGCCTGGTTAGGCCTCTCAACTCCAGGCGGTGAATCTCAAGTGCTTATGTTGCAAGAGGAGGGAACGGCGCAGCCCACGGCGGACTGTGAGAGAGAAAGGAGAACCTGAGATGAGTGTGATCAACCGAGAGTTGCTGGAGGAGTGGGCAATCATGGTATCGGGCATCCGGCAAGATGCCGTGATGGACGGATTTGACGATTTGGAGTGGACGTCATGAATGACAAGACGAAACTGTACTCGTACGTGTATCCCCGGCTGCGCCTCGTAGAGCACGGTGATTCGTGGTGGGGGATCGAGGTTAATGGTACGAAGGTGCGTCTGGATGCAATGGACATGAATAGCATCCAGGACGCCCTGGCGCAGACCTATTCTGAGTATCAGGAGAAAGAAGAGGAGGAATGAATAAAATTACCGACACAGAGGATTTGTTTTGCTCGCAGTGGTTTCAAATGCCGGGTTGGACCTACCCCCAAGACCTGAACCAGCGTACCCTAGACATTGCCCGCAGGAGGTTGCGGGAGATAGCCTATCACGAGGCCGGGCACATTGCCGCAAGGGCATTTACCGGGCTGGATTACAGCCACATCCTTTGGGTGTCTGTCATCCCCGATGAGGATGAGGGCTGTGGGTGGGGGGTCTTGTCTAGGGGGTATAATGCTGAGTGGGATTTTGCTGACAGCACTCCGCTGGGTTTGGGCTACCAAGTATTGCTGCGGCTGCTTGCCGGTTCTGTGGCTGGCATCAGGGGCACGGTTGATCCTGAGTACCGTGAGGAGTTGCAAGATGATTGGAACTATTGGGAGTGGGAGTCTGATGAAGAGGATTTTCCCCGGGCGGAGGAGATATCCCATATGCTAGCAAGACGCCACCATCCCGCTCACCACATTATCCGGCAAGCCAAACAATGGACAGAGGAGATGCTTGACCGTCCCGACGTGTGGCAATGTGTGAAAACCCTTGCAGGGATGTTGCTGCGGGAGGGCACACTGAGTGCCCGAGAGATATATCCAGCGATGGATAGGGTCGTAGGCATCCACGGCCTGAAAGGAGTCGACCGAAGGAAGTGGCTACGGAGATTCGCACAAAAGTAGGGGGGCATTCTTTGCTCCGGAAAAGGAGAAGTGAGCTTGTCTTTACAAGGGTTTTTATGGTGTTAATGTTGCCTTTGGTGGGGCTTGGGGCACCGGCACCTGCAGCAATATTGACCGACGATATTTCGAAACCCGTAAAGAGGCAGAGCAGGCAGACATTGCTATGCCATATTCCGAATTGGCAATAGTGTTTTCAGGTGTGTTGCTCTTTGGATTTTGAATACTGATTTAGCAGATTGAATTGCGCTAATTCACTTAGCACAATACTCTAGCATGCTTTATTCATCGCCGAGAAATAATAAAACGTATTGTCAAACGGCGAAAAATGTAAATACAAAATAAAATATAAAATCAAATCGGATTTTCTTTAACTATGGAAATCTCCTCTACATCCTCCGGCTCAAAGGTTCGATGCCTTGTCTGCGGCACAGGGATGTAAGTCAATTTAATCACGCAGCAATTTAGAAGAGAGATGGTTGTGTTCCCGTAGCCGTCAAGAAGAATCTTAGATTTCCAGCGCAATAGAGTAACAGCCATTGGAAGCAGAGTACTCCGAGTCAGCCAGGGGCGCGGGGTTCCGGAGAGCAGACCTGGCACAGGGCTTAGTTTGGCATGCCCGAAAGTAGACAGGATGACGGAGGACAGGAGCAGATGCTCCAAAACACGGGGAAAGACGCCCCCGAGCGAGCGTTACGCGGAGCCCCACGGCGTGCCTTCTGGGAGGAAGGCGGCCGTGGCCGGACTGAATGTAAAGGAGATGGCGGAGGCCATTGTGAACGGCAGTCACGAGGAACTTGTGGAACTGACCACCCAGCTGATCGCGGGCTTGGCGGAGCTTAGGCAATGGGCGGAAAAGGCTCAGGCCGACGACCAGGAGAGCCCCGAGTCCTCGGGCCATACCGAGGAGGAGATGGACGAGTTTTCCTTGTTCTCCGTCGCCCGTCAGTTCATGGCAAAGGGTCAGACTCGAAACGCATCTGGTTCAAGTCGCTCAAGGCGGCGAAGAAGGCAAAGTCAACACTAGCTGCTGGTATGAGTGCCCCTGCAGCAATTACCCTGGAAGATGCGATTGTCGAATACCAGTGCCATCTCCGTGAGACGGGGCGCAAGGAAAGCACTGTACGAGAGGCCTGGTACCGTCTTGGCCCCTTGCTCAAGATCGTGGGGGAGGGCGATCCCTTCCTCGAAGAGGTCCGTCGGGCTCACGTCGAACAGCGGCTTGAAGGGATGCCTTCTGTCGCCACCAAGAAGGGCACCCTCGCCCGGATGGCCCACTTCTTCGACTGGGCGATTAAGGCCAAGTACCTCCGTGTCAACCCGGCGAAGGACGTAGAGGTGCTGGGTCGAGTCAAGAAGGGGAAGCCTACGCTCACCAGGATGGAGGCGCGAAGGTTCGATAGCGTGTTGTGGGATGCAATCAGAGACGGCAACCCTTGGGATCAGGAGGCGGCGCTTGCGATCCTGGTTCTCCTCTACTGTGGTCTCCGGGTCGGTGAGCTTCTGCGGCTCCAGGTTCGGGATCTCGACCTGGATTCCATACCGGCAGTGGTCAGCGTCGAGCGTTCGGGCAAGACCCAGAATGCCCTCAGAGACATGGAGATCCCCGAGGAGCTTGCTGTGCTACTCAAGCCTCGCATCGAGGGGAAGGAGCCGAATTCGTGGCTGTGGGCCTCCGGCTCGGACTCCGGCCACCGGGAGCCGACCTGGCTGCTAAAGCGCACCGTGAGCTTCTGCAAGCAGGCTGGTGTTCAGCGGATGACTCCGCAGAGCCTCCGCGCCACGCACGCACGGTTGAGCCGTGAGGCCGGTGTGACCTCCCATGTGATCGCCAGCCAACTCGGGCACTCGAACACCCGCGTGACCCGCGAGAGCTACATCGGCCAGGACGTGGATGAGAGGGCGAAGAGCCGCCGGGCGCTCAAGGTCATCAAGGGTGGTGACCAGGGCAGTGACGAGGGCGGCAATGAGGGCGGAGGTCAGGGCGGTGATCAGGGTGGCGAGGATGGCTGAGAGGGTCTTTTTTCGTGTCCGGGAACAGGTTTTTTCGTGTCCAGGCTCTGATTTTCTGTTACTAGGAAGTTTCCCAAGAAATGAAATAGCCGCCTGATTTCAGGCGGCTATCTTGTGAATCTGGTGGAGCTGAGGAGGATCGAACTCCCGACCTCTAGAGTGCGATTTGGCTTCCAACGTTCTGTAGTTATTGATGAATTCAGGTAGGCTCTTTCCTCGGTGTGACGGTTCGGCAGCAATATCAAACGGTTGGTTAGGAAATCCGCACCGCGCTGATGGTGTGCGGAGCCTATACGGTTTCACAGAACTTGATGCTAGGCCTACCAACCTGTGCCGTGTTCTTGCAGCGCAAGTGAGGGTCACGTCCCATTTTCTAGGCTTGTCCCAAACTCAGCGATAGTCCATCGTTTGAGGCCATCCGGTAGCTGGGCGAGCATCGAGCGCGGGTGTGTCTCCGCCTTCCACTTCGGCAATACAGAAGGCGTCCTGGGCGCCGAGCTCAGCACGCGCTCCTGCTCGGCTTCGAGATCGGACTCGTCAACGTGCGCTTCGGAGTTCTTTCCGCTTTCGGTCGCGTCCGCGTCAGCCTCGTCTGTCAGTCGTTGATGGAGCTCGACCCACTTCTCCTTGTCAGTTGCTTCTGCTCCGTCATCCGTGAGCTTTGAAACGTAGTCGGCGACCCATCTGCCGACGACACTTCGCCCGTGCGGAGTCAGTATCTGCTCGAGATCGAGGATAAGTCGCCGTGCGCCGTCGTGCGCTGTTCCTGCCTGGAGAACCGCTTCGAGGCGGTCGAAGAGAGAATTTCTGAGAGCCTCCACAGAGCAAAAATGCCTGAAAGTATAATTCGGGAAGTTGTAGAGCCTGTAGAGGCCTCTTGAGTGCTTGACCATGAACTCCGCGAGCCGCACTACCAGCTCGTCGCGAATGGCTTCATCCGACCCATCAATTATCAGACAGAGCAGGTCGTTCAGCGCTGGCATGTGCGGGCCCACGGTCTCTGCCCATAAATCGAATCCGCTCACAAGCAAGGCCTTGAGTGAACTGAATCGAACCTCCATACTGTCGGCAGGCAAGCATTTCAAGGCGCAGTCGACAAAAACTTGGTTGAAGACTGACTCGTGGATGTTGACCAGCGCTACTCTAATAGCGCCGAATAATGGTTCGACAGGTCCATCAACGAGCCTGTCCTGGAGAAACTTCCCGGTGCAGGTAGCGCACGTTTGAGTGTTCCAATCAACACCCTCGACCTCGGTCAAGCCACCGCTGGTCCTGAAGAACCAGCTCAGGTGGTCGTGAAGCGCAGTCCATGAGCCCAGTCCTTCAGTGCTGGGCACGACGGGGTTGTCGAGTCGCTTCAGCAACTTCAGCAGCTCGAGGAACAGACCTGTTGAGTTGTGCTCTGCCCCTGGGCCGCCGCGCTCCATCCTGGCGGACAGAGCCTCAGGGAGCCCCGGCCACGCGTCGAACAGCGTCCAGAACTCGGGTGTGGCAATGACCGAGCACAGATCGGCAATGTCCAGGTCATTGACGATTTCGACCACGCTAGCGTGGCACTCTGCGGCCTCAGCAAACGCTTGCATGGACAGCAGCCTGATCAATGCTGCGGGCTGCCTCGTGCTCTCGATTCCATTACACAACTTGGCGAAGACCGCCTCGTCGACCTGCTTCACTTCGAGTAGCGTGGCGGTGTCAAGGAAACAGGAGAGCTGAGGGATCTCTTCGAGTGCCTGAATTAATCGCTCGGCGACGGCCAGGCGGAGGCTGGGTGACAGCGCCGGATACCGCGGTTTGACTTGGTTGATGAATACGTGTGCGAAGGCGTTACTGCTTCCGCGGTTGACAAGCCCGGCTAGCAGAAACGCACCAACCTCTTCAGGAGCCGACTCTAGATAGGCGAGGCTGTCCGAGAGTGACTCCCAGTGCCCCTCGTCATACGCGTCCACGGTCAACGCCGCGAGCCTTTTAGTATGGGGGGTGAGCGCCGCCTTTCCCGACATGTGCGACCATTGTCGCATCAGCAATGGGAGGTCTCGAGGGCTCCGGCGGGTGATGATTTCGGTCAAGTAATCCAGCCGCGACTCGATGGGGAACCTGGAGCGATGCGGCTCGCCCAATTCTTCCACGATCGCGCGCGCTATGACCTCGATCTGGGTCGGATCAGGCTTATCTGTCAGCCATGACGTGTCTCCTTTGGAGAGCAGGTCCAGTGCGTCGAGCAGCGTCATCACTCCAAGTCTCTTCAAGAAGCGGGGATCTGCCATGTCCCTTGCATCAGGCCCTATTTCACGAAGTTCGTGAACCCGACTGCGGAACTTTCGGAAGTGGCGGCCCAGCATCCGCTCTGTCTCCCTAAAATCGGGCATCATGCCTACTTGCTCGCGGAATCGAAGCAGGGCTCTGTACAGAACATCGGTGTCGTCTGCGAAGATCGACGGTTCACTGTTCTGGCGTACAAGGGCTAGATCCTTGAGTAGCTCGGAAAAGACCCTTTGTCGATTCAGTCCTTCCATCAAGCTCGAGGCAAAGGAGATCGAGACGATGCGGTGAACAATCCGCTTGAGTACATCTCCGGGCTCCTGCTCACAGAGAAAGTATGGAAGCAATGCTGTCAAGGCGATGGTTTCAGCTTCCGAAGCAGGAGTCTGGGTGTGGCGTTTCAATGTGGTCTGGCGTTCGCCGGGGGTCATGTCGGCAATTTCGAATACATACGAGAGCATTGCGTACATGCCCACTTCAATGCAGGCAAGCCGGTAGGTGCGCACTGCACCTGACGGAACTTCAACAGCCAGACCAGCGCCGAGCAGTGCATTGAGGGCGTCAGCGTTGAGCGCTACGTCCACTGGGATTTTCAGGAAGTCCCGCATCGGATCTTCGGCTAGAGCCTTGCCAAGTAGCCCCATTGCGTTGTTGATCGGTCCCGACGCTCTCCTGAACCAGCGCCCGACGGCTTGAAAGAGATCAAGATCCGGTAGCGTGGCTTCTCGGATTACTTTCTGGAGTCCGGGCCAGCGTAGCAACCTCCAGAATGGCTGCGAAAGAAACTGTTCTTCGAGTTCCGGGAACATTTGTTGAAGCTCGTCGTCGCAGAATCCCTGAATTTCGTGTATCGCGACCGGGTGCTCCGGATCGAATCGAGGCCTGAAGTCATCGAAGAACAACAGCTCCCTCATGTCTTGATACGAGCCGCACACCACCACGTGAACTTTCAGCTCAGCTGCTCTTGCGACGATTGCGAGTACCCGCTGGAGCTCATTTGTTGGTGCATCGCAGTCGACCAATATGCACGCGGTCTCGAGGCCTTCCCTCTCGCGGAGGTAGTCCACGAAGTCCGGTTCCCCGGAAACTCGATGGAAGTCAAATTGGCGGCAAAACCGATCCAACTCATCGCCGCCAGCAGAGCCGGCTCGAATGTAGACTAGTGGTGTGTCACGAAGTTCGGCAGCCAAGTCTACGAGTAGCTGGCTCTTTCCACACTGGGGAGGCGAGGTAACGAACTGGATGCCGACTGGCTTCGAGTGGATGGCTTCAACTAGTGCGGAAACGATCGCGCGGGGATGCACCGAGGGCTTTGCAGTAAGATCGAGTTCCCCGTGAGCCCAGGCCGAGGTCACATCGTCTCGGTACGCCGGAGAGATGGATAGGAGCAACAGCGTGGCGCGCTCCCGGGACTCGTTGTCTAGACCGATCTCTGCCGAGGCGAGTTGGGGATCGATGTCTGCTACCAAAGCCGGCACACCGGCCTTCCACTGGAATAGCTCGGTAGTCGTGCCATTTGTGAGCATGCCGAATGGAGCCAAAGGCCGGACTGCACTCATGTAGCTTCCGAGCTGTCTTCGGTCGTCTTCAGTGAGATCGATCTCTGGCCGCTTGGCCTCGACAACGAGAAGAACTTTGTCACTAGTCTTGTCGCGAATGAAGAAGTCCGCCCTACCCACCATGCTAGAGTGGCGTTCGCTATCGATGAGAATATTCTTGACGCCGAAATCGATCTCGACGCGGCATTCGGCTTCAAGGTTGGTCGTCGGATCGCGCAGGCGCTCCAAGACAGGCAAGATGATGTTGGCTACAGTCGTGGCCTCGTTTGTATCCCGGCCGAACCGATCTCGAAGGTGGCTGACCAGTCTATCTACAGTTAGGTCTCGAACGTCGACCATCGGCCCCTCCCGCTTAGGACAAACGCCGCATTAGAACGGAACGTCCCTCTCATCGCTGGTCGGTTCTAGTCGCTCCGGCCTTTCGGCGCCCGTGATATCCAACACCATCCGAGCACGCTCATAGAGTTCGTCGAATGTGATGATCTCTGGATCGCTGAGGCTGCGGCGGAATCGCTCGAACGATTCGAATCGACCGGTGCTGATCTGGTCGTCTTTGATGAACTGATCAAGCGATCCGACAACGAGTATTGAGCGCGGTCTGCATACAAACGTCGTCTCGCCAGTCCGGAAATCGTCGTCGTCCCGGCTATGAAGTTCTCCCTGCGCTTGCTTCACTGTCGCGTCCACAGTCGCCTGGCACTGGGAGACCCCGCCGGAAACCTCAGATGAGATCTGCCATGCGCCGGACCGATAGCTGTTCTTCTCGAGCAAAGGGGTTCCGTGACCCTTGATCTCGACAAGGACCAACGCGCTCAGCGCGCCAGCCGTTCGCATGAGTCCATCCGGGCGTTTTCCGGGGCCGAATACTGAGTGACCGGCTACAGCTTGCTCGAGCTTCACGGGATTCCAGGAGTGTAGAAACTGAGCCGCTAGACCTGATCCGAAGATCCACTTGTTCGATTCAAAGAAATCTTGCCACACGCTTTCTTGACCACCTCGGCGCCCCTGGGCCTTGAGTTCTTCCATTTGGCCTTGGAATGCACTCTCGTCTGTGAGCAGTTCGTTGAATCGATCGAGTTCTTTCTTACGCCGCGCGTAAGCAATGACTTCGGGTGAGTCAATATCATTGCTGAAGAGGTCGACGAACAGATCGCGGTAGCGCTGATACAATGTGATCCTGGAACTTTCGTCCGCCAGGAGCGCGTCGATCCCACTTGGAAGTAGCCTCAACCCGTCCTCACTCTCGTCAAGTTTGAGAGATGAGGAACGTATGAGGGCGAGGAATGCGGCTAGTTCTTCAACTTCGTGGTCGGTCAACACGAAGCTCTCTCTCTTGAGCGCATCGCCGTCTTTGTTGAATCGCTGGAACACCAGACTCTTGATGTGCCGTTGGTCTTCGAAAAAGAGAGCTTTGAGCTGCTGTCTGCTGGGTGTTTCGCGGATAAGAAGTTCCCACCCGTGGTCACTAGAGAACTCCACCTCGCCACTGGAATCGAAGACCTGGTATGCGAACCGACAGTTTCGTAGCTCTTGCTCGCTCTCCGCAGACTCCGACCCTCCCTCCGGGAATCGTTTCGAGAAGTAAAAACGCCCAGGCACTCTTCTTAGAGCGTAGTAGGTCTCCTCGTCGTCTTCTAGGCGTGGCATCAGCGTGCCTCCTGTGGACTGTTCGGCTCATTGGTGCCGATACCGACACGATCGAATGGTAGTTCGAAATCAAGCAGATACGAGCCAATCATCTCGATAGAGGAGGTCTCCGGCAGAGCACGTTGGAACTTGCTCAACCGATATTCGGGCAGCCGACTAAGAGTAGCGCCTCTAGTCTCCGGGTCCTCGAGGAATCGAGGTGCCAAGGCTTGTGCTACCGCCTCATCGATCGCGTCGTGAGATACTCCGTCTCCCTCAACCCGCAGCCGGAAGCTGTCCGCCGACACCTTCCAACCCCCGATCCACTCCAGCGCATACTTCAACGTGTGGTTGATGCGCCCACCGGCGAACGTCCACCAGTGGGCACCGTCCTCGTCGACCTGGACGGCGTTCCCGGTCCTGCGAAGAAGCTCCCCGAGGTCCTCACGAAACTCCTTCAGCGCCCGAGAGGCGGCGGTGTCGATGTAGGGATACTCCTCCTCCGAGACAAGGATCTCCTTTACCTTCTGGCAAAGCTCGAACCCAAGCAGCTGCGGGATGAAGCCTCCCCACTTGGGCTTCTTGCCCCGCGGTGCTGCTCGGACGCGGACGATCCGCTCGGAATGGCTGATCTGCTCCACGGTCCAGGCACGGCCGCCGAGCAGAAACGACGTCATCTCCTCGACGAGCTGGTCGACGAAGCCCTGCTCGAGGGAGCCGATCTCCCGCTGGCTGGCCGTTTGCACCCGGTAGAGCACCGGACTCGAGAACACGGCGTAGAGCTCCATGAAGTTCTTGCGGCCGAAGACCCGCTCGGCCTTCTCGCCCATGGAGAGCTGGCCGTCAGCCCCGAACAGGTAGTCCTCGGCCTTCATGTGTGCCACGAGAGTGTCGAACTCGTCCCGGGAGATTCCCCTGAAATCGTGGACCCGGGAGAGCTGGTCCCAGATGTCGTCGGCCGATACGCCGCCGAACTGCAAGGTCATGGCAAGGATCTGGTGGACCAGCACCGGCCAGCAACGCGTCTGCTCCGGCACGGGCTCGACCCAGTGCTCGCGAGCCAGCTCCACCAGGGCGATGGCCTGGAGCATGGTATCCGGGTTCTCACAGAAGAATGTGGTGTTGGCGAGCTGGCCCTCCCGGCGACCGGTCCGTCCCATTCGCTGCATGAAAGACGACACGGTACTCGGCGCGTTGGCCTGGAACACGAGGTCCAGGTCACCGACGTCGATCCCCAGCTCCAGGGTCGAGGTGCAGACGATGCAGGCGTTGGTCCCACCGTGGAAGCGCTCCTCCGCCGCTTTGCGCTCCTCGAGCGACACCGAGCTGTGGTGGACGAAAACGTCGATGCCACGGTCCCGCATTCTCTCAGCCACAGATTCGGTCAGCGCGCGGCTCTGGCAGAAGAACAGGCTCTTCTTCCCCTGGGCGGCTCGGGCTGCGTCTCTGGCGATGGCCGACACGCTGTCGCGCAGCAGCACCTTGAGCGCGCGCTTGGCCGGAAGCTTCTGCGGGTCAATGACCTCTCCTTCACGCTTTGATGTGCCCTGGAGCCAGGTGAGGATGTGCTCGGGATTGCCAATGGTCGCGCTCAAGCCGATGCGCTGAATGTCGTTGTCCGTGAAGCGGGCAAGGCGCTCGATGACGGACATCAGGTGTGCGCCGCGGTCGGTGCCGGTGAGCGCGTGGACCTCGTCGATGATGACCATACGCAGGTCCTGGAACAGCCGTTTCACCGGGATCCAGGTCGAGAGCAGCATCACCTCGAGCGACTCGGGTGTGGTCAGCAGCAGCTCGGCCGGCTCCTCCACGAACCGCTTGCGGTCCGACTGCTTGGCGTCGCCGTGCCAGACGAAGCGCCTCAACCCAACCATCTCGGTGTAGGTGCCGAGCCGCTCCTCCTGGTTGTTGAGCAGGGCCTTGATCGGGGCGATGTACACCGCCCCGATGGACTCGGTAGGCCGCTCCATGAGCTCAGCCAGGACAGGGAAGATCGAGGCCTCAGTCTTGCCGCCGGCAGTGGGGGCGAGCACGACCGCGTTCTTTCCCGCGAGGATCGCAGCGCCGGCCTGTTCCTGCACTTCTCGCAGCGAGGTCCAGCCCAGCCTGGAGACGATAGCCTCCTGCAAGCGGGGCGGGAACCGGCCGAAGGTGCTCAAGCGCTGGTGTCCTCCACGGCCTGGAGGAACCGCTCGAACTGCTCCTCGGTCTCAATGGTGAAGGTGAATCCGGAGTTATTTGTGCTCTCGTTGCCCCAGGTCGTGAACTCGATCAGGCCGCCGAACCGCTTGCGTAGCTCCTGTTCAGCTTCGGGCGATTGGTCTACGGTGTAGACCTTCAGATACTTGCGCCTGAAGTTGATTCCCATTCGCCCAAGTGGTGAGCCGGAGTACATGGAGTGGAATGAACGCCGAGAAGGGTTGCCTTCCGAGTGACGACGGAATGTGGTGTAGGCCCGCTCCGCAAACGGGAATGTCAGGTTCTTCAGCGCCTCCTGCCAGGAGGTGCTCTTGTCGCTGCCGCTGCTACGCTTGGTCCTGCGGACGTATACGTCATCAACGCCCGGCAGCGGGAACTTCTGGTCCAGCGAGATCAGGACGTCATCCCTGTATTCGACGGCAGTAATGGTGAACGCTGAGATCGGGACACCGAAGTCCGACAACCAATCTGCGGCAAGGATGACCTCGGGATCGAAAGCCTCGGCGATCAACACGATCTCGGGATCCTCCAGCTCGAAATCCGGATCCGAGAGCAGGGACTGAAGTTCCTCTGTTTCGTCATCACTCTTGTAGACCAACTCCTTGAGGAAACGCTTGGTGTTCCACTTGGCGACCATCGCTGCGTAGGAGATTGCCTGTAGAAGCTGGAGCCGGTCACGGTGTCGTTTCAGCTCGAAGACCACAGGAGTCCCATCTCGACTGACACCGAGGATGTCGATGCGATCACGGCACGAGTCGTGAGGAGTAATCTCGGATCCGACGAAAAAGAGCTCCTCGTAGCCCATCTCGTGGCAGAACGCGTCCCAGGATTGCACGATCGCCTTCTGGAGATCCTCGCGCTCCAGGATGTTCGATTGCTTGAGGCTCGTGGACGAAACCGGCACGAGCTTTTTGGAGGTCTGGTCGATTTTCAACATGGCCTAGAACTCCACCACCGTGGGCTCGTAGCCCTCTTCGTCCTCGGGCTCCTCGTCGAAAGGCGGGCGCCCCTCGGAGGCCCGCACCTCATCCTCGGTCGGGTTCTTGGGCGTGAACCCGGCCTCGGCCATCGGATCGAACTCCGGGTCGTCGTCGACCAGGTCGAGCACGTCCACCAGCTGGCGCAGGAACTGTCGAGGCACTACACCCACGTCGCCGCGGAAGCCCTCGGTGACCTTGTCCACGAGCTGGCCGAGGTAGTCGGCTGACACCAGCCTCTCGGTGCGTGCCCGGTCCGTGGTGGGGTAGAGCTCCCGCAGCTTCAGCGCGACCTCGAGCAGCCTCTGCTTGTCGAACGGTCGCAGATCGAGCTGGGGCTGGCGCAGGCTGGCCCGACCGCCCTCGTGGGAGAGAAACTTGATCCGGTCGTGCAGGGGCTGGAGCCCGGCCACGCCGCGCTTGGTGTCGAAGAACTCGGGCGTTCCGGTGAACAGCCACAGCGCACCCTGGTAGGTCGAGGCGTCGTCGCAGATCTGGCGGATGCCGTTGAGCGACTTGCCGCGCACGTCCCGGCGCATGCGCAGGATGGTCTCGGCCTCGTCGATCACGATCAGCAGGCCCTTGTAGCCAGCGGCCTTCACGATCTCGAGGATGCCGTGCAGATACTTCAGCGCATCTGCGCCCGAGATGTCGCCCTTGACTCCGGCCGCCTTCTTGGCCCCCGCTGCCACGTTTCCGCTGCCCGAGAGCCAGGAGATCAGGGCCCCGGCCTCGGCGATCTCCTCCTTCTGCTTCAAGGTGAAGATCACCCGCAGCACACGGGCGAGGTCCTCGGGCGCGTTGCCGCCGGTCATGGAGGTGATCTCCTCGGCGATACGCTTCTGGACCCGGTCGTCGAAGTCTGGCGCGTCCTCGTCGGCGCCGGCCTCGATCAGCGAGTCCTCCACCCGGCCGATCCAGCGGTCGATCACGTCGCCCAGCGCCCCGGTCGGGCAGGAGGCCGTGGAGAGGCCCTGGACCACCTTGCGATACAGCTCGTCGAACTTGTGGAAGTGCAGGTCGTTGTCCGAGACCACCACGAAGCTGGTGGCGAAGCCGCGCTCCTGGGCGTCCAGGGCGGTCAGGCGGGCCATGAAGGTCTTGCCGCAGCCGTATCCACCGCGCAGGAACTTGAACAGGCCCTCCCCCGACTGCACGAGGTCGAGCTGCCGGCTGATCTCCTTGCGGTGGCGCTCGATGCCCACGGCAAAGGCATCCAGACCGCGCTCGGGCACCACGCCGGAGCGCAGGCGCTCGAACACATGCTCTACATCACGTCGATCGAGTCCCATCTAGCTATCCCTGCCTTCCCGGACGTAGCGCTTGCCCCCGGCCGTGCCCTCGATTCGCACCCGCAGGGGCGTCAGCGCCCGGTGCTCCTCGAATTTCGCCGAGAACTTGCGGAACTTCCGCGGAGAGCCAAGCATGCCGGTCGCCTCGGCCTCGGAGATCGAGCCATGCTCGGCGAGATGGACGAAGATCTGCCGCGTGCCGTCGTCGGGCAGGCTCTCTGCCCAGGCTTCCTGTGACGCGGTTTCGCCAGGAGTGCCCGTGGCCACGACCGCGTCCGGGCGCCCCTCCACAGCGAACCAGCCGTCCACCTGGCAGGACGTGACCTGCTCGACGCCGTCCGGGTGGAACACCTCGACGCGGACCTGCTCGTCTGCCGGGCCCTCCAGCGTGAAGAAGAGCTCGGCCCACTCGTCACCGGGCGCCACGCGAAGTCGGTTCCGGGTGATCTGGGCGCTGCCGCCCGTGTCCTTGAGCGTGGCCCGGATCTCGCCCCGGTCGGGCACGCGGAGCGCCAGGTCGATCGCCGGCGCCAGGAAGGTGAGGTTGGCCTTGGGCTCCTTGGCTGCCCCGATCCGCAGCCTGAGCCGGCGGCAGCCCATGACGTCGGGCTCGGCCCGCGCCTCGACACGGTAGGCCGCCAGGTTTCTCGACGAGCCGAACTTGCTGGTGACCGTGAGCACCGGGATGAACCGCTCCTGCGGGCTGTTGCCGCCGTGAACAAAGCTCGCGCCCTTGGCCTTGGTGTCGAACACGGTGGTGTCCTCGTTGAACAGCACGTAGCCTTCTCGCCCGTCGTAGCCCAGCTCGGCGAGCGATGCGGTCACCATGCCATCCTCGACGCGGTTCTCGCTCGCGAGCACGTGCCGGCGGCTCGGGTCGGTCTTCTTGCCGTAGGACCGGACCGCGGTGGTCTCGTCCATCAGCAGGAAGCCGTGGTCCGAGGTGACCACGAACTGCTTGACCCCGGCCGCCTTGAGATGGTGCCAGGCCGCTTTGATCTGGCCCAGGGTCTGGTCAAAGGTCGCCAGTCCCACGCCGGCCTCGCCGGCGGAGTCTATCTCGCAGCTGTGGACCACGATCAGCTTCTTCTGGGCGACCTTGTTCTTGAGCGTGCCCTCCGGGATCTCGCAGACCTCGGCCAGGCCCAGCTCGAGCGCGGCCTCTCCGGCGGCCCGCATACCCATCGCCCGAGCCCGGTCGCCAGGGTCGTCGACCACGAACTCGCCGTTGCTGAAGCCCTTGAAGCCCTTGCTGCCGGCCAGGGTGAGCCGCCCACCCTGGGTGGAGGGAGCCAGCGCGTTCATGCCCACCGAGGTGATCGTTGGTAGCTCGGCCAGGCGCAGCTTGAGGGAGGTCTTTGTGCCCGGACCGGCAAGGTCGCCCTTCAGCTCGGCCGCCATCTCGTAGCGGAGTGCGTCGATGAGGAAGATCGCGGTCCGCTCTGCTCCCTCGGTCAGCGGCAGCACGACCTGCTCGAACAGGTTCCTCTGCTGGAGCGATGCGTCGGGCAGCAGGCCCTGCTTGCGGCACAGGCCGGAGAAGTCCAGCGCGAGCCGGTCGGCCCAGGCGCGATACTTCTTGCGCAGCGCAGACACGACCTCGGTCAGCCCGGCAAAGTGCGGGAGCATGGGGGTGAGCAGGGTGAGGCGCTGTTGCTCGAGGCGGCGGTGGGCCTGGTCGACCTTGTAGGCCTCATCGGCGTAGCGCTCGGCTGCCGCGTCGAAGCTGTCCACAGCCTTGAACGGCTGGCCGTGGCTGTCCAGCAGGGTGCCGAGCTCGGCAGCGTCAGAGACCAGGTTCCACGCCATGCGGCGCCTGCGGTCTCGGCTGATCCAGAACGAGGCGCTGGCCGGGCGATTCTCGGCCCAGGTCTTGGCCTTGGGATAGTCCCCCTGGACCAGGGCGTCGATCGCGGCCTCGAGAATCCGCTTCTCCTCCTCCCGGAAGGTGTCGATCTGCCCGAGGTCTTCGGGCTGCATCTCGTTGAGCTCGTCGTGGATGCAGGCCTGCGTCCTGTCGGCATGTGACTCGTATGCGTCTGGATACTGCTCACGCAGCATGGCGGTCAGCTCTCGGCACTTCTTCACCAGCGGGGGAGGGAGGTTCTCGAGCGCGCGGAACTCGTCGGTGCCTGGGGAGCGGGCGAGGTCGCTGACGTATTCCACGCACAGCAGCCAGCCGGCGAGCGCCGCGACGATCTGCTCCTCTTGGGGCGCGCCAGCCTCGCGCTCGTTGATGAATGACACCCAGGATGCGGGCATGCCCAGGGTCCGCTCGGCATAGGACAGAAGCTCGTCGAGACCATCGACGAGTGCTCCGCCGAGATACTCGGCTGGCGTCTTCTGCTGGCCCACGAGGTCGCGGACAACGGAGTCGATACCCGTGCGGTCGAGCAGCTCGGCCACACCGACACGGGTGCCGCTGATCTTCTCTTCGAGCCGGGCCTCGGCGCGCTCGAGCGTGAGGTCCTTGTCGGCGAGGATTTCGTCGATCTCGTCCGGTGTGAGGTGTCCGGCGGCAGCTTCACGGATGACGGTGTCCAGGGCGCGGCGGTGGCGGTATCCGGCCTTGTAGAGCTCGAGCAGCGGCGTCGAGGCCATCATGTCCTCGGTGAAACCGGGCATGTGGACCAGCACCTGGCTCGGGTCGAGGCCGGTGGCGTGGTCCTCGAGAGCGAGCATGGTCTCGAGGTAGCTGCCGCGGAAGGGCACGACGGGAAAGGGGAAGCTCTTCTCGGTGAACCGCTGGGCCAGGGTGTCGACGAAGGTGGAGTAGTTGTCGTCGCGGTCCAGCCAGAACACGATGCCGTAGCTGCGCAGCTTCGCGAGGACCTCGTCTTCCAGGGCCTTGGAGATGAGCTGGGTTTCAGGCATCGGGCTTCCCCTTCCCGACGGTGTCGAGCAGCGGCGCTGGGCCCTTCTTGTCCTTGGCTTCCTTCTTGCGCTTCTTCTCGCGACGCTTCATCTCCTTGGCTCGGATCTCTTCAGCCTTGGCCGTGTGCTCCTCGAGAAAGCGGGCGCGATACTCGTCAGAGCCGTTCTCGTCGATGGTGAAGTCCGGGCGGATCTCATCCTGTAGACGGAGTTCCCACTGGTAGGCTTTAGCCGGGTGGTATTTCCAGAAGCAGCCGTGGGCCACGCCGAAGGAGGGGTCCTCCTGGCACTTGGCGTCGACGCGGGAAGGGAAGTAGCGGGCGGCGAGGTGGGACCAGTCGTAGTCTTTTTTACCCTTGGCTGTGGCGAGTTCTTTCCACCACTTCTTGGGGGCTTTCCACTGCGGCTCGAGGAGAGGCCAGAGGGCGGCGCTGTTGACCATCACACCGTCGCCAAGGTCCATTTCGAAGGGAGAGTCGGCCTCGCGGTCTGGGCACTTCGAGTCTGTGGGTGGAGGGCCCGTATTGGCAATCTCGGTGACCTTGGCGATGAAGTCCTCGAGTTCCTCGATGGCCTTCTTGACTGCTGCGAAGCGCTTCTCGGTCTTGTTGGTAGCTGAACCACCGGCTCTGGCCTTGCGCAGGTCCTCGAGCTCGCCGTCAAGGCGGCGCCGTTCTGGGAGCAAGTGCTCGGCGAGCAGTGTTTGGAGTGTGTCGCTCTTCCACCGGTGAATGAGAACGTATGCGACAAATGTCTTCTTTGCAGAGCTGAGAGGTAGGTAGATGGGACGATTCTCGTAGAGGCTGCGATGGCTGTTGAAGTGGTCCTTGCGTAGAAACGACCGCACGTCCACTTTGCCCCCGATCTTCGACGCCATCTTCTCCCATACGGCACTCAGCTGGGCACAGGCAGGGTGGTCAAGGCTATCATGTTCGGTGGCAGCGGACAGAAACAGGATACCGACAGGGAGAGCATTTTCGACAAACGACTTGTGCCCGTCGTTGGTCGTGTCTAGCGTCCCCCCTCCATTCGCACCGAAGCGCCCGAGGGCAACACCGAGGGCGAAACATAGACCGTCAGTGGGGTGTTCGGGGTCGAGCTTCTCCACGTAGTCTGGCAGCGGCGTTCCCTCGGGGCGGTCGACGGCAGCTTGTGCCCACTCTTGAGCGTAGCGCCAAGGGGATGGGCCGGGGGAAATGAACTCCCCGGAGGTCTCGCGGTGGGATTCGTGGGCGGTAAATGCCTCGTGCAGAGTTCGCACAATGTCCGCAGCGCCGGGCTGTGGAACCAATGGAAGTCTGTTTACATCACCAACTTGGAAGTTCACCGTTGGATTGAGAGATTCCATGACTTGCCGTGACAGACTGGAGTTCAGGAGGCAGTTGATAGAGAAGTTGTCATCGGAGTATACAGATGAACCGGCACTATCGATTACGCACCTATATCTATGTAGTCGGCCGCCGAACGAAGCCCCAATTTTCGAGAATGAGACACCAACTTTCCAATACACCCGCTCGTTTCTGATTTGTCTGGAATAAGATCCATATAGGGCCTCTGCAAGAACCTTAACTTCAAGCCCGTTTGCGTACCATAAGATTGTGTCATCACAAGGGTCGAACCAGCGCGCACCGGCTGATCCTTTTAGATACCGGGTCCATTTATGTTCTGGGATTCCGATGTGAGGGTTGAGAAAGAGCACTGTGTAGATAGAGGAGGCATGAAGCTCCCAGGGTTTTCGAACGAAACGACGGTTGTTGCCTGAATTTAAACCGAATCGAGCGGGGCTACTCTTCCCGAGAGTCGGGAAGCTAGAGTATGTACTCAGTAAACTTGAATCCCACCAGTAGACTAACGGAGAGCCTACGATTTTTCCGAGCTGCTGAGGGTCAAATTCGAAGCGTCCGACCTGGGCCAACACAGCAGCGCGCTTGCGGTTCGTGCGACCGTTATCGCGGGCGTTGTCATCGAGTGGCGTTGGCTGCATCGCAACGCTCAGGCAGGGAGAGCGAGGGGACTTGAGAATAACGTTCATTGAGGTGGCCACGATCTCATCTGGTACATCTTCGAAGCCGCCCCGGTCGATATCTCCGAGTGTTCGAAGGTCAAAGTCTTGCAACAAGTGCTCTCGGAGCGAGCCGAACTGGTGAATGAACATCCACCCTCGCATAGTCAGTAAGGCTGAAACACCCCCTTGACGCAACAACTCAAGGCTCCGCTCTAGGAATGCTGCAAATAGATCAGCCTTTCCGTGCGGGTAGTTCTTTCCAACGTATCCCGCATCAACCATCTTGGTCGTACCCTGGTAGGGAGGGTTCCCAATGACGATGTGGTATCTGCGCTCCCTCACTACGCGCACGAACCGGACACCCGCGGCGAGTTGCTCGCCATCGGTTCTTAGACCCAGGTCCTCCTCCCCGCCGAGCCGGGAGAGGTAATCCTCTATCTTGACCTGTACAGTGGCCCTCGTCTCATCGTCGCCCGCCGCCGGCTCCGTGCTCCGATCACCTATCTCGAGTTGCGTCCCCTTGCCGTGTGAAGACTCATACTCTCGCATTGCCTCATCCACCGCGGCGTCCAGCTTGAGCAGCGAGCCGAGATAGTCGACGCCGGACAGGGACGAAACAAGTTTGCGCGTCAAGCCTCCAGGAATGCCGGTTTCGCTTTGCACCTCGCGGACCAGCATAGCAAGCGCCGGGTCGTCCTCGGGCAATCCAGCCAGGTTCAGAGCCGGTGCCACCAGGTTGAGCTTTCGGACGCGAGCATCCGGGGAGAACGATCGGGTCTTGAGGTAGAGTCCTGCTGCCGCTATCTGGATCGCGCGCGGATCAATATCCACGCCATGGAGGTTCCGCTCGAGAATCGACTCGGCGATCTCCATGTCGTCCCAGCTTTCGCCGCGATGCCGCGCCTCCTCCCGATACAACTCCACCAGCAGATCGAACGCGATGACGAGGAAGTGCCCTGACCCGCACGCCGGATCGAGGATCTTCAGATCACGGATCGACTCTGGCGCGGACTCCACCGCATCGTCCGGAATGGGCTGCGGCACGTAGTATTTCCAGCGGTCCTCCAGCCCTTCGCTGATCGGCATCAGCTCGTCGAGAGCGACCTCGCCTTTCTCGCGCTTCTCCCGCCAGTCGGCTCGTCGCCGGTCGAGGTCATCGAGCACCAGCTCAGCGTCAGGCTTCCATCCGTGCTTCTTGCACATGCACAGCCACATGAAACCAAGGCTGTTGTGGAGCAGCCACTCCACCATATAGCGTTCGGTGAACATCTGCGTCTTGGACGCGATCTCGTGCGGCTCGACCTTGCCGCCAGCGTTGATTTTGGCGTCAAGCGCCTCGCGCTCGGGGTCGTTCCAGTATTGATAGACCCAGCCGAGCGTGGTGTCGTCGGTCCAGGCCGTCTCCAGCAGCGGATCGTCGAGCTGCTCCACGACCTCCCGCAGAGTAGACGCCGGCACGCGGAACAGCCGCGTTACACCCACGTCCCCGAACAACCCCGGCAGGTCCTGCGCCAGCTCATCGAACAGCAACTCCAGAAGCTGCGCGTATCCTTCAGTCTCGTCACCGAGCAGGCCCTGGGCGAAGTCCCGGAAGTCCCGGTAGCCCTTGCTGTCCCAGCCGCCGGTGACCACGGCGGGCTTGAGCAGGCCCAGAGCTTCCATGTGTCGGATGAGCACCAGGCGGTTGAGTAGCGTGGCCGCGGTCTCCTTGACCGCCTGGTCGAGGAAGCGCTCACGCGCAGAGGCCTTGGCCTTGTCGTTCTTGGGTTGCGCCGCGCGGACCCGCTCGTCGAGCCACTCCTCGAGTCGTCGCCGCCGGATGCGGTGCGCCTCGTCGAGGCCGGAATCCTGGGCCCGGACAGAGAGCCGGTAGTCGCTGTCCGCAGCGTCACGGATGTCGCGGAGCAGCCGCTCGCGCAGTGCCCGGACCGTCGTGGACAGGTGAGATTTCGCGTCTGGCGTCAACTTGGTCATGTTCGCGGTCGCCCCTCAGATGATCCGCACTCGCTTGCCCTTGTCCACCTGCTCGCCGATACGCTCGTCGAGCTCCTTGAGCATCGCGTCTAGCTGCTCCCGGTTCGCGATCTCCCGCCCCCGGATGCTGGCTCTGATCTTCACCACCTCGGTCTTGGTGGAGGACGACAGCACCTTGTCCAGCCGCTCGTGGGCCTGCTCCTCGGCGTTGGCCAGGGCGGTCGGGAACTGATCTCGAAGCTCCACCAGCGAGGGGAACAGCGCGTCTTCGCTGGTGGTAATCACCGCCTCGGTCAGCGGCCGAAGAACCGTGTGGGACTGGTCTGCGTCGAGCGTCTCGAACCCGTTCCGCGTCTTGATACGGCTCCGCGCTGCCTCGGCCATCTGGGTCTGGTGGTTGATGAGCTTGTGCCTGACGTCCTTGTAGTGCTTGCGGATGCTCTCCAGGGCCGGTGTCAGCGTCTGGACGTCACGCCAGGGCCGCTCTCCCTTGAGGTGGTCCCGCAGAGTTCTCGCCTCGTCTGCCACCTCACCGGTCGCTCCCACCGCCTTGAGCTGGGCCAGGTGATGGTCTCTGACCTCGGCCGCCTCGTTCACCTCGGTGATGAGCTCGTCGGTCAGGTCCGCGTTGAGCATGGCGAGCTGCTGGATGCCGTCGCGCAGTGCGTCCAGGTTCTCCTTGACCGCGATCGCGATTTGCTCGACCTGGCGTGTGCGCATGCAGTCCTCGAGCGCCTTGCCCAGCTTGGCGAGCGCCGGGGGGAGGGGAGGTCGGTCCGGCAGCTTCTCGAACTTGGCCTCGAGCTTGCGCAGCGCCTCGCGGCGCCCCGGGAACTGCTGGAACACCGCGTCCGCGATCGCGTCGTTCTCCCGGTCGAGGTCGATCGACAGGTGCTCCTGGAAGAACTTGCAGATCGCGACGATGTCTCTCGGGCCAACGGGAGGAGTCCCGGCTGGGTAGATGTCGGCGCGGCCGAGTCCCTCCCGCGCCTTGCGGAACAGGTCCTTGGTGCCCGGGTCGCGCACGGACGTGATCTCCGGCCCCTCCTCGGGCCGGATGCGGATCTTGCCCGCGCGCAGGAGCCCGGCCAGGCAGGCACGCACCACGTCCAGGGGATAGCCGTAGGGCGGCTTGCTGAAGTGCGAGATGAGCGTGTTCCCCGCCGAGCCGGCGCTCTCGAGATAGGTCATGATGCGGCTCGGCACTGCGCCGGAGCAGGAGGCCACGTATTTCCCGGCGTCCAGCTCGAGGATGCCCAGCCCCTTCTCCATGAACTTGTTCGAGGGCCCGGAAAGCTGCGGCTCGAGCAGCTGGTTCAGCTCGGTGTCGGTGATGGCGGTGTCCGTGAAGTGCGGGAACAGCTCGGGCAGCCAGCGCTTGGCCGCATCTGGGATCGCGGTGGTGAATGCACTGCCGAAGTAGCTGGGCTGCTTCGTGTTGCCGCGGAAGTAGAGCGCCCCGTCGAAGAAAGCCTCGGCCACGGCATCGCGCACCTTTCCCTCGAGCCCTTCGGCGTTGGTCTGCTCCTCGATAAGCAGGCGCTGCTTGGCTGGCGGGAGAGAATCGCGCCTGTTCTCGTAACGCTCCACCATGTAGCGAGACTGGTAGAGGTCCTTCACGAGCTGGTCGAGGCGCCCGAGGTCGCCCACGACCCAGACGATGCGGTCGCGGAGGGCGTCCTGGTCGCTCTTCTGGACCCAGGCGCTCGAGCTGCGGTCCTCCTTGTTGGTGAGGTAGCGTAAGTCGACCGTGACCGAGGCGCCGGTGCGGGCGTCCTGAATACGCTGGTCGTTGAAGGCCCGCCCGTCGGAGAAGAACGCCGTCCACGGGAAGGGCGTGCCCTTGTAGCGAGCCTGGTTCGACCGGCTCAGGAGGTCCTTGAGCATGTCCTGGACCACCTTGCTCCGGCTGTCCGCGGTGACCGGCACATCCCGCCGCTCTCGCTCCCACTCCTGGCCGGCCGAGCTCTGGACCTTGTAGCCCTGCTTGCTGGAGTAACCGAGCAGGTTCTCTTCGCGCAGCCGCTCGAGCGCCTCCCCCACCGCCTGGGTCTGGTTGCCGAGACCGAGCTTCGAATACAGGCACTGCGCGACCAGCTCCGCAGACGTGGGGACCTGGTCCTGGATCAGCTCGAGCAGGGCCACGGCCTTGGCTGCGCTCAGCGCCAGTGCGTCGTCCCTGAACTTGGGGTGGCCGAAGATCCTGGCCAGCGCGGTCTGCACGTCTGGATCGAGCGCGGTCTGCTGCACCTCGTAGATCGAGTCGAGCGTGACCAGGTCGCCCACCTCCCGCTCGGCCAGCTTCTGGCTGCGGAACAGCTCGCCCAGGAGCTGGAGCAGGCCGCGGATCGCGTGGTCGTCGCCCTGGATGCGGGTGGAGCGCGTGCGCAGGTTGGATGTGATCTGGAGGAGGAGGTCCACTTGCCCGGGGAGCATCGGGTAGACCTCGACGAAGTCCTCCTCGGTGATCTCCTCGCAGGAGTAGCCGTGGAGCTTCAGGTCGGCCCGGTGCGACTGGAATAGCTCGCGTAGGCCAGCTTCCTTGTCTGCTTTCTTCTTGAGCAGCCTTTTGTGAACCACATCGCGGATGTTGGTGGCGGCAAGGTGCACGCGGAGGTGTGGTGGAAAGCGGTGTTTCATCTTGGTGATATTGTCGTTGTCACCCGTATCTTCGAGTTGTTGCTGACCAGTGGCAAGTATCCAGGCAGCGCCTTTGAGCCGATGGCCAAGCTCCGATACGAAGCTCTGGAGCTTCAGCATCCGGTTGTCGTCCTGGTGGACATACTGGCTGACCTCGTCGATGACCAGGAACAGGGCCTTGCCCGGTGCCCGTATGCTGAGCATCGCGTCAATGGCATCTACTGTATCTTTGACCGCGGAGCCAGCCTCGTTGGCTACCCCGGCGTGAGTTTCGACCCACTCCATTGGCGACTGATAGCGCTTCGGGTTAGCCAAGCTCATGACATGCGAGAAATGGTCCTCGGCCTGCTCCTCCTCCTTCGCGTCCTGCCAGGGCTTGCCCAGTGACTCCTCGGCCTTGTTGAGGAAAAACTCCCAGTGGCCGTCCCGCTCCAGCTTCAGCTCCCAACTCGCGACCAGGCTGCTCTTGCTGCAATAGCCCAGGCGGGTCTGGACCTGGCGCACGGCCGCGGCATGGATGTGCTCGTTGTCCCGGGCCACGGCGCCGACGTCGAAGACCACGGCGATCGGCTCGATCTGCTCCAGCAGCTTGTTCCAGGCGTCCACGAACTCCTGACGTCGGGGCGAGTCGTCGCGCTTGAGCAGGGCATCGGCGAGCGATGTCCCGTCGTCCAGGGTCTTGCCGTCCAGGGCGAAGCCGAGCAGCTTGGCAAAGCTCGACTTACCGGAGCCGTAGAATCCCGAGATCCAGGAGGCCGGCAGCTCGCAGCCGCCCGTTCCCCGCTTCTCGTATTCCCTGCGGATGTTGTCGAGGAGCTTGACGAAGCCCTCGTGGATCCCGGACTCGACCCGCTTGGCCCGCGGATCGCCCTCCGGGAAGCCGCCAGTGACGATGTACTCGTCGACCTCCTCGCGTAGCTTGGTCGGGGAGTCCTCGTGGAAGTAGACCACCGGCGGGATGTCCCGGGTCACGTCCTTCTCGAACAGCTCCTTGATGCGCATCGGTTCTCTCCCCCTACGGATAGATACGCGGGCGGTAGTCGCGGTCCGCGGGTAGCTCGCCCATGAACGAGAGCGCGTTCACGTCCCGGCGCTCGCCCGGGTAGAGCAGCACCACCGGGATGTTGCGGGTCTTGCCGTCGATGTGCTTGAGCAGCGCCGAGGTGCGGAAGAACGGATACAGGGCGCCGGCGCGCCCCACGAACACCAGGCTCCGCTCGGCCTCCTCGGGGTGCGCGTCTGCGAAGTCCGTGATCATCTTGACCACGTCCGCGGAGATCCCGCTCGGGCCCTCGACGTGAGGCAGGATCTTGTCCTTGAGGTGGTTCAGGGCCCGCTCCGGGTTCTTCTGGTAGAGGCGGCGCTCCCGTTCGATCAGGCTCTGCAACGCCGCGTCGCCGACCGACCGGATGCGGTTCATCAGCAGGGCGTGCAGGGAGATGGCGAGCACGTTCCAGCCCTCGGCCTTGAGCACGTCGGTGAGCTGGCGCACCTTCTGCCGGAGCTTGAACTCCTCGGAGGGCCGGTAGGGCACGATGGCGAAGCGGTAGTTGCGCATCGTGCTGATCTGCGGACCGCCCTCGGCCAGCAGGTCTTTCTTCAATGCCGCCAAGGACTCATCGAGGTCGGTGCGGAACAGCAGGTCTTCCGTCACAGCGTCGCCTCCGCCCATGCCTTGAGAGACGGATACTTCCAGCCGAAGTCGGACACGTCGACCAGGCGCCGGTAGTCGATGCTCGGTAGCTTGCCGAGCCGCTGGTCTAGGAATCCCCCGTCCAGCCCGACCGAGGCGAGATAGGGATTGTCGGCGTAGGTGCCGCTGAACTGGACGCCCCGCAGCAGGTAGAGCAGGTATTCCAGGGCGTGGTCAGGCACCTTGAGGAACAGCGGCTTGCGCGGGTCTTTCCTCGGCGTGATCAGGCCGGCCTCGGAGCTGGCGGACATCAGCTTGCTCGCGAACTGGATCAGCGTGGAGTGCGCCCAGCGACTCGGGTAGGTCGCCGCCATCCAGCGGATCACCACGTCCCGTCCGAACTGGGGCTCGGCCGAGTTGCGCCGCTTGACCAGGAACTCACCGGTGAGCCGTCGGTAGATCGGGTCGGAGAGCTGGAGGTGCCAGTGGCAGATCACCTGGCGGGTGGCTGGGTCCATGTGCTTCCAGCCGCGGAGGACCTCGAGCGCCTCGGGGTAGGCGTCGTAGCGGGCGCCGAAGTAGCCGAGCAGGGTGCGGACCCGGTGCAGGCTCTTGGTGCCGAACCAGCGGTTCTCGAAAGCCTGAATCGCCCGTGGGCCCGGAGGAACGGCCGGGTCGAGGTTGGCCCAGTAGGCTCGCGACTCCTCGATTCCCAGGGCCAGCCGCAGGATGCGGGTGTGGACTTCGGTGACCTCGGCCGGAGCGTCAATCGCGTCGGTGCTGGCAGTCGCCCCGGGCATTACTTCACCCTGTAGAAGGGCATGGGATACTTGTCCGTGAAGGGGACCAATGCCGCGGTCAGGTTCTTCACCAAGAGCGCCAGTGATTCAGGCGCGACCCCTTTCATCTGGCGCCCGCCTGGCACAACCGTGTGTTCACCAGAGTTCGCGCTCGGCCTGAGGGCTTCCGCCACCTCGTCCCGGCTGAACGCAGCACCGAGAACCACTGGGAAGGAGAGCACGCTGTCGGGTAGTCCTCCCGAACGCTTGTGGTGGGCGAGCCGCTCGTCCAGCTTCTCGTCCAGCTCGAAACCCAGGAAGAACAGCGTGCGGGCCTTGTCCGGGTCAGGGAGCCCCTGACGGGCCTTCTCGTCGACTCGCCGGGCAGCCTCACGGACTGCCTGGAGCGAGGCCCAGGCGTGCGTCTTGGGGAGCAGGCGCTGGAGCAGGTCGCCGCCGCCGTCCGGGTCGATCAGGTCCGTGTTCCACCAGCCCAGGCGCCGGGGCTCGCAGGCTCCCTCGCCGGCCCAGGCGACCGTGAGTTGGAGGGCCAGGATCTCGTCGAGGGTGGAGTCGGGAATCGGCTGGGGCATCGGTCCCCCCGGATGCGAGCACGTAAGAGCTTCAGTGCGGCGAGATACTACCTTCCTGGGCTGATACGGTGCAAGGGACTTGGAATTGGAATGCGTGAGGTTCGGATTGTCTGCGAGGCGGGCAGGGTCGCTATCTTATTCGGAATTGCAGTGTTCCTGAATGTCGGCTTCGATCTCGCTTCGCCGCTTGATTTCAAACGCTGGGGGATCCCCGACCAGACAGCGCCCGCCACGGTCAATCGCCCAGATCGCGTAGGGCACCACGATATCCTGGTCCATCGGGAAATCGTCCTGGTAGGGAAACTCCAGGTCGATTAGTTCATTGCCCTGCGCAAGCAACTCCGTGATTTTCGAAGCGAGGTCATCGACACGCCTACCGTCCCAGGACCCAACTGCCTCGCCGGTGCGCTTGCTGATTATCGGATGATCGTTCATCTGGCTTTCCTCCGTTAGTGGATCTCAACTCGAGAGAACGCCACTATCTCACCACACGAAGACCAGTCGGGCGTCGGTATCTCGCTTCGAATGCACTCGGAGAGAGATCAACCAGTGCCGCCAATTGGTCAGCAGAATAGCCTAGTTCGTGCAGATACATGTCGATAATCTCATCGAGGAGACTAGGCTCCTCGCGAGGAATCTCAACGGGTTCCTTTTTTCGATAACCGTGCTTGCTCAACTGCATGCAGACATACCGATACTGGCTATCTGTGAGATTTCCGAGGCTTCTTGCTCGATAGGCGAGGGAGGCCATCGAAGTACGCCATTGCAGTTTCAGCCGCGCGAGTTTTGCAAGGGTAATCCTGTTTAGGTGCGGTCCAATTTCGCTAGACGGCATCAAGAATTCGGCGGCGAATCTGTGTGCTTCTGACTCCATCTCGTCTGATGGTAGCCTAGTATGCATAACGAGATGACCAAGTTCATGAGCGAGAGTGAAACGCAGGCGGTCCATCGGGACTGCGGGCTGGATGAAAATGACATGGGGTGCATCAGCAACGGCGCGGGGGTATGCAATGGCATCAAACTTCCGCGGCAGATCTCCGATCGGTATTACTACGATGTCGGCAGACTCAAGGACCTCAATAAGATTTAGTATCGGCCCGCTTGGTATTCGCCAGTACGCTCGAATCACTCTCGCAATTTCCTCGACATTCCCGTTGTACTCATCGGGGTCGAGCTTCGGTGTTTCGTAATCATGCTCGATCTCAACTGCCCGAAATAGGCGAGCCAAGTCGTCCATCACAATGCTGAATTTCGCTTCCATCGAAGAAATGGCCTTCTTCCCAAGCGTCTTTCGCTTTCGGTAGAAGCTGACAGGCAGTCCGTGTCTGCGATCGTTCCTTGCGAAGAAGCTCGTGCGCACTCCAAGTTCAGCAGCCAGGGCATCAAGAAGATCTTGCTGGGCCTCAAGCAAACCGCTCTCAATCTTCGAGATCCTACCCTGGGTAACGCCGACTGCGTTGGCAAGAGAAGACTGCGAGTGTCCAGCTGCCTGCCTGGCCAGGATAAGCATTTCAGTATTGTATTCAGACACGGCCCCTCACAAGGCGCTAGGCGTTGTCGTTCTCGTCCTCCGGCTTCCGCGTCGGCACCTTCGGCCACACACGACGGCCACCCTCGCGCGGTCTGCGCGGGGTGAGCGGCGTAACCGTGGCCACAGTTTGAACGGTGTCAGGTATCGAGTAGTGCCAGGCGATGTGCCTACCATTGGGCATCGAGATCATGATGCTCGTGATCGAGGTGTTCGTCTGGTCGAGAGTGTACCCGAGATTCAACTTGATGACGTCCGGCACACCGGGGAGGAATCCCTGGGCGTTGTACTTCTTGACCTGCTCGGTCTGCACGTTGCTCGCCCGGCCGAGGCTGTCCAGCTTCTTGAACCTGATAACAACTTTTCGTTCAACTTCTGCGAAGAACAGTCGTTGGCATTCACCGAGCACTACACCCGGCAGATGGCCAAGCTGGTTTCTCACCTCGTGCTCAACGAAGTCGTGGATCATCGTCGCTTGGGCGGTTGGACTGAGCATCGCCCGGATTGTTGCTGGTACGCTCTCCCAGATCTGCCAGGCGTCCTCGACGACCTTCCGTAGTAGGTGGTGATAGGGTTCGAGTACCGTCTGGACTTCTGACTGTGACAGCATCGCGCTCTCCATTCCAGCGCTTGGCCCATCGAACTCGCGTTGGCGGTGCCACCAGGCGCCGATTTCTAGGCAGAAGGATAGCACGCAGCTGAAATAATAGCAAGAAAAAATTCCGAAAAATATTCCAGAAATGACAAATGCCTATTTTAATACAAATAATAAAGTTAGCGGGAGTCCGTTACTTCCGGTCGTCTTCCGTGTCGCGAGCGAGCAGCGGCGAATACTTCAGAGTTCAGTCCAGCTGCCGCCCAGGCGCCTACGCCTGACCTGCCGGGGGCCTATGGTCTGACAGCATCTGCGACGATGCTCCTCGACGGCCAGTCTGCTCGGCGCGAACTGGCGCCTTGTTCCCGGTAAAAGGAACTGACAGCGCCTAGGCCCAACTGCGGAGCTTGAGCACCGGGCCCAAATCAGATCGCCCAATCACTCCCGCAAAGGAGGTATACAATGAACCGCAATCTGCGGATCGCCGGTTCGTACAGACCATTCGGCTGTTTCGGCAGCATGGTGTCCTACTCCAACCGGATGCACGCCGTCTTCGAGACCCTCCGCCGCATCGTCGACTCCAACGCCACCGTGCTCCTCGCCGGCGAGACCGGCACCGGCAAGGACCTCGCCGCGAGAGCCCTGCACGAAGCCGGACTGCGGCGTGAGCACCCGTTCGTCCCGTTAAATTGCGGCGGCATCAACCCGTCCCTGGTCGAGTCCGAACTGTTCGGCCACGAGGCCGGCGCCTTCACCGGGGCCGCACGTCGCCGCGCCGGCGTCTTCGAGCAGGCGGACGGCGGCACCCTGTTCCTGGACGAGGCGGGGGAGCTGCCCCTGGAGCTCCAGCCCCGGCTGCTCCGCGTGCTCGACTCCGGCGAGGTCCGACGAATCGGTGCGCCCGCGGCCTTCAACGTAGACGTGCGGGTCGTTGCAGCCACAAACCGCGATCTCGCCGCCGACGTCGCCTCCGGTCGCTTCCGGGCCGACCTGTTCTACCGCCTGCGCGTGATCGAGGTGCGTCTGCCGCCCCTCCGGGAGCGCATGGAGGATCTCGAACTGCTGGTCGGTGAGCTGCTCGAGCCTGGCTTCGAGCTGTCCGATAGCGCCTGGGAGAAGCTCCGGGAGCACGACTGGCCCGGCAACATCCGGGAGCTGCGAAACGTCCTGGCCCGCGCCGCGGCGCTGTTCGACGGAGACGTGATCGAAGCCGGCGATCTGGACCTGTCCACGCTCACCGCCGGAACCGGCCGGACCCTGGCCGAGGTCCAGCGGGACCACGTCATGCACGTCCTCAACGCCTGCGACGGCAACCGGGCCGAGGCCGCCCGGCGTCTGGGTATCGCCCGCAGCACCCTTCACGACCGTCTGAATCGCTACCTCACAGCGGGAGGTGCCCTATGAAGCCTGATCGGAAGACGCTCGAGATGATCCTGGAAAGCCTCAAGGTCCAGGTCCGCGAGATCGAGGCACTGCTCGAGAAGCCCAAGGTCATGACGCGGGCCTACTTCGAGGTCTGCGTCGAGTTCGACGACAAGCCCGTGGCCGAGAAGGAGATCGAGCGCGTCACGACCGAGATCGAGTCCGCCCTCCAGGACGCTGCCGAGAGCTGCTCCGAGGTCCAGGAGCACGAGGGCGATGTCTCGATCGAGGTCTCGAGCATTGACCGCGAGGACAAGGAGGAGGCGCCCGATGATGACTGAGCCCCTCTGGACCCTCGTCCAGCACAGCGGCTACGGCAACGCCGGCAACGTGACCTTCTGCCGGGCCGTCGAGCTGCGGCGCCTCTACACCCCGCGCGAGGTCAACCTCGTCCGCAGGGCCGGCGGGGTCCTCCTGGCCAGCTACGACGACGCGGCCTTCGCCGAGATGGCGGCCAACTACCCTGGTGAGGTCAAGGGCCTCGTGCCCCGCGTGCGGGGTGGGTTCTCGACCACGAAGATCGATGGACTCCGCATCTACGTCCCGACGGACGAAGAAAGGACAATGCTATGAACCGGGAACTGCTCGAGAAGCCCTTCGACAGGTCGCTGGTCAAGTCCCGCAAGGGGAGCTTCGGCCAGAGCCTGTCCTACGTGGAGATCGCTCAGTACGTGAAGCGCCTGAACGACGCCTTCGATGGCGACTGGTCCTTCGAGATCGTCGACCAGAAGATCCTGGAGAACGAGGTCCTGGTCGTCGGCAAGCTCGTGGCCGGCAACGTGACCAAGATGGCCATCGGCAACTCTCGCATTACCTACTCCAAGAGCACCGGCGAGCAGGTCAGCCTCGGTGACGACCTCAAGGCCTCAGAGTCGATCGCCCTCAAGCGAGCGTGCCGCCTGTTCGGCCTGGGCCTGGACCTGTACTGCGACGACCAGCCGCCTGCCTCCGCTGGCAACGGCCGCCAAGCACGGGGTAACGGCGGCAACGGCCAGAACCGCGGAAACGGCGGCAACGGCCACGCTAACGGCAACCGCCTCACCCAGAAGCAGCTGTCCGCGATCTGGAGCATGGGGCGGTCGCTGGGCCTGAACGCTGACGCCATTCGCCAGCGGAGCCAGGAGGGCTACGGTGCCATGCCCGAGCACCTGTCCAAGACCGATGCCAGCAGCTTCATCAGCGCGCTGAGCGCCGAGATCTCCGGCGACGGGGGTGCGGCATGAACCAGGTCGCGCGAGCGTTGTTCACCGGTCCCCGTCTCAGCCACAGCGAGATCTACTGCTACCTCCAGTGCCCCAGGAATTATGTGCGGACGGGAGTTATGCGCAGTCAGGAGTAGACGGACGCAGGCTGCGGCTCCTGAAGTGCTTGCGTGGCTGCACATAATTCCCCCAGGTTGAACCCTCCAAGAAGCGGCCACTCC
>Ga0272442_10001793_pt1 | contig 31889 bp, 32 predicted proteins | sample SSMForm2O_FD_200262 | JGI IMG/M metagenome (GOLD analysis project Ga0272442, IMG submission 200262) | Marine sediment archaeal communities from Little Sippewissett salt marsh, Falmouth, MA, United States - SSM-Form-2O | ecosystem: Environmental > Aquatic > Marine > Wetlands > Sediment ... | reverse complement strand
CGCCAGCAGTTCGGGCTTCGAGCCGACCTCGAGACCGAAGTCGTACGCGGACCCGTAGCGGAACACCTCCTCGACCACCGGCCGCTGCTGGTTCACCTTGATCGGGTACGCCGCCACGTAGCGCCCCCGGTACTCGTTCTCGACGATGGCACCGGCGAACGCCTCGCGAAGCGTCCCCAGGCGGTGCGCCAGGATATCCGAGAACCGGATCAAGAGAGGCGGTGACAGGTCGCGCTCACGCAATCCCTCCACGACCTCCAGAAGGTCGATGGCCTCCTCGCTCTCGCCTCCGGGCCGAACGAGCAGGCGGCCGCCCGGCGAGACGGCGAAGTAGCCCTGCCCCCAATCGTCGATCCGATACAGCTCGGCGCTATGCGCGGGTGACCATGACTCGGGTTGGCTCGTTTCGTTCATGATCGAGAAGATACAGTGGAAGCGGCAGGACCGGGAGCGCTCGCGGGGGCTTCAACCTTTCGCCAGCAAGCGGCGTCTAGAAGGAGATGGGTCGTCACAAGTCCACACCCACAGAATCCCGGGAGGTCCAGACCATGTGGCAGGTAGCCTCGAATCACCGTATCGGTCGATACGCGGTGGCCCTGGCGGCCACGGCGCTGGCCACTTCAGCGACGTCTGCATTGGCACAGGAGACCTACGAGCTCTCCGGCGACCCGGCAGCGGTATGGAACCTCGCCGGCTCCATTGACGTGGCGGGGGGCGGCTCGGCCGTCACGGTCGAAGTGAAACGTGGAGGAGCCGACGGCGGCCAGCTCCAGGTGGCCACCGGCGCCATCGATCTCGACAGCGACGGGGTGGGTCGCGTGGATGCGCTTCGTGTCGTGTATCCGGGCGATGAGATCGTGCACGCCGGAGGCAACACCGAGCTGTACGTCAGGGACGACGGGACGTTCTATCGGGGAGGCGGCGACCGGGGTCGCAAAGTGAAGATCCGTGAAGACGGAGGCGGGCTCGACGCTCACGCCGACCTGGACATTCGGATCCCCGAAGGCAAGACGGTTCTCATCTACCTGGCCGCGGGCGAAGTCGTCGTCTCCAACGTGGACGGCGACCTCACGGTGAGCGCCGGCTCCGCGGATGTCCGGTCATCAGACACCTCCGGCCGCCTCGTGCTCGATACCGGCTCAGGCGACGTATCGGTCGATGGAGCGAGGGGGGACGTGATGCTGGATACCGGCTCGGGTGACGTCACCGTCAGCAACGTCTCCGGAGGCGAACTCACGGCAGATACGGGATCCGGCGACGTCACGGGCTCCGATATCACGGTCGGCGAGTTGAGCGTGGACACGGGGTCCGGTGACGTCAGTGTCGAGAGCATCGAAGCCACGGAAGTGTCCGTGGATACCGGCTCAGGCGACGTGGAGCTCTCCTTCCGGTCCAGTCCGAACGAGATCTGGGTGGACACCGGCTCGGGCGACGTGACGCTCGCCCTGCCGGCTTCCTGGGAGTCCAGCGTGGAACTGGACACCGCCTCCGGTGACATTCACTCTGACTTCCCGCTCACCGTCGAGGAGATGGACGACGACTACGTGAGGGGGCGGGTCGGGTCGGGGGGTGGCTCGCTCGAGGTCGATACCGGTTCGGGAGACGTCCGGCTGATCCGAAACTGAGTTCGCACTCAGGTACCGGGAATCGGTCCGCCCTGCCAGGGTTTCTCCGAGGTCCCGCGCCTGGCCGCTCCTACGGCGAGCTGGGCGCGGGCCTCCTTCGTTTCCCGGATCACGACCGTCTCCGCCAGCTTGTCTTGCAGACACTGGCGATTCCGATCCCACAGGATCCGCAGGAAGCCCTCCATGCCGGTGAACAGTGAGGCGGCGTATCCCCCGAAACGCTCGAAGGCGACCCAGTAGCTCAGCGGACCGCCGTCCAGCCGCAGTACGCGAATTCCCAGGGCGCGTTTGCCCGGAGTCCTGCCGCGGAAGAAGGCCGTGAGGAACGTGAAGTACAGACCGGACCACCCGATCCCCAACCCCAGCTCGTCCAGGAACCCGATGACCGTGGCGATGAGTCCCCGGTTTCGCTCTGCCTCGAGTTCGTCCTCCGCCGCCTCCAGTTCAGCGGACAGCCGGTCACCCCGCGACTCGAGGCGGACGATCTCGCGTTCCCGGGCTTCCCAGTCGGCCGCCGCCAGGCGACGCCCCAGCGATGCCGCCGTGTTCCGCTCGGCTACCGTGTCACCCGCGGCCCGGGCGGCCCCGTAGACCGCGAGGAGTGAGTCGAGGTCCAGGTCGGCAGCCTGCGCTTCGTCCGCCTCTCCCGGAGATCCGATGGCGCGGCCGATCGCCCGGGCCACCGGCGCGTCCACGTCCTCGGCCAGGCTGTCCAGCACAGCCCGCATCTCCTCCACGGCGACACCGTCTTCCTGCAGGCGCTGGACCAGCCGGCTGGCGGCAGCTTCCGCCTGAACCGTATCCTCGGATCCGAACACCGACACGAGGTCGGCCGCCGTTCCAAGCGTCACCGGCACGGACTGCCCTCCCTCCCCCGTGGCCTCGAACAGGACCGTCTCGTCGTCCAGGAACAGGGAGCCCCATATGGCCAGCACCCCAACGAAGACGACCACGGCCCCACCACATCCGATCCCGGCCCGTGCCGCCGTGGACCCGAGCCCCGCCTTGCGGCCGCGGAAGGCCAGCCAGAACAGGAACGACCCGCCCGCAATGGCCAGAAGAACACCTTTGGCGTTCGCGAGCAGACCGATCAGTAAGAGGTCGATGAGAATGGCCGCGGCCCGGCGCCACGGGTGAGCCAGAGGAAGACCTAGCAGGTCTGGAGACACCGAAAAAGCGTCCGGCGTGACGATCTCGCGTGGATCCCTTCCGTTTGACATGAGGGAACGTTAGCGAGACCGGCGATCGCGGACAATCAAAGCTGCCTCTGCGGGATAAGTGAAACTCGGCGGAGCGGCCCGGCGACCGCCCCGCTCGGCAGCTTCTCAGATCGACAGTGCTCGCCGCACCGGCCGCACCGACTGCGCCGGGACCCAGTTCACGGGTCCATCCGGCGTCCGCCACACGTTCAAACGGGACAATTCCCGGACCGGTTCGGCCCACTCCACATGCGCATCGTCCGCGTCGAACCGCGTGTCGAAGTCCCTGGGCTGGAAGAAGAAGCTGTTCATCTCGCCCTCCCCCGACTTCCACGTGTTCTCGACTTCCGGGAGGTCCACCGTCACGGTCTGTTCGTCGCGGTCTCGCACGATGCGGATGGAAAGCGGGCCAGCCTCCGCGTCCCATACCAGTCGGGAGACGTCGGCCGTGCCGTCGATCTGCTCGCCGTCTACGGCGACGATAACGTCACCGGCCTGGAGGCCCGCCTTCGCCGCCGGTGATTCTTCCTTCACCGTCGTGATCAGCACTCCGGTTCGCGCGCCGAGTCCGAAGTACTCGGCCAGCTGCGGCTCCAGGGTCTGAATCCCGACCCCGAGACGCCCGCCGCGCATCGACATGAAAGTCATGACGTGCGGCATCTCCCGGATTCGGACCTCCAGGTCACCGAGGTGTTCGCGGCTCTTCTCCAGCTGTTCGCGAAGCTGGACGACGTGGTCCTCGTCCCAGCCGGAACGCAGGGCGAACACCCCACCCGGTCCACCGCGATTGCCCAGCTCGACGGCGATCGACCTCTCGGAACCTCCGCGGATCACTCCGAGGGACGCCGAACGTCCCGCCGGAGTCTCTGCCAGGATCCTGCGGAGCTGCGCCTCGCTTTCGACTCGATCGTCGTTCCAACTCACGATCACGTCGTCTTCCTCGAGACCGGCGTCGCGAGCCGGACCCTCGTCCGCCACGCCCGTGATCCGCACGCCCCTCTCTTCCCGGAGGCCCAGCCTCGTGACATCCTCGGCCGTCACGTCGGAGATGAACACGCCCAGGTAACTGCCCTGGCCGAGAGTCATCACGCGCACCCGGCTCTCGGTGTCGCTCTTCTCCTGCGCGCTCAGCGTCCCGGCCAGGCCTGCGGTTCCCGCCAGGGCCACCGCAGCAACGATGCCCAATGCCTTCACTTTCATCTCCCCACACTCCTCGTCTCGCGTTCTGTCACGCCCCGTTTTCGGGGCCTCAGCCGGACCGACGGACGGCGGCCGGTTGTGTCCAGTGTTCGCAAGCTTGGACAGGTGAGGACGGACCCAGCGTTGCCCGTCAGGGAACGGCCACGCGAAGAGCCGCGGGAACGACCTCGAAGAGTGCGGGACCAGACTGCCACGTATCCCCGTCGAGGTTGATCCACATGTCGGTCTCGGATTGAATGCGGACCGACGTGGCCCGGTACATGGAGATGCCGGAGTGCCCGGCATGTCGGCCCGACAGGACCCTTGGAATGAGGGTGGCGAGCTTCGCCGCGCTCACGGCATGGATGATCACGAGATCGAGCTCTCCGTCACTCGTGGAGGCCCCCGGCGCGAAGCGAATCCGGCCGCCGGCATACTCGCCATTCGCCATGATGACCATGAGGGCTCTCGTGTCGATCGCCTGCCCATCGACATCCAGGCGCACGGCATACGGACGTAGGTCCCGGATCTGGCCCAGTGCGGCCAGCGGATACGCGATCGGACGGAGGCGGCGGCGGAACGTCGGGCTCATGCCGTCGCCGATGCGGCCGCCGAACCCGGCGACCGCGGCATTCGCCAGGAAGCACGACTCCTCGCCTCCGCCAGGGCGGGAGGCCCGGACCAGGTCCATGGCCACGGTTCGCTCGCCCGTGGCCACCGCGGCGGCCTGCTCGATGTCGGGTGGAAGTCCAAGCGAAAACGCCAGGTCATTTCCCGTGCCCGCCGGAACGATGCCCAGGCGCGGCGACCCGCCGCCCAGGTGCAGCCCGCTCGCCACCTCCCTGACCGTCCCGTCCCCTCCGACCGCGATGACCGCATCGTAGCCGGCGCGGGCGGCTTCGGACGACAGGCTCACGGCCTCTCCAACCTCGGACGTGGACACGAAGTCAGCGTCGATCAGGCGCTCGAGGCGTCGGCGCAGGCGCCTTGCGTGAGTCTGTCCGCCGGCCGCGGGATTCAGGATTACGAGGGTTCGCATGACAGGATAACTTGTAGGAAGCGACACCTCTTTCACCAGTGACCGGAGGGTTCGGGCACATGGACACCAGGGACGAGCAGCGCCTGCGCGAGGCAGCGCAAATGCTCTCGCGCTCGACCCGCGTCGCGGTCCTGACGGGGGCGGGCATCTCGGCCGAAAGCGGAGTCCCGACCTTCCGTGGCGAAGGCGGCTTCTGGCGCGGGCGGTCGGCCATGGAGCTGGCCACGCCCGAGGCCTTCCGACACGACCCGGAGGGCGTGTGGGAGTTCTATCGGTTCCGGATCGCCGGACTCGAGGATGTCCGGCCCAACGATGGACACCGGGCTCTCGCCGAACTCGAGGGCCGGTGCGACCGGTTCTGGCTGATCACCCAGAACGTCGACGGTCTTCACCGGGCCGCGGGAAGCCGGAACGTCATCGAGTTGCACGGTACCCTGGCCAGCGCGCGGTGTCAGTCCTGCTCGTATCGCTGCCCCTCCGACGAACTGCCTGACCAGCCGGTCCCGATCTGCCCGACATGTGGAAACCGATTGCGGCCGGCGGTGGTGTGGTTCGGGGAGAGCCTTCCTGGCCAGGCCCTGGCCGAGGCGGAGGAGGCCATCGAGGGTTGCGAGTTGATGCTCGTCGTGGGGACGTCCGGCGTGGTCCAGCCCGCATCGTCGTTCGCCCGGTGGGCCCGGTCGAGAGGAGCCCGGGTCGTCGAAGTCAATCTCGAAAGTACGCCGATCAGCGACGTCGCCGAGGTCAGCCTGTTCGGGCCGGCCGGAGTCATCCTCCCGCGACTTGTCGGAATGACCGCCTGATACAGGGCCCTGCTAGCGAGTGATCCTTCGCAGGGCCTCGAAAAACGAAGCTACTTTTCGGCGGTCCAGGACATCGTCGCTCCGCACCCCCGTGCAGACGTCGACGCCGTAAGGCTGGACGGTTCGCACCGCGAACTCGACGTTCTCGGGGCTCAGCCCGCCGGCAAGGAGGACAGGACAGTCCACCGTCTCCACGATCTCGCGGCTGATGTCCCAATCGTGTGTCTGACCGGCCTGAGATTCCCACCTGAACGGCACCTGCGGGTTGGACGAGTCGAGGACGAGCGCATCCGCCAGGCGTGCGGCCGAGACGGCCGCCTCCACCGCGGAACGATCGATCACGTGAATGGCCTGGACGATGGAAACCCCTGGCAAGTCCGCCCGCAGGCGCCTGTATCCGTCCGGAGGCAGAAGATCCCACAACTGGAGAGTGTTGACGGCGCAGGCACGTGCCTTCTCGATCAGGCGATCCGGATCCGTCACTGCCGTCAGCAGGAACGTGCCCGTCGACTCGGGCAGCGCGTTCACGATCTCGCGGATCGTCGATTCGGGCAACTCGCCAAGCCCCACCGGCATCTCGGAAACCAGTCCGAGGGCCGCGGCGCCGAACGACACCGCCAGCTGCGCCTCCTCCGGAGACCGGATGCAGCAGATCTTAACCTTGACGGGAGTGATGACCATCGGCCCGACCCTTTCGTCTCGCGCGGTACCAACCGTCGCAACAAGATCGCTGAGCCGGGCCCCCGGGAACAGAGCACTACATGAGGGCGTCCAGGTAGAGCATGAATTGCCAGCGCAGCGGGCCCGTGCCGTGAACCCCGCGAGCCAGGTCGGCCCTGAGCAGACCATCCAGGAGGGAAACCCCTCCCCCCACGGCGACGAAAGGATCCGCCGAGCCGAGGTCGGACAGATCGCCGGCCGACCCGAAATCGCTGAACGCCACCAACCGGAAGAGCGGATAACCGACCGCCACCTCCGTTCGCACGAGCCAGAACGCCTCGCCCGTGATCTGGTCCGGCTCGAAGGAGCGCACCGTCTGTGGACCGGCGACGTAGTAGAGCCGTTGGGTGGGCACGTCGCCGAACGTGGTGCCGGCGGACCACTCAAGGCTGCCGCCGAGCCGCCAGAACAGGGGCACCGTCGCGGTCGCACCTAGGGCCAGGCGTGCGTACTGAGCGTCACCGACGCCCGCCTCCCCCCAGATCGTCCCCGTGGTGACCAGCTCATCCGGATCGACCCCGGCCTGCATGCGCAGACGTCCGGACACGCCGGCAATCGTGATTTCGTCCGCCTGCATGTTGGGCGGAGGATCGGAGCGCCCGAGCAGATTGGCCAGCGAAACATTCGTGTTCTTCTCTTCCGCCCAGTGCGACTCGGCAAACGCCTTGACCTCGTGCCGAAACTCCCTGCTCTCCTTGTTGAGCCCGATCGACACTCCCCCCGCCCGATAGTACTGGCCGTAGTCGTAGCCGAAGAGGAGCGCGTTGATCGAACTCTCGAGATTGAGGGGATTGCCCCAGTCATTGGCCGCCTGGAGGCGGTAGTACGCCGACGCTTCTACCGAACCGTGCGAGAGGTCCTCACGAAGGCCGAACTCCACGTTGGGAATCAGGTCGCCGATCCCGAACCGGAGTTCGCCCCACCCGGTCAAGCCCGCGACCGGCCCCTCCCGGCGCAGCCCGGCACTCAAGGCCTCGACGCGGTTGTAGCGGAAGATCCCCAGCTTCGACAGGGCCGGCGGCGCGACGGCATACACCGCGGTCAGCTCGTCCAGCTCCTCTTCCATGCTGTCGATTTCAGCTCGACTGAAGCTCTGCGGCTCACCGGCGAAGAAGTCCTCGGACAACAGCGGAGATTCACGCAGCGAGTCTCGGGGCGGGAGGATGCTGATCTCCCGGATCTTTCGGCCATCGTCCAGTTCACGTTCGCTGGTGATCCTCTCCCAGCCCGGGGGAAGATCCTCCTTGGCCACGTCCAGCGTATCGACCTCGTTGAGCGCGTAATCGGCGACCGTGATCTCCACCGCCACCGGCACGCGAAAGAGCGCGCCGGCCCGGCCCTCACCCTCGAAGCGGATTCGCCATGGAAGCCACCAGCGCAGCTCCTGCAGCGCGTAGTCGACGATCATGTGGTCCACGGTGGCCGTGATCGGCTTGATGAACCCCGGTACGTCCTCCGCGTCGTCGGGCTCGTCGATCTCCAGATTGAAGGCGCGCGCGGGCCTGTAGGCCCCCCTCACCAGCGCCGCGGTCTCCCGGTCGAACCACACGGCCCCCGCCAGGAGCCCGAACTCCGACCGCCGGGGCTCGATCCTGATCTGCACGAGCGTGATCTCGCGTCCGCTGGACGGCAGCACGATTCGGATCGTGTCACCCGACGCGAATCGGTAGTGGAAACCCGCCGTGTCGGCCAGCGGGTGCAGGAACGTCTCCCCGCCCATCATCAGGCGGTCCGCTCGTGGGTCGAGAGGAATCAGGTTGTCGGGGTCCTCGCCGTAGTCGCCACGCTCCGCCCCTCGTTCTTCGTCGAGGTCGACCGCGTCGCCGATGATCGGTACTTCCTGCCGGCTGCCGAGCCACCGGTAGGTTTCGATTCCCGACGAGTCCCAGCGCACCCTGGCGATCTGCTCGCTCAGGAAGAGGCCCCGTTCACGGCGAAACCGGGAAGCCGACAGGCCCACGTAGACTCGCTCCGTGATCGTCGCCTCGTAGCTGGCGAGGCCCGCCGCCTCGGTACCGCGAGCTTGCTGCCCTCGCTGGATCATGTAGCGCGCGCCCTCGTCCATGTACGTGTCCGAGGGGATCGTGTCGGGGCGAGACGCGGGCGCCACACTGTCGGCCGGCGGATCCGGCTCCTGTGCCCGGGCCGGCGGGGGCGCGATGAGCCCACCGCACGCCAGGACGGCGCACGCCAGGAGGGAAGCGCAGCTGTTTCTTGTTACCCGCAACACGGGCTCTCCGGTTGGTTCGGAGTTATCTTTTGGGAGTACGTACGCCGGCCCCCGGCACACAGTTTCAATACACGGGACCCGATGCCACCATGTCCATGAAGAGCGTGAACCCCGCGACGGGGCAAGTGCTGCAGGAGTACGCGACACTCGACGACGCCGACCTCGAAGCCATTCTCGAGCGCGCCGTATCGACGCAGCAGGAATTCGCGGGACTGCCCGCCGGCCCTCGGGCGGAGTGGCTCTCGGCAGCGGCGGACCGACTGTTTGCCCGCCGCGAGGAACTCGCGCGCCTGATGACCGCCGAAATGGGCAAGACCTTCGCCTCGGCCCTGGCCGAGGTCGACAAGTGCGGATGGGTGTGCCGGTACTACGCGGAACACGGACCCTCCTTCCTCTCGGACGAGATCGTGGAGTCGGGGGCGCGGGAGAGTCGCGTACGCTACGAACCGCTCGGTGTCGTTCTGGCCATCATGCCATGGAATTTCCCGCTGTGGCAGGTATTCCGGTTCGCCGCACCCGCCCTGATCGCAGGCAACGCCGGACTGCTGAAGCATGCGTCCAACGTGCCCGGGTGCTCGCTCGCCATCGAGTCGGTATTCGCCGAAGCCGGTTTCCCGCCGGGCGCGTTTCAGTCGCTGCTCATCCCGGCGGCCCGTGCCGAGGCCCTGGTGACCGACAGCCGGATCGCGGCCGTCACGCTGACCGGGAGCGAGCCAGCCGGTCGGGCCGTGGCAGGAGCCGCGGGCCAGAATCTGAAGAAGTCGGTGCTCGAGCTCGGCGGAAGCGACCCGTTCATCGTCCTGGCGGACGCCGACATCGAGGGTGCGGTCGAGACCGCCGTGCAGGCGCGCATCATCAACAACGGCCAATCCTGCATCGCGGCCAAGCGCTTCATCGTGAGCGAGGATATCGCGGACGAATTCGAGACCCTGTTCATCAGGCGAATGGAAGCGCTGAAGACCGGAGACCCTATGGATCCCGACACGGACGTCGGCCCTCTCGCCACCGAAGCCATCCGGGCAGAGCTGCACGAGCAGGTGACCGCGTCGGTCGCGGCCGGAGCGCACCTCCGTGTGGGAGGACTCCTGCCGGAGGGACCCGGGTACTTCTATCCTCCGACGGTTCTGACCGACGTGCCGCTGCGCTGCCCCGCGGCGGTCGAAGAACTGTTCGGTCCCGTCGCGCCGGTGTTCCGGACCGGGTCAGCGGCGGAAGCCCTCGATCTGGCGAACGCCACGGACTTCGGCCTCGGTGCGGCCGTGTGGACTCGCGATCAGGAACTCGCCACGCGCTTCGTCGAAGGGCTGCAGGCTGGATCCGTCTTCGTCAACGGAATGGTGGCATCCGATCCCCGGCTCCCGTTCGGTGGCATCAAGCGCTCGGGCTACGGACGTGAGCTCGGTGTGTTCGGGCTGCGAGAATTCCTCAACGTCAAGACAGTGTGGATCGGCGACTGAGGCGGAACGCAAAGTGGCTCCGGTTGCCGCCCCGCCGCGGATCGGACAGGTTGTGGGGCAGCACGGAACCGGCGTCACACGCCGGCCAGTCCACCCCTTCGAACTACGGTACGAGAGATGATCAGCGAGAACCTCCAGGAAGCCATCAACGAGCAGATCAAGTACGAGCTCTATTCCGCCTACATGTACCTCGCGATGTCGGCCGATTGCTCGGACCGGAACCTCACGGGATTCGCCACCTGGCTGCGAATGCAGGCCCAGGAGGAGGTCGAGCACGCCATGCGCTTCTACGATTTCCTCATCGAAAGAGGCGGACGCGTCGAGCTGCATGGAATCGACAAGCCCCCCGTTGAATACGGGTCGCCCCTCGAGATCATGGAGCAGTCGCTGGATCATGAGCGGTTCGTCACCTCCCGCATCAACGGGCTCTACGATCTCGCGTTCGAAGAACAGGATCGGCCGGCGCAGGTCATGCTTCAGTGGTTCATCACCGAACAGGTGGAGGAAGAGGCCAGCATCGACGAGATCGTGCAGCGCATGAAGATGTTCGGAGCCGACGGCGCGGCGCTGTTCATGCTCGATCGCGACCTCGGTGCGCGTGGACCCGAGGAAAGTGAAGAGTAGGATGGACAGATCGGTGCGCTGGCGGTCGGGGCGCGCGGCTCTGGCACGAAACGGAGCCTGGCTCGCCCTGGTCCTCCTGGCGGGCTGCGACGTGCGCGACAGTGGCCGCACGGAGCGGCCGGCGGACAACGGGGGCGAGCAACAGGAATCGACGGTTCCTGCGGAGTTCGCCGAGTCCCTGGGCATCGAGCTGGCCGGCATGCAGCAGACGCCGTCCGGCCTGTACATACAGGACATCGTCGAGGGTCGTGGGCTCGCCGCTCGTTCAGGACACGTGGTGGTCGTGCACTACACCGGCTGGCTTCCCAACGGAGAAGAGTTCGACAGCACGCGCGACGGGGAGGCCCGCAGCTTTCAGCTCGGCGCCAGGCGTGACGTGATCACCGGGTGGGAGGAGGGCGTCGCCGGCATGCGCATAGGGGGAGTGCGTCGTTTGGTCGTTCCACCGCACCTCGGGTACGGTGCCAGGGGTGTACCGGGCGCGATTCCGCCGAATGCCACCCTTGTCTTCGAATTCGAGCTGCTCGACATCAAGATGTAGGAGAGGTGCCGGGGGCGGGCATGCTCTCCCGGTGGCGGGCGTAGAGGACGCCGCCGACGAGACCGCCCCCATACACCACCACCGCCGGTACCCATTGCCCCCAGGTGAGAGCGAGCAGCGGCGCACCGGCGATCGTCGCCGGGAACATGACGGATGCGGCCACGACTCCCCACAAACCTGCTACTTCCGCGGCCATTCGGATTCCCAGGTCGAGACCCGTATACACGGCGGCGGCCAGCCCAAGACACGCCAGGGCCCTGATCGCGAGGTGACGGTTCGGTCGCATGGCTCCTCCCTTGCCGGAGACGCCGCGGGACGAATAGTCCCTCGCGCGCCGACCCGGTCGCCATCCACCTGTCGCAGGATGGCGGCCGGAGCCGGGGCTAACGCTGTAGGGAGTTGTAGTTCAAGCAGATAACCGGAAGAAGCCGCGCCGCGGATGTCGCGCTACGCGGGACACACGTTGCACGAACCTGAGAGATTTGCCACATCCGAAGCCGGTGGCGTTCAGGACGTTTCTTCGATATCGGCTTCCCACGTCACGGATACGGCGCCGCTGAGGCTGACCGCGGTCGGGCACTTCGCCGCGTGCCGCTCGAGGGCGCGATCCACCTTGTCACGCGCGGACGCCGGAATCCTGAGCCGATAGCGGACGATGATCCGTGTGAGTACCGGCAGTCCTTCCACAACCTCGTTCACGCCTTCCACTTCTGCCGAGATGTCCTCGGGCGCCAGCGAAACCCCGCGCACCTCCAGTGCGCCATTGAGAGTTCCCAGCATTCAGCCACCCGTGGCCGCCACGATGTAGTCCACGGGAAGCGGCAGGTTCTTCCCCTCCAGCCGGTAGTGTTCCTTGATCACTCCATGGACCCCCATCTCGAAATGGACGCCCGTGGCGATCTCCGCCGAGCGGTGCACACCCTCGATCTTCTTCACCGTCGCTCGAGCCTGATAGATCGGACTGCTCATACCGGGTACTCTCCTGTTCGATACCGCCAGGGTGCCGGCGGCCCTTCCCTCGGACCGCGCTGCCTTCTAAGGTAGCCCGGAACGGGCCGGCACCGCATGACTACACGAAGCGGGCGGCTCGGGCCAAACTCTTGAAAGGAGCGTTCTTGATGTCACCCGATGTATACAAGCTCGTGCACGTCGCGGGAATCCTGATGGTCTTCATGTCGCTCGGAGGCCTCGCCCTGCATGGCATCAATGGCGGGACCAAGGACTCCAACGGGGCGCGGCGGCTTACCACCATGACGTACGGGACAGGGCTCTTCCTGATCCTGTTGGGTGGGTTCGGTTGGCTTGGCGCGGCCGGCATGATGAGTGCCGGGATGCCGGGTTGGACGTGGGCCAAGCTGGGTATCTGGATGGCGGTCGGCGCCCTTCTGGCCCTGCCCACGGTGAAGCCCGAGCTCAGCCGCCTGGTGTGGATCGCGGCCCCGCTCCTGGGCGTGCTGGGGGCCTGGCTTGCCCGCACCAAGCCCTTCTGATCCGTCATGCGCGTCACCGGCCTGTACGTCTATCCGCTGAAGTCGGCCCGGGGCCTCTCGCTGCGCGAAGCGAGACTCGACGCGTTCGGCATCGAGGGTGACCGGCGGTGGTGCCTGGTGGGAAACGACGGTCGAGTGATCACGCAGCGTGACTGTCCCGTTCTCGCGACTCTCGACGTCATTCCGGAAGAACACGGACTGGAGTTGCACGCGGCGGGACGACGACCCCTGCGGGTCAGCCAGCCCGAGCCCGGCCCCGAGACACAACCGGTAGCGGTGTGGGCGGATCTCACGGCAGGCCTTGCCGTCGGTGCGGACGCCGACTCATGGATGGAGTGCCTCCTTCAGCGCCCCTGCCGGCTCGTGTACATGCCATCGACGACTCACCGCCAGGTCAGCCTCTCGTACGGTCAACCCGGAGACCGGGTCAGCTTTGCCGACGGCTACCCGCTGTTGCTCACGAACGAAGCTTCGTTGTGCGAGCTGAATCGGCGCATGGATTCGACTCTGCCCATGGACCGGTTCCGCCCCAACGTCGTGGTCGATGGCGGTGAGCCTTTCGCAGAAGACGACTGGGCGCGTATCCGACTGGGGGATACGGAATTCAGGGTCGTGAAGCCGTGCGCTCGCTGCGTCGTGACCACCACGAACCAGCAGACGGGGGCCAGGGGCAAGGAACCCTTGCGCACCCTGGCCACGTTCCGAATGGCCGATGGCAAGGTGATGTTCGGGGAGAACCTGATACACGACGGACCGGGTCCGGTGAGGACGGGAGACCCGGTCGAGGTACTTGAACGGCGTGGCGCCGGGGGCTGATCCCCCGCCTCAGATCAGGTGCAGGGGTGCTCCGGAAGCTCCACCGGACGCAGGGTGTAGTTCCGCGGCTCGAACACGGCGCCTGTCGCCTCGAAGTACGCCTTCCAGAAATCCTTCACCCGCTGACTCGCCCCGGTGTCCACCCGGGCACCGATCACGTACACGCACAGACCGGTGAGATCGGGAAGCGTTCCGTTGGCACGCTGGGTGTCAATCCACCCGGCCGGCGGCATCTTCCGGAGGCCTTCCATATCGATGCTCCGGTTCGACTGCAGCATGTCCGAGAAGATATACAGCGTGGCCTCACGTCCGCGCGCTGCCTGAAGATCGGCACTCACGTCGTGCAGGGTCGACAGGATGTCCGTCCCATCGATGTCGCTCCGACCGGTCGTGTCGGTGAACACCACCAGGTAGTCCTGGGCATCCCTCAGGAACCGGGCCCGCGTAACCGAATCCCGCGTCATGGCCTGCTCGGCGAATTGCCGCTGCGGAATGGTCTCGGACCACCGATGCGGCGGCTCTTCGAGAGAGAGTTGAAGGAGCTCGTGGGCCGCAATTCGGTCCCCATGATCCAGCTTCCTGATGCGCTCGTTCGTGAGCTGCCTCGCCAGCTCGAGCTGGTGGTTCGAGATGCTCGTCGAGCGGTCGTACGTGAAGACGACCAGCTGGGGCGTCGATCGCTTGACGACGCCGCCTTCGCCCTCGCCACCCGCTGCGTTGCCTTCCTGCGTACCGCAGCCCGCGAACGTCACCGCGCCAAGCAGCGCAAACAACAGCCGCGTCTTTCGGATCACCATGCCGTAGCCTCTTCCGTAAACCTGGCCCGAGTCTTCTCGAACCTGTCCTGCAGGTCCCGCCGCTCCGCTTCGTAATCCTCGGGGTCGCGCATCAGAAGGTCGCGCGTGTCCCTCTCATCCACGCCGAGCTTCAGCTCGACCGGATCGGCGAAGGCCTTGATCTCCCTCGCGTCCAGGCCCCGCAATCGACCGTTCTCGGCCCGGTAGGCCACGATCGTCGCTTCAAGCTGGCTGGCCAGCGCGGGCGCCTCCCGCAGGGGTGCTTCAGAAAGTAAACTCGACAGCTCCCGAATGGTACGGACGGCGTCTCCCATCGCATCCGCCACCCGTTGCTGTGTCGCGTCACCGAGGTTCACCAACTCGCGCCTCTGGCGCTCGAATGGAGTGTCGTTGAATCGATCCCGACGCCGGTCTCTCATGTGGAAGTAGGCGGCCGATATCGCGACGAGAATCAGCGTGGTGTTGAGCAGCAGGATCGGAAAGCTCAGGCCGCTCATCGAAGCCGCGTACTCCCGCTGCTCCTTGGCCAGCGCCTCCAGGTCGTCCGCCCGGTTCGCCTGCTCGTTCGCGGCGACGAGATTGCCGTCCACCCTGAGCCAGCTGGCCGTGCGCCGGAGCTCCTCGATCTTGGAACTGTCCTGAGCGAAGCGATCCACGGCCACTTCGCCGAGCGTGACGCGCGCCTCGAAGAGAACTCCGATCACGAGCACAAGCCCGATCCCTGAAAGGACCATCGGCACCACGAACTCACCGGCCGACCGCTTGCCCAGGGTCTCCCCCGTGCGCCGGGCCGACTGGTGCATCATGAGCGACCGGAGAGAGTGCCCGAAGAAGTGTGCGAGCACACACAGGAACGTGACCACACCGGCGGCCAGCAGGGCCGCGTCGGGCCTGAGGATGAACTGAGATGCGACGCGCAATCCCCCGGCAAGCCAGCCCTCGCTGGTCTCGGCGACGTATCGCAGTTGCTGCTCGGTCAGCGGATCGCGAGGAAGAAGCGCCCCGAACACCGGAGCGTTCGCGAGGAACTCCACGATTCCGAGAAAGCCGATGGCCAGCGCATACCAGTGCGTCTTGAACTGGCGGGTGGCGGGTTCGTCCTGCTGCTCGCCCGACTCCTCCTCCAGTGTGCTCTCCACCACGCTGCGGTTCATGTCCCATCGCTTCTTGAGACGGAACAGCTCACTGGTGACACGCTCGAATCGATCGTTGTCGAGGGATATGCCAGCCAGGGTTCGCGTGATCCGACCCTCCAGCTCGGCGACCACCGAATTCAGACGGGAACGCTCGCGAGCCTGCCAGTTCCTGAACAGCGACACCGCGCGATCACGCAGTTCCGCCTCCGACTCGGCTCGACCCTCGGTCTGCACGTCCGGAAGGTCCGCATCGGCGTCCCGGGACGCCATCTCCACGGCTGCTTGCCGCAGGCGGCGAACGCTGAGGCCCACGTTTTCCTCGAGGGCCGCCGTCGCTGTTTCCGGAATCGCGCCAGGATCCGGAGCGCCAGGCTGCGGCTCCGGGGACTCGACCTCAGCGGCGGGTGGCGGGGCCGGCTCCACGGTATCCGTGGCGTCCCACACGGAGTCGGAAGGGCCGACCGGCTCTGGAGCCCACAATGGCTCGTCAGGTTCAGGCGCAGCAGCATCTCTCACCCGGTCGAGCCAGGTGGGATGCGCGGGCGAGGCGTCATCATCCGCGGAATTGTCGCCATCGGTCAACGGAGCCGTGTCCGGCTCAACGGCAGCGGCTCTCGCCTCACGGTTTCGTGCGCTCATCTTCCCCTTCTCATCCATTGCGTCTCCGCCTTCCGCGAGTCAGCGCCCCAGAAATCAGACATCGACCGGTGTCGTCTGCAAGCCGCTCCACCGCGGAACTCCACGGACATTCGGATTCGGCAAGAACGCGGCCACCGGATCGAATCCGGTGTCGATTCCTGTAATTATCTGTTTCTGCAACACATACAACGGGCACGCGTTCCCTCCGGCAACACGCCTCGATGCGACAATTTGCGCGCTTCGCGAATCGCTTCCCGGCCGGGACGGAGACCGCTCCCCCCAGGAATATCGATAACATGAGAGAGTGCCTTGAGCAACGAGAATCCTAGTACATCCGCTCTCTGTGGATTTCCCGCGCCATGGCCCGGGCAGCCTCGGCCAGCGTCTTTTCTACTTCGAGAAGTGCCCGCTCGAGAACCGCGTCCACCTCGTTCTCAGAGGTCAGTGTCATCGCGGCATGCTCTGCGTAGTCCACGATATCATCCACGCGGCTGCGAACGTCGTTCTTGATCGCGTGGAGCAGAGCCTCTGTCGACTCGCTGTACTGCATGGCTTCCGCTCCTTTCATGAGTTCTCCCGGCGTTCTAAGGGCAAACCGGCTGCCATTCGTGGCACCAGGAACGGGGTGTTGGCGTAACTACAACCAGATCAACTTTTTAAGAGACTCACACGGGGCATCTCGGGAGATCGACGGGGCCCGAGATGCGTTTTCGAGGTGGCAAAAAGCCAAGACGATCCGCAAAAGGTGCGTGCTTGCATGGGTTGAGCCTGAGATGAGACCGGGGCCCAACCTGAACGAGCGTTCGGGGCCGTGCTGCGAAACGGAGTTGCTCCATGCCGTCGAATCCCGGGCTCCGGGCGATCCGCCGGCGACCCGCGCCACCGACTGGCCGGGGGGGATTCGCCCTCATGGTTGTCTTGATTCTGCTCACGGCCCTGTACCTCGGCGCGACGGGAATCTTCCTGGCGGCCCGGGCCGAACTCAGGATCGGTATCAGCCACGCGGCGTCGAGCCAGGCGTTCTACCTCGCGGAATCAGGGCTGACCACGTGGCTGGCCTCGGCCGTTCAACCCTCGGTAGCGGAGTACACGATTGCGGGCGAGACCGTCACCGTTCGAGCCGTGATGTTGCTCCGGGTGGATTCGGTGACCCTGCTGTATCGGATCACCGCGCACGCTACGGTCGGGAGTGGACATGAGAGCGATCCGGGAATGGCGAGTCGCGAGACCAGCTTGTTGGGAACGCGGATTCGGTCTGATCCTGTCCGCGCGATTACCGGTTCGTGGAGGGAGGTTCTGTAGGCGGGTACCCGTCAGCGGGGCAGGTGTCGAGTCAGCAGCTCGAGCACCGCGTCCGGGTTCTCCATGTTGATCCAGTGCCCGCCATCGATGTCGATCCGTCGAACGCACTCGCCGTCGGCTTCCAGGCGATCGATGCGTGCCGCGGCGGCCTCGTCCATGATCGAGCCCCGCGTCGCGCGGACGAAGATCACTTCTCGACCGGGTACCGACGGTTCGACGACCGACCACAGGTCTTCCCGGTAGAAGTCCGCGAGGAGCAGGTCGAGTGCGGCCAGATCGAACTTCCAACGATACCCGTCCGGACTCCGCACCAGGTTCGTGGCGGTCCACTCGGCTATATGCAGGTTGAAGCCCGCTTCCTGCACCGCCCTGACTACCTCACCGCGGTCGTCGAACCGTTCGGGCAGTCGGGCCAGGAGGGCCAGGAGACGGTCCGCACCGGCCTCGGTCCGCCCCGCCGAAGGGGTGCTGTCCATCACCCACACCTGTCTCAGGGTCGGATCGCCCGCGCGGGCTGCCGCCAGGGCGACCTTACCTCCGAACGAATGACCGACGATCACCGTCTCCGTGGCCCCGAGTCGAAGGCTCAGGGAGTTCACATCACTCGCGCTGGCTGCCACGGTGTGAGGCGGGGCGAGTCCCTGGCTGTCACCGTGGAGTCTGAGATCCACCAGGACGACCCCCCAGTCCGGTCGTGCCTCCACCACGCCTCGCCCTATCGAGGCCCAGTTCCGGCCCGCGCCCAGGAAGCCGTGCAGGAACAGAACCCAGCGGTCAGGAATGGTCCCGGGAGTGTGGATCCGACGGTGCGCGAGCGTGATGGGACGCTCGCCGATGGATCGACTCTCCGGCAGGTGCCCTGTCATGGTTCGGAATGACCGGGGCGGACGGTCGCCCCCCGCGATGCAGCAGAGCGCAGGGCGGCCCCGTAGGCCAGCTCGGTGCGCTCGAGCATCCGCTGAACGGAGAACGCCCCCGAAACGTGATGGCGACCAGCGTCCCCCAATCGGTTTCGCAGCTCACGATCCGCCAGCAGCGCGGAGATTGCCTGCGTGAGAGCGTCGGCATCGCCCGGAGGTACCAGGAGGCCGGTCTCACCGTGTACGACAGCCTCGGGAATCCCTCCCACCACAGTGCTGACTACGGGTCGGGCCACTGCCCCGGCTTGCAGCAACGACTGCGGTACCCCCTCGTTGCGCAGAGACGGCTGACAGAAGATGTCGAACCCGGCCAGGACGATCGGTATGTCCTCTCGAAGACCCACGAACCGGACCGATTCCTCGATTCCGAGCTGCCTCGCCAGGGCCTCGAGATTTGAGCGCTCGGGGCCATCACCCACGACGACAAGGGAGCACGCGGGGTACGATTCCAGGATCCCCGGAAACGCTCGCAGCAGAACGGCGTGCCCCTTGTCCTGCCGGAGGTAAGCGACGACGCCGATGACCGGCCCCTCATTGGGGACACCGAGAGCGCGACGCGCGTCGGCACGATCTCCCGAATCGGGACGGAAGCGCTCCAGGTCCACACCCGTTGGAATCGACATGGAACGCTCCAGGGGCACGAGCCCCGAATCGGCCAACTCCTCTCGCACCGCCTCACCGGTGGTGATCACGTAGTCGGCCTGCCCGTAGAGAAACCGGTGACCCGGGCCCGGTTTGACTCGCACCGAGATGTGGCGACTTCGCACCAGCGCGCCCGCCCGCGACCCCAGAGGTCGCATCAGCGCCGCAGTCCAGCTGTCAGCCGAGCTGTGCGAATTGACGACGTCCGGCTGCAGGCGACGAATCCAGGAATCGAGAGCCAGGGCGTTGGCCGGCATCAACGCGCGCCGGAACGACATGGGGATCACTTCGAGCCCCGCATCCGCGGCACGGCCGGCCAGTTCACCGCCCGGGGTCGCGGCAATCCACACGTCGTGCCCCCGGTCGCGCATCCCGAGACTCTCGGCCAGGACGCGACGCTCCTGACCGCCCATGACCGTCGAAGACTCTGTGTGTACGATGCGCACGCGCGATTCCAATCAGAGCGGGAAACAGAAACGTTGACATCCGAGGTTGCGGCGCACAATACGAACACTGGATACTGGCCCGTCGAACTCACACCATGCGGTACCGCCGAACCGCTCGAAGGAGGTGACCCGATGTCGAACAAGACCGCGGCAGGAGGGCGAAAGGCCACTCTTCGATGCGCCTTCTGCCTCAAGCTGAACCGGCTGGACATGGAGCGGGCCGTCGACCGGCCCGTGTGCGGCGACTGTGGTCGCCCGTTCCTTCTCGACCGTCCCGTGAAGATCGGCGGTGACGACCTGGACCGACTGGTTCGGGAATCGGGTGTCCCCGTTCTCGTGGACTTCTACGCTGACTGGTGCGGGCCGTGCAAGATCATGGCACCGGTACTCGACGAACTGGCGGCGGATCACGTGGGTACGCTCCTGGTCGCAAAGCTCGATACGGACGCGAGCCCGCAGGTCTCGGCTTCGCTGGAAATCCGCGGTATACCGACCCTGATCCTGTACCGGGGCGGTGACGAGGTGGCCCGGCAGACGGGCGCGGTTCCCCGGAGCAAGCTTGACGAGATGCTGGACGCTGGCTGATCACCCGTCCGCTTGTCACGATGGGATGGAGTCGAGTATTCTGGCCATATGGACATACGTCTCCTCGACCCCCGGACCCGGAGGGTGTTGTGACCTGGTTTCTGATTCTCCTGGCGATCGTCGCCATTGTCGGCATCACGATCTACAACTCGCTCGTGAAGATGCGCACGCAAGCCCGGGGCGCGTGGGCCGACATCGACGTTCAGCTGAAGCGCCGTTGGGACCTGATCCCCAACCTGGTGGAGACGGTGAAGGGCTACGCCAGCCACGAAAAGGACACCCTTGAAGCCGTGATCAACGCGCGAAACCGGGCCATGTCGGCATCCGGTCCGGCGGACAAGGCGCAGGCCGAGAACATGCTGAGCGGAGCGCTCAAGTCTCTGTTCGCTCTCTCCGAGGCGTATCCGCAACTCCGCGCCGTCGAGAGCTTCACGAGCCTGCAGGGTACGCTCGGGGAGATCGAGGACGCAGTGCAGAACTCTCGCCGGTACTACAACGCGGTCGTTCGCGACTACAACACCAAGGTCGAGCAGTTTCCGTCGGTGCTGGTGGCCAACGCCTTCCGGTTTCAGAAGGAGGAGTTCTTCGAACTGGACGACGAGGCGCAACGTGAAGGTCCGACCGTCAGCTTCGGCGAGAGCGGGGCCTGACGGGGGGGGTACGCTGGTGAAGTCCACGCTACCGATCCGAGTGCTCCGCCCGGCGTTCGCCGCCGCGTGCCTGGCGCTGCTGTCCGCTCCGGCCGGCCTGCCGGCGACGCACTCAGCAACTCCCACCGGCGATATCAGCACCCTCCGTTCCTGGCGCGTCGAGGACTTCCGCGCCGACGTCCATGTCCTGCGCAGCGGTGTCGTCGAGGTCGTCGAGACTCTGAAGGTGCGTTTCGAAGGGTCTTACAACGGAATCTTCCGAACCATCCCGGTTGAGTATCGGACACGCGCCAACCTGAACTACACCCTGGGACTCGAAGTGCTGAGCGTAGAGGACGAGGCGGGCCAGGGGCTGCGCTACGAAACGAGCCGTGAGCGGCACTACCGGAAGATCAAGGTCTGGGTACCCGGAGCGTCGGATGCGGTTCGCACGGTCGTCATCCGGTACCGGGTCGACAACGCTCTTCGCTTCTTCGAGGAAGACGACCAGGCCTGGGATGAGCTGTATTGGAACGTCACGGGCGACGAGTGGCCCGTCCCGATCGAGCGGGCCAGCGTCAGCGTGCGCCTGCCTGCCCAGGTAACCGGAGTTCGTGCTCGTGGGTTCACCGGGGGCTACGGGTCCACGGAGGAGTCCGTGGAAGTGGGGATCTCCGACCACGTGGTGACCGTCCGATCGATGCGCGGGCTCGGAATTCACGAGGGCCTCACGGTGGCGATCGCCTGGGACTCGTTCATCACCCAGCCGGCAGGGGCCGTCGCGAGCGGGATCGAGCCTCAAGCCGCCCTGTCCGGCGAGTACCTGATACGGCGGCCCACCCTGTGGGACCGGATTCTCAGGTTCTTTCGCAGCAACTGGCCGCTCCTGATCCCGTTCATCGCCCTCTTCGCGATGCACCGCATCTGGCGCCGTCACGGCCGCGACCCTCAGCGACGGGCCATCGCTCCGATGTATGAACCACCGCCGGGCCTCACCCCGTCGGAGGTGGGAACGCTGGTCGACAACCGGGTCGATCTGCGGGACGTGACGGCGATGCTGGTGGATCTCGCGGTCCGCGGCTACCTGGTCATCGAAGAAACGGAACAGGAGAAGTTCCTCGGACTGATGAAGGAAAGCGACTACGTCCTGGAGTTGCAGAAGGGGGGCGAGGACCTCTCCGGACTGAAGAGTCACGAGCAAAAGCTGCTCAGGGCCGTGTTCGGCTCCCCGCGGGCCGGAGACCGCGTCCACATGTCGGACCTCGAGAACGAGTTCTACAAGGACCTCCCGGGTATCAAGGAACAGATCTTCTCCGAACTGATGAAGCTCAAGTACTATCGAAGCCGCCCGGACCGGGTACTCGTCAGCTGGATCGGCATCGCGATCGCGACCGGCCTGGTGGTGGGCGGCGGGGGCGTGGTCCTCGCGGCCCGATTCGGCATGGCTCCGCTGACGACCGTCCTGGCCGGGGTCTTCACGGGCGCGATCGTCCTGGGTTTCGGGATCTTCATGCCCGCCCGAACGGTTGCCGGAACACGGGCCCTGGAAGCCGCCCTGGGCTTCGAGGAGTTCCTGCAGCGGGTAGAGTCGGACCGGTTCAGGAAGATGATCACAGGCCCGGAGATGTTCGAGCGTTACCTGCCCTACGCGATGGCCCTGTCCGTGGAGAAGAAGTGGGCCGCAGCCTTCGCGGACATCTACAGCGAGCCGCCCGACTGGTACCGGGGCACCGGATACCGTGGCTTTCACCCGACCCTCTTCGTGAACGATCTTTCCGGAATGACTCAGCACGCCGCGACCGCCATGACCTCGGCGCCACGGAGTTCTGGCGGATCCGGCTTCTCCGGAGGCGGGGGCTTCTCGGGTGGTGGATTCGGGGGAGGCGGAGGCGGGGCGTTCTGACCGATTCTCCTGCTACAGCGCGGAGACGCCCCGCCATGTACTTTGCCGGCGTTGGGAGGGGCGCCCACGCGGGCGTCCGTCCCGAGCGATCACCTGTTTCTCAGCATTTCATACGGAGGAAGTGATGTCATTTTCGGTTGGCAATAGAACGTCGATTCGGACGGCGCTCGTGGCCGTTCTCCTCATGTCCACGGCCTCGGCGGCGGCCGCGCAGACTGACGGTTCGGAACGCATCTCCAGCGGCATCGACGCGGCGGCGGCCCGGTATTCCGCTGACGTGAACTGGCTCGCGGACGACGCGCGACAGGGACGCGGTCTCGGCTCAGAGGGCCTGGCCAGGGCCGGGCTGTGGATGGAACAGCAGTTCAAGAGCATTGGTCTGGAGCCGGCCGGCGACGACGGCGGCTACCGTCACGTGTTCGGAGTGCCTATTGCCGACCCCTCCAACCCGCACGCCCAGAAGGGTTTCGTCTACGCGTTCAACGTGATCGGACGTATTCCGGGCAATGGCGACCTCGACGGCGTCGTACTGATCGGCGCACACTACGATCACCTGGGCTTCGGTGGAGAGGGATCGCTCGAGCCCGACTCACGTGCCATCCACAATGGCGCCGACGACAATGCCTCGGGCTCGGCCGCCCTCCTCGAAGTCGCGCGTCAGATGTACGAGCGCCGCGGGCAGCTCAAGCGTGATGTCGTGTTCATGGCTTTCTCTGCGGAGGAGCGGGGCCTGGTCGGGGCAAGCAACATCGTGCGCCAACCACCCGAGGGACTGGACATGGACGACGCCGTAGCCATGCTCAACATGGATATGGTGGGACGACTGCGCGACGAGAAGCTGTCGGTGCTCGGAGGCGATTCGGCCGAGGAGTGGGACGACCTGGTGGCTCCGCTGTGCGAGCGATACGGGTTGGAGTGTTCCATCGGCGGTGACGGCTTCGGTTCATCGGACCAGGCTGCGTTCTTCGCAGCGGACATCCCGGTCCTGCATTTCTTCACGGGCACGCACGCCGAATACCACAAGCCGTCCGACGACGCCGACCTGATCAACGCCGAGGGAGGAGCGCGCGTCGCGTGGCTGGTTTCGGACGTGGGCGGGACGATCGCCAACCGAGACGGCGACCTGACCCTGGTGAAGACCTCTGACGGCCCGCAGCGGCGTATGGCGCTGAAGGCCCGCCTGGGGACGATCCCGGACTACGCCGGCCCTTCCGATGGCTCTCCGGGGCTGCTGCTGTCCGATGTCCGACCCGACAGCCCGGCTGAGGCCGCCGGCCTGCAGCGAGGAGACATCGTAGTCCAGATCGGTGAGATGGAGATCGCGAGCGTGCAGGACTACATGGTAGTGCTGTCCGAAGCCAACCCGGGTGACACCGCACCGATCGTGGTGATCCGCGACGGTGAACGGGTCGAACTCGAGGTCACCTTCGGCGCTCCTCGATAGGCGGCCGGACAAGTGATGCTGTCACTGAAGATCGTCCTGTTCGCAACCGATTTCTCACCGCTGGCGGACGCGGCGCTCGATCACGCGCTGGCGCTCGCGCAGAAGCACGGGGCCGTCCTCCACATGCTGCACGCGGTCGTCCTGCACGCGGACGACCCCAACGACCCCGCGCATCACTTCCCGGACGCTGAACAGATCCGGGGCCGGCTCGAAGAAATCGCCGAGAGCCGCATGGCGAGTCAACTCGAGACGCGCAGCGCGGGCGAACTGGACGTGATCCGGGCGCAGCGCAGGGGAATGTCTGCCGCCCCGGTGATCCTGGAGTACGCCGAGGAGATCGACGCTGACATCATCGTGATGAGCACGCATGGAAGGCGCGGGCTCAGCCACGCCCTGGTGGGGAGCGTCACTGAAGAAGTCGTGCGTCTATCCCCTCGACCCGTGTTGACGATTCGTGGTGCAGCCACGGGTGAGGTCCACCCGCGTATCGACAACGTTCTGGTTCCGGTGGATTTCTCGAGACACTCGGAGGGCGCGGTCAAGCACGCGCTCGAGTTCTGTCGCGCGTACGGTTCTCGCATGCACCTTCTGCACGTGTTCGAACAGCCCGTAACCCCGGAGCTGTACGCGGGTGGAGGACCGGCGGCGGTGTCTGATTTCTCGGTGGTCGAGGGCAGCCTGCGAGAGGCACTTCTTGGTGTAGCCACCAGGGCCGGGGCCGAGGTCGAAACCGAAGTCCATGTTACGGAAGGTCGTGCCGTCGCGGGAATCCTGGAGGCGGCGGAGAGGATTTCGGCGGATCTGATTGTCATCGCTACGCACGGTCTCGGTGGCCTTACGCACGTCATGCTCGGCAGCGTGACGGACAAGGTGCTCCGGCGCGCCGCTTGCCCGGTTCTCACGGTCAAGGCGTTCGGTAAGTCGCTGCTCGAATGAGTGATTCTGACGGAGGCCGGATGGCAGGGGACGAACAGCCGGGGAGCCGGGGACTCGGGACGCTGGACGCGCTATACGAGAGCACGAGGGCCCTCGGCCTCCACGACTCGCTCGATGAACTTCTGAACGAAGTGCTCGATCGGGCGCGCGAGTTGATCGGTTTCGAGCACGCTGCCGTCATGCTCCTCGACGAGGAGACCGGCCGCCTGACGGTCGAGCAACTCACCGGGTACGGCGAGCGGGCCGCCGAGATCCGGCGGACCTCGCTCGTCCTGGGCCAGGGCCTCAGCGGGTGGGCAGCCGCCAATCGAGAGTCCGTCCGCGTGGGCGACGTATCCCAGGACCCGCGCTACCTGCCGGGACTGGCCGAGGCGAGATCGAACCTGGCGGTTCCGTTGATCGTCGGGAATCGGGTCGCCGGAGTGATGAACGTGGAATCGGACCGCCTGTACGCCTTCACTCCGGAGCACGAGAAGCTGCTTACCGTACTGGGGACCCAGGCCGCACTTGGCATTCTCGCGTTTCAGGCCCAGGCGGAGCTGCGCCAGCGGATTGACCAGCTGAGCGCCCTGTACAGGATCTCGAACCTGGCGAGCGAGGCCGGGGCGCTGGGAGCCACACTCAACTCCATGCTCGAGATCGCGGGCGAGGTCATCCCGCAGGGTCAGTCGGCCATTCTCCTCCTGGACGACACGAGGAAGCACCTGCGTGTGGCGGCGGGCCAGGGATACCAGGCCGCGGTCCGATTCCTCGAGATCCCGGTGGGACATGGCATCACGGGCCGCTGCGCTCAGACGGGCCTCACGCAAGTCGTACACGACATCGACAGTCTCGACGAGGAAGCGTACATCCCGGGCGTTCCGGGAGCCCGAAGTGAGGTCGCCGTACCACTTCTGGCCGACGGCCTGATCATCGGCGTATTCAACGCCGAGTCCGTGGAAGTCCACGCCTTCAGCGATGAACACGTCCAGACGCTCACCGTCATCGCCCGGCAGGCAGCCGAGGTGATCCGGAGCGCCCAACTGCTCGAAGAAACCCGCAGGTTGGCGATCACCGACGCCCTGACCGGGCTGTTCAACCGACGGCATTTCAACCAGCAGCTGGAGGAGAACGTCGGCAGAGCTACCCGGTATGATGAACCACTCGCCCTCGTGTTCCTCGATGTCGATCACTTCAAGTCCGTCAACGACAAGTTCGGTCACCAGGCCGGAGATCGGTGCCTGCAGGCCCTGGCCAGGACTCTGCGCGAGAGCGTTCGCGACAGTGATCAGATCGCCCGAATCGGAGGAGAGGAATTCGCGATCCTCCTGATCCGCGCTGACCGCGAACTGGCGCTCAGCATCGCCGAGCGGTTGCGGACCCGGATCGACGACCTGATTCTGGAGGAGGATCCTCCCCTCCCCGTCGACCTGACCGCTTCCCTGGGCGTAGCGTTCTTCCGTGAAGACGGAGACGACCCGAAATCCCTGATGCGTTCGGCCGACCGGGCTCTGTACACCGCGAAGCGGCTGGGGCGAAACAGGGTCGTGCTCGCCTCCGAGGCCTCGGAGGTCGACGAGGATTCACCAGCCGACTGAGGGCTCACCCCTGCAAGGAGCACCCCTTGAGTGATTCACTTTCATCGAAGCACTGCGTGCCTTGCCGGGGCGGCATCCCTCCCCTGGCCGGCGAGGACCTGCGCTCCCTTCACGAGGAGCTGGGCGGCGGTTGGCGCGTGGTCGGAGAACACCACCTGCATAAGGCGTTCTCGTTTCCCGACTTCATCACGGCGCTCGATTTCACGAACCGGGTGGGCGCTCTCGCGGAGGCCGAAGGGCATCACCCCGATATCCGCCTCACCTGGGGTCGCGTCGAGATCGAGATCTTCACGCACAAGATCGACGGCCTGACCGAGAGCGACTTCGTCCTGGCGGCCCGCATCGACCGGCTCTAGCCGCCGCCCGTGAACGACTTCGCACCCCTGGACATCATCTTCCTGGATTCCTGGTTCGCCGATCGGGCGCGGGGCAGCGGCTCCGCGGTCGCGATCGCGGGTCTCGCCGACGGACTGCGCTCCCTGGGTCACCGGGTCACGATCCTGCGGCCCCGAGTCCAGCTGGTTTCGGCCGACCTCACGCGGATCGTGGCCAATCTCGGGTTCCGCAAACGGGTCCGAGCGGCCGTCGCGGACCTGATTGTGGGCTTCGACATTGACGGGTGCTTCCTGGGCCGCTCGAGCGTCCCGTACGCAGTAGCTCTGAAGGGAGTGGCGGCTGACGAGCTCCAGTACGAGCATGGCTGGACTCGAGTTCGATTCCGCATCCTCTCGCGACTCGAACGTCGGAACGCGAGGCGGGCGGATCGGGTGATCGTCACCAGCGAGCACAGCCGCAGGGTGGCGACCGTGGCGTATGGGCTCGAGTCGGAAGGCGTCGGCGTCGTGCCCGAAGGTCTCGACCTCGAGGGCTGGAGTGGTTTCCAACGAGAGGGCAGACCGGAAGGCGCTTCCCCGTCGATCGTGAGCGTAGCCCGCCAGTACCGGCGCAAGAACACGGCCGTGCTGATCCGGGCCATGGCCCTCGTCAGGAAGGCCATCCCCGCCGTCCGTCTCACCGTCCTCGGCGATGGACCCGAGTTGGCGCGGCTCCGCACGCTCGTCGGATCGCTGAACCTCGGCGACACCGTGGAGATGGTCGGTTCGGTGCCCGGCGAACGCGAGGTCCGGGATCAGCTGGCGCGGGCGGATGTATTCTGCCTCCCGTCGCGACAGGAGGGGTTTGGAATCGTCTTCCTCGAGGCGATGGCCGCGGGCCTCCCGATCGTGGCGGCCGACTGCGGGGCGGTGCCGGAGACCGCGCCGCACGGTGAGGTCTCGATTCTCGTCGCGCCGGACGACGTGGAGGGTCTGGCCGCGGCACTCGTGGAGCTGCTGACGAACCTCGAGTTGCGACATCGGCTGGCAGCGGGCGGCGCGGCCCGCTGGAGACGATTCGGGTGGCCCGAAGTTGCCCGACGGTTCCTTTCCGAGGTCGGTTTTCGCTGAACTTGCTCACCGGGCGCCGGCGCGACGATATTGTCCGCTTCGATCGTCCAGCAACGACGGGCCGCGGCTTGCCCGTCGCCACCTATTCCTCGGACCGATCAGGAGGCAACTGAGCTGATGAGCGATAGCACAGGTTCGGCTCCTCACAGTGCCTCGCCCCTTCACCCGGGCGATACCTCGTTCTTCGGACATCCGCGCGGCCTGGCCACCCTCTTCTTCACGGAGATGTGGGAGCGTTTCAGCTACTACGGCGGACGCGGAATCCTCATCCTGTTCATGACAGCCGCGGTAACGACCGGTGGACTCGGCATGACCGCCGCCACGGCGGCGGCGATCTACGGACTCTACACGGCCAGCGTCTACCTCTTCGCCCTCCCCGGCGGCTGGGTGGCCGATCGCCTCCTCGGGCAGCGCAGTTCGGTGTTCTGGGGCGGTCTGCTGATCGCGGCCGGTAACTTCGGCATCGCCGCGCACGGCTCGCTCGGCATGGCCTCTTTCTACTCGGGGCTCGTTCTGATCGTCCTCGGCACGGGCCTTCTGAAGCCGAACGTCAGCACCATCGTGGGGGAGCTGTACCCCGAGGGCGGCGCACGGCGTGACGCCGGTTTCTCGATCTTCTATATGGGGATCAACATCGGCGCCTTCGTGGCCCCGCTGATCTGTGGCTACCTGGGTGAGAACATCGACTGGCACCTGGGCTTCGCGGCCGCCGGCGTCGGCATGATCCTGGGCCTGATCCAGTATCGGCTGGGCTGGGGATATCTGGGCGAGGCCGGAAAATTTCGCGAGGAAGGTCGTGAGACCAAACCGCAGGCGCTCCGCCAGCTCATGCTCGGAGTGGCGCTCGTCGGCGTCATCGCGATCGTGCTCTACTTCCTGGGTTCGCGCGGCACGCTCAACATCACGCTCGAGGGAGCAGCACAGGCCACCGGCGTGATCATTCTTGCCATCGCCGTCCTGTTCTTCGCCTCGGTACTCGGTTTCGGTGGGCTGGATTCGGTGGAGAAGAAGCGGGTTGTGGTGATCTTCTTCCTGTTCCTGGGTGCGGCCATGTTCTGGGCCGGGTTCGAGCAGGCGGCCTCATCGCTCAACCTGTTCGCCGAGCGCCTCACCGACAGGAACGTGTTCGGCTGGGAGGCTCCCGCCAGCTGGCTGCAGGCGATCAACCCCCTGTTCATCATCACGCTGGCGCCCGTGTTCGGCTGGCTGTGGGTGTGGCTGGACAAGCGGAAGAAGGAGCCATCTCTGCCCATGAAGTTCGGCTTCGGCCTTCTTCTCCTGGGCGTCGGTTTCCTCGTGATCGCCTGGGGCGCGACCTACACAGTCGAGGGACAGCTCGTGAGCCCGGGTTGGCTGATCTCGACCTACTTCCTGCACACCTGCGGAGAGCTCTTCCTGAGCCCGGTCGGCTTGAGCAGCATCACGAAGCTCTCGCCGCCCAAGTTCGTGGGCCAGATGATGGGTACGTGGTTCATGGGAGCAGCCCTGGGCAACCTCGTCGCCGGCCTGGTGGCCGGTCAGTTCGAGACGCTTCCGTTGCCGCAGTTGTTCATGGCGGTATCGGCCAGCGTCGGCGTGGCGGGTGTGCTGTTCTTCGTGTTCGCCAGGCCCATTCGCAGGATGATGGGGGGCGTTCACTAGCCGCTCGCACTGCGTGTTGACGGTTCACGCCGTCAACAGTTGGCGATTCGTCGAGGGCCGGTCTCCTTTTGGAGGCCGGCCCTTGTCAAAGGGGCCCCATGGGTGACAATTCGTTTGAGAACAGGTACGCGGCGAACACTCGGACAGGTGGCGCACGGTGATCATTTCCAGTGGCGTAGGGCCGTTCGACGAACGGGTTGGAGGGCTCAGGGTCGGTGGGCTCTACCTCCTGGCAGGCGCCCCCGGAGCGGGCAAGCTGCCGTTCCTGCTCCAGTTCCTGGCGGCCGGCCTCGAGGCGGATGAGCGGCTGGCATTCCTTGGCGGTCATTCCCCCGAAGAGCTGTTCGAGCAGGCTCGGCACTGGGGCCTCGATGGGCTCGAACAGGCCTGGCGGGACGGCCGGCTCAGTGTGCTGGGCTACAGGGGCGAGTATCCACGGCGGATTCTGGAGGCGGCGGATCCGGAAGAGGCCTTCGGAGAGCTGGATGAGGCGCTCGAGGGACCCGTGAGCCGGCTGGCTGTCGATCCGGGTACGTTGCTGTGGGAGACACGGCAGGGCACGGCCATGGCGGGGTCGTTTCTTCAGTGGCAGGAGTCCGCTGGCGCCACGGTCGTGGCGACCGCCGTCGCGAACCTCACCGAGAATCTGCCTCCCTCGACCGACTGGGTGGTGCAGCGTGCCTCGGGTGTTTTTCACTTCGTGCGACTGTCCAGTGGCCTGCGCGAGATCGCGGTTCACAGGATTCGCCCCCCGATAGACGACCCCGGCTCCATCACGGTCGAAGCGCGACCCGGAGCGGGGCTCACGCAGCCGGCCAGGGGGCCGCGCCGGCGTACTGGAGACGTCCCGCACGGCGATCGGCGACGGTTGATCCTGCTTCGCATGACCGAAGCGATCACCCGCGACGTCGAGGACTGGCTGAACCGGGAGTACGAGGTGCGCGACACCCGCGACCCCGCCGAGGTGATCTCGTTGCTGCAGGCCGAGGGCTGGGGCGGCGTATGCATCGCCGCCGAGCGGTCGGGCATCGAGCAGGCCATCGAGACATGCCACACCATTCGGCCGCTGCTGGCCGGAGCGATCGTCGTCCTGTCCCGGGGACAGCTCAGGTCGTCCGACCGAGCGCGAGCCATGGAAGCCGGCGCGGACGACATCCTGCGCCAGGACGTAGGCCTGCGTGAGCTCAAGTCGCGTTTCCGAAGGGCGGCGGCCGTCGTCGCCGGTGCCCGCGACGTCTCGAAACACCCAGGCCGGCCGCAGCCGATTCCCGACCTGGTCGACAGCGAACGATTCAAGACCGAAGTGCAGCAGCGCCTCGTTTCGCCCTCTCTGGGATACATTACGCTGATCCTGGTTCCCCAGAACGTAGGATCGGATGTGCTGGGAGCACTTCGCGCCAGTATCCGGTTGGAGGCCGGTGATTTCGTGGGCCTCGTGGAGGGCGGCTACGGGGTGGTCCTGCAGGACGCGCGTGGAAGACACGCTCGCATCTACATGGAAAGAGCTCTGCGTTCGCTGGATCCTTCCGCTGGCGCCCCGGAAGTGGGAATCCTCACCAGCCCCGAGGAGGCGGACGAGATCCGGGCGACGCTGAGTGCCTGATACCTCGACCCGTCTGCCCGGAGGCGGCGGATGACCCTCGTCGATCTGGTGACCACGATCATCGTGGTCACCATCCTGGTAGCCCTCGGCGTGGTCCTGATGACGTACGTGACCAGGAGGTTTCGGCGCACCCGCGGGGTGGAGCCAGAACCGTCTCGCGAGCAGGGTTCCTGGTACTTCGTGCGATACTCCCCCGAAAGGCGCTCGGACAGGCGGCCCTGACCCGATCTCCGAGCCCGTACTTGTCACGACGGAAACCGGGCGCGACCTTACTCGCTCGCACCGTCCGGGCCGCCAGGGGCCCGGTCCCATCGGAGCGGAGGTTGCGTTGGGCGAAAAGGACATCCGGATAGAGCTGGACAGCTCCGACCTCAGGGTATTCACTCAGGCTCTACTGCGGGACGTTCGGGCGCTGGACGAGCTCCTCCGCAAGGGCCAGATCGAGTCCGGGGTCAGACGGATCGGGCTGGAGCAGGAGATCTTCCTGGTCGATGACATGTGGCGTCCGGCCCCCATCGCGG
>Ga0272442_10001792_pt1 | contig 31897 bp, 21 predicted proteins | sample SSMForm2O_FD_200262 | JGI IMG/M metagenome (GOLD analysis project Ga0272442, IMG submission 200262) | Marine sediment archaeal communities from Little Sippewissett salt marsh, Falmouth, MA, United States - SSM-Form-2O | ecosystem: Environmental > Aquatic > Marine > Wetlands > Sediment ... | reverse complement strand
GTAGGGGGTTTTGGAGGTTGAGGGGTTGGGGCAGCAGGTTCTGATTTAGATGGTTGAAGAGTAGGGGGTTTTGGAGGAGATGGTTGGGGAGAAGAGGATATGACTCCTCCTACAGCTCTTGCTGCTTGTTGAACATCATTAGCATCATAACCTGCGTTTACAAAAGTCTGCACTGCTTTTTCTAAAGGCTCTCCTTTTTCAACTGCATTTCTCAAACCTGCGACAATATCCTCCTTAACCATATTATATCCTCAAAGATTTACCATTAGACATTAGATGAAGTCTTCTACATCCAATCTCTTTACATAAATCCTGCATTGGGGCTGTTTTTTCTCGTTCCCCATGGCCTGGGATAATATGTTGGGGATCGATCATATGTATAAAATCTCTCAGATCCTCTCTTCCTGGATGTCCAGAGACATGAACATTATTGAATATTCTGACCCCTCTTTTTTTAATTCTCTTATCTAATAACTGCCTATTTTGTATATTTACTTCAGAAGGAATTATAGAAGAGGAGAATATTACTTGATCTTCAGATTGAAGTCTGAATGGGAGTTGGTTTCTTGATATCCTGTCTAGAACACTATGTGGTTCTCCTTGATGTCCTGTTGTTACAAGAAGATATTTAGATCTATTTTTGTTCACTCTTTTTAATGCTTTCTCTACTTGGCTTCTATAAGAAGCAAGTTGTATATCTTTTGCAAAAGGGCATATCTTTGCTTGTTTTGCAGCAGTTACATATTTATTTAAAGATCTTCCAACAAAAATAGGCTGTCTTCTTAATTTCTTTCCAAAATCAACTATACTTTTTAATCTGGCTATATGTGAGGAAAAGGTCGTTACAATCATTGCTGATTTATCATTTGTTGTTGTAAGCATCACATCTTCTAATAAAGACCGAGCTACTTTCTCACTAGCTGTTTTTCTATCATCACTGGAATAAAGAGCATCTACAACTACTGCCTTGACACCTTTATTAGCTATTTCTTTTAGTTTATCGTAATTAGGTTTTAATCCTACTGTCGGAGAATTATCAAATTTAAAATCTCCTGAATGTAGAAATATTCCCTCTGGAGTATGTAAGGCTATCATAGAACATTGAACAGTAGAGTGTGTTATGTTTATGAATTCTATTTTATAGCTCCTGTGCCTTCCCTTAACAATGTAAGAAGAATTAGGAAGTAATGTTTTTATCCTGTTTCTTATAGGGACATCTTCATCAAAATATTCTTTTTTTAATACTTCTGCTGTAAAAGGGGTTGTTAATACTTCTGCCTTGTATTTGTAAGCTAGGTAAGGAATAGCTCCAATATGATCTAAGTGAGCATGTGTAACAAGTATAGCTCTTACTTTATTCTTAAGCTTATGCGGGAGAACATGATCATTTGGAACAGCACCTATGTTTCTTAATCTCTTTTCAGAATATACTTTTTCATGTTCTTCTAATTCAACTATTGGAGGCAAGAAAAATCCACAATCAAATATAAAAGCATCTTCTCCTGTCTCTACAACAGTCATATTTTTACCTACTTCGTTATAGCCACCTACTGTATATATTTTCATTATCTAAGACTCTCTTTTTATAAATAGAATTATAAAATATAGTTTATATACTTTTGTAAAGAAACCTTTAAAACCCTAATAAGCATATTAGATATATGAAAATAAAGAGGAAAAAGGGGTTGACTAGAGTAAAGATAGAACATAATAAAAAGTTGTTGTATATAATTCTTTTATTGATTGTAATATTAGCTATTGTTGTCTACTTTATACTTAATCCTGTCAAGGATCCTGATAAATGCTACAAGGATAAGGATTGTGTTAAGGCAAGTTGTTGTCATGCTTCTGATTGTACACTTAAATCCAAAGCACCAAATTGTGAAGGGATATTTTGTACACAGGAATGTGTGGAAAATACTCTTGATTGTGGACAAGGAAGTTGTAAATGTTTGGATGGAATTTGTAAAGGAGTTATAGGATGAAAAAGATAATTGCTATTTTATTTATATTAGCTATATTATTCTCTTTAATAATAGTGAGTAGCAAGCCCTATAAAAGAGATAAAGTGGATATGAAAGTGTATAAAGCATTAGAAAAAGGAAAAGGCATTAGGGTGGTTATAGAATTAGAAGATAATCTTAGTTCAGAAGACATAATAATAAATAATAAGAAAATATCAAAAAAAGATAAAGAATTTGCAACTGCTATAACTCCTGGAGATTTGTGGAGTTTAAGGAATAATAAGAATATAAAAAATATAAGAGTTGCTGAGGAAAGGCATATTATGCTTCAAGATAGTGTTCCTCTGATAAATGCAACTAATACTTATAATCTGCAAGTTAATTCTCTAAATCTAACAGGTAAGCATCAGACAATATGCATTATTGATACTGGAATTAATTACACTCATGAGGACTTGGGAGGATGCACTATTGTTAATCACACAATAGATGGGAATGAAGTCACCTTAGATACTTATGTGGAATCAAATCATCCATATTCAAATAATCAGAACATAACATGGAAGATAAATTATACTGGATTTACAAGTATAGCTGTTCATTTTGTTAATATGAGTGTAGAAGATTATTATGATGACTTATATGTTCTTGATGCAAATAATGCAACTATAGCTGTTTATAATGGGGTGGATATAAACGATTTCTGGAGTCCTAATGTTACAGGAGACACTATTAATATCAGATTAGTTACAGATTCAACTGTTACAAGATATGGATTTGTAATAGATCAAGTAGCAAATGGAAGTATAAATACAAGTTATGAGTGGCAAAATTGTGGAAAAGTCATTGGAGGATGGGATTTTTGCTCTGGAAATGAGATATGTTTATCAGATGATCCAGATCCTTTTGATATACAGGGACATGGAACACATGTTTCAGGAATTGCAGCTGCTAATGGCAGTACTGGAGGAATAAGGGGTGTTGCTCCTGAGGCAAATCTAGTAGTTATAAAAGCCTCAAATAAAACAGGAAGTTTTTTTGCAGATGTTCTGAATGATTCTATAAACTGGTGTGTTGATAATTCTACTAAATATAATATCTCTGTCATAAGTATGAGTCTTGGGGGAGGATTATATGATGATTATTGTAATTCAGATAGTCTTGCATATGCTATAGATAGGGCTGTTGCTAAAAATATAAGTGTTGTTATTGCTTCTGGTAATGATGGAAACTATACACATATATCAAGTCCTGCTTGTGTTGAAGCAGCAATTCCTGTAGGGGGAAGTGATAAAAGCAATGCTATTGCTACTGCATATTCAAATAGAAATTCCTTAGTCCAGATATTTGCTCCAGGAGGAACATCTGCTTCTATTAATACCCAGATAAATTCTACTTGTGTTACAGGAGATTGGTGTGGAAAACAAGGAACAAGTATGGCTGCTCCGCATGTTGCAGGAGCTATTGCAATTATAAATCAGTTACTAAATCTAACAAATCAACAAAAGACTCCTGCTTTGATAGAAGATGGATTAAATGATACAGGTTTGATGATAGGAGATCCTAATCATGCTTCTAATAATTTCTCTATAATCAATATTTATGATACAATATTACTCTTTGAGAATATAGGTCCTAATGTTACTCTGATTAGTCCAAATGATTCTTTGATAACTACGAATGTAAATCAAACTCTCAGGTGCAACTCTACTGATTGGCAGTTAGATAATGTTACTATTAATTTGTGGAATTCTACAGATTTAGTTAATACTAGTTTCTATGATGTAAGTGGAACATCTAGTTCTGTTGAGATAAATATCTCTGATCTTGCTAGTGAGGATTATGTTTGGAATTGTGATTTTTATGATGCTAGGAATAATAAAGGTTATTCTTCTAGTAATTATAGTTTTAGTGTTGATAATGCTGGGCCTAGTATTACTATTCATTCTCCTTTATCAAATCGAACCTATCCTGCGCTTGAGCCTATGTTTCTCAATATTTCCACAGATGAAAATGCGAGCCATTGTATGTTTACATATGACTCTCTTGGGGGTATTAATTCAAGTATGAATAAAAGTATTGATAATCGATATTTTAATGCATCTATTCTCGAGAGTGTTCCTGGAGAGTATACAGTGACATTTTTCTGTAATGATAGTTTTAATAATCTTAATTCCAATTCTACAAATTTTACAATAGTAGATATAGTGGTTTCTTTATATCCCCTGAATAATTCATTCACAAATATAAATGAAACATTTAATTGTTCATTGGAAACATATGATTCCGAAACTCTCCATTCTAACTTGACTAATGTAACGTTCTATATATGGAATTCTACGCATGACTTGATAAACACCTCGTTTCAATTTACATCAGGAAATGATAACTCTACAATCTTTGTATATAATATGACAACAGAGGATGAGTATTATTGGAATTGTCTTGCTTTTAATACTATCTCTAGATCTAGTTATGCAGATGATAATTATACTATCACTCTAGATCTTACTTATCCTATTCTTAATATATCCTCTCCTGCTAATTCTGCTTCATATACAAGCAGCAGCCAAAAGATAAATTTTACATATTATATATCTGATGATAAGAATATTGCTAATTGTTCTCTGATAATAAGCACAATAAATCAGACAAATTTTTCTATAACAAATTTTACAGCGAATCATACTTTTGCAGAAACTTTTGGTCCAGGCAGTTATACCTGGAATATAAATTGCACAGATAGAGCTAATAACAGGATAAATTCTAGTGTGAGGAGTTTTACAGTTACTGCTCCTTCAGGAGATGGAGGTGATGATGATGGCGATGATGGTGGAAATGGAGGAGGAAGTACAGGAGGGAGTGCAGGAGGCGGAGAAGGATATACATATATTTATACAAAAGAACAAATATCAGGAACAGGGGTGACAAGAACAATATCTAGATCTGATCAAGTAAAGATTAGACTGACAGAAGGAGGAAAAACAGTTGATCATTATATTAAGCCTACTTCTATAACATCTTCTAAAATAGAATTTACAATAGAGAGTGACCCTATAAAAGCTTCGTTAAATGTTGGAGAAGAGAAGAAATTTGATATTGATGGAGATAATAAGTATTATGATCTGTATATAAAATTAAATAATATTATTAATAATGCTCTTGCTAATCTTACGATAAGGACTATCCAAGAACAAATAATAGAACAGCCCAAAGAAGAAAAAGAAGTAGTAAAAAGAGGGACACAGGATACATTAAGTAATAAGACTAATAAAACAATAGAGGATGGTTTTAAATTTAATTTTGAATTATCAAAAAGAGATTGGTTAGTGATTATAGCTATAATCATAATAGCAACATTAATAACCCTACATACATTATTTAATAAGAAGCTTGATGAATTGTTTAGGAATAGAAGATATAAAAAAGCAGAGAGAAAAAATTATAAAAAACATAAGAAAAAATCAAGGAAATAAAAATCATGAAAGCATTAAAACCAAGTCATAGGGAGAAAAAAAGATATTTGTTGATAAAAGGCAGAGATGCAAATGAGAAAAATATAGAAGAAGCTATATTAAAATTTGTAGGTATACTTGGTTATAGTGAGGCAAGTCCGAAAGTAATAAAAACTATTAAAAACAAGGTAATATTAAGTATAAATAGGAAAAGTCTTGATAAGGTAAGAAGTAGTCTGTTATTGTCAGGAAAAGACACGGATATAGAAAAAGTATCAGGTATGATTAATAAATTAAAATAAAAAGTTTCATGAAATGAAAAAAAACCATTTAAAAGAGGAAATAAGAGAAATAGAGACCAAGTTGATTAGTCCTTTGAAACCAGAGTTTCATCCAAAGGATGTTTTGCAAGTAGTAATTGGAGCTACTATATTAGCTATTCCAGTTGGTTTTACAGAAGAGACATGGAAGCTTGGAGGAAGTCTTCCTATGAAAAATGTCCTGATAATCCTAGGTATTTCTTTGATATTCATAGCTAGTTTTGTATATTATAATTATTATAGGGGCAAGATTGAAAAACATAAAGAAGAATTCATTAAAAGGGTATTATCAACTTATGTCCTGTCTTTTATTGTTGTAGCCCTTATGTTAATATTAATAGAAGTAGCTCCTTGGAGTGTTGATTGGCAACTAGCTTTCAAAAGAACAGTAATAGTTACCCTTCCTGCTTCTATGAGTGCTGCTGTAGCAGATACTATTAAATAATAAAGTATTTAAGTGTAAAAATAGGTGTTTATTTATGAAACCAAGAAAAACTTTTATAGTTTTTCTGGATTAAATATTTTAATATGAAAAGAGGGAAAAAAATTTTAGGGAAGAGTGTAATAATAGCATTAATATTAGTTATATTATTATCCTCTGTGATATTAGTAAATGCTTCTGATGATACAGAAGAGGAAGGTTTCTTTGATAAATTTTTATCTTTTTTTAAAAGCATATTTACAGGAAGATCTATAGAGGAAAGACCTCAGAAAGAAGGAGGGAAGGATATTCCTCAGGCAGAAGAGGAATCTTTTGAGGATACTACTCAGGAAGAAACAGTTAGTATAGAAGAGAAAGAACCTCCTAGAGAACCTATTGGATCAATATTATCAACTACTGTTTCAGATTGTGCTAATCTAGACACAGAACATGAAGTTTATGTTCTTCTAAATAATGTTTCTGCTGAGGGTAATTGTTTTAATATCTCAGCTAATAATGTAACATTTAACCTTAATGGATCTTCAATAATAGGAAATGGTTCAGGAAGAGGAATTATTATAGATAATCAAAATGCTACTATTAAAGATGGATATGTAACTAATTTTACATCAGGTATTTATCCTACTGCTTATACAATATATACAAATGTTATTAATAATACTTTTTATGAGAATAGCATAGGTATTAATTGGTATGGGGGAGGTTGTATTTTAGAGGATAATATAGTTAAATTTAATTCAGGAGGAGGGATATATTTGGATACTGGATATTATAATACCTTTGATAATAATTATATTATTCATAATACTAATTATGGTATTGGATTAGGAACAGATAGTGAGACGCAGATTGCTGCTACTTTACTTTTAAATAATATTATCTATAATAATACTGGATCCAATATACTTGATGATACTAGTGATCTTACTCCTAATTTTATAATATATAATGACCCTAATTACGGAGAGATTAATTTCACAACACAGGCATTAAGACAGGATTTGACAACTAAGTTAAATTTTACAGATAATATTATTGGAGTTGGAGATAATGTTGCATACTTTCGTAATGAAAATTTTTCAGGATATTATAATGGCTCTGCAAATATAATTCTTTTAAATCTACCAACTGATTTTAATAATCCTACTATACTAAGAAATGGAAATCCTTGTGGGGATCCAGAATGTGTTAATTATACTGACTTAAATGCAGGAACTGTATTATTTCAAGTACTGCATTGGAGTAATTATTCAATTGGAGAGATGCCTATTATTACAAATGTTTCTTTTATTAAAACAGCTAATACTACAAATGCTTCTGAGATAGATAAAGTAAGATTTACCTTGAATATAACTAATATGGGAGAGGTAAATATAAGCAATATAACAGTATTAGATTGGTTCAATACAACTGAATGGCAGTGGAATGGTTCTCAGCCAGATACAACTGGATATTGGATTGTTGATGATATCTCTTTTAATCAGTGGAATCTTACATTGAATCTAGAGCCTGAAAAGACTTATTTGTTAAATCTTACCTTAAATGTATATGCTTGGGCTGGAGACAATATAACTAATAGTGCTAATATTACTGTGAGATATGCTAATGGTATTGAGGATATAGAATATAGTGACGCTATTGTTAGTATTTATGGGCCTCCTTCAACTTGTTATGAGGATCTAGGAAATGGAGTATGTCAAGTAGCTGCTAATTGTTCATGTTTGACAGAGGCTTTTACTGATATTGCTTGTAAGGAAGTAAGGTTAAATGAGTCTATAACTAGTTATAATGGAACTTGTGTTATTATTGAAGATGATGATAAGATATTTGATTGTCAGAATAATTATATAGAAGGAGATTTGACAACATTAGGAAAAGGTATTCTCTTATCAAATGTAGATAATGTTACTGTTCAAAATTGTTTAGTTACTATATTTGATAATGATCTATTTTTAGGATATTCAAGCAATTGTACAATAAAAAATAATAAACTTAATTGGACTTCATATGAAGGTCCACTTTCAGACTATGAGATGTATGTTTATGAATCTTATGAGAATATATTTGAGAACAATAGTCTGCAAGCTATGTTCTTAGATTCTTCATCTAATAACATCTTACTTAATAACAGGATTGAGAGTGCTATTGGAGGAGTGCTATATTCAGGATTTGGATCTACTTCTAATTATTTTATATATAATAATTCTGAGGGAGAGATATTCTGGACTAATTCCTCTTTTTTAGATAATTTTGATATTGACGGAAATTTGACATTTCCTGGAACAATCTATATAAGCAATAATTATACTTATCTTGATGAGTGGGAATTTGGAGGAAATATTTATTCTCCTGCTAATATTACTTTTTATAATATGCAAGGAGGATTTGAAAATCCAGGAATATTAAAGAATGGACTAAAATGTACAAGTTGTGTTAATTATACTTCTTTGAATGCAGCCACTGTAATTTTTGAGGCTCAAGGATTTAGTAATTATACAATAGGAGAGGTTTTAGTTCCAGATACAACAGAATATAATACAAGTTATGGAAGTACTGATTTTTCTCAAGTTCCTGATATAACTAATGTTACAAACATGACATTAGCTAATGAATATGGAGGAATACAATTTCCAGAGGATTATGGAGTAGATGCAGAGGCTGAGGATTATGATTCTTTTGTTGAGATAGGAGAAGGTTTTATTAGTGTTAATACAACAGAGCTAGATGAAACATTTAATTCTTCATGTAATATAACATTGAGTAATATTGACTGTGCTGTTTCTATATATTATGGAGATGGCTTTTATACAAACAGGCTTGATATTTTAAATGAAGAAAATATATGTGATGATTTATCTGATCCAAGTTGTACAGAATTTTTCTGCGATGGAGAGAATTTAACTTTTACAATAAGTCATTTTACTGGATTTGCTTATGCAGGAATAACTAATCTGACAATATGGGATGAGACAGATGCTGAAGGAGGAAGCCAGGTTAGGCATATAGGAGATAGAGTAAAGTTTTTTGCTAATTATACTAACTCCACTGGCTTTATATTGGAGAATTCAGATTGTTATATTAATTTTACAGATATGAATTCTTTTATGTTTTGGAATTCTACATCAAATCTTTATGAATTCAATAGGACATTTGCAGCAAAAGGAATCTATGATTGGAATGTCACTTGTAATATTTCTGGGTATGATACTCTTATGGCTAATGATGCTGTTTATATAAGTAATTCTCCTGGAAATGTTACATCTGTTGTTCTGACAACAACAAATCCTGCTACAAATGATACTCATCAGAATCTTACTGGATTTGTAACAGCAAATGATATTGATGGGGATAATCTTACATATTGGTATTCTTGGTATATGATGGATTCTCCTGGACCTACTACCTTGATTCCTGATGGTTTAGTTAGTTATTATCCTTTTAATAATGATAGTTATGATTATTGGGGAGGAAATGATGGTACTGTTTATGGAGATGCTCATTTAAATGAAACAAATGGAAAAATATTAGGAAGTTATGATTTTGATGGAGATGATGATGGTATAACTTTTGCTGTTAACTGGAGTGAATTATTTACAGAAAATGGTACTGTAAGTTTTTGGACTAATTTTGATTCTATTATTATTGGAGATAATATGATATTTGCAAATACTGCAAATAATAATGACTTTATTAGTTATAATTCAAATCCAGGAGGGGATTATATTATAGTAAAAATTGGAGGTACAGCTGCAATAATGAGCATAAGTCAAGATTTCCTAGTCAATGAATGGCACCATATCACAGTTATTAAAAATTTAACAAATGTTTATCTTTATGTTGATGGTTTTTATGAGGCTTCTGGAGATGCGTCTATTAATCCAAGTAATTCACAATTAAAAGTTGGAGGATATTATAATGATAATTATGATTTTAATGGAAGTCTTGATGAAGTAATGATCTTCAATAGATCATTAACAGAGCAAGAAGTAATGAGTCTTTATTATGGAGGGTTATTTGGAGGAGATACAATAAATGAAGAGATGACCTTAGTAGGAGATACATGGAAACTAGGAGTCAGAGCAGGAGATTATGATAATACATTTGGAGAGGAAGTTAATTCATCTGAAGTAACTGTATCATTTATTGGACAGGGAACTCAGGCAGATCCTTATAATATTAGTGATTGTGAGGAATTACAATCAATGAATACTGATTTAACTGCTTATTATCAGTTGGTTAATGATATTGATTGTAGTGAGACAAGTGAAGATTATTGGAGTGATGGGGGTGGATTTATGCCTATTGGAAATATAACTTCTGCATATAGATTTAGTGGGAATTTTGATGGTAGGAATCATACAATTAGTGATTTGTATATTAATAGGCCTGGTTACTATTATGTTGGATTATTTGGATTTAGTTCTGGATCTATTACTAGTGTAGGTCTGGAAAATATTAATATGACTGGTAGTGGTATCGGAGGATTATGTGCTTATATATCTGGTTCTGAGATATCTTATTCTTATACAACTGGAAATATACAGGGTCAAGATGGCCCTATGGGTGGCTTAATAGGTATGAGTGGAGGTGGAGGCAATATTCATGATTCTTATTCTACAGTAAATGTAATTGGGACCTATAGTGTTGGAGGTTTGATGGATAATGGTGCAAATGGTCTTCAAATTACTAACTGTTATGCAACAGGAAATGTAAGTAGTACTAGTTTAGTGGGTAGTGTTGGAGGGTTGATTGCTAGGGCTTCATCAGGAACACAGTATATTAATGATTCTTTTGCAACAGGAAATGTTAGTGGTAGGAGTAGTTCAATTGGAGGTCTAGTTGGCTCTGGAGGAACAGTAACAAATTGTTATTATAATAATTTTTCAGAAAACATAGATGTTTGTATGGGAAGCGGATCAGGAGATTGCACAGCAATCCAAGATCATATAGGATATTTCTTTGAGCATAATAATGCTCCTATGGGATCATGGGATTTCCGAGGATTAGGAGAAGGAGTATGGGATCAAGTGGAAGGAAATACTCCTAATTATCCTAGACTAACATGGGAAGGAGTAGGAACAGGCATGTTAGGATCTGGATCTCTAGCAGATCCTTATAATATTACAACATGTTCACAGCTACAAGATATGAATGATAGTCTTGAAGCTAATTATTCTCTTATTAGTAATATTAATTGTAGTTATACTGTTGATTGGAATGATGGAGCTGGATTTGATCCTGTTGGGGTTTATTCAAGTTATCCATTTAAAGGAAGTCTTGATGGTAGGAGTTATAATATTACTGATCTTTATATAAACAGGACAGGGGAGACAAGGATTGGATTATTTGAATATCTAAAGGGAGAGGTTACAAATCTAGGACTAATAGATGTAAATATAACTGGATCAAATACAGTCGGAGGATTGTTTGGAAGAAGTTTGGATGCAGGGCCTATTGATAATTGTTTTGTAACAGGCCATGTGGAAGGAATTATTAATGGGGCAGGAAATGTCGGAGGTTTTGGAGGATATGCATATGGTGGAGCAGCACCTTTAATTAGTAATTCTTATGCAAATGTAGAGATCAATGGACCGAATACATTGGGTGGAATCATTGGGAATATGGATGGAGATGGTCTTGAAAGTTTGAGAAATGTACATTCAATGGGAAATGTAACTTCAAGGTTGATTGGAGGTACAGGAAGCAGTATAGGAGGATTAGTAGGGTTTTTTGAAAATGGAGAAATATATGATTCTTCTTCTATGATGATTGTCAATTCAACAGATGGAGATAATATAGGAGGATTAGTAGGATATCTACTTAGTTATTCTAAGATAGAGAATTCATCTTTTGAAGGAGGAAATGTTATTGGAGAGTATACTGTTGGAGGATTAGCAGGATATGTTGATGATAATAGTAACATTTTTAATTCATATTTTAATGGAAGTTCTGTTACTGGAACTGGCTCTTATATTGGAGGAATTGTGGGGGAGGGTTATGGAGACATAGAAAATTGTTCAGCAACTGGAACAATAGGAGAAACAGGTAATTATGTTGGAGGAATAGCTGGATATAATCATGGAAATATAAAAAATAGCTATTTTACAGGTTCTTTGAGAGGAGCAACATATATAGGAGGATTGGCAGGACGTAATGATGGTTCTGGAAAGATATTTAATTCATATGCTGAAGGAGATATGCAGAGAGGAGGAAATCCTCCTCCTTTGTCTGTAGAGTATTATGGGGGATTAGTTGGATATAATGATGGAAATGTATCTAGATGTTATTCAGGTGTTGATGCAAGTAGTCCAGAGACTTGTTCAGGAGGACTTGTTGGAAATAATCCAGGAATTATAGAGGATTCTTTTGCATATGGTAATTTTAGAGACATGGGTTATTCAGATATTGGAGGGTTAGTTGGATGTAATTCTGGTAGTATAGCTAGATGTTATTACAATAATCATACAAGTAATCAGGATTATTGTATAGGAACAGGATCAGGAGATTGTACTACTATACAGAATAATGCAAATCATTTTCAGGGAGATGTTTATCCTAATTATGCCCCTATGAGTTCATGGGATTTTTATGATACTTGGCAGGAAAGAACTTATCATCCGTCATTAACATGGCAGGGATTAGGAACATTGCTGCATGAGCCTTATGTATCTTCTGTAATAATAACAACAACAGATCCTGATACTAATGCTACTGATGAGGATGTTATTGTCAGTTCTATAGTTGCAAGTGATGAAGCAGGAGATAATATCACTTATTGGTATAGGTGGTATAAGGAAGGAGATTTTGATGTAGATCCTGATGATTGTGATGATATATATGGCGATCCTGGAGTAGTGTTTTACTATACTTTTGATGATTCATCTTCATTTGATGAAGATGATTATAATGGGTATGATGCTCAATATATAAATGATGTTACCTGGAGTAGCCAATCACAAGTTGGAGATGGCTCTGTATTCTTCAAATGGATACATAGTGGAGGGGGAAGCGGTACTATGAATCTAGGAGATATTAGGCCTCTTTCAACAGGAACAAACTATGAAGCAACATTTATGCATTGGTCAAAACCTTACAATAATGCTCCTATGAGAATATGGAAGGGATATCCACATCAGGATAAAACAGGAGATATTGTTTGTACATTAAGCAATAATTCAGGGTCAGGAGACATGAGCATCCAATCTCATATTTATTCGTTAGGATGGAAACCTGGTTTTAATTGGAATACTCCTCTTAGTTCAGTAGACGAGGGTATATTTCATCATGTTGCTTGTGTGTATAATGGTACTCATTTAGGTGTTTACTTTGATGGAAGTCTTGTTAATGTTGCAGATGTTCCAGATAGTATTACAGATTCTTCTAATCCAAATCCTATTGCATTAGGAGGTCAGGCTAATAGTGGTCAATCAGATGGTTGGATGGATGAAGCTGCTGTGTTTGATAGGGCATTGTCATCAGATGAGATACAAGCTGTATATGAAAAAGGGTTAGAAGGTAGGGGGCTATGTAATCCAGGAGGAAATCTTGTTCCTACAACTCTTATAGAAGATGGCTTAGTTAGTTATTATCCTTTTAATAATGATACTTATGATTATTGGGGAGGGAATGATGGTGTTGCTTATAATGGAGCATTCTTAAATTATTCTGGAAAAGTTGGAGGAAGTTATCAGTTTGATGGAAGTGATGATTACATGAACATGAGCAGTAATGCGGAGTTAGAGATTACTGGAACTGCTCTAACATTATCTGTATGGATATACCCTACTGATGATCATCCTAACCAAGCTATCATATATAAATCTCAACCTAATGAGCCTAATGGGTATGGATTGCTTTATAATTGGAATTGGGGTAGTGGAGATTTATTTGGATTTGTGGGAACAGGAACTGCTAAGCAACATGAATTTAATGCAGTTGTTACCTTAAATGACTGGAATCACGTAGCAATTGTTTATAATGGAACTGATTTAGTAAGTTATTTTAATGGAGAATTTGATGATTCTACTAGTGCATCTGGAAGTATTCAAAGTTCATCATCAAACCCATTATTATTAGGTACTCGATGGGAAAATGGTCCTATTACTAATTTTAGTGGTAAAATAGACGAAGTCCTAATCTTCAACAGATCATTATCAGCATCAGAAGTACAACAGCTTTATTATGGTGGATTGAATGGAGGTCATACTGTAGATGATTCAAGAACAGCAGCTGGTGAAAACTGGACACTGGGAGTAAGGGGAGGAGATTATGGAAATACATTTGGTAATGAACAGAACAGTACTCCTCTTGAGATTCTTAATACAGTGTCTAATACTTCATATATGAATGTCAATACAACTAATGTCATATTAAATAATACTTATCAAGATCTAACTTGTTATGCAGTAATAGAAGATATAGATGGAGGCATGGTATATGCTAATTATTCATGGTATAATAATAGTGTTTATTATTCATCTGGTCAATCAGGTCCTTTTGCAAATGGAACTCTTAATCTAGTTGCTACATTATCATTTCCAAATACTACTACTCATGAGACATGGACTTGTAGTGTTAAAGCATATGATGGAGAAGGTTATGAAGAAGATTGGAATAATGATACTGTTACTATATTAAATCAGATTCCAAATATAACAAGTGTAACATTATTTAGTACAGATTCTAGCTTGAATAATACTTATCAGGATTTGATTGGAAATGTGAGTGTTAATGATACAGATGGAGAGAATATCACTCTCTTATATAACTGGTATAGGAATGGTGTGTTAAATGGAACTACACTTATAGAAGATGGTTTAGTTGCTTATTATCCTTTGAATAATGATACTTATGATTATAAAGGAGAGAATGATGGCGTTGTTGTTAATGAAGCATCTCTGAATTATTCTGGAAAAGTAGGAGGATGCTATAGCTTCGATGGAACAACTGATTGGATTAGAGTTGAAGATAGTCCTGATTGGGATTTTGGAGCTAACAATTATACTATCTCTGCTTGGATTAATTCTTCACCTATTGATGAATCTGATAATGATGATGCCCGTGCAATAATTGGAGCAGGATATAAAAGTGTATATGACACTTGGAGATTAGAATTTGGCCATCACCAAGATTTTGGGAGCGGAACAAGACTAGGATTTGAGACATCTCCTGCAGGTGGAACTGCTACTTGGATTGTAAGACATTCTGATAGTTTGGATTATACTCCCTGGACTTGGGCCCATGTTGTTATGACTAAAGACGAGAATAATTTTAGATTCTATTTTAATGGTGAATCAGCAGGAACTACTTCTAGTGTTGATGCAACTGCAGGAAATTATTTGAGCATAGGTGTAGAGCAGCATTTTGAAGATGAGATGATGAGATATTGGAATGGTTCTATAGACGAAGTAATGATCTTCAACAGATCATTATCAGAATCAGAAGTACAGCAACTTTATTATGGAAGTAGGTATGGAGGATATAAAATAGAAGATGAGTACACAGAAGCAGGAGAGACATGGAAATTAGGAGTAAAGGCAGCTGATTATATAGATGGATTTACAAATCAGACTAATTCTTCAGAAGTAGAGATAATAGGATGTCCTACAGGCATGAATGGAAGTGGAAATTCAACAGATCCTTGTGAGATAACTAATTGTACACAGTTGCAAAAGATGAATTTAAAACTTGATAATAATTATTCTCTTGTTAATGATATAGATTGTTCAGATACTATTAACTGGAATGAAGGAAAAGGATTTGATCCTGTGGGAGATAATAGCAATAGATTTACAGGAAGTTTGGAAGGAAATGATTATGTTATTAGCAATATGTTTATTAATAGAAGTTCTACTAATTATGCTGGTTTGTTTGGATATACAGATGGAGCTATAATCTCTAATATAGGTATGATAAATGCTGATATCCTTGGAAATACTTATGTTGGAGGATTAATCGGAAGCAGTAATTATAATTTAATAGAAAATGTTTATACAACAGGATATGTAGAAGGAGGAATATGGTATGTTGGAGGGATTATTGGCTATTTTGAAAATTCAGAAATATATGATTCTTATTCATCAGCAACAGTAAATGGAAGCAATAATCAGGCTGCAGGAATAGCAGGAAGAAATAAGGAATCAAATATAACTAATTCATATTTCAATGGAAATGTTTATGGAACCGTTGCTATAGGCGGAATAACAGGCTATAATACTGGAATTATAAATAATACTTATGTAACAGGAAATGTTTATGGAACAACTGGTGTTGGAGGAATAGTAGGAGATAATGGTGGTAGTGGAAGTTTATATAATTCTTATACAACAGGAGATGTTTATGGAGTAGATAAAGTTGGAGGACTAGTAGGAAATAATGGGGGTTTATCTGAAAATGTCTTTGCAACAGGAATTGTTAATGGCACAACTAATGTTGGTGGCCTTGTAGGATGGAATGAAGGTAGTGTAATAAATGGCTCTTATAACAATCATACAAATAATCCTGGAGATTGTGTTGGTTATATTGATGCAGGTTCGGTAGACTGCACAACAATACAGGATAATGAAGTTTATTTCTTTGACATAGATAATCTTCCTATAACAAATTGGGATTTCAATCAGACTTGGGATGATATATGTGATGATCAAGGATATCCTTCATTAGCATTGGAAAACCTTACTTCTTATACAGAATGTAGGGGATATGTAGCCCCTGCTGGTGGAGATACAGGTGGTGGAGGAGGCGGAGGTGTAGAAACAAAAGTATATGAGCCTGGTGAAGGCCAATTAGAAGGAGGATATTATAAAGATCTAGCAGAAGATGATAAGATACTATTTGATGTTAAAGAAGAGACACATGAACTAGAATTAGTGGATCTTAGCAGTGTAAGGGCAAGTTATATGATAAGGTCTAATCCTATCTCTCTTGTTCTTCGTGTAGGAGAAGAAAAAGAAGTTGATGTAGATAAAGATGGAGAAAATGACATACTAGTGAGAGTAGATAGGATATTAAGTGGAAGAGCTAGGACATTTGTTCAATATTTAGCTGTTGAGCCTCCTACTGGTGTTATTTCAGAAGAAGAGAGAGAAGAGAAAGCAGAAGAAGAGCAACCTAAGATTGTATTTACACCTGAAGTAAAAGAAGTTGTTAAGAAAGTAAGTTATACTTTAATCATATTAATAGTTATAGGAATAATAATATTTGGAGCTATCTCTCTAGCTTCTATCAAGCCTATTAAAAGAAAAGCTAGAAAAGAGAAACTTAGAAAGCAACTTTTTGGTAAAAAATAGTAAGATTTAAAAATCCTAAAAACCATTATTTTTTGGAAAGGTAAAAGAAAAAATAAGACTGATTATTCAGTTTTCTTGTATACCGGTAATTAAAAGCCAATTTAGATAAAAAAAATAGAAAAATGGAATCATCTGATATGCAACATCAAATGATGGGATATGACAGAGCCGCAACAATGTTCTCACCTGATGGGCATATACTACAAGTAGAATATGCAGAGAGAACAGTTAGACTTGGTAGCGCTAGTATGGGCTTTGTATGTAAAGATGGAATTTTGATTATATCTGATAAAAGGATAAATGATAGTTTAATTATTAAAGAAAGTGCTAATAAGATATTTGAGATAGATGAGCATATTATTGGAAGTGCTGCAGGTATATTATCAGATGCAAGAGTATTAATAGAAAGAGCACAGTTAATGGCTCAACAGCATAAAGTTACATATGATACTCCTATAGATATTGTTTCTATTATCAAGGATATATCTAATATAAAGCAGCAATATACCCAGCATCCAGGTGTTAGGCCATTTGGAGTAGCTGTTATGATTGCAGGGGTAGATAATAAAAATAGGTTATATGCAAGTGATATAACTGGAAATTATCTAGAGTATAATGCAACAGCAATAGGTGAAAATGATGATAAACTAAAAGAACTATTAAGGAAAGAGTATAAGCAAGATTTGACAATAGATGAAGCCATAAAAATTGGTTTAAAGATATTTAAAGAGATAAAAGGGAAAGGTTTTAATATAGAGAATTTCGATGTTAGTTATATAGAAAAAGGAAAGAAAATTCAAAGAATGAATGGAGATAAATTAAGAAAGTATGTTAAGTAAAAGATGGTAAATTTAAGGAAATGGTAGACACAGTAGCAAAATATAGATCTGGAAGTAAGCATTTTGAAGTTGTAGTGGATTTGGATTTAGCTATGAAGATTAAGAAAGGAGAATCAGAAGATATAGGTAATGCTTTGCTTATGAATGATATTTTTTATAATTCAAAAGAAGGTTCAAAAGCTTCTCAAGAAGACTTACAAGAGGCTTTTCAAACTACAGATGTTAATGAAGTAGCTTTGAAAATAGTTAAAAAAGGTAATATAGAAGTAGCTCAGGAATATAGGGATGCTGAACAAGAAGCAAGGAAAAAACAAGTAATAGATTGGTATGTAAGAAATGCTGTTGATAGCAAGTCAGGAAGACCTTTTACACCTGAAATTATCTCTTCTGCATTAGATCAAGCAGGAGTAAATATCAGTAATAAACCTGTTGACCAGCAAATATCTGTAATATCGGAAGCTTTAAATAAGATACTTCCAATTAAAATTGAGACTAAAAAACTAAATATAACAGTTCCAGCAATGTATACTGGAAAGATATACGGATTATTGAATGAATACAAAGAAAAAGAAGAATGGTTGGATAATGGGGACTTAAAGGTTCTTATTAGTATTCCTGTTGGATTACAATCAGAATTTTATGATAAGTTAAATTCAGTAACACATGGAGCTGCGTTAAGTGAAGAGGTCAAAGAATAAAATGACAGAAAAAGAAAAAAAAGAAACAAAATCAGAAAAAAGACAAATAGTCATACCTGGAGAGATTATAGCAAAAGGAGATGATGTTCTTCCTGGAGATTGGACAATAAGAAAAGATAAAGATATTATTGCTACTAGGTTCGGAGTTTTAGATAAATCTGATAGATTAGTAAAAGTAATGCCTCTTTCTGGAAGATATATCCCTCGAAGAGGAAATGTTGTGATAGGAGTAATAGAAGATTTGACAATGAAAGGCTGGATAGTAGATATAGAAGCACCTTATTCAGCATTTTTGTTATTAAAGGAATGCCCTATGTTTATTAAAGAATCAGAAATGGATAGTGTATATAATGTGGGAGATCTTTTTGTTGGAAAGATATTCAATGTTGGAAGAGGGTCTATAGACTTAACAACAAAAGGAAGAGGACTTGGAAAGATTAAAGATGGGATAATAATTAAAGTAAATCCTAACAGGGTTCCAAGAATAATTGGTAAAGAAGGTAGTATGATAAAATTGATTAAAACAGCTTCTGATTGTGAGATTACAGTTGGACAGAATGGATTGATCTGGATAAAAGGAGAGGAAACAGAAGATGAGTTATTTGCTGAAAAAGCTATAAATTTTGTTAATGAGAATACAATAGTAGAAGGATTAACAGAAAAAGTAGAAGATTGGTTAAAGAAAAATAAAAAATCAAGTAAAAAGGAGGAAAAGAAAGAATGAGTTATACTAAGAGATCAGATGGAAGAAAAATGGATGAATTAAGGCCGATTATAACTAAAGTAGGAGTAGTTCCATCAGCAGATGGAAGTGCTATGTTTGCACAAGGGGATACTATAGCTATTGCTTCTGTACATGGTCCTAGAATATTAAATCCAAGACATCAACAAGATCCTGGAAGAGGATTGATAAGGGTGCATTATAATATGCTGCCTTTCTCTGTATCAGATAGGATCAGGCCTGGATTAAGCAGGAGAAGCCAGGAAATAAGCAAGGTTACAGAATGGGCATTAACACCTGTTGTAATGCTTGATGATCTGCCTGGAACAGTTGTAGATGTACATATTAATATTCAGCAAGCAAATGCAGGTACAAGATGTGCTGGTATTAATGCAGCTGCATTGGCTTTAGCTCATGCTGGAATTCCAATGAAAGAGATGATTAGTGCTGTTGCAATAGGGAAGATAGATGATAAGATTGTGGCAGATATCACAAAAGAAGAAGAAGATTATGAAGAAGGAGAGGGAGCAACAGATATACCTATGACATTTTTATCTAATTCAGAAGAGATAAGTTTGCTACAACTAGATGGAAAAATACAATTAAAAAGATTAAAAGAGGCGTTAGAAGCAGGTAAAAAAGCATGTAAAGAGATAAATAAAATCCAAGAAAAAGCATTAAAGGAATCAATATAAGATGAAATACAATATTACAAAAAAAACAATAGAAAAATATCTTGATGAAGGTAAGAGATTGGATGGAAGGAAGCCATTTGATCATAGAGATGTTGAAGTGACATTTAATATAAGCAAACATGCAGAAGGAAGTGTTGGGGTAAAAATAGGTAAGACAGAAGTATTTGCAGGCATTAAAATGGCTACTCAAGAACCCTATCCTGATCATGAAAATGAAGGGACTATGATGACTACAATGGAATTACTTCCCTTAAGTTCTCCTGATTTTGATTATGGCCCTCCTAGGATTAATGCTATTGAGATGGCTAGAATAATTGATAGAGGAATAAGAGAATCAGGATTTATTGATTTTCATAAGTTGTGTATCAAAGAGGGAGAAAAAGTATGGAATATTTTTATTGATTTAGTCTCTATTAATGATGATGGAAACCTTATAGATGCAGGTGCGTTAGCTGCTATACTTGCTTTGAAAGTAGCTAAGATGCCTGTTTATGATGAAGAGACAGAGATGGTTAAACATGGAGAGTTTACAAATAACAGTTTACCATTAACAGATAAAATGCCCATTACAATTACTTTTAATAAAATTGGAGATCAAGTTATTATAGATCCTACAAAACAAGAAGAAGAAGTGGCAGAGGGAAGGCTTACAGTAGAGATAAGCAAACCAGATAAAGAGGAGATAATAAATGCTATGCAAAAGGGTGGAGAAGCAACTCTTTCTGTTGAAGAAGTAGATAAGATGTTAGATGAGGCAAAGAAAATATTTAAAAATATAAATGAGCTTGTAGATAAAGAACTAAAAGCTAAAAAATAAATACTATGCCACTTGAGGAACTAGAAGAACAGTTTACAAAGTATGAGATTGCTAGAATTCTTGGAGCTAGAGCACTACAAGTTGCGATGGATGCTCCTCTGTTGTTGAAGATACCTCAGGAAGAATTAGAAGATATTAATTTTAATCCATTGGAAGTTGCTAAAAAAGAACTTTTAGCAGAAGTACTTCCTATTACTGTTAATAGGCCTCTACCAAAGAAAAGAGAAGGGAAGATTAAGAAGCTTACAAAGCAAGAAATAGAAGAGTTAAAGAAAAAAGAAGAAGCTGAAAAAGAACTAGCTGAGAAACAAGCTGAGAAAGAGATTGAATCTAAAGAAAATAAAGAAGCTCCTGTTCATGCTGCAGAAGTAAAAGAATCTGAAGAAATGGAGATGCAGGAAGAGGAAGAAGAGAAGAAAGTGGCAGAGGATGACGAGATTATGGAGTTGGCAAAGCCAGAGGATGAGGTAGAAGATGAACAATCTAGCGGAGAAGAGGGTGAGGGTGTTTAATCCCACTTTTCTTTAGCTCTAAAAAACCTAAAGGTTTTTGGAGCCCCAGAAAACTATGTTTTCTGAGGAAAAAGAAAAGTCGGATGTGCCAAAAGAAATTAAGATAGAGTTCTAATGAGCAAATCTAGGTATCATTGGTCTATCTGGAGTATATGTTTTTTTCTTGCATAAATATACACTATCTAATTTTTGACAATATTTACAATGATTTAAGGCTAGTTCTCCTGCTGTACATTGTCCATTTTTCTCGTATAATAATCTCATTCTTGGATTTAGATGCTCACAAGCATCTATTCTTGTTCTAGTAATAGTTATTTTTGCTTTTTCTGCTATTTGTGTTAGTTTCTTTTTCATAAGAAAGGGTCATTAATTAGGTTTATAAAGTTTTTATTCATGTTTATTATATGCAGATAAGAGGTGTTAGAGTAGGAATTATAAAGAATTCTAGAGGTGAAGATAGCATTGTAATAGGTGTTAATAATTGTATTACATCGGCGCCAAGTGGTGCTTCCAAAGGCAGTCATGAGGTTCCTGCACATAGGAATACTATAAAGCAAGATTTTGCAAAGTTAAAAAAAGAATTGCAAAAGATTTCTGATTTTGAATTTAAGGAATTTGAGGATCTGGAAAAGGTTGAGAAGTTATTAAGGAAAAAAGTTGGTGCTAATACCCTATTTGCACTTGAAGCAAGTATTCTAAAGGCTATGGCTAAAGAAAAAGGCAAGGAGCTTTATCAATTGCTTGGAGGAAAGAAAAAACCTTTGTTATTGAGTAATACAATTGGTGGTGGAGCACATAGTCATGCTAAACTAAAACCTGATTTTCAAGAATTTTTAGTAATAGGAGATAAGAAATCAAATATTGATAGTTATAAGAAAGCAAGAAAGTTGTTGAAAGCAAAGAAAACAAATGATGAGAATGCTTGGCAGACATCTAATGATGAAATTGCTATAGATGTTATAAATGAAGCTAGTAAAGGCATTGGATTGGATGTTGCAGCATCTGAGTTTTATAAAAAAGGAAAGTATTATTATACAAATCCTCAGATTATTAGAACAAGAAAAGAGCAGATTGATTATATTATTAAGTTAATTAAAAAATATAAACTTAAGTATATAGAAGATCCACTAAATGAAGAGGATTTTAAGGGATTTGCTGAGATCCTTAAAAAAACCAAGGGATGTTTAATTGTTGGAGATGATTTGACGACGACAAATCTGGTTAGAGTTAAAAAAGCAATAAAAAATAAATCTATAAATGGATTGATTGTTAAACCCAATCAAATTGGAAGTTTGATAGAAGTAAAGAAAGTTATAGATATTTGTAAGAAAAATAAGATAAAGATAATCATCAGTCATAGATCTGGAGAAACAGAGGATTGGACAATTGCTGATCTTGCTGTTGGATGGAAAGCAGATATGATCAAGATCCCTGTAGTTGGTAAGGAAAGATTGGCTAAGGTGGATAGGATTGAGAAGATTTCTTAGGCAGCAGGTCTAAAAAATTCAGCATTCCTCTTACAAACATCTAAATGCCTATGAAGGCCTTTTACATGACAAACATATCTCTCATCCCAGACATAATCTTCAATCATACTAAAACCTTCTCCAACCTCTACATCATTATCATATAATATTTTAAGATGAATTTCAGCCCCTTCTATTAATCTTTTTACAGCACCTTCAACATAGGGTTTGTGTCGTTCTGATATTCCATCAAGTAATCCTTGTCTAAAATCTGCTAATGCTTGAAATGCTTGTTGTCTGTTCATTTTTATCTAAATCCTTCTTAAAGAAGTCATATCCATCATAGAACATAATTTTTCTTCTCTTGATTCTTTATCTCTAACTTTAAATGGTTTATCACCCATATGAAGCTCTGGCAGAATAGTATACTCTCTTCCATTATTAAGATCTACGTAATCTCCTGATAATTCTTCTACAACAAAAATTCTTAATGTGTCGTATGCATTTACTCCATCTGCCATTCTTATTTTTTAAGAAGATTTAAATTTAAAAATATACTTGCTCTTTATTATATATGAAAAATCTTACAGATTTTCAAAAAAAAGTTTTTGCTTTGCTTCCAAAAAAAGGCGAAGTATGTTCATATAAGGACATAGCTAAAAAACTAAAAACATCTCCGAGAGCAGTTGCTAGAGCTCTTGCATGTAATCCATATCCAATAAAGATTCCTTGTCACAGGGTTATTATGTCTAATGGTAATGTTGGAGGTTATTCAGGAAAGGGAAGAGTAAAGAAGAAGAGAGAGTTGTTGAGGGAAGAGGGAGTAGATTTAAAAACCCTAAAAATCTAATAAGATTAATACTTTGTACGTACTGGCTGAAATAAATCCAGATTAACCCGTACTCTTGTTATATAAAAAATTCAGACAAAAACCTTTTTGTCTTTATTATATTAAAAACAACGAAAATTAAAAATTTTCGAGCATTTAAATTCCCAAAAAGGGAAAAGGAAATTTAAATATGCCAAGAAAAAAGAAAGAAGAAACAGAAGAAGAAAAGAAAGAAGAAGTAGTTGAAGCTAAAGAAGAAAAAACTGAGAAAAAGAAAACTATAGAAAAGAAAGAGAAGGAAAAAGAGGAGAAGGAAGAGAAAGATAAGAAAGAAGAAAAAGCTGAGAAAAAAGATAAAAAAGAAAAACTTTCTGAGAAAGAACTTAAAAAAGTTATGACAGATACTAAGGAAACACTTGTTCCCCTCACAGATTATATTAGATGCAGCACACATCTAGGTACAAAAGTAATAACTCCTGATATGAGAAGATATGTGTATAAGAGGAGAGCAGATGGGCTTGCTGTCATTAATACTAAATTAATAGATGATAAATTACGAGAAGGGATAGCATTTTTTAAGGAATATGCTCCAGAAGATGTTTTTATAGCTTGTAAAAGAGAAGCTGGGTGGATTCCAGTTGAGAAATTTTCAGAAGTAACAGGAATAAGAGCATTTACAAAGAAATATCCATCTGGAATAATAACTAATACAGAACTAGATGATTTTTTTGAAACAAAATTAGTAATAATATGTGATCCATGGGTAGATAAGAATGCGTTAAATGATGCAGTGAGAGTTAAAGTTCCTGTATTAGGATTATGTGATACTAATAATTATACAAAAGATATAACTCAGAAAGTTATAGGAAATAATAAATCACAAAAATCAATAGGACTCGTATTATTTGTACTTGCTAGAGAATATCTTAAAACAATAGGAAAAGAAAAAGAAGCCAAGGAGCTTGATCTCGAAGATTTTACAGGAAAGCTTGAAGAAGTTGAATTAAAATAGTTATATTCTTATAGATAAATCTTTTTAAATTTCCATTTTATAATAAACATATGAAAAAATTACCTTTACTCATCTCTGGATTAGCATTTTTAACTGGTTGTGTAACAAACAGAGTTAATTCAGATGTTGATTATGATGAAGTTATAAGGCTTGATAGGAGGATCCCTAAAAAAGTAGATGGAAGATTTCTAAATTTATGGTCTATAAGTAATCATTCTGGAACTGATAATGATGAGATAGAAATAAGGGTGCTTGATGGAGAGAGATATAGAACAACAATTATAGAAGAAGGTGTTGGAGCTTTCTCACCTCAGAAAGGCCAGGCTTATTGGGTCTTCTATGGTGAAGATAAAGGATATATAGATATAAGAAGAGCTAAAACTCTTAATTAAAAACTTTTTGAAAATAATCTTTCTAAGGAATCATCGTCAGCAATTTGTATAAATTCTTCTAATGGAATTATAAAGAATGGTTGTTTTGATATGTGCGATCTTTCCTCTTTGAACCTTCCTTCTTCAAAAACCTTGGAGATGGGAATCCAATACCAGGTCTTATATCCTATTTCTTTATTTGAAATTACGAACCACATTGGTAAATTAAATTCTCTTTGTAATTTCGAAAACTTTTTTGTTTCTATTGTATCTAATGCAAAATTCTCTCCATACCTAATAGGTTTATTTTTAATGTCTATCATTATAAATCCCAGATTAGGTAAAAGAATCATAAAATCTGGTCTTTTAAGATTTTTATCCTTAAAAACTGAAGAAAAAGCTCGAGGGTTTTGTCTTATATAGAGATAAGGTATTTTATGTTTGTCGAGCCATTCTTTAAATTTATTTTCTCCTTCTTCTCCTTTTTTTCTTCCTTCCTTGTCCCAAAGAACCATAATTAGGTTAAATAGGTAGGTTTTTTAAGATTTTATATACTATTTTTCTAACGAAACCTTTATAAATAGAATTCTTAACTATTTTAGTATAGAATGATGCAAAAAAACGTATCAACTATTATGATTACCTTAGTAAACCTCGTATCTGAGATTAAGGTATGATGTATGTATGAGTAGCCATAGTAGTATTTCTTTAATGTTCAATATACAGTTGTTAGGAGGATAAACAAATTTAAATCCAGTTTATCCTGCTGGCGGCTGCGGCTATCTGGCCTGCAATTAGACATGCAAGTTTTTTTCGCAAGAAAGGCGAACTGCTCAGTAACACGTAGCTAACTCGCCCTTAGGTCAGGGATAACCTCGGGAAACTGAGGATAACACCTGATAGAAGATATTTTCTGGAATGTTGTATCTTTGAAATTCGAGCCTAAGGATAGGGCTGCGGCTGATTAGGTTGTTGGCGGGGTAAATGCCCACCAAGCCGATGATCAGTAAGGGCTTTTAGCGAAGAGGCCCTGAGAAGGAATCTGAGACACTATTCCTAGCTCTACGGAGTGCAGCAGTTAGGGAACTTTTACAATGCTCGAAAGAGTGATAAAGCGAGCCAGAGTGATTCTCATAATATGAGAATCTTTTGTCTGTTGTAAAAAGACAGACGAATAAGGACTGGGAAAGACCGGTGCCAGCCGCCGCGGTAATACCGGCGGTCCAAGTCGCAGCCACATTTATTGGGTCTAAAACATTCGTAGCTTGCTTAGTAAGTTTCTTGTGAAATCTTATCTCTCAAGGGTAAGGCGTGCAAGAAATACTGTTAAGCTAGAGACCGGAAGAAGTAAGAAGTACGGTTGAGGTAGTGGTAAAATACGTTAATCTCAATTGGACTAACGATAGCGAAGGCATCTTACTAGTACGGATCTGACAGTGAGGAATGAAGGCTAGGGTCGCAAAACGGATTAGATACCCGTGTAGTCCTAGCAGTAAACCCTGCTCACTAAACATTGGGATCTCCTCGAGAGATTTCAGTGCTGTAGGGAAGCCGAAGAGTGAGCTACCTGGGAAGTATAGTCGCAAGACCGAAACTTAAAGGAATTGGCGGGGGGGTACTACAACAGGTGACGCGTGCGGTTTAATTAGATTTTACACCGTGAACCTTACCAGGACCGATAGCAGAATGAAGGTCAGTCTAAAGGGCTTACCTGACACGCTAAGAGGAGTTGCATGGCCGACGTCAGCCTGTGTCGTGAGATGACCTGTTAAATCAGGTAACAGGCGAGACCCGTGTGTATAGTTACTACGTAAGAGAACACTATACAGACTGCCTGGGTAACCAGGAGGAAGGTGCGGGCTACGTTAGGTGGGTACAGCCTAAATGCCCTGGGATACACGCGCGCGGCAATGTTAGATTCAGTGAGATGCGACTCTGAAAAGAGAAGCAAACCTCATAAAGTCTAGCCTAGTTCAGATTGAAGTTTGCAATTCAGCTTCATGACGATGGAATCTGTAGTAATCGTTTATTATCAGTGAACGGTGAATATGTCCCTGCTCCTTGCACACACCGCCCATCAAACTAACCGAGTTATGCTTTGGCGAGGTCCTTCGGGAACGAACCTTAGTATGACAAGGTAAGTTAAGTTGACACAAGGTATCTGTAGGGGAACCTGCAGATGGATCACCTCCTAAAAATATTAAAAAAGACTAGAAATACTCTCTACTCATACATTTTTTAAAAAATAGAAACCCTTAAAAATAACCTTGAACTTTGGATTTCATAAGGGCCCATCGTTCAATGGTAGGATATTTCCTTTGCAAGGAAGTGATTCGGGTTCGATTCCCGATGGGTCCACTTTCTTAAGAAAGTGTAGATTTAGAAAATCAGAGATTTTCTATGAAGTCTATTCTATTTTTTAGTTGATAAGATTATATCATGTTCACTTTATCAAGTGGAATCACAACATATGAACTTCGCAAAGTAATTTGCGGCGGGAGTTGAGATCATCAAAAAAATCCAAAAAGGATTTTTAGGATGCTCCAAAACATATTGTTTTGGACATAATGATCAATGAAGCAGACAAAACGACTTAGTCTTTCTTAGTTATACTGCTAGACGGATAGCTTGGTTTAAGCTGTGATGAAGGACGTGGCAAGCTGCGATAAGCTTAGAGGAGCTGCATGCGAGCTTTGATTCTAAGATTTCCGAATGCGAAAACGTGTTTATTCTGAGAAGAAAACATACAGGGGGAATTGAAACATCTTAGTACCCCTAGGAAAAGAAAATAATTAATGATTCCCTTATTAGCAGCGAGCGAAAAGGGAACAGGGCAAACCGAATCTATTCTTGAAAGAGAAATAGAGATGTGGTGAGAATAAATTCCTAAGTAGATTAGTTGAAATTCTCTGGAAAGAGATGCCTTAGAGGGTGATAGCCCCGTAAATAAGGTTTATATGGAGTTTCTCAAAGAGTAATGTATCCTAGATTGGATGCACGAATATAGCACAATTAAGTGCTAACCCTAAATATTAGCTTAAGTCCGATAGTGTACTAGTACCGCGAGGGAAAGCTGAAAAGAACTCTTAATCGAGAGTTAAAAGACTTGAAATCTAGTAGTTACAGTTTGTTACGATTCTTCTATCGAAAGATAAAAAGAATTGTAACGTACGTTTTGAAAAACGGGCCAGGGAGTTTATTTATGTGGCAAGGTTAAGGAAACGAAGCCCTAGCGAAAGCAAGTATGAAAATGCGCTAGTCACATGGATATGACCCGAAGCCAGATGATCTAATCATGAACAAGGCGAAGTCTTCCGAAAGGAAGATGGAGGCCTGAACCAGTGTTATGGACATGTACTTGGATGATTTGTGATTAGGGGTGAAAAGCCTATCTAATCTGGCGATGGCTGGTTCCTGTTGAAATATGCCTAAGTATAGTCTCGCTTTTTTAATTTGTTAACGGGGTAAAGTACGGATAACTCATGCAGAGGATTTTTCCTACGGTGAATTTTCCAACTCAGAACCTGTTATCTGTTTAAAGCGGGAAACAGCGTCGGTGCGTAAGGTACCGTCGCAAGACCAGAACAACGGAGACTATAGTTAAGGTCCTTAAATTTATGTTAAGTGTATCAAAGGGTGTCTTGAACCTGAGACAGTGGGGATGTAGGCATAGAAGCCGCCACCATTTAAAGAAAGCGTAACAGCTCACCTATCGAGGTCCAGGGCCCTGAAAATGGACGGGGCTAAACATAATACCGATACTATAGGCGTACTCTTTGGAGTACTGCAGTAAACAGGCGTCTTTTTTGCACAGAAGCTTCTTCGAGAGAAGGAGTGGAGCGAAAAGGAATGAGAATCCTGGTATTAGTAAGGTCTAATTTTCCTGAGATCCGGAAAATGTCGAAAGAGCAAGGTTTCCTCGGCAATACCAATTAGCCAAGGGTTAGTCAGCACCTAAGTTGTGCCTTAATTGAGCACTACGATGGACAGCAGGTTAATATTCCTGCACTGTATAATTTTGTTGATGATATAATTTGCTTTAGGATAAGTGTCATTTCGAAAGAAAGGTTATATAGAGAAATTTGTGGATTGTAATGATTAGAAGCAAAAGAATTTGTATAGTGAAAATCGCTAATTCCAAGAGTCAGTGAAAAGGTTGTATATAGAGATTATATAGCTGTACCGAGATTCAGCACTGATGCTCTAGCTGAGAAGGCTAAGACATGAAGGTTTAATTTAGTTAAGGGAATTCGGCAAGTTAGCCCTGTAACTTCGGTAGAAGGGGTGTCTAACTTTGTGCTTGATATTAGAGTGCATTGTTAGATCTCAGTAACAAAGGCGGTTCGACTGTTTATCAAAAACGTAGCCGATTGCTAATCTGAAAAGACTTGTATAATCGGTGAAACCTGCCCAGTGGTGGTGTCTAAAACTGCTTTTCAAGGCAGCTAAGGTCCATCAAACGGCGGGCCTAATTCCTGAGGCTCTTAAGGTAGCGTAATGCCTTGTCGTCTGAATGGCGACGTGCATGAATGGTTTAACGAAATTGTCACTGTCCCTAACTAAAACCCTCTGAACCTACTCTCCTGGTGAACGAGCCAGGGACGTCCAGTGGGAAGCTAAGACCTTGTGGACCTTTACTGCAACTTGTTGCTGTGATTTTATTAGGGATACATAGAATAAGTAGGAGAATACGCGTAGTTTCGGCGAGGCGGCTCACAATATGTAATACTACTTATCTCTTATGAAATTGCTTACCTATTTAGGAACACCAACAGGCGGGCAGTTTGGCTGGGGCGGCACCCTGCTGAAAAAGTATCGGTAGGGCCCAAAGACAAGCTCATCCAGGTCGGAAATCTGGAGTGGAGTGTAAGGGCAAAAGCTTGTCTAACTGTATCTCGAAAAGCAAGAGATGTAGAGTTGAAAGACTGGCCTAGCGAACCATTGATGGTTTTTAATGGATCACAATTGTGACAGAAAAGGTACCCCAAGGATAATTGGGTTGTCGCGCCCGATAGTTCATATTGACGGCGCGGCTTGCTACACCGCTGTCGGCTCTTCCTAACCTGGCTGTGCACAAGCAGCCAAGGGTGTTGGAGTTCACACGTTAAAAGGAATCGTTAGCTGGGTTAAGATCGTCGTGAGACAGATTGTATGATATCTGCTGGATGTGTTATTGTTTGAGTGGAAAGAGTCAGTAGTACGAGAGGAACCTGACTCTGGTGCCTCTAGTTTAGCAGTTCTTATGAGGAGGCTGCGCAGCCACGCACTGTGTGGATAAGTGCTGAAAGCATCTAAGCACGAAGCCATCCGCAAGACGAAACAATATAGGCCGTCAAAGAAGATGACGTTGATAGAGTTGGTGTGTAAGTTTCAAGGTAACGAGAGATTCAGCATGCAACTACTAAAAGCTACATTTTTAGATATTAAGTCGTTTTGTCTGTTTTTTTGTAATCATTTTAAAAATCAGATTATATTATTTTTCCATAAAAATTGCGATACTCTTTCATAAACAGATTTTCTCTTTCTTAGAGATTGAGTGTTCATCATTTTTGCAGGATGATTTAGAATTAGACAAGGAATACTATTATATGTCTTTTCTGATTCAGCAACTTCTTCTAAAGAAACCCATTTTGCTTCTTTGGGAAACATTGCCTTATATGCTTGATATCCTAATACTAATATTGCTTTTGGATCAAAATCTTGTATTTGTCTTGCTAAATTAAAAGCACATTGTCTATAATGCCTATTGCTTGGTTCTCTGCTATCTGATAATAAACATTTGAAAGCATTTGTAAAATAAATATCCTCATAGTCTAATCCAGAATGTTGCAACATTCTAGCTAATATAATGCCTGTACGGGACTTCATTAAAGCCACTTTATGCAGATTTTGATTAAACACTAATTGTTCTGGTTCTTTCAATACTCTTTGATCTGCCCTATTTGCTACTACCATGAATTTTGTTTTGTCTGCTCTTTCTCCTTTAAATCCTGGGGAAAATGAATGTACATCTTTTGGACATCTGCTTGTATATGGATAAACACATTCTTCTAGCATATTCTAATAAGGAGACCATAATTTAAAACATTATTGTATTAAATCAATAGTTTTATATATGCTTAATTATAAGTATTTATGAGTGGGATAGCTAACTATCGGAATTGAGCTTTTAAATAAGCAAGTGATAAAAAATATGATCACTAATTCTGAGGAAGGTCCTCCCTTCGTATTAAAGTCATCAACGAAAGTTGAGTGTCGTGAGGCATAGCTCTGGTATAGAAACGATCCTATTTAATTAGGCTGGAACGAGCATCTTGGCTGAAGCAAGGCCTATGAGCTGCTTAGTAGAATGTTAGCGCATTCGGTCTGATTACAGCGAATGACAGAAGGAGGCCTATTTCCCACTCATTATATTAGAAATAATATACATCCCACTCCCCTTCATGATCTTCTTTTAATGCAACAATT